>Ga0179591_1269890_pt1 | contig 11574 bp, 8 predicted proteins | sample CZOMad2_1_08_16f_FD_182891 | JGI IMG/M metagenome (GOLD analysis project Ga0179591, IMG submission 182891) | Vadose zone soil fungal communities from Angelo Coast Range Reserve, California, USA - CZOMad2_1_08_16fungal (PacBio error correction) | ecosystem: Environmental > Terrestrial > Soil >... | reverse complement strand
TTTTCTCTCCTGCCTTGAGTTCCACCTGGAATACGGGGCTTTCTCGGCTCTCGGACTCCTTCTGTTAGTAGAAAAAGAGGCCCTCTTCTCCTTCTTAACCCTTTCTTCCGATAAAGAAAAATTCTTTCTGAGGAGAAGTGAGCCGAGACAGCTCTTCAAGCCCTTTCCCCTTCCCTTATTCGCACTCTTCCTCGGCCACCTAGTTCAACTCTCCAGCCTCAGCCGTAGGAATCTATCGAACCGTCGAGGGTACTTTCGGCAAATTTAACGACTTCACCCCCAGACACAGTCCTACGTTTAAAGAATCCGGAGGAACATTTGGTACTTACTTTCTCCACAGTTTCTTCGGTTATTTCCGCACCACGAAAGCCTCCCCCAAGAGACTCTAGTCTGAAGGCTCTCCCCTATAAGAGGCCCGATCGAGGGTCTAGTTCTGACAAGGCCTATTGACTATCATTGTCTCCCGGGAGCCGGGAGGATCCCCACCTGAGTCCCCGCCCCTCGACGTGGAAGCGCCCGAAACACCTCCATCCTCCACAGACAGTGAGCATCTACGAGACAACCTATCCAGATCTTTGATGCTATAAGGATTAACACACCAGCATGAGGTGAGTCTCATTACCTAGAAGATCCTAGTGAGGAGTCCGCGCGGACTGCTGCTTTTTATTCGAGCCTAGTCTGAGATAGAAATCTTGAAAAGCGAATAATTCCCTAAGCCTGGAGAAAGGAAGGCAAGCCTTCTTTTTTACGATCTTTGTAACCCTTAGGAGAATCTCCCGTTCTGAGTGTCAACCTCGAATTCTCTGTCTCAGAAGACCGGCCCCTGATTTCTCGATGACTCCCCAGACAATCCCCTTGAGAAAGCCGTCATGACAACGCTTGCGACACGCCTCCGCACTCGATCCTCCTGGCCGTGTTTAACACGATATCTCTTTGGGGGAAAAGATTCCTCGTTTATCAGAGTCCTCCTCCAAAAGAATTTCCTGGCCTTCCGCGTCTCCCCCTCCTCGCCCTCCCGAGAGAGAATCTTGTCTCTTCTTACTGTCCTATGTTACTGTCCCTTTAGTATAATCACGACCCCTGGGCTGTCTCAAGAACTAGTAGCTCTGAACGTTGGTCATTCCGAAGGAACACCTCTATTGCCCGCGACGGATCCCTTCCGACCTTCCACAAGTCTTCAAGGGAGAGCTCTGCGCCAAGTTTGTCAACGTTCTCACAGAAACGACCTTAGAGACTTTTCAGGCCTGACGGAAGATACCACCCTCCTAATCATATTTCTACAGTCTCCCGAAGTTCTTTTCTCTCACCAGGAAATCCACCCCTCCCTAGGTCGTGTAATATCCGCGATAGAGGCTCTCCTTTCTTTTCCCCCCTGCTCCCTCCCTTCTCCCAAAAACGATAAAGAGTTCTCTTAAAAGATGCAGTAGATCTTCCGCTTCGAGAGGATCCGCCCCTCAGTTATCTCCCTCCTATCCTGGTTTCCCTTCAGTTTAACCCAGCAAGTCTGTGTAATCTTCCGTCGAGCGTCTTGACCCCCCGCGGCCGCACTGTTTATCGAGGACCCATCTTTCTGGACTTCTGAAGGGAAAGGCTGGGATTCTCTTCCTCTCCTCTCGACCTGTCCCTGTATTTTCTTTGCTCAAGTTCTTAGTTCATCCCTCTTATGCTTTGACTCGCTTTCGTTCTTCCGGTCCGGAGTAAGATAGAAAAGACTCCTTTCCTTCTGACAAGCATTCTCAGATTTTGTTCTATTGGTAATCATACCTCTGCGAGATCCTACGCTCTTCGCTCGAGTCCCTTTTCAGTCCGGCCCTTCTCTCCCGTCCTCTTTACTTGCTGCTTTGCTTAGCTTCAAAAACCAGTCCTAGTTTCCCCCTAGCGGCCAGAATGCTCACATCACTCCTATGTTCGAGTCCGGGTCGGACTTCTAATTTCCTCTCTCTCCTCCCTCCCTCGTTTGGAGTTCCATAGCGGTGAACATCTTCCTCACTCTCGACTGAGCGCGTCAACTTTCGTAGCCCCTGGGAGGGAGGACGTGCTCTCTGATACCAGGCGTACACGCTAACTGAGTGCTCTATTTCAGAGAGAATCCCGACCCCAGGGCCACCGAGCCTCTCTGCCCGGTCTTTATCGTTTTGAGCCCTACGTTGGACTCATCTCTTGAGAGCGTTCGACTCTGCGCCGAGGTGAGGAAGGGTCTAACCCTTTTTTTAGAATTCTCTACTTTTGGAGTGTCTAGCCTCTCTCAGGATGCAAGAGAAACCATTTGTTTAGGTGTGAGAACATCCGCTTTCGCCGCTTTTTTCCATTGTCTGGCTTCTATATCTCCAGTCCTCTCATACTTAGGTTTTCCCGACTCCTATCCCTGAAAGATAGGCCCTTTTGCTGACATCCCTAATCCGTTTCTCTCTCCGTCGCCGTCCTTAGTTCAATATTTCCCCTTGCGCGATCCGAGAGTAGATCTCCTCTCCGGGATAAGGTCTTAATCTTTCCGTTGGCGCGAGTTCTCTAGATCTTTTAAACTTGAGCTGCCTGCTTTGAGCTGGTCCAAAATGTTCAGCATAGGGGTTTTTTTAGTACCGGCTGATTTCCTTATAAGGAGGAGCTCAATCCGTATCCCCGTTTCTTCTATCTACCATCTCCTTTCCTTCGCCCAGTTCCTTCTCCGCCTTTTGGTCCGTTACAGGTAGAACAAAAGCCAGCGAAGTAGTTCTCAAGGCTGGCTTGAAACCGTCTTTGGGTTTAGAGATACTACGAGAGTTCGCTCATCTCTTCCTCTCAGCGAAGCATCCACGCTAGACCTATTCCTTCCCCTTGCAATATTGGATGTTGTATCAATGCTCCCTTAAGCTTTTCCCTCCGTAGATAGTTTGTTTCGATGATGTGTGCTTCTTTTCTTTTTTAGTGAGGGAAGAACACCGCCTTTGCGTTACGACGCCTTTGTATAAGAGAATTCTCCTCGGCCAGTGCGAGCCATGATATCTATGAGCCCATCTCTCAGGCACGGGCCTCATCTCCGACTCGTTGACCCCCCCCTTCTCTAGAGATCATGGAGTGGGCCAGGAAATCAAGATCCTTCAGCAATTTTCGTAAAGCCACTTCATCGCACGGGTTCTCCTACTGTTTCTTCGTACAAAGCTAGGTGGTAGTGAGTAGAAGTGGACCAGTGTCCCTCAGTCCTTTTTCACTCGTCCTTATCCCCTCATGCTTTCTAGTGTTAGTAGGCTTATCGTTCTCATCTTTTTCCGGCTCTTGCTTTTTGTCCGATCAGTATCCTCCCTTCTTGGTCGTGATCGCCGGTTTGAGATATGTAGAGACTTCTGCTCTCGCAAATGTAGATCGAAGGAAAATAACCCGTCACGTTTTTTCGTTGGCTCTTTGACCTTAGTTCTTCTTCCTTCTTTTCCTTCCCCTTTCTGTTTTTTGAGCCGTTTATAGACTGACCTCTGGACCCCCCTTTTCCACCTAAGTTCGGCGGATTGAAATCCTCTCTGACGCCGTGTCGTACCCCGAGCCTTCTATGAGATACCGTCGTCCCCTGTTTACCCAGGATATCCCTCCCCTGGCTTTTGCACGGCGTCCGTCGCCCCCTCCCCTGATGAAACAAAAGCCCGTCGCCGGCCACACTGCTCTCGCGAATCGTATCGTCCCTGAGACAGATTTTCCTCTCCATTCATTTATCTCTTTAGGATATGAGTGTGTCCTCCCAGGTTGACACTGACTATCCTCCCCTAAAAAGTACCTAGGTAAAGTCCTCCCCCTTTGGACCCTTGTGGCATCTGACCTTACCCCAGTTTGGTAATTTCTTTTCCTTTTACCAAAAAGTGAACTCGTCCCAGCTCCCACAGCTTTCGACACCTCTAAGATAAATGGCTGCGCTCGAGACTGAGCGGCCTCACGTTTGACATTTCTTTCTCACTTGGAAGATTCTCTTTTTTGATTTAGACCTTCCTCGGCGTTCATTCAGGACGGATAGTTGTGCCCCGAGACCCCTCCCATTCCCCCAAAAGAAAAACCCGCCACATCCGTAGAAAGCCTACTACTTTCCATTCTCTCGTTCTTTCTCTAGATGCTACCAACAGTTTGGCCCTTCTCAGGAAATAGAGATTCCCTCGTTCCTTTTTCCTGTGAGCCGATCCCGATCGCCAAGAACTGCGGCCAGAGATCCCTCTTTTTCACCTCTCCTCGCAACCTGGCCACGTCTCGTAGTGGTAGACCCGGAACTCTCAAGTTATTCGTGCCGAGAGAGAAAGGATCGCCGATCGCTAAGTCTATTGTACGTCTCTCTACTAATACCGCCCTCACCCGATGATCACAAACGTCTTGGAACAGATACCCCCTGACTCCGCCTTAGCGACGGGTTAAACACTCCTTCTTTCCAAGAGAATAGTGCTTGAGGTTCTACTCAAGGATGCTGCCGTCTCCTTTTTCCCGGCCGGCGACCCCTCTTTAGAGCCGCGACTTTTCCGCAGAATCTTTATCGTGACCTTAGAGGAAACTTATGACCTTCGCTACCTTTGTAGTTCTTCATTCGTATCTGGCCTTTCCCCTTTTTTCGCCGGACCCCAACCGATTCCCCTGATAAGAGCTTCCTTGTTCCCCCCCCCCTCCCGCCCCCCTTTAATCCTCAGCCCCCTCGCTGTAGTAAACTCTTTTTGCGAACCTACCTCCCTTGCTCTTTCCTGTGGCAGCCTTACTCTCAAGCATCCAGGCTAAGTAGAAGCGGCCGCGTGGAGTGATTAGAGACCCTTTCCCCTCTTGTCGGATAGTCCCTCCGCTAGAGAGATTTCGTGGAAACCACGATGCCCTCTTTAGCCCCCCCCCGATCTCAGTCATTTGTCCCTTCGAGACCTCTTTTGTCCGCCCAGTTTCTCCCCCCCCTTCCTGATTTCCTCTTTTCTAGACTTCGGCTCTACGGTCGCTGCGACTCCGCCTCTTCCCCAAAAACCAACTTCCCTCCTCCCTTTCTACTACTCTTTTCATCTGATCATCCTTCGGCAGAGCTTTTCCCGAGCAAGTGCCCCTCCTCCTAGGGACACCTAAATCGCTTCTGCGGTTCCGGCGTGGGCTGGTCTCTCGGAGAGCAAGAGGAATCCCTGAAAAGCGCGCGTTTATGTGCCTTCCAGTCGTAGCCTGGGTCTAACGTTTTTTCCCTTAGGGTCTCTAACCTCTCTAGGATGCTCGGCGGCGAAGTCTCCTACAAGACCGGAGAAATTGAGCAGTACTAACTCAATGCATTCTTTGCCTATCCTTATTTTTGTTGATCTCGATCTCTCTCCTCGCATAGTTCCGTAGGCCTTCTTCTTGTGTCGATCCGGACGCCTCCTGTCTCAATCTCTTAGTGAATTGGATCCCTACATACTCTTTTCTCTTCTATGAAGCCCAGAGCACATCCCGCCTGATGTTAGAGGTTTTGACCTCGTGCCTGACCTCTCCTCCTTACATTGCCTCTACCTTCCGCCTACGGGAAGTGGATTAATAGACTTCCTTTTCACGTGCGCTTAACCTTCTCGTCCCCAAGTCATTCTCGAGTACCCCTCTTCCCTCTTCCCCTTGGGCTTCTGCGGAAGAAGGTACTGATCCTGCGGTAGAGGATCGTTTTACCCGTCTTAGCTTCCTCGACAGTCCCTTCCTCGAGCCCTCCATGTCTTACGTTCCTTCGCGGCCCTGCTCCGCAGTGTGGGAGACTATTCCGTTCCCTTTCCCCGAATCTCTCGTTCTGCGGAGATGTCCCATAGAGGTCACCAACCCCTTCTCCTGAGTTTATTATAGTATTTTTCCTGATCGTCGTCCGGCTTCCCGCACAAGAGAAAGGGCCCCCGGTGTCCGTCTTTCCAAAGTAGTTCCCCTAGAATACTTCCCTTAGATTCTCCTATCTGCAGTGGCGGCGATGTTACTTCTTTTATCGGCCCGGCAGCTTCCCCTCAGGTAGGAAGTCGACTTTTTTTCGTGAAGTAAGAGACGTTTCTCCCTTAAAATAGGCTCCTTGGTGTTTTCTCTCGCGATTCTCTCGATTCGACGCACTCTCTTGACGCCGGAAGTCCTCACCCGGCGACTCGGGATTGCGTTTGTGGGTGGTGGTTTGAGGCCCCTTTCAGCAGGCTCGTTATTCCTAGCGCTTGAACCCGTCGTCGATGAGAGGAGTCTCCTGGATCCCAAACTCTTTGTTTTCCTACCTCCCCCGTCTGGTCGAAGGGAGGGGTTATTCTCGCTAACGTCGTCTGATCCCGACACCTGTTTTTATCTTTAACAGCCTTGTCACGCCGATCTTTAACTTGGCTCAGGATTGAGCGGCAGGTTTAAGGAACCGAGCTTTGCCCGTAAGGAGAATTCGGCAGTCGTCGAGGTTTCCCCTGCGGTTGGGTAGAAGAACCTCTGCTATCATACTGACCCTCCAAGAGCTCCTACACGAGTCTACTCTATTTCCCTCTTCAACCCCCCCATACGGCGGGCGAAGCGAGAGACGCCCTGCCCTCCCATGGAAGAGTAACTGAGTTTCCCTCTCCCCTAGGTCTTCGTGGAGGGTTGTTTCTTTTTTCTTCTTTTTTTTTTTTCTTTTTATAGTGAGGGGCCTTTCATCGGAAAAGTAATCCCTGCCCCGACGAATTGTAGCAGTCGCGAGACTTTACCCAAGTGACTGACATTATATCCTTTTTCATCCTGAGTCCCCGGCTCGCAGGTTCCTTTTTTTCCGCTCGCTTGAGAGAAGGTAGTTCTGTAGGCTCTTTGATGCGGGGTTTATCAATAACTGATCACACCTTTCTTGTTCTCGACCGACACCGTAATCGTGCCCTTTTCCCCTGCGGGTGAGAGCGGGACAATAGGATTCTGATCTCCAGTTGACCCCTGGCCCGTTCCTAGTCTCTGAGAGAATCGCTACGTTGGTTTTTTTGACCCGCGGCTGGGTGGGTCTCTCAGGTGGCCAGAGATTTTGTAAGGTTTCTCTGCCTTTCCCGCAGACCCTCTTGGTCGTGATCTCTTCCCTTTGCAGATCCGCGTTTTTTCTTCGACGACAGTTCTTTCGTTCTTTCTTTTCCTGCGTGACAGGCGGTCTCCATCTCTATTCTTTCTAAAGTTTTTTTTTTTGATTTTTTCTCCTGCCCTCCCTGATTTACCAACTGCCAAGGAGGCCGGGTCCTCCGCTTCGAGCTTCCGCAGTGGTGCGCCACACGTTTTTCCTGGTCAGCTGTAAGAGTGCGGAAAAGGCCCGTGAGATCCTCCCACCCTGGCGGCCCCTCTCCTTCTCGTGCAACGCGCCGGAAAGCCCGTTTTGCCACCTTATTCTAAAGTATACCTCGCCTTCTATCCCTGCAAGGGCCCCAATCTCGTGAAAAGTATCCTTTACTAATTTTTGACGCCCCCTTTTCACCCAACCCCCTCCCTAGTGACCAACGAAACTTCCTTGAGGGCCCTCTTCCACGTTTTGCCCTCAGCAAAACCCCCTCACGTTTTTCCCCCTGGGGGGAGCCTTACAAAGAATACCAGTACTCCTCTCTAGTAGACCTTGACCGAAAGACTCTCTATCAATTTCCTTCTCCTGACCGCTGTAGAGATCTAACCTCCCGGATCTTTGTTCTCCGCCAGTTGCTCACGTTCCCGACAGGCGGAGTTACGTTTTTTGACTGATCGATCTCTCCCTCAAACAAACCGCCCCGCATCCAAAGCCTCGAACCTTCCTTATCCGAGTGCCCCTTTAGGAGAGGGCTTTCCTCTATTTCCCACCCCCTGACCCAGATGAGGCTGATGGCGCCATGCCCATAGAGATACCAGTGCTTCAGCGAGTACATTCTTTTTCGATGATAGCCCTCCCGAGTCTCAGATAGACCAACGACACCCGTTGAAAGCTAACTCTCCGGAATGGAGAAGGAAAGCTCTTGCCCCTTTTTCCACTGGAAACGCGCCCCCCCTTTTAGGAGACTGAACGTTCTTTCCCCTGGCGCGAGTCCACTGATGTTTTTCGCAGTCTGGGTTCTATGGAGTCCAGACCCCCAATTAGAAGACCCCAACCTACCGGTTCTTCCCCCTTTCAGTTGCCCAACGAGTTTTACCAATCTTAGCCCGACCGTCGGCACGGTGTTAAAAGATTCGGTATCTCCCCCCCGGAGTTAGTCTGGAAGCACTTGTCCCCGCCCCGTTCTTGGACCTTCCTTATTAACGCGAGCATCCCTGCAGTCTCGACGCGCCCTCCCCGTGCCATCTCCTCAATGTGGGCTTCTGTCCTTTCGAGGTCTTCTTCATCTCGATGTCTTACCCTCCCGGCCCCTGAGCATGGCGTCTTTCTCCTGCCCCCCCCCCCCTCTGAAAATGATCGCCTACCTTGAGATAAGATCGACCGACGCTCACTTCGAGAGAGCCCTTTCTTGTCTAAAGAGAGACAAGGAAAGCCCTTGACGGGCTCGTGCAGAGTCTCCCCCCCCCTCCTTTTCATGACCCTTCTTGACTAGGCGAAGACGTTGCGTTTTCGCGAATGCCCCTCACCCTTACTTTTTCCTGGTCATTTCCTCACCTGCGAGGAGCCGTCCCGCGGGCAACGTTACTTATGAAAGTCCTCTTCTACCATGATACCGAGAAATGGAACTTCGTCCCCCTTTTTCGCCCCCCTACCCGCTTCTCCGCGTCGGCTCGGCCGACACCCCCTATCGCCCCTCCTCTTACTCTGACGGAACTCATATTACGATTTGACGCCGACTCATTCAGTGTGAAGAGATTGTCCGCGACTTTTTTTCCTTCCTTCTGGACTTCAAATCTGTCGGCGTTCCCGGAGATCTCAATTTGCTTCGCCCCCCCTTCGCACTAGGAACTGCCTAGTGCACCAAGCGGCGTGATGTGCTCTAGAAGAGGTCCTCGCTCTTTGTTTTCCACCGTTATCCCCCCCCGTCCCCACTAGCTGCTCAGGCAGGATTTAAGTATTCCACAAGACATTCCGCCCCTTGCGCAGTTGACAGGGAGCCCCTTGCTCTTCGCCTCCTTCATATTTTTGTTGTGCTGAGATTCGAGTCTGCCTATAGGGAGTTATCCGAGTATCTCCCCATTGGACGGACCGTGTTCCGATTTGACGGCGATCTCCGCGAGTGCTTTCCTTCTTGCATAAGATAGTGCTTTTCCTACCCCTGCGTCTTCTCCATCACTCCCGTGTTGGCGTCCAAAGAGAATCCCTGCAGTTTTTTTTTTTTCGCCGTCCCCCAAGCCTTCGGTCCTTTCGGTTACGTGCAGGCATCTCCCTCACGCCTCTCCCCCTCCCCTTTTTCGTCGTAGCACTGTTGGAGGGAGTTCCACCCCCCTTCGATGATCGCGGTCTCTGAGCGAAAGTAGAGCAGCGTTCTTTTTTTTCCTAGCTCGATTCTTTAATAACGAGGCTGAAGCCGGTTTTCCTTGAAGGAGTCTTGATTTTTGCTCAGAGGACGACGCGGTTTCCCGAAGGTCTCGCGAGCCGTCTCTTAAAGAAATCAGCGGTGCTTGTTTTTTTGACACCCCTCGGATAGACTATGCCTATTCAGGCGGTCGATCTTATTTCTTGGCCCCGCCTGACCGCCCTCGTTCGTTTTTTCCTTGCCTCCCAGAGGGGAAGTTCGCCTTTCCCCCGCGTTTTTTAAGCATAGGAAGTCCCGCCCCCTTGGTTCAGATGAGTCCTCTTCGGCTATCCGAGCACGGCCCATTTAGTGAGTTCAGAGCATCTAAATTTTTCGTACCTTTCCTCCTATAGAGTTCTACAGTAACCCGGATAGATGACCCCCCTCTTCTCGCGCTTTTTTTCTCCTCGCGCGTCCCTCTTTCCCCGGGTGAAGACTCGCCCTTGCTAAAGAGGGAGCCTCTACGCCTTCTTTTTTGGGTACCTATTAACCTGGCGAGGCTCTACTGCTGTTGTTCCCCCCTCTTTGCGGCGAGCAGTTCCTTACGGTTGAGTCTTTTTTTCAATTAGTTTCTCAGAGAGACTAAATCCCGTCTGTTTTCTCCTCCTGAGTTCATGACTTTCCGGACACGGTCCCCGTAGAGAGGAACTTGCTCACGAGGTTGCGGCTTTTCCACCCCTAACCAGCCCCCTCTCTTTCGTCCAGGCTCCGGTATAGCTGGCAATTGAGGGTTCTCTTTCGGCCCCCTCCGAGGAGATAAAGAGCCTCCGTTTTCCCTAGTCGCCTGCCTCCCTGCGACCTTAATTTAAGAAAATTTGCCTTTTTGGGAGCCATCCCGCTTGAGAAGCACTAGCGATGAACTAGTCTATCTTTTGTTAGTCTTGGTTGAGGGAGGGCTCTTTGTTTTAGTTCTGGGCCCATCTATCGGCAACCAGTAAAGAGTTTAGCCCCCCCTCTGTCTCCGAGTAATAGGGCACAATTGCGCTCACCTTCTAGGCTCAGATGCTTGCCGCGCAGGTTCCCCCCGCGTTATCAGATAGAGCCCCCGGTCGCCTTCATGCTATCGCCTTCTGCGGCGTGGTCGGCTGACCGCGAGACCCCTGTAAAAAGTTCTTCAAGACCCGTCATGCCTTTCCATTTCCGACCCTGGCGGTGTTTCTGCGTTACAAACTTGGATCGGGTATGTTTCTTTCCCCCTGGCACTTAGGTAGAGTGAAGTCGCCCTCCTACAGAGCTCTCTGTAGAGGAAGTAGGCTACCGTTTCCCCTAGACGGGTTCGCCGGGGAAGGGAGCTTCTGTCCGCGTTACGAGACCCCTTCAGCCGCAGCCCTCCTTGGTAGTGACTCTTTTCAGCTCTGCTTCCCCAGTAGTGCTTGTAGTTCCCACTGCTTACATTCGGCTTTTGCAAGCCACAGGACACGTCCTTTTCCCTCCCGTTTTGGGTCCCTCTCCTTCAGTATAACCCCCCTCTTTCATAACTCCCCTCCTTGTGTGTTTTTGTTCTGCGATGTACCCTAACTGTAGGGCTGGCTTCCTTCCTCCGTTTCTTAAGGTCCCCCTAGATGAAGTGCCCTTGGGTAGTTCGACACCGATGCTCCCCTTTCTATTTGACCCGCTGCACGTGAGATCTACGACAAGTCGTCGCCCAGGACTTTTTTTCTTCCTTCCTCCTCGGACCCCCACTCGCCGGCACATGCTGGTACCGGCAGAAAGAGTCTCTTTCACTCTCCAGTAGTAGCCTATTCTCGAGAGAAACTCAGTAGTTTGCATACTCACCGTGCGTACCCCCCCGTTTGAATACTCTGTGAAGCACGCTTTCATGAGAGGACCTTTGGTCCACATGAAGTTGGTTCGCCTCCCCTGTTGTTATAGGGGGGAGTCCCGACCCCCCCCTCCAGATCTCGCTGAATAGTATCGGTTATACTTTCCCTCTATCCCTATAATGCATAGACCTCCAGCTCCCCTGCTCCCGTCGCCCTTTCCCGGCGCACCTTTTCTCCGTGCTCCCACGAAGAGGCCCCGAGAAGATGCGCCGGAGGGATCTCAAACTTTTGCCCCCCCCCCCTCCCAGGAACAGAAGTCCTCCGAGCTCCCGAAGCTGTGTCTCCGCTGCAAGAACCCCTATTGGTTTTCTTTGAAGTCCATCTCCGGTAGTCGGCGTCCCCTTTGCGACTGGCTTAGTCCTGACAGAAGGGATTAGAGATAGAACCCGACGGTGCCCTCG
>Ga0179591_1303017_pt1 | contig 11575 bp, 12 predicted proteins | sample CZOMad2_1_08_16f_FD_182891 | JGI IMG/M metagenome (GOLD analysis project Ga0179591, IMG submission 182891) | Vadose zone soil fungal communities from Angelo Coast Range Reserve, California, USA - CZOMad2_1_08_16fungal (PacBio error correction) | ecosystem: Environmental > Terrestrial > Soil >... | reverse complement strand
CTTAAATTTTTTCACTCCCTCCTGGTATCGGGGCTTCTTATTGCCGAGACCCATTAAGATGTTCGTCTCCTTTTGCTCATTAACCATTTTGAGATGACTCCATTGTCTTCTCCCCATCAGAAATAGTCGCTGTCTCGCCCCCGCCCCTTTTCACGAGGGTTCCTCTGGAACGCCATCCCCATGACCATCACGCATAAGAGGGATTGACCCAAATACCCCCCGGCTTCTTCCTTTTTGCCAGTTTGGCCACCATGCCCCCCATATGTAGGTACTGGCTACGTAAGGTTACCCCTTTTTTTTCCCCCATTGCAGAGGCCTTGTGGCGTTTGGTCTCCTCTCTCTCCTAATCATTGACCTCGGATACGACTAGTTTAAGCCTTCTATATGAGCGAGAATGTCCGGGCCCTTTTCTTTTTTGGTCGACCCTGTGGCCTCTGTCTTCCCCCCCTCTCCTGATTGTTCCGCCGCGGCACGTCTTGTTTTTTTGAGATCTTTTACTTCAAGGTTATTGAGCGCTGTCTTTGACCCCTTTTTTCCATAGATTTTCCGAGCCCCCCTTTTAAAATACCCTTTCTTTTGGCCTTTGGAAGACTGAACCCGGACCTTTTGCCTCCCGAGCCCTGCTGAACCGTTTATTGAGGCATTATGCTGCTTTCCTTGGTTCCCCTTTTTCTAAACCGGGCTGGCCACCGTCTATGGTATCCAGGAAATGGATTGTCTTCCTTTATGTCTGGATTAGCCTTAGGAAAAATGGCCCTCCCCCATGTTCTGGAACAACCCTTGCTCCCCACCCTCTTTTTTGCTGTCTTTTTTAGGAGAAGCGCCGGGAAGTCCGCCCGGAAGGGTTTTCGGAATCCAGTGAAATGTGATGCGCTCCGGGTTTCCACCCTTCGGGGTTTGGCCCGGATTCGTTTCTCTGCCCAAGGACCCTGGCCTTGAACTATGAGATTTTTATGACCGAGTGACGAAAATGATCCCAGTCCCCCTTTTCCGAACCGTGCTCACCCGCGTTGTTGTGCCTTTTTTGTGTTTCAACCCAATTACCATCGCCGACCTGCTACTTTCCCTGAGATTGACTCGATTACCGTGGTTGGAAATAGTTGTTCTTTCATCATTCCCAACCCTGCTACACGTCTTTTAACCATGGAACAAAGTACTGGACCTCCCCTTCCTGTGGAGCCCCCTGCGTATACACTCTCGGACGGTCCCTCTCCGGGTTTCTTCTCCTTTGATTTTCTTTTTGCGCTGGCCAATTACACCTTTCTATTATTCCGACAGGTTCGCTTTTCGATTGTTTTTCTTGCTGTCCCCCCCCCGAGCCGAGCGGTCCCCCCCTGGCTAGGTTTTTTCACCTCTCTGGCCAGCAATTTCCCCTTTTTCGTGTTTTTCGCGGAGGTGCGCTTTGCTTTCCTTTTTTGTTTCCAAGTCCTCACCGTCTGGATTGGTTCAACACCACCTACACTGCCAGCACCCCTACGCCCATCACTGGAATGCAGTACCCCCCCCTGCTTTTTTTTGCATCACGTTAGTACCTGGGCCTTTCCCCCGGCCATTGCCACATTGAGGACCCCCCATGTGGTCGCCAGGTGGTCCCTGAGCCTTTAAGACCTCATGCTGGCGGGGCTCCACCCCCCTCGCCTGATCTATTTTCATCCCTCGTCTATGGTCTGTTAGCTTTGATGATCTCTTGCTACAGTAACGCCTCGATCTTTTGTGAACCCCCCCTTGGCCAACCCGAATTCCCAGCACTTCCCTTCCGCCCAATGATGCGGCTTGTCAGTCCACAACATCCCGTACCTTTCAATCTGTGTTTTCTTTTGCGAACGTTTTTTCCGAGCTTTTCCAACCCCGACATTCAGATCGGCTCCTGGCTACCTCGTTTTCATTCCTCTTCTGGAATCGCGAGTCGTAACCACATAAGAGTTCCATCCATCTCCCATTTTTCTTACGTTGGTGGTCTTTCTTTGGATCCGGCCGGACCCCCTTTTCTTCATTCCCCTCCTGGAGAAATCTGCCGGATGTTTTTTGTTCGCCCGATGTCTGAACAGGGATAAGCTTCGTACTCCCCCTGGTTCCTCTATTCCTCAAGATTATCCCCTACCGGTCCCCTTGAGTTTCCTTACTACGTTTCTTTTTCTAACAACCTTTTTTTCTTTCTATATGAATACCATGGGGCGGCGGGATGTGCCCCCCCTTTAAGGTCACCAGCCTTAGACCCCCGGTTCCTGCGTTTTGGTGCTGGCCCCCCTTTTAAGTTTCCGCTTTTTTTCCCTCTATTCCCCTGGTGCGTACCCGCGAATATTTAACTCTTCCCTTTCAAGATCCCCCTTTTGGTGAGAGAGATATCAGTCTTCCATTTCAATCAACCCCCTTCTTCCCCACTGGGACCCCATCCCCGAAGAACCTTTCTAAGTCCCCCAAACCCGAACAACTAAAAAGTCTAAGTCTGTGTTACCTGCATGTTGAAGCCATCAAGACGCCCACTGTCGATTTTGCAGCTCCCCAAAAGCCGTTTTGGCCCACTCTTCGCCCTGGCGTTCCCGAACGTATTAGGGCATCCTTCTGGTCTTTTGACTTAGACCAAGTTTCTCTCCTGCCCACGTCTCCTCCCGTGGACAAGTTCCCTTAGGCCCTTAGCGACAGATGGTCGACATTTTCTGTTAATAACTTCATGGGGCCCCTGGATGATCCCCCCAACCCCAAAACGTTCATCTTGGAGGGTCTTTTCTCTTCTCTTTACACCCTCGCCCAACGCTGCATTCCTTAGTGTATAGGAACTTAGCCCCCTTTGATCCTCAGCCCCAAATGTCGTACAGGACCGTTCGCAGCCTTCTTCCTTCCACATATCCCCCTTTTATTTTCAGTTTTTTCGTTCAATCTTGCCATCATCGTCATCCTCTTGGCGGGGAGACTGTTTATCTTTCTTTCGGGTTCTTTCGTTTTTTTTTCAGATCTCTGGCGAGTTCTTTCCGCTTCTGTACACAAGAACTTGGTCTCACCTTACTTTTGAACCTCCGCGCTCACCTTGAAATTTTCTGACCCTTCTTTCAGAATTCCGTTGCCCACCACCGGAAGAAATTTACCCGTCCGGTTCCGTCCCTTCAGGTCAAAGGGGTCTCCCCATCGTTTCTTTTATCAAGACTGGGTGGGAATTTAGGAACCCTTGGACTTATGATTCGAAATCGTGTCCCTTATTTTAGCTTTTTCACTTCCATCTCCCCCTTCCCCCCTCTTTCTCGACTGTTGGATGGAAGGAATTTCCCTTAGGTTTTTGAAACTTTTCTTTCCACACTTTTCGGCCCCTATCAGGAGTCCCCCTCCGAATCGACAAAGAAGTACTTTCCGACTTCACTCCCGAAACTGACCCGGACTGACAGTAATCAACTCCGGACTTTTTAAATGTATCTTCATATGGTACTCACGAACCCCAATCTCTATCCCTTCTCACTCGACGTTGTCAACCTCGGCCCAGTCGACATACCAGCTCTCATATGCCGAGCAGACAAATCTCTTTAGACGTTTTTGTGACCTCCCCTTTCTTGGTACCGTTTCGTTCCTCCTGTCCAGCCAGATCCGCGTGGATGGTTCTTGGGTTCTTGAACAAAGCCCACCCATGCGGCCATGAGCCCAAAAGGTACACCAACATTCACGTCTTCTAGTATGTGATTTATCACCGCTTCACTCCAAGACCCTTTTTCCTTCCCCCTTGCGCGTGTTGAGTTTTGTTGTTTACTTCCGTTCATTTAGCCCCCATCTTTTCCTATCAAGTCATACTTTTCACAGACATTCCTTGGCCCAACCGACCACGCTCCAGAGTCAACGCTTTCCCGGGGAGCTATGTTTTCTTAGGGAGTCTGACCCCTTTTTTTTCCCTTTTTCCCTCCTCATGTCTCTGGCCAGCTCCCCACCCCCTCGGTTACTCAGGTTTCTCTTTCGGAGCAGCTGACAGGTTGTCAATCGCTGCGAAATTAATTCTTCCCCCCTTTCCGAACATACAGGTCAGCTCGGCAGACCCGTCAACACGTGGGACAGGTAGGCCGGCTTCCTTCACTCAGCCTTTTTCTAACTCCCCCCCCGCCTCGTTAGATCAGGGCCCCAGTCAGAGCATCCCCTATTTTTTCAACACGCGATCCTTTTTTTTTTCAATTCCAACCACTACTCCCGGCCTCGCCGAGATACACCTTGTTCTTCGTAACACCACAACCTGCACCTGTTCGCCCTGCGCCTCATTCCCTAAGAGCCAGCTTTGATTTTCCTTTCGCCCATACACCATGTCCAGGAGATCGGTCAAGGATCGCCCGGTTTCCTATTCCGTCCCGTTTCCGTAACCTATGGCTTCTCCGCTTAGAGGCGTTTTGTGGTCGATAATAGGCCGCCCTTTTCTCTTCTAGATCCCCCTTGTTTGGCGCGTTTTGTACCCCTTTCCGTAGTTTTCCCGTAAAAGTCGTTAGCGGGTTGTTAGTTTGGAACCGGGTTGTAAACTTCTTCCGAATCCTCCTTTTTCTGGGCACCCTCGCTTTTTCGTGCGGTGCTGCCTTGATGGCGGGCCCCCTCCACACCATCTTGCCTTTTTCTGTCTAGTTTTAACGCGAGATTCCGCTCTGATATGGCCCGATCAGGTCTTTTTCCCGTTCCCCCGCGACCCGCTACCGAAAACCATCTTTGAATCCCTCTACGATTCTTAGGACCGATAGACCCGATAAAAATGATGTCTTTCACCCCCAGATTCACCCCTTCCTTCCTACTTGTTGTTTTTGCCTTCCCCGCAAGAATGGTGCTCGGTGACGACTGTCTTCCTAAGTCCTTCTCTACTCTTGTGTCTTCCGCGTCCGTCAGCCATGGCCACCGAGCTTAAGAAACATTATACTACCAGATCCTTTTCCATTAACATAAGACATGTATGCCCTGTCGCGATAGTTGATTGTGCCGCCAAGCCCCTGCCACCCGTCTCTTCTTTTCAGGTGACCTCAACATTCTGCTTGCCTTGTTTTTTTCCGGAGGCCCCAGATTTCAAACGTGGAAAACCCGCCACCCTAGAGGATACTCTAAGTCCTACCTCGCCACCAGGGTCTCGGCCCCTATAGCTCCCCCAGCCCCTCCCCGGATGGACGCTGACGACCCCTCTTCCCGCGTCCGCCGGGGAACAAGTTTAGGAAGTTGCCCTGAGTGTTCTTTCCTCTTATTTTTTCCTCCTTCGATCCCTTGATTCGCAGCCCTGCGGTCTTTTTTTCGGTGGTGTGCGCAGACAGCCACAGTGATTATCGAATTGGGAGCTTTTTTGACTTCTGGAATTCTCTCTGGGTTCCCAGTTTCTTCTTTTTCCTCAGGGGGCATCCCCCTTCCCTGGTTTCTCCTTACGTTTCTCGTTGCGGTCTAATTTAGCCGGCTTGCGCATCCTAATTATTTGGCACCCTAGTCTGGTCTCAGCCTCCTGGACCCATTTATTTAGGGGACCTGTATGATGTTTTGCTTTCGCGATGGACAAAATCTGTTTTTCTATCTGATCCTTCCACCCCAAACTCTTTACCCAGATTTTTGTTGGAGGGCGTCGAGCCCAAGGTTCAATAATCACTTGAGAACTGTCGCCTGATCCCTTAGTAAACAGGTTTTCCCCTTCCTTGGTGTCTGTTGCTTCCCCCTCGTTTGTGCAGGTACCTGACCTGCTATGCTGAGACCCGATGATAGAAACTATCACACCCACACGACACCTCCCCTGTGCGACCGGCTATGTTTCTCTGACGATTTGATCACAGTAAGACATGCATCCGCTCGCGTCCTTGATCGTATCTATTGCGCAGGCCATCCGTTGTTCTTTTTTTGCTGCCCCCAACGTCCTCCATAACCCTCCTTTTCATTTAAACGGAACCATTTTCAGGAAAGCACACTGGATGCACCTTTTACTCATGCAGTCTTATTCCCCGGGCCCGTCTGTCAAAAGACCCTCGGGATGTTGTATCTTCATTCGCTGTTTGTTTTTACCAATCTTTTTGCTCAGATTGTTAGGGTTTGGGGGTTTTTTCTGTCAAGAGGCGGAATCGGAGTTTGCTCGGGATTCCCTATTCCCCTTCGTCCCCTTTCTTCGGTGCTCGGTCCCTGGACGTGTTGTTCCTTCGGTTTAGCATTTTTTTCTGATGCCCTGTTTGTAAATAGGTTACACACACTTTTGGACCCTACCCCCCCGCATTCTAAAGATTTTTTGAATTCGCCCCCACGCGGATTCCTCTGAATCCACTGTTAGAGTCCTTCACGCAATGGCCACCCTTTCGGTTGATTTTGTCGGACCCCTGTTGTTTTTCAGCTTTCCCATACGGACTTACGTGCTGGGGGTGGGACCCCCCAGCCGGGTCCTGAGCTGTTTCAGCCAGCTTTCTTTTGTTATGTCCGTTTTTTCCCCCCCCCCTTTCTTCCAGCAGAGCAAATCATCTTCCTTGACAACCGCAATAAACAAACCAGAAGTCGTCTTCTAAACCGAGGCGCTTGGTGCTTTTTCACTTGCTTTGACACAACTGAAGGGATATTTTGGCTGGAATGACTTTATGGCGTGGATGGTCGCCCGCTTTTCCTTTGGCAAAACCAGAACCTTAATATCCTGGGATTCCTTTCTAAAGTTCGTTTTTACCGAGTGAAGCAATTATCCCTGACGTTTCCCAGACTAGCCCAAACTAGGCCCATTTCCTGCCTCCCTTTTTTGTTGGTTCTCTAATGACATGGGTAACATCTTGTAGACGTCACTCCTTCCGAGCCTGCAGTACCTGACCTCAGTTAGTTACTCTCCGTTTACCACCCCCCACAACCCCCCCCCAGGCGATCTTATAACTAGCTACTCTTTTTTTCGTGATTAAGCCCCCCCATGGAAATCCCGCCCAAGAACGCCTGTTCTTCGCGCCCCCAGCGACTGTTTTCACCAGTCTGGAGTTTCCTTGATCGCCATATAGGGGTGGAGGGGGGTTTCGCACACGTTCGATGCCCGTTCTCTTTTCCTTCTGTGGTGTTTTTTCCACTCCCCTGCGCGATGGGTCTCCTAGCCCTGTTTTGGCCTCCACACCCACTCCACGCTATCTTACTATCTTTTTCCTACCCCCACATTCGTTTTAGCATATGTAGCTGTCCGCTGATTGTTGGGTCATGCCTGCATGCAAAAGGTGCTCTGTGAAAATTCCTTTCTTTCCCGTCTGCACTTGTCAAAGAACAAGCCCGACGAACCCTGCTAAGATGGGGGAGTTTCGAATTTTGCTCCCTCCGCAGACCCCAGGCTATTCCCCACGCGTTAGAGACGCTTTCCCCCCCTGACGCTTCGGGTGGATTTTCAAACGGTAGTTCCTCTCCTTTTTTTTTTTTTTTTTTGGCCCATGACCCGGTCGAACCGGATTTCACTAGGATTTATAGAGCTCTTCCCAAGAACGTCTTTCCGCCCCCGCCCGAGGAGATGGACGTACCCCCCCTGCAGCAGATGGTCCCTGTGAACCCCACCAATCCCAACCCGTTCAGAGTCCTTGGGGTTTCGGGCCTCGCGGTCACGTCTCACCCCGACGAGCGAACGAGGAGCTGTCCCAACCATCCTTTTAGCCACTTTCTTCTCCCAGATCCGTTCTGGTCGGAAACGCTTTCTACCCAGCACGAAAGATCTGGACCAATGAGCCTTTCTTTCTTACTTAATCCTCGGCATCCAACCTTGATGCGGGGTCTCGCGCCTGGTGCCAGGTACCCGATGACAGCTTTCTGGGACTCAAGCCATCCCCCTCCTAAACTTTTTTCCGTCCTATGTTCCCCCCAGATCTTCACGGAGAGTCGATTTGCTTCCGCCAACTCCCGTCTTTACCAGCTAAGGTCCCACTTTACTGATTTTTTTTTCCCTAAGGGGCCCTTTAGGGGAACTTTTGTCCCACCATTGTAGGAATACCTCTTGCGTACAGCCCGCTTGGTACTTCTTCATTATCCTCTTCCAGAAGGATTGTTTCTTTCGTTACTTATTTTGTGTGCTGCAACCAGTTCCCCGCGTTTAATCGAAGAAACTCGCAACCAACGACCGCAAGTAAAGGTAGACGAGCTCTGAGAACTTTCAGTAATCTTTCCTTTAGCAAATCGATGCATTGACAAGACGACTGGCGCAGCATCGGGAAAACGGCCCCGCCCTCGCGGAACTTTTCGTTGTTTCCCCCCCGGAAGAGCCAAAATGATACAGACCCGAGCCAGCTGATCGTGGGCTGCCCCCGCTAAGCGGCTAGCAGTTACGCATTCCAGAGTCATCAGTGGTGGTCCGCCTGTACCAGGTTCCATTGGTTTTTTGTAGGTGTCGCTCCACCTTCTACCACGCCCCTTCGTCCGTCCCAAGTACTATTCCCTCTCCGGCCCCGTGCTGCCAGGTCGGACATTAGTAATTTTTGATCACATTGCAAATGCTTCTCTCCACCTGGCCCCCCTTTATGTTGTTATGACTGGAATAGTAACATTTGTGTTCGCTCCATAGTTCACGCCGGTCCTTGCCCCCCCCACCTCTGCCCCCCCCCCCCATCGTTTTTCAACCGGGAGAGCGCTGCCCGTTTTAGTCGAAAAGGTTTCGCCCCCGCTATGCCAGTCCGGCCAACACAGCCCCGTCAGCAGCTTTTTTTTTCTCACCACAGCCGCGACCCCATTTGTCCAAGAATCCGATCCTGTCCCGCCAATCAAGTTAACAAAGCTTAGGTGCCACCTTTCTCGGTCGCAGGTAGTCCTTGCAGCACCGCCGCCTCACCGTCCCGACCGCCCGAATCAGGAGAAACCTTTCCTTCCACGTATAGTTGCACCACCTGCCTGCTTCGGCCAAGCTCCACATCCTTGGCAAGGCTCCCTCTGAATTTGTCTTTTGATTTTTTAGACCCCCCCCCCCCACTCGACGTCAGCATTTTCTCGCCGGCTCTCACCGTGTACCGGACACGTTCAACTGCCTGACTGCCTGCGTACTGTCCTGCGAGGCGCGAATCGTTGAGCGGTCCCCGTCGTAGATAAGACTCCTTGCACCGCCTCCTGCAATGCATGTTGTTTTCCCTTCGGTACTCAATCATGCCCTTCCACCAGTGAGCCTCGGGGTTGGCGAGTTGTTGCAAGGTTTCCGAAGGTATCTTCACCCACACATGCAGCCGTTAAGAGTTCTTGCAGTGATGTTTCATTTTGGAGGGCCATCTACCACCTCTGTCTGGGCCCTGGCGGGGCGAAAGTCGAGGATGTCTTCCTGATTTAGATAGTTCTTTCTTTTCAACTTCGTGTTACGTGTCGCTCCTCGAAAAGAGGCACTTCCGTTCCGACGTCGGGCCCGCTATTTCCCCCACTCACCAGGCTCGTCCGGCTATATGTCCCCGTTGTTGAGAGATATTCCCTTGGTGGGAAGAACCTGCCCCCCACCCCTGTTTTATCGGGAACTCCCTAAGGCCCTGGAGACTTCATGCCGCTTTCTTTGTACTTGATTGGCCTCCGGCACCGAATCTCCGCAGTCGACCATAAGACCTTCCATCTCGCTGGTTATCTCGGCCGCATGCCCAGACCCTGGTGGTTTCCGCCCCCTCCATGGTTTCCCCCATCCCCGAAAGTCTGCCCCCCTTCAAAACGGGCTGTTCTTGTTTGGAGGACATGGGTTTAAACAGTAAACACCTCGCAACCCGAGGCCTGGCTTTTCATAGTAAGTTTGGTACCCCTTCCGAGCCAACCTGGTCTGAGTCCCCACGTTAGGAGATTCTTCGAAACCGACTTGGACGCCGTCGACTGACCCGTGTTGAATCTCAGCCCACCGCCCCGATAGAAGATCAGGGCTCCTGTAAAGTTTCTTGTCGGGTGGCTCTTGTATAAGTATGTCCGAGGCTAACGGCCGGTTGATGTTGTTCGTATCTGCCGCCTGTTCTTAGTATGCGCCGGTCCTGAGTTGGAGCTTAAGTATTGTGCACCTAGTATGGCGTACTTCTGTCCCCCGCTTGTTATCCCCTCCTAGATGCTCGGTTCTCCCAGTGTTAGACGGCTGTAGACTTTGCGACCTCGACGGTGGCCCCCCTTATCCCCCGCTGCAGGACCTGGCTTTTCTTTACAGCTTATGCCCTTCGCTCTTTGCAACCTGGTCCGTATTCGCAGACCCAGATGACACCTTTGGGGCGTTGAGCCGGTTGCATCCTCTCCCCTTGTGTTGTGGAACCTTTTTCCCTCTGGGAATGGTTATGAGGGTGAAGATTTGGCAATAGTTCTGCGTTCTGTGTTCAAGGACATTCTTGTTAGCCCGGATTGAGCGCACCTATTCTCTAGAATGATAACCCCCCTCTGAAGGTCTTCACCAGGAAGATTGTGGATGATTCAACAAGTACTCATTGACCCGACACTCCCTAAGCGAGATGCTCGAGGACCCTGTGGAGAAGGTTTACCGAAGGTTTTTTAGCCAACAGAGACCTCCCCCCCTGGATGGAATGGGGTAAAAGTACGGCCATGTCCCTCGGTATGCCCTTTTTTTGATTGACCTTTGCACAGTGGTGCCCTGCTCGGTTGAATTCTCTTTTTTCTTTCTCTTACGGGGTTTGATCTTTTGCCGCGTTGACATTCATTATTTTGGTTTCCGCGAGGGGTGTTGTGATGCTGGACAGTCTCTCTTTCCCCCCTGTCCACCCGGGTCTGACCCTATCGGACTCCGCACTGTCCAAGTCGCCCGTTCGAGGTATCACGCGGTTTGCGCTTGGGTGTTCTTGAAAAGGTACGAACTTTTTTGGAATGGTCACCACACTACCTTCCCCAGGCCGCAGCAAGACTCGCATCTTGTACTGATTCGCCCACATTTTCCCCCACCTGTCTCTCACGCGTTCGTCCTCCATGGGCCTGGCACACTCCGTGCAAACGTCGGGCTCTCTGGTAGAACCTTTGGACCTGAAGCGCTGCCGACGGGTGTCCGTGCTGGCCTGTTTTCGCAACTCTCTCGCTTGGCAGTTTTTTCTCAGTTCTCGCGCGTATTATTCCGGTTGTCCGTGTGTTGCCTTTGCCCATCGCTTCGTAGTTCACCCTCAACCCTAAGGCCCTACGCGTGACGTCCCCCCAGCGGTCTTCCAAGGGGCACCTCACAACACTGGTCCGATTTTGTTTGCATCAATTCATGGAGTGGCTGTGAAGTACCCACCCGAACCTTTCCCCTGGTTTCGAGTGGTGACGGTCCTCTCCCTAGCTTGCTCCGATGCGTGCTCCCGGTGGAACTACGCCGACCATCCAGCGCCTCACTGTTTTTGGGTCGGGGTCTCCCCCCCCCCTTCCCCCGGACACCCCTTTTTGATTGTGCCCATTAACCCTGCAAGTGTGATGCAGCAGTTCGTTTTACGCTCCCGAATCCTTCCTTCCCCCCCCTTTGATCCGACGAAGCCGTTTTTTTTTGCGAGTAACTCCACACGGTCCCCTCCCTGCCCGCCGCGCTGTTTGATCGACGAGCTGGGCCACCCGCTTGTTAGTGAACGGCATAATGGGGCTTGCTTTCTTTTGAAAGCGCAGGTTCCCCCCCCTGATCACGGGTGACGGTTTTTGGTCAACGGCGACGGGCCTGATGGTCGACCTTTTGTGCGGAACATTCCCACAAGACTCCCCC
>Ga0179591_1236022_pt1 | contig 11576 bp, 12 predicted proteins | sample CZOMad2_1_08_16f_FD_182891 | JGI IMG/M metagenome (GOLD analysis project Ga0179591, IMG submission 182891) | Vadose zone soil fungal communities from Angelo Coast Range Reserve, California, USA - CZOMad2_1_08_16fungal (PacBio error correction) | ecosystem: Environmental > Terrestrial > Soil >... | reverse complement strand
AGGCTTGCCCCCACCCAAAACCGCTTTTTCGCCCTTTTAATTTTTGAGTCTGGCTGAGTTTTTGACCTTCCGCCCGCGCCTGACCCTGCTTTCTTAGGGTATTTTTTCCCTCTTATCCCTCTCTTGTTTCTTTTTGTTTGGGGATAGTCAAGAGGTTGATTCCCTTCACTCTTTGCGTTTACATGTTTTCCTCCTATGACGCGTCTTGCCCGAGGCTGTGGAATTTCCTTTGGTCCCCAAGCCTCTTGTGTCTTTTCTTTCCCGGTTTTTTTCAAACGGCTCCCCTTGAATTTCGACGGGGCTTCCGTCGTGCCAGAGCCATTTATCCTGACCCCCCCCACTTTTTGTGCTTTTTTTCGGTTTTTTTTTGGGAGTCCCGAGTCCCTTTCCCACCGCCCCCAGCCCGGATGGTCCTGAGCAAAGTTTTTCTGACCTTTTTGGGAACGCTGGATTTGTTAGTCTAGACCATGATTCGCTTCTTTTTGCCGATCCCCTTTTTTAGTTCCTTTGCTGTATTTTCCTGATTAGTTCTTTGAAGACGGACACTCCTTTGAAAACTGTCGACGCCCTTTCGCGATCCATTTAGACCTCCTTCCAATGTCTTTTTCTCCTTGATCGTAGAAGTTGTGAGCTTCCATGAGGACCTTGAGTTTCCTTTCGTTTTCATTCCTTTTCCTTTACTTTCCACACTGTAGAGGCGCAATCGTTTACCACGTTCTGACCGGGTCCCCCTTTTCAGCTACGACGATGTTTTGTTCCCCCAGGTTGTTTCATGTCGATTGAACCCTCCTTTTTCAACGGGGTACCGGTGTTATGGCTCCGCCCCTTCCGGTTTTTTTTTTTTCTGGATGAAGGTTTCAGATTTCCCTACTCGCTTATACAACCCCCCCCTTTCTGCTCGGAGCTCTGAGTGAGACCAATTTCTGCCGATCCCCTTTCCACAGCTCTGGTCCCCACAAAACCCCCTGGGTCCCCTCTCTCTCGCCGGACCTTTTATCCGCTGTTCAAGTTTCTCCGTTTCTTCCCGCCGAACCCCCCCCATGCGCAAGACTTTTTGCCAAATTTTCCTTTTCTTCCCAGATTAGTTTGCCCTTGTTTAATCCCTGGATTTTTGATTGATGGTTTTTCTTCCCCCGGACCTCCCCGCCAGCCCGCAAAAGGTGTAGGCGAAGTCCCCTCTTCAGTTTTTGCGACTTGTTGTTTTTTCTTTAGCTTTTTCGGCTTCTCTCGGTTCCGCCGGATTGTTTTGGTTCCAGCCGGGACTTGGCCGTGGCTGTCATGCATCCGAGCTTTCCCTGGAACGGCGCCGGACCCCCCTTCCAAGATAAGTTCCTTTAGACCCAACGCACAAAGACCCCTTTCCTTGTTGGTAGTTTCTTGCGTCCCCCCAACAATTTGCCCGCGTTGCCTGTCCCTCCGTTTCGCAATTGCTTTCCCACCCTCTCTGACTCCCTCCTCCCACTTCCGATGCGGTTAAAAACGTTCTGGAGTGTGGCCCATGGGTTTACCGGCCCCCCCCCCACCTGCACCCTGCTATTCTCCTTCTATTTAGTCCTTAAGCCGCGTGACCTTCTTTGTCTTTCGATGTTCTCGAATTCCTTCTTTTTTCTACCCCCTCAAGAAGTATTTTGGCCCTCCCCCCTTTCCCGTCCCCCTCCTCCCCTGAGGACAGCCTCTTTTGTTTGTTAGGGCCGTTTTATCACCTTTTAAACCCCCCGCTGGGGGAGTTGATTTTTTTGCGCGCTGTTTTCCACTTTCCCTTTCCCCCCCCCCCCCGGCGTTTCCCTTCCTCCTCCTCTCCCTATTACCCGATTGTTTTGCGGATTCCCAGCCCTTTTGATGCCTTTGAACTGAACCGGCGTTTGTTCGATTTTCCCCCTTTTTTTCATGATTTCGCTTGGTACCTTTTCTCACGTTGCACGGGAGTGAGTCCGCATTTCTGAGCTTTTTTCCGTCTTTGGTTTTGTCGAAGCCGTTTCTTTTTTTTTGCGTTTTGGGTCGTCTCAGTTTCTCTTGTTTCTTCTTTCCTCCGTACCCCGCCTGGCGACGCGTAACAGGTTTAAAATCGGCCGTGGCGGGGGTCCACCTAAGGAGGGAGGTTGTTCGCTGTCGCTCTGGTTTTACGGATTTTTTTCTCCCCCCCCCCCCCCTAGCCTTTTAAACTCACTTTGCTCCAAGTTTTTGACGTGTTTCCCCCTGTTGAGAACCACCATTCTCTAAGGACACGCCCTCCCTTTCGCCCTCTTTTGCCTTCTTCCTCTTCCCCAACGCAGTCCGTCCAGGATCCGCAGACCCCCCCTTTTTAAGCCCCGTCTAACGATCCCGATCTAAGCTCCTTCCTTTTTCTGTCACCTTCTCCTCCCCGACAGGTGCATTTTCCTCCTCCGCTCCGAGGCTCGTGGCTTGACATTTGCTCTGGTCCCTTCCCCCCCCGCATGACCCTGGCTCCCCTTCTTTTTTTAGATCCCTTCAAGCCCACATTCTTGGTCAAAGCCTTCGCTCACCCCGGCTCCCACCCTGGTTCCCAAGTCCTTTTTTCTTTTTTCCTTTTCCCCCGATGACTTGTAGGCGGCAGTGATAGTTGATCCCTGAAATTCGTAACCTTCCGGTTGCAGCTACGGGCGGGACGTAATCCCTACACTTTATCTGAATCCTCCCTCGCTTCCCCTGACGGGAGTTCCTTAGAGCTCATGGGGGGGAAAGTCACGCGATCGGGCTCCCCTCTCCTCCGCCCTTCCTCGGTTCTAGGGGTGACCCCCCTCTTTATCAGTGCTTAAACGCCAGGCACCGGCCTTTGTTGCTCCATCGTTGCTCGCCTTTTTAGTTTTGAGTTCCCTGTTGAGTTCATGCCCTGTTTCGCCTCATGTAGTCTCGAAAATCGTGACCTTTGCCTCTTTCTTCCCGTCCCCCCTTTTTATTTCTTTTTTTCACACCCCCCATGGAAGAAGTCCTTTCCATTATTCCTTTCCCAAAAAAATGTCCCCACCCCTGATTTGTGCCAAATTCTCGTTGACCGCCTACTGGTCTTCTGGTTTGCAATTGCTTTATTTTTTTCCCTCTGACTAGTCTCCCCCCCTTGTTTGCACCGCCCCTTCAGGTAGTGTTTTTTGATCGTGTCTTAAAAAGGCGACTCCGTGCCCCCGGCAAATTGATTCGCGGTCCCTCCTCCACCTTCGAAGGAGAATCTACCTATGGCGATACGGATTCAGATGTGAACCTTTCTTTTTTCCCAACCCTTCCCTTTCGACCGTTTCCCCCCCCTTTCGCACCCACCCATTTTTTCTTCCTGGCGGACCCAAAGGCCGTAGTCCCCGACAGTGTACACCTCGGCTGATTTTTCACTTTTCCCACATCCTTCTTGTTCTTTTCGCGCGCTGACTTCCCCCCCCTGTCAAAACTCGCGAAGCGGTTGCCGTTTTTGCCTTTGTTGTATTTGTCAACTTCCCTTGCCCCGAAAACTTTTGGAAGAGCTTTCTTCCTTTTTTTTATGTTTGCTCTTTCCTTCTCAGTTTACAAGCCGATCCTATAACCAGTTTTCTTGGATGGCGCTTGTCGCACTCCCAACGATTAAGTGGAACGTCCCCGTTGTGCGTCTCCCCTCCTATAAGATCTTTCTCTTCTCCTTTTTTCTGTATGCAATACTTGTGTCTCTTTCAGGCGAGATCCCCCCCTCAAGTAGTCCCCAAGATTTCACCCATTCATTCTTTTTTTGCCCCACTGTGTTTTCCTCCTTGGCCTTTCACTTTCCTGGTTATATCTCTTAAATGTACTTGGTATTATCGGCAGTAACGTAACATTCGTTGGGGACGTCCCGTTTTCCCCCCCCTTTGAACTCTTGGTTGATGTGATTCTCTTTTCCTTTGCTCTAATCCCCTTTTTTTCCCCCTAGGTTTTCCTTTATTCCCTCTTTTGCGGTACATTGACTGAGGCTCCGACCGGGCGAGTATGGTCCCTGTTTGACGTACTCAGCCCACCTGAACCAGTTCAGTTTCATTTGTGTTTATTCGTTTGAGCTGGCTCCTCCCTTTTCGCCCTAAGCTTATCTGGTCCCTCCCCTCTCCTTTTCGCAATGTTTGATACGGCGTTCTTGACCCCGGTTCTGTTTACGTGCCCTTTCGGTGCGTTACCGGTTTTCAAGTTCGCGTTCAGTTTTTTTGCCGAATCCGTGGCGGTCCTTCTCCCCCCGATGATCCACACTTTTTCGAAAGGCCCTCCTTTTTTGGTTGCCAGGAGTTGACACCTCCCTTGAGTCTTTTTTTTGCTTTTTGACGGCGTTCTGGGCTTTTTTTCGACATTTGTTCCTCTTGCGCCAATGTCCTTGCGCTCTTTTTTCCCTGACTCGGCTAACAAAAGGTGAGTCTTTGGTCATTTGTCGACGTGCCCTTGGTTTTGCGTACTCGAGTTTCACATCGGCTTTCGTTAAAGGCTGCCCTCCCCCTCGTGAGGTGTTTCCTTTTCCTCCTTTCCCAGGTATTAATTTGTTTTTGGTAAGGGTCGGTCGTCTTTGAACAGAGCTTTTTCACTCCCTTTGTCTTTGCCTTTCGTTTTGCGCCCTTCGTTCTTTAAGTTTTCCCCCGAAGAGGGCTTCTATTGTTCTGGACAATGGGTGGCCTTTTTTTTCCGGGAATGGGCCTGCCCACCGGGCGGCTCATCATTTTAACCCCCCACCGTTGTCCGGAGTCCTGGTCCTCAAAAAGAACTCCTGGAAGTTTCGGCACATCGTCGTGTTCTTGCGACCGAAGGTCCTCTCGTTTTTCCGTCAAGCTCAAGGTTTTTCTCCCCCTTTTTTCTGCACAGTACTGTTGACTCCAGGTAGTGAGACGTTTGTGGGTTGGCTTTGTCGGCGTAGATTTATTTTGACCCCGTTCCCACCTGGCAGGGTTTAGTCCGCTCTGATTCACCCCGCCCGTCTGCCTTTTTCCTTTTTTTCCCCTCTTATGATGATGCGGCTTTGATTTCCCACAAACACTAAGCGTCTTGGTTTCTTCTTTCAGTAATGTTAGGGAGGTGCGGTTTGCGGCTTATTTTCCCTTGTATGCCCCCTTAAGTTTTTCGAGTTGTTCTCTAGGTTTGGTCTTGTTCTTGTGGGAAGCGGCGGCGTTTTTTTTTCCCGAATTTGTTACTTTCTCGCTTTTTCGTTGCTGGGCCTCTTTTTTGGTGAGGCTTTTTCCCCCCCTCTTCTTATTTCCCGTTCTAGATGGCCAGTTTTGAGAGCTTAGTTTGGTGTGGCCTCAGAGACAAGTTTTCTTGCAGCTTATTGATGAACGACGTTTCTTCTGGCCAGTGGTCCTACTCCTAGTGAGCGCTGTCAGATCTTGTTTCCTTGGAGTTATTTTTCACCAGTTCTTGAGCGTGGATCCTGGAATCTTGTTTGGGAGATCTTTTTTCCTTCGTCGGCTTCTTTTCTTTTTTTCTAAGAGGTGTTCTTCTGACAAGGGTCCCTTGGTTCTTGTCAGTCTACCCGGGGTAACCCCCCCCCCCCCCCCCCCCACCCCCCCCCAACCCCCCCCCCCCCCCCCCCCCCCCCCCCCCCCCCCCCCCCCCCCCCCCCCCCCCCCCCCCCCCCCCCCCCATGTTGCGGTTGGTCGCAGGTTTCTCTGTCCTTTTTGCCCTCGGTTTTGTGGGAGCAGGTATTTGATCTGTTTCCGCCCGCTCATTTTTTTCATGCAGGCCAGGCGGGCGATTTAGTTTTGAACGAGAGCCCGGCTCCTCCTTTATTGATAACCCTTTTCTCCCACTTCATTTGGGAAGGTGAACGTGTCGGACCAGTAAATGCGACAAAACGCTTTTGGCTCGTTCGACCCTGCCTGCTCGGGGGGAGTATCTTTGTAATTCGCTTCCCCCCTTGACCACAAGTGTCCCCCTTTTCGTGCCCAACGGGAGTTTTCCTTTTAGAGGTCAGATTGTTTCTTTTGTAGTCCGTCCACCCTTTGCATATGTGTGATTGAGATGTTTAGTCACCAAGTGTTTTCCCCTCCCCATGAGCATCGCTCCTTCTGAAAGTTTTTGTTTTTTCGTTGGGTAAGGCATAACACGTTCCTGTTCTTGTTCTCAGTGGTTTGATCCGTCAAAACTTTGGCACCGGTTTCTTTGTGGAGATACTCCCCCCTCCCTTTTCCGGACAGATCCCCGGCGTTTGATGGTGAGCTTTTGGGTACGGACGGCAGTGGTCCCCATTTTTCCTTTTGTTTCGTCTTCTCTTTCGTTTCAGTTTCCAAAGTCCTGATCTGGTTCGTTTTGAATCTTTTTTCTCAACGATGTCACTTTCTCTTTTGGAGTTTGGTTCCTTTTCCTTTGGAAAAGGGCCGTGCTCTTCGTCGGGTGGACGTTTTAGGATTTCTTTCCCAACCTCTCAAGTTTCCTGTCAATTTTTTTTTTTCCCCTGCCCCCGGCTGCTCCCCGTCTGCCCTGATCGCCCACCTCCGTCAGGACTTTCCGTCGCCCAGGCCTTTACGGCACTTTTCCCCTTTCGTCATGTGTGGCTTCCATTTCGCTGTATACCCATAAGCAAATCAAGGTGTTACCAGTGCTTCTAAATTCTTAGACGCCTGCGTTTCTTGCAGTTGTTTTTTCTCTCTTGTATCCAGTCTTCCCTTTTACTCTTCAGATCGATGCTATTGCAGTATCGTCGGGAGAAAGGGTTACCCTATTTGTGCGGGATTTTTTTTTCTTTGAGGCTTCCCTCCTCTTTTCAACTAGCGGGTCTTTGGTTTTTGTTTGATGATAGAGGTGCGCGTTCTTGCATTCATCTCCCGCCGTTGTTGGGTTTCTTCCACGTCTGGCCCCCCTTTTTTTATCGTGTTTCTTCTTCCCCCCCCCCCTCTTATAGTTCCTTCGTCGCAGGGACTGAACCCGGTGTGGTGGGGCGCTTCTGACATTTTTTCCTACGTGTCTTTTTTACACATTTTTTTTACGTCAGTTTTCTGCTCAGGTCTTCTCGACCCTTCTTCCCGACTCCTCCTATAGAAGTTTTACCCCAATTTGCGTTAGATCCTTCTAGAATCGTCTTGGAGTGCTTTACAGTTCATCGTGTTCTCTGGCCGATTTTTGACCTCGTTGTCCTCCCTTCTCGTTTTAGGCCGTACCCTGTACAAAATGCTTCAGAGTCTTTGTCGTTCGTGGCTTATTCGTACTTTTGATTTGGTCGTCGTGAGTGTCTTCTTTTTTTTTTTAAGAACCTCCCCCCCCCCCCTCCCTTTTCTTTCTTTGGGGGTGCCTTCTACCCCCCCCCCCTTCCCCGCTGCACCACTTGACGGTGGGAGTTTTTCTCCCTTCCTAAGTAACCCTGTCTAACCCCCTTTTCCCCTTGTCCGACGAACCCCGCCTTCTGCCATCGCGTCGATTTACGTTACCTGATGCACTGAGGTTTGTTTTGTCTTGGGTCTGTGTCTCTCCTCTTAGTTCTGGTCAAACTGTTAGTGACCCCAAGAGAGGCGAAAGCAGTCCTTACACTGGTTGGTTCCCTCATCTGATTCTTTTTCTCTACCCGACCCCCCACTTAATCAAGTGCACCCCACCTTTCCTTTCACATCTGCGGGGGGGTTTTTGGGTGCATATTTCTTCTTCTTTTTTTTTCCTCCCATCCTCCGTTATGTTTTGTTTGATCTCGTTGACACCCACACCCCCTCCTCTTCTCCTGCTTTTTGGAAGCGCCGTGCTTTTACGTGGGGTTGATCTGCTCGGCCCTGTGAGCATAGGGGAATGTACCATTCGTTCTTCTTCACTCTGCTGTTGTCCACTGCGAGGGTTTTAGGTTTTTGGTGGCCTTTCCCCTAAGTGATCCCCTTCCCCAACCCTTTAAGTCTTGCGCATTCAGTTTCTCCACTATTTGACGCGTGGACCCTGAAAGATTGCTTTTTATTTGTAAATGTTGGTCGGTCCGGTTTCAAAAACGTCCCTTCAAGTTTATTTCGGCTTCTCTGTCCCCCTCTCCCCCCTTGTCGTGCCCCTGCCCAAACACCTGGGATGGTGTTGTGTTGCCTTTTCCGGGGTCCCCGCTGTCCTCAATTTTTTTTTTTGGGCCGCTCTACCGGACTTGACCATGTCTTGACGCTTTGAAGCGTTTTAAATTTTTCCTTGCGGCCCCTATGAAGGCCGGCTCCCCTCGACCGTGTTCTGATAACGATGATGGGCTGGCAATCAACTTTTGAGCGATTTCCTCTGTTTGCGCTCCCCAAGGGTTCAATTTGGGTTTGTCTATTCCTGCGTTTCTCCTGTTTTCGGTTTTGAGCTTTTTTTGTTTTTGCCTTCCCCCCCCCCGTATCCTGCAGATGAAGAATTCTTTTTTGGGCTTGTGTCCCCCCTTGGGGGCGTTGACGTTGGAGGGCACCCTTGCGCCCCACCCCCCCTTTTGTCAGTGGTTCCCTGCGCTTAAAGACGAATGACTTTTTTTTTTTATTCAGACTCCCCTTCTTCTCACATATACCAACGGGGCCCTAACCCAGAGCCCCATGTCTCCCTCCCCCCCTGGTTGCTTTTTGGTCTTCTTAGGAGTCAGTCCACTGAGAGATACTCCACAAGATTTTTTCCTGTGTGGCCCCCGTCCCCTAAGGGGCTGTAAGGTTTTTCATCTCCGTTTCCGTTGAGCAACCAGCTAAGGAAAAACCCTTGCGCCAGTAGACGTTTTTTCTGCAATCCTCCTTGTTGGGCCAGGATTTGGACCCCCCTGATTTCCCCTTTTTTCAACCCAACCCACCCCCCTTTAAAAGGGCAGAATCCCTTTCACTTCTTCGCAACGGTCTCGGACCTATTCTTTTACCGGTCATGGCGTTTGCTTTGGCTTGTAGAAGATAACGATTCAACATTACCCTCTTTCTTGATGGGTCCGCCTCCCCCAACTCCTTTCCCTGGTAGTCTTGTAGGGCTTTTCTCTTCCGCTATTTTGTTCGGTTGTTTCTTTATTTCCCTGGGTGACCCCCCCCGGTCACGGTACTGGTGACATGTGGTACGGCAAATTTTCCCACTTTCACCGTACGTGAAGCCGTGTCCCAAACTTTTTCGGCCTCCCTCCGCCCACCCGCCTAACTGGCCTTCGCAACAACCCACCCTCCCCCGTCCGGGCAGTTTCCTTCCACCGATTGCCCCGCGATTTTTCAGTCTTTTCCGTCTATGTGCCCCCCTTTCCCCTATCTCGACATAAGCGCACACCCCCCTTAGGTTTCGGGTCCCACTGCGTTTGTGTGACCTTTTTCCTTCCCCCTGTCCCCCTACCGTTCAGTCGCTTCCCCCCCCCTTTCCGCTTTAACTGTTCTTTAGACGGATCTCGCGTTCATTTTCTTTTTGCCGGTTTTCCCCCTCCTTCTGGACGTGTCCCCCCCCCTCCCTGAAGAACATGACCCAGGCTCGGTATTCTTCTGTCTTTGCCAAAAAACGGTTTCTTGAACCGCCTTTGCAGAGATGACGCCTCCACCCTTTTTGAGTTTGGACCCCCCCCAACTTTTTGATTTTGGTAATCAGATTCATCTTCCTGATTCGCGGTCTGCCAAATACCGGTTGTTTGCTGTTTTGTTTTTTTGTTTGAGTCTTTTTTCAAAATTCCCCCCCTCGAGCTGGCTCCCTGAAACGTCACCGCGGGTCCGTCCCCCGTTTTCCGCAGACCTTTGTTTGTAATTGATACTTGTCCCGTTTTTCCTTCGCAGGCCGGGAGGCTTGAACGTCTGCTGCGCGTTTTTTCTCTCTGTCTGGTCGTGCGGTGCCGTACTGGAGCCCCGGAGATTCACGATCTTTTTTTGACCGGTTCACTGTTTAGTGGCCAGGGTCACGCCCTCTGATTCGTCCGTGGCCCACCCACCTTTTTCCTGGCGCTTGGCTTCCCCTAAGTGGATCCTGGTGCCCGGTCGTTGCTTGCGCTCCTGGCTACCGGTTTCGTCCCACCCCCCCCTCCCCTTTATCAATTCTTCCTACTGCAAACGCGTGGCGCCCTCCCCAGACATCAACCCCACTGAGACAGTAACGACCCCCCCGCTTCAGTCTCTTTCCAGTTGTTTTTTCTTGTTCCCCCCCCTCGTTAGACTTTTTCTGGTCTCCCTCCCCTTTCCTTTTTTTTCCGCTACGAGCAGTCTCCCTAAAGCGATAAAGTTTTTTCCTTTTTTCAATAGTCTCTGTGCAGACATTTGTCCCTGTGTTTGCAAAGCCAGTGTCTCTTTTGCGATTTTTCTCTTGTCGTCTTGTTGGTACGTGTTTTTCTTCAACCGCCTATGACGTCTATCGTTACGTTTCCCCGTTTTTGACTTTTACGTCTTGTTCCAAGTGCCCGCGCTCCCCCCCCTCGACAAAAACGCGCAATTGAACTTCAGTTCGTGAAACGCCAGGGTCAGTTCAGATTATGCGGGTTTTTCCCCTCTCTTGACATTGATCTTCCACTTCCATTCCCTCAGAACTTCCCGGAGAAACTGGTTCCTTCCTACAACTTCTTGTCTCTGTTGAGACGTAGTCCTTTCCCCCCCTTGCCCCCGCTCGAGCTAATTCCTCCTCTTGTCTTAGGGGACACTACATCTTCAGTGAGATTTCATGATATTCCCACCCCCGCCGAGGGTTCGAGGGGCCCTTCTCCCCTCTCCACTTTCTCACAGACCAGCGTGTCCACTTCTTCCTTCCCCGGATTTCGCAGGGGGAAACTTAATAGTTTCATTTTTTTTTTCCCCCCTTCAAGTAGGCCCTACAGGGTCAGTCGTATCACCTTACTCCGTGTTACAACCGCCGATTGGAAGGTCCAATTCTTTTCACCCCCCCCTCGCCCAAAGTGGGGTTTTCACCCCCAAACTTTCTTCGACTTTAAAGGACCCAACTTTTTCATCCCGAACCAGCGCCACAACTTGATTTTCCGGTGTCCCCCACCTCTTCCAGTTAGTTTTCTTTCTCTCCCTTGGAAGCTTCCTCCCAAATACGACTTGGCACGCCCCCTGGTTGTTTTCTCGCGTTTTATTACAATTTTCACGTCACTCCCCCTTTCCCCATTAATTGACCTTTTTCTCCGATCTCACAATGGGCTGTGCCTTTCTTTTGCGATACTTAGCGCCATATTTGTGAACTCTTCGTCCCAAACTTCCCTTTTTTCCCCTACCCCTTTTTATGTGTGGAGGTCCTTGATGCTCCAAGTTTTTGAGTCCTGACTTTGTTTTTTTTTCTCTTTCCCAATCGCACAGGCGGTAAGTTTGGCTGTTTTCTCGAAGGCCATCCAACGTTTGGAAGTTCAAGCCTTCCCTTCGGTGTCATCTTTTCCCTTTTAACGGTTTAGTTAGAAAGCTGCTTCCCTAAACAGTAGGGGTGAACATCCTATATTTCCCCCCCCTCCCCCGCCTCTCTCCTTTCTCACGTGCTTGCTTTTTTTTTTGTTTTCGCCCCGCGATTCATTTCCCCTCCACTGTGGTTTCACGCACGGAGTTGCTCGAAAGTTTCCTGCGGGATTTGTGTCGCTTTCCCTGTCCTCTAAAAGTTTCGCTGGACTTTTCCGCTCCATTTCGGGGGCCGCACTGGTTTTAATTCAAGGTGGAGGGCTTTTTTTTTGATCGCTTCTTTCCTTTATGTATCGCTGGCCCACTTCGGGCCGCGGGACATGGAACTCCTTTTTTATGGAG
>Ga0179591_1207212_pt1 | contig 11576 bp, 15 predicted proteins | sample CZOMad2_1_08_16f_FD_182891 | JGI IMG/M metagenome (GOLD analysis project Ga0179591, IMG submission 182891) | Vadose zone soil fungal communities from Angelo Coast Range Reserve, California, USA - CZOMad2_1_08_16fungal (PacBio error correction) | ecosystem: Environmental > Terrestrial > Soil >... | reverse complement strand
TTGGAATCGTTCCCCACCTCCCGCAGCTTGTAAAAAACGGTACGGCTTTTTGATTTTTTTCCACCCTTTTTTTTCGTGCTCTCCTCTTTGTTCCTTTTTCTGTATTGGTCCCCTGGGGGTGTTCCCGAATTCTGCCTTTTTTTTTCAAGGTCAGTTGCTGGTTAATGCACCTCTGGTGCAGACCAACTCGCGCTTCCAATTGGTTTCATGTTTTTTTTGCTCTTTTCCCTTTTAAATTAGTCCCCTTAGATCTTGACTCTCCGATATCGTGCCCCTGTGCAGGTATCACCGGCGATGCCACTGGTGATTTCGGCTTTGACCCTTTTTTATTCCTTTGTTTGTTCCCTTGCCGGTCCGTCACCCCCGCCACACGCTTTTGATCGCCCCCCGTCCGCATAAGCTGCCAATTTCGCGATTCACCTCACTTCTGTTTCCCCTTCTTTTTTTCTTTTTTGATTTTTGTGACACCCTCCTTTTGACAGACAACTGCACAAGTCTTGCCGTTTATGCCGTTTGCCGTTCATGAGGATTTACCGTACCTTTTCCCCCCACCGTTTTTTTTTCATTCTCTTTCCATCCTGTATTCCCCCTCAGTAGGTTTTGCCCCAATTCCCAATGCAACGCCCGGTGTGTCCGAAAACTTTACCCCTGTTTTCCTGAGCCCCACGTACCCCCAGGGCGGGCTGATGCTTTGCAGTGATGGCAGGTCGTTGAGGCCCATGACATTCGCCCCTTTTTTTTTCTCGTTTCTTTTTCTTCTCTCCCCCCCCCCGCTTCCCCTTGGAAACACTTTTAAGAAGCCTTTTTTCCGGACTTCGGATTGGCTGCCGAAAGATCATTCAGTATGAACGCCGTTATTGAATGTGTCACCCCCCCCTTACCTAAGCTTTTTAGACCCCTGTGCGTTTCGCAAAAACGGCGGAGGGGCTCCTCCTTTTCCGGCGCGACCAAAGGTAAGACCTTCTTTCGTTCGTCCCCCCCACTGCCCGACACACAGTTCCCCGTCAGGTTGGGCCCTAGTGCGAACTCCGAGCTTTGCCTTCTCCCCCCCCCTTGCCAAGTTCTTGAGACCCATTATAGGGCACCATAATGTTAGTTGTTTTCTGGAATTTCAGAAATGCTTCTGCCCAGAGTTAATCAAGGATCCCCCGTTCATCGGCGCGGCCCACAATCCTCTCCCGTTTTTTTCGAATCGCCGCGTTCTTTTTTCCTTTTTTATTATTTAACCTCCCGTTGAAGCACCAACCCTTTAAGCATCTGTTCTTCTGGGCTCCTTTTTCGTGACTTTCTCGATCCTGCTAATTTGGGGTTTTTGAAGCCCTTTCCCCCAAAGTCCCCGGTATAAGATTTTGCATTTTTTTTTTTTTTTTTTTTTTTTTTTCCGAGGACACCCACAAATTTCTGTCACTTCTTCGGGGCCCAGCTTAGTCTCCCACTGATTTCTCCTAGCGCGCTACATTTGGGTCTGCTCCCCTCCCCCTCCTTTTTGTTAACCCTTTCGAACGTTCCCCCCCCCCTGGTGCTGTCGTTCAGCCGTGCAAGCCTCTCCCCCGGCAGACAATGCCTCCTTTTTTATTTTCTCTCTACACCACCACCCCCCCCTGACGGTTCTCCATGCTTTTTGTCCCAAGTTACCCCATTGCCGGAACTCTTGCTAACCAAGCCCAACGCAAATCCGTCCGGTTTTTTTTTTTTTTTGGCCGCTGCTCTCCTGACACCAGCGATGTGTTAACCCCCCCGGATTGTTCCCCCGGTTCCTTTTGGCTCGGAAGGCGTGACTATCGTCCCTTCCTTCATCTCCCTAGCCTTCTTATTTCTTCGCATTACAAAGGTCCGTGCCGATGTTTTCCGGGCCCACCACCAAACGCAATTGTTACAAGGAAAAAACCTTTTTCGGGCATTTTTTTTTACATCAACGACTTCCTCCTTCTGCTGTCCCTTTACATGTCTGATGATTTAGTTGATTTTGGAGCGATCAATCGCGCCCCGTCCCCCCGAGTCCCCCCAGATCCCCCTTTCCCGTCCGGCGCTGGTTCGCCCCAAAGCCCTTTTTTTGTCAGGGCGAAAAACCCCATTCCTTTTGGTGTGGAAGCGGGTTGACGTTCGTTCTTAGCGACCTTGGGTCAGGGCCACCCCAACTGCTTTTCAGATCCTTTGCTGATTTGTCAAATATGTTCCGCGGTCGCAAGTTCTCACCATTTTTCCCGCCGCAGCCTTGGCCTCCCCGTCTCTCCAGCCCACCCTTTTGGCCTATGAAGTACAGTCTTTTTAGTGCTTACTACCAGGACCAGAGTCGTCCCTTCCTCCCCTTTTGTTCACCCAACGGCTAGGAGTCTTGTTTTACCTTCTTTCCTCACGTCCCTATTTTTCTTAAATGCGTGATTCCCCGTTTTTGTTATGGTTTCCCTTCTGTTTTTTCCTCTTTAGAAGGTTACGATTTGGGCGTTTTCCTTTTTTGACCAGCCGAGACCATCATTTAAAGGTCTCCCGGCCAGCCTTTTCGTTTTTTTTTTGTCTTTTTCTGTTGGCTGATTCTCCCTGCATGAATTGACCGTTCGTGACTGGCCCGCTGAGTCTTCGGAATGTATGGTTACATCTTTGTTCAACCCCTTTTCCCTCCACCCCCCTTGCCTCCATTTCCTTTGAATTTGCTTCCCTCTGGATGGTAACGGAGAAGTTCTTTCTGTTACGCCCTTTTTCCCGTATTATAACCTTCTTTTTCGTCGAAGGATGTTTCACGTGACGCTTGCGCTGTACGTGTTCGGTTTTTGCGGGTTGTTCTATTTTATACTTTCTCTGTGAGTCTTGCTTCAGGTCCAAAAGACCAATTGGCGTCATTGTTTTTTTTTTTAGACTTCTTTTTTTTTCCTAGCCTTTTTCGTTGTTGGTCCATCGTTTATGCGCTTAATTTTCGCGTGGCCTTTTTTCTTTACTCTTTTCAAGCAGGTCCTCTCTCAGTTGGGCCGTCACAACCTCGGCTTGGTCGGCCAACAAACTTTCTTTTCTCGTCTTTGCATTTACCGTTGTTATGCGTTTACCGGTCGGCTCTGTCCTGATCTTCTCTTTCGCAGAACTTTCTTTAGACATGTAATTTCTTCATCAAAATGCGCACACCCCGCCTTCGGGCCGCGCACTTTGGAAAGTTCCGAAAAGTTGTGTGGTGGTGGATGATTCCCTTCCGACATGGTTTTGCTGGTCTGGCATCACAGTTCAAAACCTTTTTTTTTCTTTTGTTTGTGGTTTCAATATGGTGCTTCCGTTCTGTTTTGGCTCTCAGGCTTCGCTAGGCGATGTCTCCCTTCCCCACTACAGTTATTTTCGGAGCGTAGTTTTAGAGTGATCGCAAGATTTCCCGGTTGGCGTGGTGCGGGTTTATTTGCAGCCTTTTTTTATGTTCTTTTGACTGCCTTGACATACCGTCCGGGTTGGTTCCCGAATCCATGACGACGGCGTTTATCTGTACCCTCAATCCTCTGAATTTTCAGTTCAGGCCATATACATCGGTCTATTCTGCTTTGGGGGTTCATCCGGCGACATTTCTTTTTTTCTTTTCCTACTAACTCATGTTTTTTTCTGTTTTCTCGAAGATTTTTTTTGATTTGTTTTTCCGGCCCCTTCTTTCAACCCACCACCCCCAAGGTGCAGATTAGACCTCCGATGAAGTCGAACAGGATGACCCGGCCAGACGAGGGTGTTTTCAAGCCCCCGATGGGTCTTGTCAGGAGAAACGAACAACCCATTAGTGGTGCTTTTCTGATCCAAGAACCGACCGGGATTGGCTCCCCCCTTCCCCCACCCGTCCCGCCCGAACCCCCCTCCTTCCTAACACTGCCCCGCGCCCCCTTGTTTTTTCTCCATTTCAGTTCGACCCCCGCGATACCCGAACGCTTAAGACCTTCGGGTTGGATAGATGTTAGAAGACCAAGCCCCCCATTTGACCGCCCCCCTTCCCCGGAGAGCCACTGCCCCCCAGGGTTTGACCACGAGTCTTTTCCCCCCATGCCCCCCAACTTGGGCGGAAACCACCTGTTCTTGTGCGATACGACCCCCTTGTTCCTTTCACCCCCCCCACCCCTCCCAGGCCTGCCTTTTCCTCAATGGGTTCGGCTCTCAATTTTTGGGTTTGCTTCGTGAACCAAAAGTCAAGTCGTTTTGGCTGTTTTTTTCCTGATTTTTCCCCCATACAGTGCTGAAAGGTGACTGCAGATCGGCCCACACAGCGCCCCGGCAAATGCTTTCCCCCTTTTCCCGGGTTTTCCCCCCCTTGCCCGGCCACCCAGGATACGGTTTTGCCGCCCATCCCCCCGTTATAACGGGGCGTGAATGGAGCGCCTCTCTTCCCCCTGTCCGTGAAGACTAAAAGTTTGGAAAACTGTGCGCTAGTCCTGCGACGTGGACTAACCCTATGGCCCGCACTAAGTGTCGGAGGTTTTTTTTAACCCTTCTCCCCCCCTTCCTTGAAATTTGTTGATTTTTTTTTTAACTGTGGACAGCCAAATTTTTCGCACGATTTTCCCTTGAGTAATAGAACGTTTGACCCCCTTGCCCCGAAACCCCCGTAAACCCCAGGTCCCGGATTACCCAGCTGGGTCCCCTCCGCCCCCTCCACTGTCTCCGACGTGGGCCCCCCACAAGTACCCCGCGGCCCTCCCCGATGTCCCCCAGTCCCCTGTCCCGCGTCCCTCGCCGATTCATCAGTTTTATTCGCCCACTTGGCCCCACGAATTTTTCCCCAACATCACAATTTTCATGTGCCGTTTCTTCCTTTTTCCTGGTCGTCCCCAGGCCGGACCGGACACAACCTTGCTTTAGAGCCGCCCCATTTCATCCAACCGATGTTTTCTGTTTCCCTCAGACACCCTTTCTTTGCCTGGTGTCTCTTTTGCTTTACAAAAGGGCAAGTCTCTGCCCCCCATGAGTACCGTCGGTGAAATGAGCACGCAATTTCACCCATCCCCCCGTGGAAAAAACCTCTCATCCTCAGTCCCGACTGGTTTTCGTTCGTGCCCACGATTTTGAAACCAACGCTAAATCCCGGGTCCTTGGTCCCATGCTTTAGTCATTTTGAAGCCGTAAAGTCCCCTTTTGTGCTTGTATAAAAAGCCTCAAACCCCCCCCGAACTCCTTTCCTTACTATTCCCCAGAGTTGCTGGCGGCCCCTCTCCTAAAGAAGGGCCGGTGAGGAGTGGGGTAAACTGAACCCCCCCAAATTTGTTTTTCCTTTAACCATGCCGCCTGTCATTTATTGCCAGCAGAACGGTCTTCCGTTCCCCCCGTTTTTTTCTTTTGACCATTTTCTTCGTCTTCAGAACTTACCCCCCCCCGCTTTTTTCCCAACCGGCATGATTTTTGGTTTAGACCGGTTTGTGCGACTTCCCTGGTGTTGTTAGACACAGCAGGATTAGGCCGGCCCTTTTTACTTGTAGACCTTTCTCGTTTGTTTCCTCTTTTTTATGCCGGAGTTGATTCTGTCATCCTTTCAATTTTTCACGATTCAGGCCCTGTCAAACTGCCTCTCAGCCCTCATGTACTTTTCAAAGGTTCACTTGTGAAACTACCAGTTTTCCTGTAAACAAATGGGCCGGTTGATACCTTTTTTATCCTCACCTCAATTTCAGATTGTTGTCCCCCCGCCGAGATCTCATTTTGCGACAGCAGTCATTTTGTTTCCCCCCCCTCGTCTGAATTCTCACGCCCCTTCTGAATCTTTGTTCTCCCCTGAACGCCGTCCGTCACCTTAAGCCTTCTTTTTCTTCCGACTGCCGGAATGACAAGTCTTGAAGAGATTTGTAAAGTAACGACGTAGTTTTCTACTGTGCGTCTTTTCCTATTTTTTGGAAGTTTTGTTGTCATTGTGTAGCCTATGGGGCCCTTGTTCTTTACCACCTCCTGGACCCCTTTTCGTTGGGGTTAAGCCTTTTCCAGCACAGGCAACTCAGTTTTTTTTCTTCCTGGGAGGGCCTTGTAGCTTTGATGCATATCGGCACTGAACCCTGTCCGACGCTTTTTTTCCTGGTTTTTCTTGCTTTTATTTTTTCTATAGCTCCTGACACTTGTAAAGAACGCGCTTCGGGCAAGCTAGTCATTCGTTGTCCCTGAGTTTCCCCTGACATACCCTTTTCAGCCGTGATTGGTTCTTCCTCTTTTGTCCACCCCCACATACCAGGCGTTTAGATTTCCCTTTTTTCACTTTTTCTTCATGTGATCCCCAATTTCTTTCCCCCCATTCGAACAAATCTCGTACCCCTCTAAAACAACTTTTTCTTTCATTGGGGGGCTTGTCGTTTTTGCTTCCCCTTCTCCTTTCTTTCCCTCCGGCCTTTATGTACAAGTGCTTTTTAGGCCCCCTCGTGGAACAACTTTGTCCGTGCCACCTTTCCTTCCCCCCTTTCTATTGTTTTAACTCCCTCTCGTCAGAATCCTGGCTGACTTTTCCAACTAGGACCCCCCCCTCCTCTTTAATCCTTGATCGGTTTGAGATTAATTGCGCAGACATTTTTTCCTTTTGTGATAAGGCCCCTTTTCCCTTCTTACTGTTGGTCCATCTTGGGCATTTCCTTTTTGTTCGTTCCCTTTGGTGGACGGCGGAGGGAAATACGTTCTTGCCCCCTTCACCCCTTGGGACCAGAAGCAGAAGGGACCCGGAGGCCAATCAGCTTTCGCCGCGGGTGCAGTGGTTGTTGTCCCCAATCGTTATTTCATTTGTTGATGGGGTGGTTTGGGAACTTATGCTGGGTCCGGCGGTATCTTCTCATATTTCTCTTTCATTCTGGTATCCCTGAATTTCTCTCTAAGCTGGCTGCTTTTACATCCTTCTCTCTAAAGGCCAGTGACTCCAAACTTCGGATTGTCTTTTTTGGCCGGGGATTTGGAATGGTCATCTCTCCCTTTCCTTCCCTTTCGGTGGCATACCCCCCAACCAACCCACCCCAACCCCAACACCCCCCCACAAACCCCCCAACAACACCCCCCCCACCCCCCCCCCCCCCCCCCCCAAAACCCCCCCCCCCCCCCCCCCCCACCCTGGCTCCCCCCCTCCTTACGGTAGTGAAAGTTATGGTCATTGTCCCAAAAAAAACCTCCCCTATGAATTTTACGGTGTTTTAAGTTCCCTCCCCCCCCCTTCCTTTTCCTGTAACCTCACCTCCAACTGTCAAACGTTAAAATGTTTCTCTCCCACAAACCCCAGTTTCCCTCCCCCCCCAAGAGGCAAGTTTGCTTTTTCTTTTTTCTATGTTCCCCCAAACCAACATGTCCTAAATCCATGTGGCAGCAGTTTTCGTGTATACTAGCACCTGGCAGTGCTTCTGGTGCTTCTTTTTCACCTTTTTTGGGGTGGAATCCTTTGTGCAGTCCCCTGAACCCCCCCCCGGGACATCTCCTGTCCGCCCCACCCTTTCACAACACAGTCCTATCCGTATATTTAATTCTTTTGGTCCTTTTTTTGCGATATCCTTCAGGAGCTTTTTCCGATCCTCCTACGGTTTTTATGGCCCCCCCAAGTAGAAAAAAAAAACCCCCGTGCTGGCCCCCCTCCCCACTGCCCCGACAGGGAACCGGGTAGCGCCCGGCCTTTTTTTTTTTCCCCCCAGAGTCTGACTTCGCACATCCCCTTCCCCCTGGGTCTTGAAAGTTCCGCATCGACCCACCCATGGGGACCTCCCGGACACTTGGACCTTTCCTTCTTTCATTTTTCCTCTACTTTTCTGTTAACCTCGGACAAGAGCCCTTCCCCTGTTTTCGGATATTGTTTACCCGATTCTCTCCTATTTTCATTTTCATCCCCGTTTTTTTTTTGTGTTTTTTCCGCTCCCTTTTCCCCCTTCTCTACAACCCTTCCCTATTCCGTCTTTTCACAAGTCACACCAATCCCCTCCGGTCAGCGCCTTATTTGGCCAGTTCTTTTATGGTCAATGGTTTTCCTATTTTTGCTTTTAATTCCTTTGCGTGTCTCGTTCCCTTGCCTTTTTGTTGCCTCCACCCCCTTTCCGATTTTCCTTCAGGTTCATTGGGCTTCCCGGTTGTTTCATCTGTTCCATCCTTCACTTTCTTGATCTAATCCGACGATCTTAGTCCCCTTTCCCCGCCCCCTGCGATTCGTTTTCCTTGGATTCTGCCGTGAGATTTTCGGTGTTCTTGGTGCATGCGGCGTTTACCCCCGCACGCGGTGCTTCGTGTCCTTTCCTGTTTTTCTTTTGGCCAATTTTTTCTGCGACTCCCCCCGCCACCTTGTCGCCCGCTTGATGCTGTTCACCCTCCCCTCCAAGTGTCCACACAGGCCAGCTTTCTTGCTTTTTTCTTCTTTTTTTGACCTTACATTTCGGCTTTTTTTACCCTTCCCTTCACCTTTTTCAATTCGATAACACTTCCGGTTCCTCATGCCCTTCTTTTTTTTTTAACTTGAACCATTCCCTGCGCGACAAAACGTATCTTGGAAAGCCACACCGGTCCCAACGCGGCGGTTGTGTTTTTTTTTTCTTTGCCCTTCTTTCCTTCTTGACATGATCCAGAAATCACGCCAGTTGTTATCGGCCCGCTGATATATCCGTTGCTGTTCCGTGCGCCCGTTCTTTTCCCATCTATTCCCTTATGATGTAGCCCCAATTCCCCCATTTCGAGTCCAGCCCAGGCATGGAATTCTTCTTCACCCCCACACCAGCAAACAACCCGTTGTCCGATTTTCAGACATCCTTCTTTCTTCCCCCCCTTCCTAGGGTTGCTTCCTTCCGGTTCTTAGTAGCAAGGTCCCTGCCTCGATATTGCGTGTGACGGCACACCCAGTGTGCTTTTCCCCCTCCCCTACCAGTTGTCCTGCCTCCCTCAGCCCGAGGGCGTGCTTTGTTGTCATCCCCACCCCAGGAAAAAAGTCTGCCGCACATTCTTCCCCCCCTTCCGGGCGGTGCGCGGTTCCCTCCGTTTGAAACGGTGTCCCAGAAAGATCTTCTATCTTTATTTCTCCCAGTTTAATTTCCTGAGTTACCCTTCATTCTGCCCTAGTAATTGCTCGCCTCTGGTTTCTTGACCGTTTATTTCTTTTCGTCCAGTACCCCCCAACTTTTTTTTTCCAGATCGGTTCTCTTTCCCGCGTTGATGTTTTTTTTTTTTTTCTTTTTCCGCCCCCATCTTACAGAAGTTCCCCCCCCCCTCTCCCCCCCCTCGTTTGACTCTTTTTGCAATGTTTCCCCCACCGACACACCCCCTTCTTTTCCCACGTTCCTTCCCTGGTCCAAAACGCTGAAGTCCAGTCCTTCGAGTGCAATCCTCACCACCCTTTTATATGCTGTGGCGAGGAGCGTGGCTTGGCCTCCAACATGTCGTTTGTTTTTTTTTTTTTTTTTTTTTGGTTTTTGTGTTTTGTTGTAATCCCCCCACCTATTGCTCCACTTCCGCCCCAGTCTGCTGTTTTAGGCCGAATTTCCTGCCCCTTCCCCCCCTTTTCCATCACACCCCTTCTACACCGTTTCTTTGAAGCGATCTTCCACCACCACCCGACCCTTTGTATCTTTTTTGTCACTTTCCCCCCTTGGCTTTGACCCTTTCGGATACCCCCCCGCAAAAACTTTCCCCCTTCGTTTTTCTCTCCCTCCGGGTACCGCCTTCCTTCCTCCCAAAGCGCATGTTTTACGCACCGCCGTTCTTTTTGCCACCCTCCTCCGCCGTGTTCTTTATTCTTTTTAGCATTCTGATTCTGGCCTCCTCTCTAGTGCCTTCCCCCCATCTTCCATTGGTCCTCCCCCCCCAAACCACAAGACCATTTTTTCACCAAGTGTGAAAATTTCCGTTCCTTTCCCCCTCCCCTTTTCACTTTTCTTCTCCCGCTTCCCCCTTGTTCTGGTACTGATTCTCCTTGATGGATGTTTTTTGCTTTCTCTCCCTCGCCCGCAAACATTTTTCCCCAACCCCTAAGGCTACCCATATCCGCCTGCACTCCTGCTGTTTTTCGAACCGACAGTCCGGTGAACACCCCCCAAAAATTCCCCCTTTGGCCGTTTTGAAGACGTGTGGTTGAACTTCTTCCTCGAGGGCAAACGAACCCCACATCTGCGATCAGTTTCTGATTCCCTCTTGTCTGTCCATTTTTTTGTCTTCACAACACCCCTTTTTCCACTCAGCACGGCCTGCAGTCTGCTATTCCCTTTTCCGAATTTTCATTTACCCTTCCTTTTTTTTGTGAGGATTTACTCCCCCCCAGCCCGCGGCCGGTCCCTGTACTCACTCAGGTTCACCATTACGCCCTCTATTTTTTTCATTTGAGCCTCAAGTTCTCCCCTTCTTATCCCCTTTTGAGATTCGGTGGTTATGTTTTTTTTTTCCCCTTTAGTTTCTCCTGTTTCACAGGGCCCGTAACTATTTTTTGGTGAATGCCCCTTTGACACACTCTAGTTTTTTTTAACAATCATTAAACATAGGTTCGTACGCACCCTTTCACCTTTGATGGGGCATGATATACGGATGATTTGAATTTCTTTCATGCAGCTTTGTGCATATCGGTCAGTTGCTTCTTTTGTGTGTTTTTATTTTTTTAAATTCAGCCCCTTGTCGAATTATGTATGATCTCGCTCTCTTACCTGGACGTTCTTTCTTTTTTAGATTATTTGTTTCCCTTATTCCCCAGTTTTATGGATGGGACTCCTCTTGGTCTTCCTCTGCGTTTCCTGTTTAGTTTATGTTTCTGTGTAAGTCTCTACGAATCGTTTGCAGGGATTTGTCGGGTCGTTTGTCCCACCACTCCCCCCTTCCGTTTTCCATGTTTGTGAGATTTATAGACCTTTCTTTTTTATGGCCATAGTGATTTCTCGGCCTTCCCGCAGCAGGTTTCCTTATCTTTTACCCTCCTGATTTCTCTCCTCCCCCCGCAACATGTACCCCCCCATTCCTGGCTTGGCCCGTGACACAACACCTTTTCTCCTCCCCTTTCCGGGCGTTTTTCTTTTTCCGTTCCCGCAGCTTGCACTTTTTCTGTTTTTTTTTTGTGGGAATTCGCGGGACTTTTGTTCTGCTCACTTTTGTTATTTCTTCCCATTTTCCCTCAATTGCCCTCCCCCCTGATTCTGGTCCCCTACGCCCTTGACAAAGCTTCCACCGTTTGGAGTGGCTGCCTTGGCGCCTTCTGTGTTCTTTTTTTCTGTCTCTCGGCAAAACACAGCCCCCACCGTTGTGTGTTTTTTTTCTCTTTCCTTCGTTGTCTTTTTCCCTAGTTTTGCGGCGCTTGGTTTCGGCTCCTTCCGGGTTTTGAGTCACTCTTCATGTTTCGGGGATGTTCTTTTCCCAATTTCTCGACTGGTCGTTTATGCTAGTTTTTTTTTCTTTCCATCTTTTTTTTTTTTGCTAGTCTCCAATGTTTGTTTGTGGCGATTGGTGGTATGGGTGTTCTTTTCTTTTCCCCTTCTCTGGGTGTTAGGGGTAGTTCTCTTTGCACGAGGTGCACCCTTTTCCTTTTTGTGTTGTTGTTTATGACGCAGTTGAATGCGTGGATTCCTTGCCGTCCCCCCCCTTTTCCTTTCTTTTAAGTCTGGTCGGAATTTCTATTATGGAGTTTTCCTATCTTTTTTTTTTTTGTGTTTCATCCTGCAAGC
>Ga0179591_1333963_pt1 | contig 11577 bp, 13 predicted proteins | sample CZOMad2_1_08_16f_FD_182891 | JGI IMG/M metagenome (GOLD analysis project Ga0179591, IMG submission 182891) | Vadose zone soil fungal communities from Angelo Coast Range Reserve, California, USA - CZOMad2_1_08_16fungal (PacBio error correction) | ecosystem: Environmental > Terrestrial > Soil >... | reverse complement strand
TCACTCGTTATGTCCCCCTTACTTTAGTCAAGCCATTTTTGATTGTCTCCCAAGAGTCCAAAAGAACCCTCGTAGGAATTTATGTCCCCGGTCCTCTCTTACAACTAAAGCCTTTTTTTGGTGCGATTGGCTGTGGATCCCGACCTATGTGATTCTTGTTCTTTTCCTGTACACTTTGCCATTCGTGCTGCTTCTATGATACCAAGTTCTATCGCAAGGTTCTTTTGACCAAGAGCCCGACTTGGTATGAGTTTTCTGAATGTGTTCTGTTGTTTCTTACGTTGCGGTTCCCTAGTCAGTCCTTTTGTACCTGCAAGTCGACCTTAGAGTCATAATTTAAAACTTTCAGTTGGGGCCGCCGGATGACCACATCTTTGCCCAAGAGCACTAGTGTCCCTAAATATGATTCCTCTCGTACACCGTCCTCCCTGATGCTTTCCTTTGTTTCATGATTGCAATACAAGTCAGGTAGTCAACGGTTCTCTCTTTCATTTTCTTATCAGGCCCCTCCTTGTGTCCCCCTGTGGCCTTCCGTTTAGCAGACTGTTAAATCCGAGTCGTGATCCTAAAGACACCCAAAATCGTATTCCCGTGCACCCATTGATGCGTTTCGTGGACTGTCACCCCCCGCGTCTCGCCGCTTTTAATTTAACGAATCGGAGGATTTGTCCTTTGAGCGTCTGGCTTGAAGCATTATCCCCCCAGGATTTGTCCCGGACGGCATTGTTCCCTCGGAGAGTTAAGCCTTCAACTTTAGGGTTCTTTAAGGGTGGGAGAAGGTTCCCCCAATTATCTTCTATCGAGATTTGTCGCATGTACTTATTTGCACTAATCCTGACAATCCTCTCAAACCTGATCAAACTTGCTCTTCATTTCGGGGATGAATGAACCATTCCTTTCCACCATCCCCTAGCCCAAAAGTTTTAGTCTGTTAATCCCTGCTGCACACTTACTTCTGACCCTGACGGCCCTATTAGCCTATTCTAGGAGACTTGCTACTTTGTTTGATCCCCCCCCAGGTCTTTAGTAGCATTTCTTCTTTCCATTCGAAAGTTTGATTTGGCCGTGCACTTCTAGCTGAGAGCTCCGTTGATTTCGTACAGTGAAAGTCCTCTCTTCTGCCTGGCCGTTCTACCCTTTCGGCTTATTCGTTGTGGCTAATATCCCCTCATCGTGTCCCTTCATTTAGGGTCTCCGGCGTTCTAAAGTTATTTCGCCCCACCATATGACCCATTCCGAAGTGTAGATTTTTCTTCCGTTGCAGGCGATTGTCTCTTTTCCCTTATCGCTGAATTTTGAGTAAGCAGGATTTGTGACCACCCTGGCCCTTGTTCCCTTCCCCCCATAAGAAATAATCGCTCCGCCAGCCACCGGTATCTTAGGACGATTGCCAGTTCCCTCTTCAATCGGCAAGGGTGCTAAGATTGCAGAGAGAGTTGATTTGTGACACCTAGGTGTGACGCGTTTAATCCCCTCTTTCCCCGTAAAGGATTGTGGGAACTATGCCATGACCCCACTCCTTCACTATGCTTACCCTCAACTTCCCTCCCAGAATAAAACACACAGTTCGGAGTTGTGCCCATATGATCTTTCTTGACGCGCTTTCTGGGTTCTTATCCCCCCCCGGGGACCAACGGGGTAAGCCTTCATTTCTCTTTGATCGGGACGAATATGAGGCCGAGATCTTCTATTAGACTACTTTTTCTGCCCAACAGACACCATACCTATATTCTTCCAAAGTCTTCTGAGATTTGCTTTTCTTCAAACAAGCGAAATTTTGGGGTCCCATTACGCTTTACTCGAGATAGGTGCTCTACCCCGACACCTTTATCATGTTAACTGCACCAGCATTACCGTCATTTCAGGCGCTCTGAATGACAGTCTGACCATTACGCCCATGACCCTCTAGATGCTCGCCACCTCGGCCCCTCCCAGCACGTATTTTTGTCTTTATTATATATCGTTTTTCGGCATGAGTGAAGTCTTTTCTTCTCTGCAGCCATGATTTTACGTCCTCATCCTAATCATCTAGTCCGTAATCTAGTCTGCCGCTTCTCAGTCGGCCTAATAGAAATCTGACTCATAAAGTCAGAATCTTTGCCTCTTCCGCTACACTTCGAATGTAAATGGCTCTTTTTTCTCTGCTCACTTCCCCCTCTCACGGATAGTCAAGCTCGAGAGCGCACATCTTTCCCCAAAAGACGATCCGTCTTCTTCCGTTTGTTGGCGGGGACGAGACGGAGAATTTGATTCTTTTTCCCGCGTTCTGCAGCTTTTTTGGTGTCTAGCATCTATGAGATTTCCCACACCATTCCTATTTATAGAAAAACGCTTGTCCCGGCTTCTTTTTCCAAGAGCCAAAGTCAGATTTCCATCTTCCAGTCGCATGGAGTGTCCATATAGTCTGAAGTGCCCCCCCCTACGCCCCCTTTCTCCACCCCTACTGTCTGTCGATAGTCTTGTCCCTTGTTTAAGAATGTACTTGTTAGTCTAATTCTCATCCCGTTCAGTAAGAGGCTTTTTTGAGGCTTAAATGAGTTCTATGCAGGGGAGGATCTTCCTCCTCATCAAGATAAGTTTAGCTCCCCCCCCCTCGATCGAGTCACCTTTAGTAAAACCTCTGGTCTTCCCTTTATCTCCTCGGTGCCTTTTGACTCACTTCTTTCTTTTCTCCTCTGTCATCATCAATATTCATCTTGTGACCTTCTAACCTCTTTATGATGGGTCTCTTTTGACTCTCTTGATAGATTCTCGTAATGTGTGAATTTGCTCCTCTTCTCCCAATGAAGAAATTGTCAATCTGACCTCAATGTTTGGCGTGTTCTTCTTTTAAAATTCTCCCATAAATCGGCGGCGTCTGGGTGGCAGTGACTTTTTCGACCTCGGAAGCTTCGACATGATCTAGTTCTCTCTCTCTGTTCTAATAATCCTTGTTTTTGCTAGAGCCCCTTTTTTTCCCTTGTCGAACTCATAGTAAGATATTCCTCTTCCCTGCCAGACACAGTCCGCTCCCTGTGGCCTTTCTTCCCGGTTATCACGAAGACATGACCCCGTGTGAGGCAGAGTTCCCAGGAGGAGGTCCTAATTTGATCATAGGAGATACCAAACATCTCCGAGAAGCTCTCGAAGTCTAGAATCCTCCCACAGCAGAGAGGTTGAAGACTGGACAGGAAGTACTATGATGACGCCTATGGTAATGCCGTAAGCTCGACCATCCAGAAGTTCCCCCCTTCTATTCTTAATTTCATACCCCTCGTTCTTTTCAGCTCTTCCTCCTCGTATAGCAGAACGAACTCATACCTTTTCGTGATGAGGAAAGGTGCTCCTTAAGTGAGTCACCTCCCTTCGCGGATCTCGACACTGTGCTTCAGTTTTTCTCCTCGCGATCCACAAGCATTCCGTATTTATTCTCCTCTATTATTCCCTGGCTTATTTTTGCGCTCCGATACGCTGGGGTTGCCCCATTCCCGTACTGGACAGGCTGTGCACCTATGGACTTTCGCTGGTGCTCACAGATGCAGAGAAAGTTGGTTCTATTTTCCATTATGTTTGTCCCTCGAGTCTAGACAACCAGCAGAATCGCCGTTTCAATTGTCCCTTTTTCTTTCCCTTTAATCTTCACAACTTTCTTACCGCCTTACCGCCCCCAACCTAGGACCTCGAGTATTTTATCTTCTAGCGTCTTCTCTCTTTACAGTAGGCTTGATACTCGACCCCTTCCCCTCCCGCTAGCATTCTCTTCCAGGAGCGTTCCTTGCCATGAGTCCTTTTCTTCCCTAGGGCTCCTCGGCCGGACCGATCTGATTGAACGACGATTCTGACGAATCTTATTCCCATGATGAGGATGAGAGAGGTTTTGACTCCAGGTCGGCCGACCCCCCCGCCCCCCTCTCCCGCGTCCAGTTAATTCCCCTATCCTACGACATCTATTCACAGGTAAACAGCACGTAGTGATGCTTGGCATGGCTGAAGAGCCTCTTAACTTTGAGATGGTCAGCGAGCGGGGACACTGCGCCTGCCTCCCTTTTCCTGTGCGTCGCTTGACTAGAGTACTTGGAGGTCTCTGCCATATGCTTTTCGCGCTTAATTCCCCCCATTTTTCAACGTTATTTCACCTCCCCCAGAAGCAGTTGAAACCATATCTTTAGTAAGGTTGTTCTTTATCTCTGTAGTCTCATCATCTCTGAACATGACCCTTGTGAGGCACCTCTCCCCGCCCTCCAACCTGCGCGAGAAACCAGTGATCCTAACACTATTCCCCCTCCAAGGAGCTCAACCATACCGTCGTCTTCCCCCATTCCCCCAACCGATTTTCTCCTTAATTTTGTCGCCGGCTTGGGAGGCCTAAGTGGAAGGAGGTCTGGTAAGGTCCCCTTCCTTCTCCCCCCCTACTTCCCCCTGTACACCCCCCAGTGCAAATGGATGTTAATCCACACCACATTTTCTTCCCCCTCTACACTCTTTAGCAACATCGCTCGAGTTCCGGCCCTTCTCTTTTCTACCCCCCCCCCTTGCTTGTCAGTCTCACTATTCCTACAATTTTCTTCTTTTTTTTCCTGAACCAGGGCCCAATCCGACTTGATTTGCTTTTTATTGCCGCCCTGCGGACTTTGGAAAAGCTGTGCCACCGTGAAGGACGAAACTCGTTGCCATCTTTCCCCAACGATTTGGAAGTCCTCCGCCTCAGAGGGGCACCCTCATTTCTTCCTTACCACAACTGATGCCTCCCTTGTTAATGCGCCTAAGATCTCCCTTCTCTCACTTTCCACGAATTTCTATCTTATAGAGAATAAAACTCGATATTCCCTCCCCAAAGAAATTTATACCTTCTACATGTGTTTTCTCCAACCAAACACTTTCCAGCGAGGCCCCTTCTCCTATTTACGCAGATCAGTCTATGCCGGTTCAATTCTATTTCTTCCAGGCGTGCCACATGGGTTTCATTCAGATTCGCCTCAAGAAGAAGTTGAATTTTGAACCCCCCCTCCATCCGAAGGTATCGTGTTGGTCACGTCTTTTAAGACCTTCACTACCCCAATACTCATGTTTCTTACTTCGCAACATAGAGAACCCTTCCATAACCGCCGCCAATATATCAGTCCTTCTTTTTCCCTAGGAAAAATCTCTTTGATGGAAGCCTCGTACTCCCTACCCCAAAGACACGCCCCTGCTCGATTCGGAAGTACATCGGATCACTGGCCCCTTCCACTCTCATCCTTTTTGCAGGATACGATTTTGGCCCCCCGATGACATCATTTTCAGCCGCAGGCCCGAACGGTTCAATTACCCACTTTTTTCCCCAACTTCCCGTGCCGTGCCCCCCCTCATATTATTTTTAGCTCGAGCACAAAACTGGACTCCTGCGGAGGATGTCAGTTAGCCCCATCCAACAATGATGCCCCCCTTCTCCTACGGTGTCGACGTCACAAAGTAGACTTAGTCTTCCACTCTTCCCAGAGATGTGACAATCTTTGGTCAGTAGTTCCACCACAGTCCCTAAGCCTTCTTTACTCGCCTCCTTCATCCAGCGACCCCCAACCTCCCCCCTTCCCCTGTACAAACGATTTTCGCCCTTCACCATCAAATGATCTGTGAAATCATCGTACTTAGTCTACATACGCAGGAATGACCCCCGTGCTTATCAATAAGAAATTTCATAAACTCCGGCGACTCCAGATCACCTCCCTCTCACACCCCCCACACGCTTATTTTCCTATCTTCCCGTGAGCTTCCCACAATCTCCGCGCGTTTTGACATTTTGTGGGGGAGACCAATCAAACAAGAGTCTTGCTACAGGATTTCCTTCAACCTGCTGCTCCATCTCTCTTAGGTCCCCTATCGTTTTGTTGTGTGACTTTTTCGCTCTCCTCAAGCCCCGTTGTATATGTCAATACTGGTATGATCCTTTCTATTTTTGTCTTCCCTGCCCTCCCAACTTCCCCTGTCCTTCGTCGCTGAATTATTCGCCCCCTGTACTCTCGGTAAAACCTATGTGTGAGTTGAGGCTGAGAGTTTCTCGCCTCTTGTGAGGAGAAGGTTTGATAATCCCCCCCTTTTCCCATCCATCGGCTCCTGTATTGATCCTCTAGTCTCTTATGCTCAAACAGAGAGGATCTGGTTTTCTCGGGTACTTTGTCCTACTGTGAATTTCCGCTTTTTGTGAATTTTCGTTTCCTGAGATTTGAAGTTTTTGGCTGATTTCTAGCTGTTCCCATATCAGCTTGGGCCGCCCTTCGGACAATGTCCCAAGCGTGAAGAGTTGAATACCCCCTCTCCCCCTTTGTCGTCCCCCGCCACGTCGTTTCTTTTTTCTGAGCATTGGTTTTATATCTGCACTCCTCCAACGCTTCCCCAAGTTGTCCCTCGATCTTCTTACCGTTTAGCCGCCCCAGTTGGTAGAAACTGGTGACCCTTTTTCCTTTTCCGCGGATGTGCAACTTCAAATCTTGTCGTTGTCACTGCCAAAAACCACCTTAGATGAATTTCCCCATGATGCTAGTGGAAATTCCGATTTACTCCCTCCTCCCCTCGAGGATGGCGTTTTTTTCTTTTCGTTACCCGGTTCCCCCATCCACAGGTCTTCGGGGAGGACCCTCGGTCTCTAATAGAATTGCCTGAAGTTCCGTGTTTGGAATGATTTTGTGACTTCTATGATCCTTACGCTCACTGTTTGCCAGCGTCCTCGGACTTCCGTTATATACCCTTCTTGTTGTTATTTCGTTTGTTCTAGAAAAATTTGTGTATGTGATCATTCCCCCCCTTTCCAAACCCTGGCGCTCTTAATGCCCCTCCTGCTTCCAGAATAGACTGGCCATTCTGCTCCTACATAGCCGCGTAGACATAGGTGTTTTGTTGCTACATCACACTACCGAAGTGTTAATTTCTTGGGTCCCCTTTCAAGTTGAGGATTAAGGAAGCCATCTCGTTGAGCTGAGACTTCTTGATATCTTCGGAGTCCTATAAAAAGGTTGCCCGATTACCGTTGTGTGGTTATCCTTCATCTTGCTTAAGTAGGACACTCCCCCAGTTGCCCTTTCGTTGTCTTGTTGACTTTTTCTTCCAACTTTGACTTTTTAGGGTTACCTTCCCGTTCTCCATCCCGCTTGTGATATTTCAACATTCGCCTGACCCCATCCGAAGTCTTTCGGATTTGGGTCACCATTCGGTCCCGACAATCATACTGGTATGAATAGTCGGAGCCCGGTATTCGTAAGAGGCCTGTAACGCGAGGGTGCTCCCCATTGTGCCTATAAATGTGAGCGACATCCCTTCCCCAGGTGGCCAATCTCTTTTCATTCTTCAAAGTGAGAAGTTAGGGTTCCCCCCTTCCCCATGAACTCCAACTAACTCAACCTTCTTCCCCTTTTCAAAGTACCCTCCTTCTCAAACCCCGTTAAGGACTTAAAATAAGGGTGTCTGCCCCTCCCCCCCGCGATTCCTGGGTTCGTATATATTTTCGTGGGCAAGCACGGTTGTTACTGGAACTTTCTTTTTATTCATGGCGCCCATGGGTCATGAGGCAGAGCTATTGATCTACCTAGTTATAACACCCCCCCCATACCGGCTTAAAATGTTTGTTCTTCCCTGCTTCTTCCCCCAATCCCTTTTATGGGAAATTGATGAATGCGAATCAATATGCTAGACCGCAAGTAATATCAATCTCACTTTCGAAAGAAAGGTACCCCTTCTTTATCATTCCAGGAATGCACAGTAGAGGACTTGGCTCAATGACGTAGCCGTCTCTCCCTTCCCTGGCTAGCAATAAGAAGCTTCTTTCTTTTATTCCTAGTGTCTTTCTTCCTTGATGACTCTGTCCTTCTTTTGCCACATGACTTTTTCGCCGCCTTCCTTTCTATAGTATGTCCTCCTCATAGTCTGTCAGTCATTTCGACCTCATCCGAATTCGGCCTCCAGAACTCAAGTCCTTCCATAAGGCACCTTCCTACCCATACCGTCAATGGCTTTTTTCTCGCTTCTCCTTGAATAGCTATAAGGTGAGTATGTCCTCTCTAGCCCTTTTGTTGGTTCCCCTTTTTTTTTCTTTTCCCAATATCAGCCGCTCCGTGTCATGTCCTCGACTGGTTGATGAGGCGTTTTTCCCAAAGATAGTTGAAGAAGTCTTTCTCTTCACCCGGTATTATTCCCAACCCTGCTTGCTTGTTCTAACATATTTTTCTATGCGTTTGGCCCAAACATTAGGCTTCCCCACACTCTAGCTTTTTGCTTCTTGCTATCCAAAGAAAGTCCCCTCTTTTCAGCCTTCAGTCGATACAGCGTGAGAGTTTACCTCTCCCCCTCGACCCCTAGACGATTCTTAGTTTGCTTCCTTTCTTTGAGATAGGCTTGTTGTTAGAAGGTTTTGGGACTACTTCTGCCGTTACAGGAGTCGAGGATGTATGGTACATGCGGATTCCGCCCCCCGATTTCTTATATGACCTCCTTCTAAAAGATACTCAGTTAGTTCTGCGAGGACTTTCCGAGCTCTCTTTCCCTCCAGAACAGGATTAACCCCCTCTGGCTTTTTCCTTCTTCTTATTCATCTGCTCATTATAGTCTTACATATTATGCAATGAACTCCCAAGAACTCTTCTTTTCCGGTGTTGCTCCGCTTACCCCCCAGTGCGGATGAATTTTCCTCCAGTACGGACCCCCCAATTGCGAACTCCCAACACCCTGCATCCACGTTTTTTGGCATGGTCCTTCTGGATCCCCTTTGACCTCCCCCGGACTGGGTTCCTTGTCCCCTCCTTTTTTTCCCAGCCTGCCATTTCCTGACAGGGATCCGAGTTCCTCCTTCTCCTCCGTTGTTGTTTGTTCTCCGACATCGTCTCCCCTTGTCGGTCCTCTCGTCGGAATGTAGAGTCCCGCCCAGTTTTTTTTTCGATGGTCTGAAAGTCAGAAGGACCCCCCGCCCTTGAGGCATCCTTTTCTGAGGATGTTCTGCCATGAGGGGTAATTCGCAAATTTCCCACTACGAGAAGCTCATCTCAAGATAGTCCCCCCTCCCCCCCAGCCAACAAGAGTCTGTTTTCTCCTGGTCAAGGCCTGAATTGAACCCTGACGCGTGATGAGGCATCGAGTCATCCCGAAGCGATTACCAGCAAAGAGGTTTGAACGGCCATCCTTAGTTTTGCTGTCGCTAGAATAAGCAGAGACCTCTCGCCGCACCATCATAGGGTTACTATCGCCCCCCCCGACATAAGCATGGCCTCCCCGATACACCCGGTGTTCCTTCCGACGTTCTTCTAATTCGCTCCCACCCCTTCTTACCAACCCCTACTATCCAACGACTTATCTTATAAGAAGCCTGCCATTCTTCTGTTGAACAATTAATCATCGCGTCTCTCCCCCCTATCGATGCGCGACTCTCTGACTTTGCGCGTTGAGAGCAAACCTCGGAGACAAGAGGGGTTGCTCGTCTCCGTACTTTTTTTTGCAGAAACTGACTTCTCTTTCTCTCACCCTCTGACTAGGGCCCTTACTAATCTTTCCCCTGTTGCACCTCCCTCCCCGCGTTCTTTACGGAGAGTTCTGCTCTAGAGAGGCGCAGATTATATCCAGCTCGGCGGATATCAAGGAAGAAGCTCCCGATTTTTCCCCACTTGACTGCTGTTCACAGTTCTGGCCCTTTCCTCTTCTTACTTTGGAGGGAGAGGAGGCCGACTTCCCTCTTATCTTCCCTTTCGATGTCCTGACGTGCTTGATTAACTTACGATGCTTATTACTCGGCATAACTGTCCCCCTCCCCGCAACTGCCTCCAGAATGCACTCGTGTGTCCTAAAGCCTTTATTACATAACCCGCACGGCGTGCCGTTGCTTCAAGGACGTGGCCTTTCTATCGGACTTTCTCTTGGGACGGTGCTTCCCCGCTGATAACTGACATGAAGGTCTTTTACCGCCCCGGAGTGCACCGCTTCTTTCGATCATGCTTAGTCCCATCCCCGTTATGTTTGAACCAAGCATCTCCCCCTCAGAATTTCCATAATCTGGTGTCCTGTGTCTGTAACAGAGGTATCTAAGCATTCCCTTCATTCCCCCCTGTCGTCCATCTACACATCACTTTCAGGCTACGAGTGCCCACCCGCCCACATGAGAAATTACTCGCGTTCAAACATAACCACGCTTTTTTCCCCCTCTAAACTTTGTCCATCTTCCCTTGTGTCCATCCCTAGTTAATGGATTTGGTTAATTTCCAAATTATTTCCCCCCCCTTTCCCTTTTACGTCACCCGTGCACTGCTGGATGTCACCAACTCCAAGAGCTCTTCCCACACTCGGTCGCAATATGAGAAGCCCTTCCGTAATCCCTACTACACTTTCCGGACCCCCCCCCCCTTTTCAACATGTCGGATGGGCGATGTTCCCCATTGTGTCATGTTCCCCCCTCCTCCTAACGCTTTCTCTCTGGCAAACTCCTCCCTCGGCTGTGACAAGTTCCCTACAGTGCCCCTCTTATCCCCAAATGTTTTTTTTTTTTTTTTTCCACCTAGCGAGTTCCAATACAGGCCGGTTACGAGGGTTGACTCATTAACAACCTAATGACCTCCCTTGTTACTCAGTGACGGATGATCTCACTTATTCTGTCTCCTTAAAAGAATGCCCCTCGGCCATCCAACCTTTAGACCTCAATATACAACCTGTTGCTGTTTTCTCAACAACAATTTCTCCCCGTCGACTACTCTAGCGAAAGATCTATTCATTGCAGCGGGATTACCGCCCCACCTTGTTGAACTTGCCAGTCGGCTTCATACCCCCTCTCTCTTCTGAGCACCCGATCAGCCTTATATTTCCGTTAGCTCCGTGCGATGGCACCAGCCACCATATCTAATGTCGATAATTCTCCACAAGGACCGCACCCGGTCCAGAACAGAAAGGAAATTCTTCAGGCGCTTCTTTAGACACACTCTGGACCCCCTGTGATGTGAGCCTTCAAGTTACCGCAACTACCGACCCTCCACTTACTAGCCCCGATTAGGAAGTCATTTCGAATAAGTTTTCCAAGTCCAACTAGATAATGCCAGTATACTCTGTGTTTGGCTGGAACTCTCACGCCTCATTCCGCTCTGATTTTCTCAAGTAATAACCCATTTTTCAAACCCTCGTTTCCGGTCTACAGCAAGAAGCCGCGCCCCTTGGACTCCTTCGTGGGAGGTTTTTTTGTGTCATCCTTAAACACCCTGGAGATCCCTATCCATACGAGTTTTCCTGACCTCCCAAGTATCCGATTTTATCTGCCATACCCCGAAATCCGGTTGACATTCGGTCTTCCAGATGGCGTCCACCGCTGAATACCGAAGTCTTGCCCTCCACCCCCCATTTAGGACACCCAAAGTCACGATGCCCCCACCGCCCCTCTTCTTCAGAAAATCATCCTGTTTTAACCCTGCATGGCGATCACTTACCAATCCCTCCTGAATGAAAAGTTTCTCCTAATATTCCCAAAGCTGCTATCACCCCCCTTCCCATCTCACCCACAACCCCTCTTCTTTTAGAGACAGTGGTAACCCCCTCTACGCGAGTTCCCTTTTTGGCTTTTTGAGACATAAAACCTCTTCGAGGATTTTGAATCTTGAGCAG
>Ga0179591_1279386_pt1 | contig 11577 bp, 19 predicted proteins | sample CZOMad2_1_08_16f_FD_182891 | JGI IMG/M metagenome (GOLD analysis project Ga0179591, IMG submission 182891) | Vadose zone soil fungal communities from Angelo Coast Range Reserve, California, USA - CZOMad2_1_08_16fungal (PacBio error correction) | ecosystem: Environmental > Terrestrial > Soil >... | reverse complement strand
TTCCTATCGCCCCCCCCCCCCACGTCCGGCTCAACCCCTCGACCCTTCAGACCCTTACAACACCCTCCCCCCTGATTTTTCTTCCTTCGTGAGATGCTTCAGGTCACATAGAGAACGTCCCCGTCTCGGAGGTCCCCCCGAGATCATCCAGCACCCAAAGTCGTGTTTTTTAAGCTATGAGCAATATTAACCCCTGTTTTTCTGTTTTTTGTTTTTCACATCACTCCTCGTCCCCCTCCAATCTTCTATGTATGCAGTCTCCTTAACCGCGACTTTTCGTTGTCAAAATAGAGACGTTTTTTTTCGCTTTCCCCCTGAATACTTTCCCTTCTGGTTCTGGCCCCCCCCCTTGCTCCTCCCGTTTCCCAAGGCCCGGGATCCCGTTTTTTTTTTCCCATCCAAGAAAGTAAGATCTGAAGGTAACCAGCCTTTTTTGAATCCTCAAGACCCCTATTGCCTTTCCCCAAACCTCCTTCTTCTACACCTGGCAACTACTTTTTTGGCATGTTTTCTGTTTAAATCACAGAAATTCCAGAGGACGAAGGGACTACTTGTTTTTGCCACCCTGTCTCGCGTGCCCCGTCTCCCCCCCAAACACCCCTTCCCACACCCCCCCCCCCCCCCCCCCCCCTCTGCCAGGGTAGGAACCCCTGCCTTCCCAAGCAGTAAGTTCCCTTTATCGTCTTGGTGTTCCTGGCTTTTCTTTCCCCAATAGCTTTTCCTTTATTTCCCATTTACCAATTTTCTTTCCCCTGACCCGAACCTCTTCCCCCTTACGTCTCCCCTTTTCTCCTGCCCACCGATACCCCGCCCCCCTGTATGGCCCCCCAACAACATGGGGGCGGTTGAGAAAATTTAGGTTTCTTGATTTTGCAGTTTAAATTACTCTTCTATGAAATCTTTTTCCTTCATTCCCGTATCTAGGCTTCTTCTTTATTTAGGCCTCCGTCCATGCCGCATCCCCCCCGCGCTTAGCCCCGCCCCGTTTCTTTTTCCTGTCCCCATTTTTTCGTTCACAATTCTTCTTCCTCCAAACCCCCCTTATCCCTATACTCGCCCACCCCCCAAATCCCACCTGTCCCCTACCCTATAAATAACACACTCAAACCAGGACATCCTCACATTAACATCCGAACCTCCTCGACGCTTTCTGGTCGTGCTCACCCCAGGTGAATCGGTGGTGCTGTTGCGCACACCCCCTAGAACTACCCCTTGAGCTTTTTGTGACAATTTGGTCGACTCCCCTGATCATTCTAGTCACCCTTCGGTTGTATACCATCCTTCCGTCTTAAAATTACGTTCCTGATGTTCGCAAGTATTTTTCCTTCTCTCATTTCCCCCTCTCGGTTTTTTTTTTTTTTCCCCTTGTTTTTCTTAGGGAGCACACCCCCCCCATTTTGTGGGGACTTCCAATTTTCCTCCCTATCCCTTTCTCAGCTGTTGCTGGCCCTCTCGCTTTTTTATTTCCTCCTTCTGTTGTGTTGTTCCCTCTCTCCAGCCCCCTTTTTTTCCCCTAAAAAGGATTTTTTTTTGGCCCTTATTACCCCATCCCAATTTTTTTCTTTTTCGCCCATGTCCAAAGTGACCAACTTGAGATGAGTTCCTATCCGCTCCTTTTCCGGCGTCACATCCTTCACCCCCCTTTTTGGCATTAATCACTGAATGCCACTGTTTTTTTCCCCCCGACCCTTTGCCCCTCTTTCTGATGCTCTGCTTTTCTTCTGACTTCGGAACACCTGAGACCCTCATAGCGAGTTCTATGTGGTCTTCTACCAAGCCCTGTCACAGTGGTCTTCAAGCAGACCACCCCCCAAGACCCCACCCCCCTGATACCTGTACCCCACTCCCCCCAACTCTTTAATCTGATGATTTCCTTCCGACCACAACACGGTCTGCTAAGATTAAACGTTTTTACCTTCCCACTCCCACTACTATAATTTATCATTCCCCCCCCCCCAGGTTGTTTTCCCGTCTCCCCCTTCCTCTTGGTGGTAGTAAGACCTCCTTCAAGACCTCAAGGGATGTCTCAAGGTGAAGTCCTTTTTTTTCCCCCCTCCCCCTGTGATTTTTTTCCCCCTTGAAGCCCCTTAAATAGTTAGCTCTGGTGCTACTGCCGCCCCCCCGTCACTGGTTAAGTTACTCTTAACCCCCCCACTTTCGCGGGAAGCTCTTGTCAGATTGCCCCTTTTTTTATTCTCGTTTTATTTTGTTTTTTGGTTTTCCACCTCGTTCCTCCTCTTGAGGACCTCTCCCCCTGTTCTGCGTTCTTCCTGTCTTGACCCACGAAATGCCCGGAGTATAGATTTTTCGCTTTTTTACCGAATTGTCTCCTTTTGAATTCTACTCGTCTTTCCGTTTCTTAGTATCCAGTTCTTGCCCTTTTTACCCCCGTTACTTTATTGATGTTGCCCTTCCTGGATGGAAGGGGACCCTCCTGTTCACTAATGCCCATCGGATTGAGACCTTTTAAAGCCAGCCCTCCCTCCACATAGTTCATTTCCCTTCGTCCGTCAACACTTGATATACCTTTTCCTCGAGCTTACGAGGAAGTGACCCAGGAGTACCAATTAACTCTTCTCCCCTGCTCTTTTTTCTTAGTTTTTTTGCCTTTTTGAGAACTTTACTAGTTATCTTCACCCCCTCTCTTGAGGTCACACCCTCGAGAAGTGATTTTGACCTTTTTGGCTCTGAAAGAGATTCGGTGATATATGTGACTCCTTTTTCTTTTGCCTCATATTCCTATGTCTAAAACCCGTTATGGTCGGACTCCCTTTTTTTTACGTTAAGTCGACTTCATCAGGACGTTGTCTTCTCCGGCGATTTTCCGACCCCCGACGGACAGCTTTGTCAAGAGGCCTCAAGACCCCTTCAGTTCGGTTTCTCCTCCTCCCCGCCCTGTCCAATCACTCTTTTCTGCCCTCCTGCGTTTAAAGACCGTCGCGATTTTTCCCTTCTGATCTCGATTTTTTGAGTGTTTTTGCCCCCTTCCCGCAAAGACCCCCATCGTTTCGCTAACCAGGTCCATCTAGGGACTCCCTCCGATTTTTTTTTACGCTTTTTTCAAACCCCCTTCCAGTCCTCACCCCTTTGCTTTTTTCTTTCCGTTTTCCAGGTAGTCCGCGTTCAGCGATTGGCTGACGAGTCGGGCTTGTCCCTTTCACTCGCCTCCCTTCCTGAATCTAACCTCTTTTCCCGTCCCGATCTTTACTTCTCTGTTAACCCCTTTTTTCGCGATCGGTCTCGCGGGGAGCACCTTCAATTGGCGCTCGTCAACATGTGTATCCCCGTTTCCCTCCCCGTTTCTTTTTTTCTACCCTGGTAACACCTTTCCCTTTTCCCCTTGAACTTGGGATTCGACCGGTACGTCTTGTTGCTGGTTCCGTACGCGATGTTCGCCCAACGCCCACCCCCTTCTCTCCCACGCTGATGACAAACCGAATATATTCCGTGACTCTGTTCTCCTCCGCCTCCCCCTGTCCCTCTTTTTCCCTTATTTTCTCTTCTGTTTTCTGGACCCCCCCCCCCCCCCCCCCCCCCCCCCCCCCCCCCCCCCCCCCCCCCCCCCCCCCCCCCAAGCGCCCCTCCTCCCTCCGAGATTCCCGCCGTGCTGGATTTCTTCAATACTTTTTCTTTTTCGAGCCCGCCTCAGGGCAATGCTATCGGTTCCTGGTGGCCTCGAACTTGACCTCCCCTATAGAACGAGGGTCCCCTTATTAATCGAATTTGAGGATCTTACCCCTCTCTCCCCTAGCTCTTTTTTTCCTCCCTTTTCTCCTGAAGGATTTTTTTACTCCTATACATCTCTTCCCATCTTTCTTGGCGACGAGCCCGATTGTCTCTTCCACCATCTTTTGGCCAAGGTGAAATTCCCCCTTTGACCGTGGGGGACCCCTAGACCCCTCTTCCTTAAATCTTCCTCAACCCCCCTTTATTACTGATACCTCGTCTTCGCCCTTACTATACCTAATTAGAGAACCTTGCTGGTGAACAGCGACTTCCCCTACCTCTCTTTCAATTTTTCCTTTTCGCCCCTTGGACTTACCCTATCTCTCGCGTGCCAGGTTTTTTATTTCTCTCATTCCTTCAAACGCTTCCGTCGGTCGATCCGGCAGTTAGGCAACAGCACGATAAGTTTCCTGTTTCTTCTGTTTCCAAATGCGTTCCCTAGGAGCCTGTCCAGTCCCCCCCTCTTTTATCTGACCCCCAAGTCTTTTTGCGTGCCCCCCTAGGCCAGACATTTCTAATCATTGAACTGAATCCGGTCCTTGTCGAAGGGTAGGGAAGTTTCCCCCCTTCTCTCCTTACATTGATTTTGGAAAGGTATGGTAGATTCCTTGTTTACTTCCTTGTGTTTCGCCATTTGCCTTTCCTTTGTCGAAATCTAGATCAAAAACGGCAGGATCCGCCGGAGACTTTCCCATAGGTCGCAAAAGCAGCCGCGTTTTCCTGCGAGAGCTGCGGCCAAGAATTTTCACCAGAGAACTCCCCCTTTAGTGGTCTTAGCACCCCCGTCCCCTTTCGACTCCATCCCTTTTGTTGTTCTCCCCGACTTCGTGAACTACCGCCTGCCCCTCCAAAGCTCACCTAAGCAAGCCTTGATATGAGCTCCCCTTCCAATGACCGCCCCCTTTGGAATTTTTTCCCCATTCAAGTCCTTTTTCCCCTGCTAAGGTTTCCATGCCTGTTTTGGCGAGGTTTCATGGACCGATCCCCTCCGATGACGGGCTGACTCTTGGTAGGCAATACATTTTTTGCCCCCCAGCAAGCCTTCACTTTTTTTTTTGACGGTCCCCCTGACTGAATCCACTTTCATCTGCCCTTTACCAATGACATTTCTTTTCTCCCTTCGGCGACGATACGCACGACGTGTGCATTTCTGCCCTCCTGAAATAAGTAGGACGCCAGTTTCCGGTCTTTTCGATGACCACTCGGTTCTCTTGAGACTTTTCCCCCCCAACCCCCCCAATGGCATATTTTCATCGCCTTTCCCCGCCACAATGGCTTAATACTTTGATCGTCCCCCTTGACTTCTTTCTCCCCACCATTCTGAATAATTTATCTCCCCCTTCCAGAAACGCCCCTGGCTTTCCACTGACTACTCTAGCTCCAAGTTTTTGTGTCCAGAGTAAAAAGACCCGCAACCGTCTTCCTCGCTTTCCAACAACCGTGTTTTCTTTTTGCGGACCTATCTTTTTCTCTTTGTCCGCCCCCCCCCTCCCCCGGGCTCCATTTTCTTACTCTACTCTTCAGTCTTTTTTAGGCAAGGTTAGCCGATTTTTTTGTGTTTTTTTTTTTTTTTCTTGGTCATAGCATTTTAATTCTTTGTGTTTCCCCGTTTCCTCTCCCACAATAGCGCCGGATGGCAGTCGCAACTTTGTCGAAGCGACTCCCCTTTTCCCCCCTCTCCAGTCAAATTTTTCAAGGGGTTTTCTTTTTCCTCCACTCAAGCAGTGATGAACGAAGTTCGGTTGGGTCCTCATTTTTTTTTTCCTTCTTCTCCAGTCCTTCTTTCTCTTCAAGCGGGGTTTTGTTTGGAAGCTCGGGCCAGACAACCACAGTGGTGGCTGCCACTTCCTCTCTTCCCTTTTTCCCCCCAGGTGACTTAATTTTCTTTGAGTCCTCCTTTCATAATTTTTGTTTAGTATAGCCCCCCCATAATTTTTCATCAAAGTATCGAGTATGGGAATCACCACCACTGCTTTTTCCTACCACCCTCCCTTGTGACCTTTGAACAACCGGCGTTTCCTATCTTTCCCCTGACTTTCCCCTTTCCTCCCCTCATGCAATTGGTCAAACTCGCCATTTCCCACTGATGCCAATGAAGGACGACTTACCCCCTCTTCTTTTCTGCTTCCTAGACATTTGTTTTTCATCCAAATTTGCGGACCATTTCCCCACTGTTATATGGTTTTCTGCGACAGCCCCACGAAGGCACCTTTTTCTACAAAGGTTTTGGCCCACTCCCCCCCAAAATTCTTCGACAACTTACCCCCATCCTCGAGGTGCTTCCGAAGACCCCCCAGGTAATCCTAGAGTAATCCTGGACTCCCCCTTTCCCCATCTCCATTTCTTTTCCCTGTACCCTGTGTGTCCTAGTAGCAGATTTGAGTCTTTTAGCTTGGTGACTTCCGCACGCAGACGAACGGCCTGCGCGTCGGTCTTTTTCCTTTTTTCCTGCGAACCAGTTTTTTATTCTCAAGTTAGCATTCTTTTTCTTAACCGCGGATTTTTACCCCGAAGGCCACCTTAATCGTAAAGCCATTGCTCCTTTTCCTTCCTGAGTGTTTCCGCTGTTATTCTCGTGTGCATTTTTGACCCCCCCCCCAAATCGCACGAGAGACCCTCTGGGTCAGCGAACACGTATTCCTCCTCTTCTTTTGTGACCACTCCCCTCCCCCCCACACTCCCGAGTTTCCCTTATTTTGGAATTCGACGAGGAGTTAAGTGTTCTTCATTCCTGGATGGACAAGGGATAAAGTTTTCGGTACCTTTCGTGGCTTGCCCTGTTACAAGTAACCGAATGGCCTTGCCGGTTAAGAAACCAGCTTCCAGACAACATTTTTATTTCCCTTTTTCTCGCAAAAAGATCCTTGTTTTTGGAAGTATCACAATGTCTTTCCTTCGATAATATCAAATCTGTTGTCGTATTCGGTACCTAGAAGTTGGCGTTCCCTTTGAAGAGGCCGTATTCTCCCCTCTTCTGAGCCACCCAATTTTTTTTTTCTTCCTTTCCTTTAAAGGGTCGACGTGCGGGCTCTCTGTTCTAAGTCTGGACGAAGATATCGCTGAGAAACGGTTTTTTGCGGCCCCTTCCTGGGAAGTTCCTTAGATTTGTCAATGAAGTTTTACCTCCGGTCGCTATTTTTTCCCCTCCTCTCTCTCTTTCTGTGGGATACGCCCTCGTCACCCCTGCGTTTTGGTGCCCGTCTTCTCCTCCGGGCCCCCCATCCTGATTAATCCGGACATCCTTCAAAGGGACGCCGCCCCCCCCCGTCTCCTGTCTGACTCATTATTGACCTTTCTTACCCCTCTTGCTCCACCTCCACCCTTTTTCGCGACCTTCGATACCGTTTTGCCGCCCTTTCTCAGCATTGCCAAACTACCCCCTGTCGCTAGTGATTTTCCGTCAGCTATCTCCGCCGGCCAGATCTTTGCCCCGTCGTGCTCGTTGCCCTTTCCCCGCGATATCTATTTTTCCTTTTCCTTTTCCCTGCATCTTTAAGGTTTTTTTTTTCCCACACGGTCTGCTGTCTCGCTTTCTGCACTCGTCAAATGCCGGTTATCGCTTCCTCTCCCCCGTTTTGTAGCCAATCTTCCAGTCTATTGTCCACTTTCCCATTGGTCACGAATTTCGGACAGCCTCTCCCCGCTAAGAAGATGGTTTTAGGTCGATGGCTCGGCTCCCCCTCCCAGTTTAAAAGCCCTCCCTGATTTTTTTTTTTTTTCCAAAAGGCCCTCCCTTTCCTTGCGAGAGTTCCGACCTCCTCCCCTACTGACCCCCATTTCTGAGCGTTTTCTTGGAACTTCAGCTCCGACGAGAGAAGTTCGTCTCCCCTGAGGGATTATCTATATCGTTTATTTTTGGTTTTTGATAGAGATAACCTCCCTTAAGTTTTCTATAGGACTTTGCCTCTTTCCCTCCCCCCCCCCCCCCCCAACCCCCCCCCCGCCGCGCTCGAAATAGGACCTGGATGCCATCGACCTTTTTATCTTCGGCATTACCCTTAGCACTTCATGAGATGCTTTCTCTCAGGATTTCCTTTGACTTTTTCTTCCTCTCTCTCCCCTGGTTTATTCTTGGCGACGTAAGTGTTCCTCTTGTCTCCCCGAAATTCCCAGTGGCCCTTGTGATCAAGGTGAGAAGGTTCCCTAGCCTCCCCCTCCTGACCGTCACCACCCTTACTAAGAACGCGAAAAGTTTTTTGTCGAGTTGTAGAAATCCTCCTCGCCCCGATCTCCCAGAACGTTGGTTTACCTCTTCAATTCCTCCCCCCCCCATTGTTCACCTTCGAACATTAGATAGAGAGGAGGCCCCTGGTTCATAGAGAACCTACGTAGTCGAATCATTTCCCTTCTTCTATTAGGTCCCTCTCCTGAACCCCCCCCCTTCTCAGGTTGGCCAACTGCTCCTCTGCGCCGCCGGTACTCGATGGTCGAGAACCCGATGTTTTCTTTTCTGAAATTGCTTTCCTTTGATATCAGCCAGTGAGGTCAGATGCCATTCCTCTCCCTTCCCCCCTGCCCCGTCAAGTTCGGGTGTGAACGTTTCTGAACTTTGGGTCCGGTCTGGTATCGCGACAAAAGGGTCCCACTTTAGTGGAGTAGGTCCTCCTATGAGTGCAGCACTTTTTCCCCGTTGAAAATTTTTCTCTTCCCCGACCCCCGCCTGACGTAAGTAAGCCGCCCGACACTCTGCGATGGTTAATGAGAGAGTTCTCATTTCTGTCCCATAGAGAAAGTCCGTCAGTTGTAGAGTGAATCGTCTCCCTCCCCCCCTCGTGGGGCCCTTCTGAACACCGTCACTCAAATCCTCTACTCCCGCCCTTTGATATTTGTCTGCTCAATGCCCGCGAAGTTCGCCCTTTCACCCCTCTCTTTTTGAGTCCTTCAAGGCCGGTCTTGTTCTTCCAGCTCTGTTTCTTGCCCCGATTTCCCCCTCCTTCTTGCAGGGTTTCGACGTTTTGTTTCCCATGCCATTGCCATACTTTAAGACGTGGAGATTTCCCCTGCGGGATGACGCTGCACCCCCTTTTAACTCCGTTGACCCCCCACAATCAGCTTTCTCCCTTCCCTGGGCTTTCCTCCCCCCGATCCGTCCGCCTTCGTTTTTCCCTCTTCATCCTCGGACGCATGGAAGTTTAACAGACCCCTTTTTTGCTTTTTTCCCCGCTCGTTTCTCCCCATTTCTTGAACAACCAAAACTTCAACCGAGAATAAAGGTAATCCCCTTTAACCCCCCCCCACTTCCTCCCTTACCCGACCCTCCCTTTTTCCCGCTTCTTGCGTGACAGTGACAGGACTTCTTGACCTGGATTTATCTACTGAATCCAGAAAATGGGCGCGTTTCCCGACCCCGAATTCAATTACCTGCTTTCATTCCCTTATTGAGTGACTTTCATTTCCCACTGCTCCCAGCCCCCCCTTCTGGACCACACCTCGTTTTTAAAGGATGGATTAAATAAGGATTTGGCCAAAGTTTCCCCCCTCTTTTTTACTATGTATATTCCCCCTTGGGTATTTAACCTCTCTCTTTAGTCTTTTCTTTCGGTTGAAGGCGTCGTGGTGTGGTGGTGGTCTTTTCCTCCCCCCTGGGCATTTTTCGTCAGAAAACACCATCAACTCCTCCGCGATGGAGGCAGAAGCCCCCGGGTCAGAAGAGAAAGAAAGTTCGATAATCATCCATCCCTCCAAGGGTTAGTGAACCCCTGACGTTTTAAGGATGTTAGACTTCCCCGGATAGGGAGAAGGAACCATCTTTTTACCTTTTTTTTCATCACGTCTGTGGCTCCATCCCCAGTGTGGTCCCTTCCCTTCTCCTCGCCTCTTTTCAGTGAAGAAGCCCTTGTTTTTGCCTCTCTCTTTAATAATACCTATTGTTGAGATGAGGATCTCCATCCCTCCCTCAAACATGATGCCCTTCCATCCAGTTATTGACAGGGGCATTTCCCCCCCCCCCTGTTTTTTTTATTTTTCCTCCGCTGCGTCCCCAATGGTTTTGCGATGGCTTTCCTCAGTACTGGCGAACTTCCAAATGGCAATTTGACCTCCCTTGGCTGCCCCCCCCCCATTCTTTTTTCCGAACCCCTTCCCCCTAGATTATGCTGACTGACTCCCCCTGGTCCTCTAGATCTTCACACAATGCATTCGCCCCCATGAGTTCATGTGTTTCGCGAACTCCCCACCCCTCAATGCCCCCCCCGTAGCTCCCCAAAGATGACCCCCCCGCCCCCACCCCCATCAGTCGATACTTCCAATACAAGGAACAATCCTTGTTAGCCGCGAGTTACTTTTAAACTACCACAAGGTATTCCTCCCCTTTAATCTATTCCAATACCTCCTTCACACCTGTCCAACCAGGTATGTTTTTTTCCATAGTCTTCAGACTTTTTCTTTTAGAGTGGTCCGACTTCCTCCCGCCGCCTTTGAACCTGTTTGACTCGGTTCGGTACTCCCGGTGATGCGTCAAATGTCCGACCACTATTTTTCATGTTTTTGACAACCCCCCCCCTTAACCAGAAGGTTCCATTTCCTCTTTCCTGTATCACTCGTAAGCATTGCTACTTTTACGTGGCTTCGTTGTTTCCATACCCTGTGCTTTTTGCAGTTTTTTGTGCCATCTACTCACTCCTTTTGTTGCCCCTTATTAACTTGATCCTTTTCTTCTGGGTACTGGTTTTAAAAACTCGGTCGTCTTCGCGACGCTTTGCTTCGAATTCAGTCATTTGGTTTTCGAAGAGGAGTTCTGAGTTTCCCTTTCTTCCCGGCCACTTTGGCTGTTGAACTTGCTGGCCGGGACCCTGTTCCCACCGGACCCTTGTTAGCTCCTTCCAGTTCCCCCCCCGCCCAATCCTTTTCCATCCCTCCTCAAACCTCCCCTATTTTGTGCTGAGCTTTTCTTCGCTGTTGCTAACAATACCAGATAAAAGTCATTCTTCTTGGTCGAGGGCCTTGTGTATGACGCTTTTCTATTCTCCCATCTTCCGGAGCCCCGATTTTTTCGTGATGATGAAAGTTCTCCCCCGCGACTGGGACTTTTCCTGAATCGGGCCTGCAATAGGCCCTGTCTTCGTTGGAAGATGGACCTTAGTAGCCTTGTGTTCCCCTTCAGCTTTTTCTCTTCGTCTTTCCCTCCTTCCCTCATTACCTTTTTTCACTGAACTCTTCCCACCTCCACCCTTCCTGCCCCTCTCGACCGACCGGCAACTACCCAATTCCTGCTTCGACGTCCCCTTCCCAGCCCACGTTCTTCCAGGTCTCTGAGATTTCCCTCTATCTCCCTTCCTTCTTGGATCGGGAAGTTTTTGCCGACCAACCCCCATAGTTTTTCGCGCCCCCCTCTTGATTTTTCGCCTCGTCCTTCCCGTCATTTGCCTAGAGTCTCTCCTTTTTTTCCCCGACACGGCCGGATCCCGACGTTTGAAGAGGCTCTCTTCAGCTCGTTTTTTTCCCTTTGTCACGCAGGTCGTCCTTGCATTTTTTTCCTACTCTTGCCAGCTCGGCACGTCTGTTTCACCATCCCTGTTAGCGATGCGGTCTCTTCGGTCAAATCCTTATAACTGGCGTTTTCTCGTCGCGTCCCTTTTTTTTACTTTTACGTCGCCTGGGTTTCGACTTCGTCCCTGGGCCTTTCAACCACGTGGGCTTCGTTTTTCCGACCCTCTCGCAGGACGTCCTCCAAGAAGATGTTTTGAAGGTCAGCTTTCCTCTTCTTTCACTCCCTGTTCCCGTCCTCACGCTCACGCTTCCCACTTCCCCTTTTCTTGTTGCTATCTTTTTACCTTAGATGAAGTTGTCGGGAATTTCTTGCTTTTTGCCTTTCTCGGCAAAGTCCCGACCGAAGCCTAGTAGAAGTTTTCT
>Ga0179591_1295625_pt1 | contig 11578 bp, 14 predicted proteins | sample CZOMad2_1_08_16f_FD_182891 | JGI IMG/M metagenome (GOLD analysis project Ga0179591, IMG submission 182891) | Vadose zone soil fungal communities from Angelo Coast Range Reserve, California, USA - CZOMad2_1_08_16fungal (PacBio error correction) | ecosystem: Environmental > Terrestrial > Soil >... | reverse complement strand
CAACCTGGTCCTTGTACGAAAGGAATTTTTAAATTCCTGTAACTCTCATGTTCTCCGCGCGGCCTAACTTGTGCCTTCTCTCTCCCCCCCCTTTCCATCTTTTTTTTCAGAATTTTCGCGCACCCGATTCTCTTCGATTCGAAGAACCCTCTTTAAACCAATTGTTGCTCTTTCTCTTCTTTTCAATAAAGTACTCCCTCACGTTCGACCCATGTGTTCTTCGACCTTTCCCCCAGACATCCTTCGCTACTTCCGAATTTGCAGGTCACATGTCACTGTCCGTCTTTCTGGCCCTAAAGTTATCATCCCAACCCTACAAGTTCCAAGCGAGGAAAAGCCCGGACTGCCTCCAATATTTCTTAATTGCTCCCCCTCGTCTCCGCACGCGCCTATCCAGCCCTTGAAGCCAGTTGAGTTGATCAAAATGGTGGTTTCATGTTGTATTGACTCATGATTGCCTTCCCCTCCTCCTTCCCTTTTCTCGGAAAGGGCCGCACTTGAGAATGCGGTGGTACCATTCTTCCTCTTTTCGACTCGAGCGGTCCTCTTAAGTTCCATGGTCCATTTACCTATCGGTAGTCTTTAACTCCCCAAAGTCCCCTCCTGACATGAATAAACGAAACCAGATGACCACTTCGCGCAGCCCGGTCCCATGCCCCTTCCCCTTTGACGCTGCCCTACAATGGTTTGTGCCTCTCTAAGCTGAGGACCAAATTTACTCTCAATTCCCTGTTATCTTAGGAAAGGTCATCCTCTGGCCTCTCTCGCGCCCATCGGTCGTGACTTCTTCTGTACCCCTTCAAAGTAACCTGAGACTGATTAATTTACGTATCGTGTTACTTCCCCTTCCACCTTTACTCCCCTCCTCCCTTGTCCCTGGCCCTGATTGCCCCCCCCTTTCCAGACCAATCGACCGGGGGAATCTCCCGGAACTCCCCTTCATTGGACCCACCCGTTGTTTTTCTTTTTTTTTCTCTCTCCTCACTCCCTTTACGTCCAAGGGAATTTTCTTCCAAGTACCCGAGTGAAAACGCCCATTCGTCGTTACTTCGGCCCGTTGCGCACATGGTCTTCCCCTTTTTACTTCCCCATGGCATTGCAGGAGCCCGGTACACTCCCTTCAGGTCCAATCACAAATGCACAAATGTTTGTTCCGTCAATCTTTCCCCTTTTCCTGACTTCCCCCCCAACGCGTCAATCCTTTTCCAGAAGCCACCGCCTTTCTTGTGGTCCGCCTTTTCCCACCCCTTCTTTCTTCTGCTTCCTTCCCTGTCAAACTTTATCCCACTCGACCGTACCCTTTTTGAAAGGTCTCTGGCGACATGCGTGGCCCACTACCGTTTTCTGCCTTGCCGCTTTTCTAAGCTCCCTGTCATCAGCGTCCTGAAACTCTGGTACGGCACCACCAAGGAAAAGTGTGCCACACTTTTTCCCCTACCAATTCACTGTCGGCCCTTTTTCCCATAATCCCTTTTTCCTGCCCAAACCCCTGCCTCACTAAATGTGTCATATGTGCCCCCTCTGTCTTCCCTCACATCCCAGGGTAGTACATCCATAAAGATGACACTTTTTTCCCCTTTCCCTCAGCCAACTTTTATCGAACCGCTACCAAATTCCGGTTTCCCACCCTTTTCCAAAAAATTTCCGCAGGGTCCACCCTCCACTTTCACCATTCTCCCTCTTGGCCGTACGACCTACCTTTCTTTGGTCCCGTCCTCCATCAAAAATGAAAGGAAGGCGGTTAATGTCCCACATTCGCCCTTTCGCCCCCCCCTGACGGTGCCTCTTTCTTCCGAATCAAGTCCCAAACAACGGCAAACCGGAAAAGTCTCGTAGTAGCGGTTTGACTTCTCTTAATCGCCCCAGATCTCTTCTCCCTTCCCCTTCTCTTGCTCCCGCAATCCTATCCGCCACAATTTTTCAGTATTGGTCTTTCGGTGCGGGAATCAACCCGCCCAATTTTCCCTTTTTTCCCCCGTCGTTTCATGTTCCTCTCTTTTTTTTCGCTCCATCCGATGAGAGTTCATTTGAATAGATTTTGCCCCCCCCCTCCCTTCGCTCTCTTTTAATACCTCCTCAGTTGTGTTGAGCGTTCCTACATTCCTTTTTTTCGTCCCCACCACTTTTTCTTTTCTCTCTTTCTTCTCTTTTTAACCCCGCTATTGCCAGTGCGTGAACACTGCCGGAGGCTGACACTAGACCCCCTCAAAATCCAAAGTAACCTAATTCTCGATTCTAGGCTTCCTCCCCCCCCCTATTGTCCTCCCCCTTTTCTCTTTCTTCCTTATCCTTTCTGACAGACGTATTATTTCTTCGTTTGAAAGGGGTTTGGAAGCTAGTAGTACAGATCGCCCACCTCCATCACTCTTTGATTTCCCCTTTTTCAGCTCATGAGCCTGATCACTTCATTTCTTCATTTCCGTCCGCCTTTGACAAAACAACTCCTGCTCTTCCTACCAGCGCTCATCCTTGGAAACCGTTTGCTACCCCCTGATAGAAGAGTTTATCAGCACCCCGAGTTGACAGTTTTCTCCTCCCCCCTCCTTGAATTTTCGCATGAACCCCCAATTATCCCCCCCCCCCCCCCCCCCCCCCCCCCCCCCCTTTTTTTTCCCCCCCCCCCCCCCCCCCCCCCCACCCGCCCCCCCCACCCCCCCCCCCCCCCCCCCCCCCCCCCCAAACACCTTCATCGTCTCTGTCCCTTAAGTCTGCATGGCCAGTTCAGCCTGGAAACGATCCCGTCAACACCCCCCAATGTCCCCCGCTTTTCACCGAACTCTTTTCTCTGATTGGTACTTCCGTCAATTTTGCGGCCAAGCCACTCTTCCGGCGTTCCCTGTCCTGGGAAGATTGTAGCAACGGACATGGCCCAATCTGCCTCTTCCTTTTCATCCTATCTCCCATCTGACCTCTAATCTGTAGAACCCGAAAATCCAGTCCTCTCCCGCTGACATTTTCAGGTTTAGGACTCCCCCTCCCCCCCATTTTGGACCAACCTTCGCTTTTGTACTCCTTTTTCGCGGGAAGTCGTCCGGCCCCCCCCCCTTTTTCGCGACCATGCAGTTGTGCCTTTGTGCGACCGCCTTTTAAACCAACGGAAGTGCGGACTCCTCCCACCCCATTGGCCGTTTCAACCTTCCCCTTTTTTAACCTTGCCGTCCTTCCCCCCCATTCTTCTCCCGCGGAAAGGGTAGCCCCCCAAAAGTCTTGACCAGTGAAATCATTGATCATCCCACCTCCACCATGGTGGCTCTCACCCGCAAACGCCTTCTCTTTCCTTCCGTGTCCCCCGCTCCCTGAGGGGCCACCAGTAGTCCCGTGAAGGAAAGATAGGCTAAAGTTCCCCTTAATGGCTTAGTCTTCACTTTTACAGAATACACCGAGCCATCCCCCCTTTCCCATTGTCCTCAACTTGAATGGTCTTCATAAAAATCGAGGACCATTCGCTGACCACAGATATCGCCAAGCCCACGAACCCTGCCTGATCTCCCCCCCCTCCCCTTTCCGTGCCAGGGCCAGCTGGATGCCCCTCAACTTCCCACACCATGGTCGACCCCACTCCCCAACCCTTTTTTTCTTCTGAAACAGAGGGTTCCTTGATCAGTTTTCTCTCTCTGGCATTGGGAGGTAAAAAAAGGCCTTGGTTTGGCGGTAACCGGGTGACAAGAACGCCCCGCAGACCGGTGAAAGCCCGTGACCCCTGACAGCCTCCAGCTGTAGTATCTCTATCTGTTACCCCCCCCCTCTCCCTCCAATTTCCACCTTTGAACACTTCCTACTATGTGACTTGGATAACAGGTGATAAACTCCACCATTCACACAACGGTTGATCAAAGCTCACCCTCCCTTTTCGTTCTCCGCCCCCGAGGTCCTGCCCCCTCTGTAAAGCAGGAAATTATTGCGCAAGCACTCCTTTGGGCTTCCGGTCCCCATTTTTAGCTTGAGCCAAGTTAAATGGCAAGAACCCCCTCCACGGGTAAGACCACATTTGTAATTATCGATTTGTGGCTCGGGTTTCCCCTGCCTGCAAAAATAGAAGTGAAGTGCGAAATTTCTTTTGACCCACCCCCTCCCCACCCCCATTTTTGGACCATTCAAGTTTTTCCGAAGACTTCTAGCGTGGAGCCTGAGAAGTATCAGCTCAGTTTTCGGACAGCACCCATTCCCCAATACGTAGTCGAACTCTCACGATTGAAAGATCTAATGGCGTCCCCCCCTCAAAATTCGGTTAGACCAATTCAAATACGTCTTTTTTTTGTGAGAGAAGATACTTGTTGCTACCACGTCCGGTAAGCCTGTCCTTCAGTAAATGTCCTGTCCGTTAAACTTTTCCCTCAGCCTCTTTCTTGCACTTCTGAATGCCCAAAAATCTTATTTTAAGCTTAAGCCCCCCGCGAGTTCTCTGACTGCGTCAGGCTCCCGTTCCCCCCCCCTTGGCAGAGGTGTCCCCCCCAATCCCCCCGAATTTAGAATTACTGCCCTTTTGGTTTGCCCCCCGCCGCCGTTTCTTTCACCGAGCCAGCCCACTCTCATTAATCCCAGGTTGGGGAAATGATTTGGGCCCTGGTCCTTCAGTCGTCCTGTTTTTCGCTTCCTCTCTTCAAGCCTGACGACACCCCAGGACCAGAGGTATGCCCCCCCCTCTTCCCTGTCTTTCCAAAATCGGTCGTTCCAAATTGTTATTATCACTCAAGCAGTTGTGATGCTGACCCCCCCTTTTTTTAACTTTCCTCTCTCCTCCTTCTTCGCCCTTCCCCAGAACTTTAATTTTTGTCCCTTACCAGCAATGGCGAGTCCATTTTCCCGTCTATATTTCGAAACCTCTTAGACTTTTGTACATCCTTCCGCCCATTCCACCCCCCTCTCTCGGGGTATTAAGGTTCCGCCCACCATTCCCGTTTGCTGTGACCAGCTTTTTGACCCCCCCTAGTCACACCACCTTTTTTCTCTCTAAAATGTTTAATTCATTCTCCAACAAACAGCTTTCTTGGTAGAATGGTGGTGGTCTTTTCATATGTTCCTTATCCCGCTACCTCCCTTGCTCTTTTCTTCGGAACATTAGATATGTCTAACGGTGTTCTCTCCCGCTTGTTGTCCCTTCACAGTTCACCTGACTTTCCTTCCTCGGCAAGTAATAACTCAAGAAGCCCGGAAATTGCGACTTCCTCCTATTCTGACTCCCCTCCGGACCCCGCTAGACCTCTTTCTCTCCCTTTCAGTTGATCTCCCCTTCTGGTGTCTTCTCCAACGAATTTCACTTAACGTAACTGCTCACTCTCGCCAAAGTTCGGCGTGCCCCCCGCCCTTACTTTCCTGACCTTTACACAGGTTTTTACGTTCGGCCTTCGGCCCCCGTCCACCCCCCTCCCCCGTCCACTGAAACACTGATTTAGCCCAGTTTGCGTCGGTCCCAGGTTCTCCCCACTCGTAAATTCGAGCGAAAGAAGATTAGCCTTTCCCCATTTCTTGATGGATTCACAAGCCCCTAGCCAGAAAATCTCCTAATGGACTTTTTCTTTTCCCTCTTCCCGTCTCGATTCCGTCCATTTCCAAAATCGTTTTTGAGGACTTAATTTGTAGTGAAAGTTTAGTTTCTCCCAACTTGTCCGGCCCCCCCGGCCACACCCCACTTTTTCTGGCCCCTCCCCCACATTTGAATTCCGGTATTCCAACGCAGTCCATTAGAGGTAAAAGATACCTGATAATATTTGTTGTTTACTAATTTGCCACAGCGCATTAGCCCTGCCAGCCTTTTTTGTAAACTAACCCCTCTTCCCCCCTTTTCTATGGAATTTCTCAACTCGGCCCCCTAAGAACTCTCCCCCTTTCTGTGCACCCAAACGTCGATAGGTGCTTCTCTCCCACATCCCTTCCTCCCAAAGCCGCAAGACTAGGCGGCTGACATCAACTCGTCTTTGGTTTTGCATTCTACGCCCTGAACAGGCGCTTTCAGGTTCATGTCTCTCTTGCCCGTCCCCTGGAGTGAAGCGGCGATAACGCCCCACATTCCCACCCCCCCTCCCACAAAAAGGAAAAGTCGAAAGTTGCAGACAGTCGATACTAGACCCGACCCCTTGTAATTTCTGCGCAGCCTAGTCGCCCACTTCTTCCTATTGTTTTTTCGTTGCGGTGTGAAACCAGACTGTTAAGTGGTTTAAGGTCAACTAATGCCTATGTTTCTCTCCTCTATAAGAAGATTCCTGTCCCCAAATTGTTGTCCCCCATCCTTCCTAAAAATACTGAGGTCCCTCTCTCTATTTTCCTCTCTGTTGAGAGTTCTTCTGCACCTTTCGTTCCACACCCCATTTTTCTCCTCCTTCCTTTCTTCCTTCGATTCGTCCTCCCCCGCTGCGAGAGTCCCCTCTCGACCCCCTCCGTCCCCACCCCTTGGCACGTCGCGAAGACTCAACCTTCCCCATCACAAGATCCCCAGCTTCATGGCGATCTCTCATCCATCTCTCTTTGGTCTATTTTCTCCGCCCCCACTCGCTCTCCAGACCCGTTGCTTTTTGGACCCAGTACGGAGTAAAGATCGCGACTTTCACGCAATTCTTCCCCCCCCCAATCAGCGCCCCCGGGACCCTCTTTTAGCTTTCTTTCAGCCTTCCCAAACCAGAGTTCGTTCACTCGCGAAGGGCAGGATTTTTTCCTCCCCCCCCGCTCGCTGATACTCCAAAAAGCTTGCGATCGTGCGAGAAGGGCCCTTGTCCCCCCCCCCCCGGGCAGGGAGAATAAGTTCCCCCCCGCTGCTCATTTCCCCTCTTGGCAATCACCATGTTTTTTCCCTCAGTTGCGTTCTGACTAAAGCGTGTAGCTGAATTTAGGAAGGCACTTGTTCGGCCCAGCAGTTTCCTTTTTTTCCTTTACCGGTCTTCTTTTTCTTTCCTCCAAAGTGCCCCCCCTCCCCCCCGACGGTACTTAACCCCCCCCCGACGGCAAAGTGTAGTCCTAGCCTTTCTTCCTACACCCTATGTGCGCTCTCTCCCCTTTTCCTGTTCCTGAAGCCCAAACCTTGTGTTAACCCCTGACTCTTTCCCTAGGACTTTCCTCTCTCTTTCTCATTCCGGCCTCTTCCCCCACCCCTGGCGCAAGAAGTTTGTTCTTCCGGCGTAACTGGAGGACCGGATCCGTCCCTCCCCTGGCGACCCAAGCCCAGGTGAGACCCCATTGCCTCCTTCAAATACTGGCGGGGACGGCCAACTCCCCAAGAAATGGACGAATGTAACTTGAGCTAAAAGCAAACTCCACCTGCTTCTTCACCTTTACCCGTTCTCGGAGAAGCCCTTAAAAATGGGCTGATCGCCGTGATTCAAGATTTCGGCCCCCGTCCCGGGGCTTTTCGCGCTCCATAATCAAATTTACCCCCGTCACGCCCTTTTCCAGCCACTTTCTCTGGGTACCTCAATATTGATCGACGATCTTTATCTCGAAAATCCACTTTGACGTGCCCCTCGGCGACATTTCAGCCTCCTCTTCCCGATCCCCACCCCCATTGGTAGTCCCAGCTAAAAGGTTCGCGAAGCCCGCCCCCCCGGGGTGGTGTTGCGCTTGCCCCAGGGAACACTAAAGACCCCGCCTTTGTTTTTTTGGCTTTTCGGGCCCCACCCGACCACATAGCGCGTAAATCGGCCCTGAATTTACCACTTTTCGTCCCCATCTTCCCCCCCTACGACAAACGTTTCTGCGCCGAATGCTAACATTTACTTCTCAGTTTGCTCCTCCCCTAGATGCCCCCCCAACGCCCAACATGTTCCAGTGCTAAGGTCGCTAGCTTCCCCCCTGCGTTGCGCGCCGCAGTTTGCCTCCTGGAATCTGGGGGCATTTCCACTGTATTTATTTCGGAGGACCCTCCATTATTAACGTCCACGGCCAGCACTGACAGGTGTCACCCTTCGGAAATCCCCCGCCTCCCGAGCGTGCGAAAACTGTCTCGCGACAACCGCTACTTTTACCCGTCCAGCCCATCTGAGTAGAAACACCTCAACACTTTTTCCATTTGCATCCTCTCGTTATTCCTCGCGTGTTTGCTACGCAATGACAAGGTCAAGACAGGCACATTCCCGAGTCGGATCCCCGGACTCCCTTCAAGGACCTCCGGTTTCCCCACCCTTACAGTTTCTCCCAAACTCCCCCTCCCCCTTCCTTTCTCCTTCTTTTCTTTTTGAGCGGGCCCTGTTGCGACCCTTAGGCCTGGCATGAATCCGTTAAATCTGTCCTTTTTCGCCGCCGTCGGAATTTTCTCCTTGCCCCTTCCCTTTTTCTATTCTTCCGAGATGACCGTAATTTTGTGAGAAGGCACTCCCCCCAATGAGTCCCTTTTTTTTTGACTTGTTCTTCACTACACCGACCGGGAGAAAAGAGCCGGTGATGGTGAGTCCGGCTCCCACCGCTCCCCAAGAGAGAATACCAGTGTCTTCTTGACTACCGGTCTTTGCCCCTTACTTTTCCTTCTCCGTCCCCAACTTCAAAATTCGACGGAAGTGCTGAAACCCCCCTCTTTTTATTCTTTTGGAAACTTCGCAACCGGGTACTATCAGCCGTTTTTCCCCCCTTTTTTACGTTTTTTTTTTTTTTTTGAGCAGTTATTGTCCATCGGGTTTTTTTTCGGAAAGTCGCTTTACTCGGGGGTACTTATTGGTCCTACCTTCCTCGTTCAGATTTCGTGAATTTCCGAGTTGTCTCTGAGGGCTTTCCTTCCAGAACCAGGTACGTTTCTGCCTTTTTCCACGAGGCGCTGACTACCCGTTCCTCTTCCTCCTCCGGCTTTATATTTCACCTTTCTTGTAACTAAGAGGGTTCGATGTATGCCCTTTCGCACTTTTCTCTAGGTAATCTCTCATTTTCTCGCCCTTTTCAGAGGAGAGATGTAGGACCCCCTTCCGACATTCCCATTCATTTCTTAAGTTATAGATACCCAGTGTCAGAAGAAGCTGGAATGCTCCCCTCCAGATCCCCCTAGTTAATTAAGCTACCCACAGACGGTCCATTTTCCCCTCCGCCCCCGCGCCTATTGATTAACATGGTGTCCGCCTGTTCTTTTCCTCCCGTTACGTACACATTTTCTTAACCGTCGTTCTTGAACGAAGTTTTCATTCCCTGTCGCTGGTTTTAAGCGTGCCTGACGGAGTCACTTTCTTCCATTTTTCCCACTTCACCCCCATCCCCCTAAATGGTTAGCACGCCACTGGTAAATTCCGAACCGAAAGACCGTTCTTTTTACCACACTGGCTTTAACCCCCTAAACTTTCACGAGACGGGCCACGAGCAGAGCCAGCTCTTTCACTTCCTGCTTTTTTCTTTCATGGTGTCGATTTGGATCATCCTTCCAACATCCCCGTACTTCCCCCCAGGTTGGCCTCCCCCCCTCAGCTTACCAGGTTTTAATTACATCAAAAACCCCCTTGATCATTCTCTTTCAGCCTGCCCCTCGGATATGCCTTAGCTTCGTCCCCCACCTTGAACGCCGCAAGCTTCACAGTTTTGAGAACGTCCAGCTTCCACTCCCTTGTTACCACACCACTTCTGTATCCGTTGTTTTACCCTAAATTACATAGCCAGTCTTCACCTCTCTCCGAATAAAGACCAATTCACCCCCCCCCCCCATATCAATGAGCATTATTCCATTCCGATTTCTTTTTTCGTTTTTAGAACCTTCCCCCGGAAACCTGCACGTCAAATCCCTCTATCTGTTTTGCCCCCCGAGACCAGCTAAGGTAGAGAGACCGCCAGAGCCTCCCGCGGACTCTGGGGACTTTTCTCTCTTTCTGTGTCTGACCTCAAATTTTGTGATCCTAGCAGCTGTTAGAGAACATACCTTCCCGCAAATTTTTTTGGAGCGTTAAAAAATCCTTCTGTCCTCTCTTTCCTTTCCTTCCCCTCTCCCGGTTTTTTCTCCATTCCAACAATCTTTTTATCGTCTTTTCGCTCCACCTGAGAGGAGGCCCGAATGAAACGCACGTTGCCCGGCGGTGCCCCTTCCAACTAACCCCTTCCCAACTTACTTTGACTGGAGTTGCGGCAGAGACAGTTTCGGATCACCGGTCTGCAACCCCTCTGACGCCTTACTTGCGTTTGCCTTTTTTGGCAGGGAACTGATACTACTAATTTACAAATATTAGGCCCTTTTTCCCGTGTAGTTCATTAGGAAGGCAAAACCCCTCCAGAGTTATTCCCCTACCTCAAGTTCGAATGGGCCTTTTCCCAAAAGATTTTTGAAAAGCCAACCACTCCTTTCCTGTGTTTCGCTGATGCCTTGCTTCCTCTTCAAATCTGCTCAACTGTTGTATGTGGTTTTGAAGACGCGGCCCTATAAGCTTTCCCTCCGTCTGATTCAGGAACCCTCTTCTCTGTCTTCTTCACCCAAGCTGAACTCCCCTGTTTTGAGTGACTTTTAAGTCATTTCCCATTGGCGGTCCAAGACCCCGATACTTGGTTGAATAGGTCTTGCTCCAAACGCTAATCTTTCACAACCGGCCCAGTTCCGCAAATATCATTCCATTTATGAATCTTCTAGAAAACCCTTACTGATGTGAGCTTCCTAAAGTTTGCATTTTTGCCGTCGAAGCAACCCAATCCATGCCTACAAGTCTCATTCCTGCTGGCCTTGATGTTTCTTTTTCCTCGAAATTACCATTGTATGACCAGCATTCTCGCATGGTTCTGTTTGAACCTGTCAGGATTCCAATAACCATAACTTCCGAAAAGGAATTGCCGAGTCCCTTTTCCCCCTTCTTGTGGGACGCGCGTCTTGAAAAGGGACGTTCCTTGGTGAAATTCTTCAGTCTTCCGTCCCCCCCCTCCCACCATATTCAAACCGCGGGTATTACCCCTCCTTTCCTTCCTTCAGGCCGGTCCCTGAATTTCAGTCGTCCTTACTTATGCTTTGGGCCGCCTTTGAGGAATAACTTTTCAATTCTTCATGGCCAGTCCCTGACTTCTCTCAGTTTCTCCCAAATCGACTTCTGCCTCCCAGATGTCCTCTCCTTTTTTTTGCACGTAAGAGTAACACTCCACCCTTTGACGTTTCCCCTCCCCTTCCCCTCTGCAGATGTCCCAAGACCCCCAACCCCCCCATTCTTTCCCCAAAGAGTTTTTGCTTTATAGTCCCCGCGGGCTCGTTGAATTGTTCAGCGAGTCTCCTTTCTTCGGACGTGCGGATTTTCGCTTTCAATCCTAACTAACCTGCACTCTTTCAATTATGGCTCTTTTTACTCTACCGCGAAAGTGTCTCCCTTTCTTTCTACCGAAGGTACCGCCGTCTGCCCCTTCTCGACCCGTGACACAATCAAGTAGATTTGCTGGTTCTGACATACGCTCCACACCATTTCCCCCCGTTTTCTTAAGCAAAGTCTCGTGCCCGTAAACAAGAGGCCCGGAGCTACCTTTTTCCCCTCCGGTCCTTCTTGTCTCTGGCAGGCTACGCGCTTTTATTCGGGCATTTTAAGAGCTTTATACGATCCGGCCCTCCCCCCCCTGACCTTTACTGTTTCCGAAGCGGAAAGTACTCCGAGTGGCGTTTTTCATGTCGCGTTTAAAAAACCCCAGTTCCTCCTTTCCGGGAGAAATTTGGACTCGGACA
>Ga0179591_1220334_pt1 | contig 11578 bp, 17 predicted proteins | sample CZOMad2_1_08_16f_FD_182891 | JGI IMG/M metagenome (GOLD analysis project Ga0179591, IMG submission 182891) | Vadose zone soil fungal communities from Angelo Coast Range Reserve, California, USA - CZOMad2_1_08_16fungal (PacBio error correction) | ecosystem: Environmental > Terrestrial > Soil >... | reverse complement strand
TCTTTTCATTTTCAGCATGAAGCCGTCGGTTGATTTGTTCTTCGAAAAATCTTTCTCCCCACAAACAACAACACCTCCCTTCTCTTTAAGGTCGACGTTGCTCTTTTTTCGCGACTCTCCATGAATTCTCTCTTCATAGGGAAACCCTTTTTTTGTTTATGGGTCCTTTTGCGCGTGATTCGTATTCATGTTCCCTGCAAGCCTCTCTTACCACGATACGATTTTTTGTCACACCTGTATGTCACCCACAGACACTCCTGTTCTGCCCTTAGTTTTTGGGTCCTCCAGCAGGTTACTGTTCAATTGTTTGATCTTTCATTTCGTTCAAAACAATCGGGTCACACCCGTGATAGTTTACCCCCATTACCCATTCTCTTACAATCCGGCCCCCCCGCCTCTATTCGCCCTCTGCTTCTACCGCGCTCTTCGGTGAACAATTTTCCTTCATAACCCGAACTTGGGTATGCTCGCCGGATTGCTGAAGTACCTAACTGGATGGGTGCATCCCGCCTGATAGCGTTCTTTTTCCCTGTTATCAATGGGTTCTTTTTTTCCATCCGCTTTTGGAATGGCCTTGACTTTCAATAGGTGACTTGGTGATAATGTCTTTCCCAGCGGCTAAGAGATCAGTAAAATGCCCTTATATTTCTCCCTTCCTTTTTTAATCTCCCCTTTTTTTCGTTTAGTTTGTTTTCCTCTTTTTCAACTTTTCGTCCTGCTCTTCACTTTTTTGGAGTTTTGAAACTCATTTCACAAATTCCTATCGTGAATTCCGTTCGAGGCCAAAATCACAGCCATTCCCCCTGTTTTTTTTAGAGAACAGTGCTATGCTCACCTTCACCTCTGAGCTGAGAGATGGGGCGTTTTCTCCATCCATCTTTCACTAGGCAGCTCCCTGCGCAATCCATAAGCGCGTCTTTCTTTCGCTTTATTTGCGGCCATGATTTCCAGACGCGTTGCTTTTTCCCAGATCGCGAACGTTTTGGTCCTCCCGTTCTTTCCTGAAGTGTTTGACTACCAGCGTCGTTTTAACCCAGGAGGTACGGCAACCTCCCCAACCCCCAAATTGCCCGAGGCTTTGTACCCCATTTCCCAAAATTGTTCTTCCTGCTTGTCGGGTGCCAGACCTTTTTTACCCCCAATCATCGGTTGTGTCCTCTCTCTTACGTATCTGAGCCATTGGTCCAATGAACCGTCTCATTCGCAAGTAACAATTTTCCGGTTTTAGATTCACGATCCTTGACTTAGAGAGACTGGAATCGCGTGTTGTATTCTTTTATGCCGAAAGCTTTATTTTTTTTTCGTCCGAGGTTGTTTTCCCCCCCCTCTCTCCAAGGCCACCTGCGCGAATGCGGTCAGTCCGGTCCTTTCGTCCTCGTCATTTTTGGATTTTTCTTCTCCAGACTTTCGCCCTCCTCTTTGTCCTTTTCCCAAGCATTCCTTCAGTAGATCACCTTCGGCCGCCAACCGTTTAAACGGTGACCCAGTAGACTATTAAGTTCTGGCACGAACATCCTCCCCCCCCCTTTCCGATTATCGCTATTTGATACGCTTTTTCGATTTTTTTATCTATCCAAACTCCGCGGCCCGTTAGGATTCTATTATAGTCCGTTCGCCCCTACTTTTCCAGACAATTCCGCCCACCTTCGTTAGTTTTGCTTGATTCTGGACACGTTTCTTCTTTTTCTGGCAAGCCGAGATTCCTCCGTGAAGTCCCTTTCCACCAAGTAACCCTGCCGCTCTCTTCTTTGCATCTCCCCTTCCTCCCCGCCTACTGGACTCCAGGCAAGTTTTCCCCAAGATTTCAAGGTCCTTCCTCGGTCTTCACTATCCGCCTTTCCCATTCGTCGTTTTCTGCCGCGTAATGCTTTGCCTACAGTTGCACGTTCTAGTGCTGACTGTTGCTTACAGATTTAATTTCGTTCGTGAGAGTTTTCCTCCCTTTTGCTTGACTTCCCCTCGCGACGGTGAATGAGCAATTCCCATTAAACGACATCACTCCCTCTCATGCCCATCTCCATCCCCCGCAATCGCCTATCGCTGTTTTTGTTTTTTTTCTTTGGTTTCTTTCTTTGACAGCCTTTCAGGTATCCCCCTGCGGATTTTTCTGTCGACGCACGCCCGCCTAGTCCCCCTGATTTTTTTTGCCCTTTTCACCGCTGGTTGTTGACAATTCTGCCATTTGATTTCCTCATTCGTACCTTCTCATTTTTTACCTAACGGCGTCTCATTCTGGCGCGTTTTTTTGCCAAGCTAGCTAAGACCCACCTTTTCTTTCGACTGAGTCCGGTTTAGGACTTATTGTCGAATTTGCGTATCCCCCTATTTTCAACCATAAGTTGTTGTTGTCGCGCTGCCATATAACGGCCTGGCTAATTCCCAAACGGACCTCGCTCAACCAGGGTTCCCGGGGTGTCTTAGTTTTCTATTTTTCAAACAGCCCTATGCTCCGTTCTAGGAACTTTTTGCTCCTGGGTACGGTTGTAATAGCCCCCTAGAGATCCCGTCGGATGGCCCTGTAAATACCCTCTCGCCAGCAAACATTTTGGGCCTACGGCCCGGCATTTTGCTTTGACTCGACTGCCTCCGTCCTAGACTGCTTTCCCCCCGTCTAAAACACCCTCTACAAGCCAAACCCCCCCAAAAAATGCATGGAACCCAAGGGGGGTCCCCCCCCCGGATGTGTGTAACTCAGTAGAATTTTCTTTTAGTTCTGTGAGCGCTTCTCAACAAGTCTTTCGAATCCCCTTCCCCCTCACACATTCTGTACTCCCCGTTTTAGGACACCTTTCCTTTTCGCGACTGAGACTACCGGCAATCTGACGCCCCCACAATATGTATCCTGTGATGTTTTCTTCTCTTTTCGTCCTGGGAGTTTTTCTGATTTGGTAGTGAGAAAGACGACCGGTATTGTCTCCCCCCATCCTTGTCCACGCTAGTAGCCCGTCTTGGAGTATTCGGGTTCATTTCTGACTTTTTCACATTCGTGTCCTTTTTACTTTAGAACCCCTTCCCGGGATATCTTCCTTTTCCCTCGCGCATTAGAGCCCCTGTTTAATGTTGGGTCAACTTGTGCCTGCTTGGACTTTTTTTCCATTCTTCCAATTTTCTTTCTCAGTCTTCCCCCCCCCAATGAACGCTGCCTGTCCTGATGACCTTGATGTTTTTTCGACCGATCAGGGCATACAGTTGAACCCTAAATTATCTAAGCCTCGGCATGTGGGTATGCTGATCTTTCTCTTCCCTTCCACCTGGATCGGACTGGCTGTTGAAACTGCTTTTTCTCTCCCGAGGCTCCTTTTCTTGAAACGTGACCCCTTTTTTAGGCGTTCTTGACATGATTTGCTCCTCCCAAATCCCCCCTATTTTCTGTCCCCTGGGCGAGGAAGAGTAATATTTTCATTCAGAATAACTGCCGCATGTGGAACTTTCAGATGTCCGCCATTCCCCCACCCCCAACCCTCCGAAGTGTCGCTTTCCTGAAGTTCCCCGAGCTACTCCATGTCGCAAAGGTCCTTCATGAATGTGTTCTCTCCCACCGTTAATTTTGCTTATTTTTGGCGAACCATTTTTGTTAAGTTCTTTCACCTTGCTCTCTCCCTGCAAGCGCGAGACCCCTGCTGCGACTTAAAAGGTTCTTTCCCGAACAAGCGGGGTCAGATCCCACACCTCGTTTTGGGTAGATTTTTAATCCTCACCCCTCCACATCCTATCCCTCTTTTTACAGAAGAGTTTCCAATTTTTTTACTTTTTGAGGGCGGCAACCCTTTCCCTTGGTTCCCAACGTGCTCTCTGTCTTCCCCCTTTGTGAAAAGCCGGCGTACAATGCTCTCTTCTGTCGTCCATCTCCTCCCACTCATTATTCCCCTCAATTTTTTTTTTTAAACTTCTTTGGCCTGCGGAAACCTCACCCCGTCTCGTACTTTCTTCGGGGTTGCTCAGAAAAGCTGTGCGACTCCTCCCTCGGACCTTGTTCTGGTTTTTTATAAAGTTTCTCCGCCCTCCCCGCTTCTTCCTGGACTTTCTTTTTTTTGGCCTATGATCCTTTTTTAATACTTGCAAACATCACACTTCACCCTTTGCAAATAGCAGTACTGCCCTTTTAAATGAGCCAAATATATTCATTTTTCCCCTCCTCCTTTGGTCTCCTTTTCAGCTTCATTTGCATTCCTCTTATGTCATGAAGGCTCTCCTCTTTTCCAAGTCTTACTACGGCGTTCGTCTTCAAACCAACTCCCAGCCAACATGAGTTTGATTCTAGTCGCCGACCGTGGATGAGCACTGGTCCGACCAGGTCTCTCTCTTTTTCTTGTATTAGGTCTTGTTAAATTTTCTTCCCCTCTCCACGGCTCTCCCCCCCAATAATTTTCCTTTTCGGTTAGCGTTTTAAGCAATTTTGAGCACTCTTTCCAGATTCCCTCGGTTTTCTACATGGATTAAAGCAGCTCATTTCTCGGTTACTTACGAAGTTCCTCCAGATTGTCCCCTTTTTCACCCATGGCTTCCCTTCCCCAGATCACCCCTGTGGTGTACAAACCCATTTGTCCGGCCCCACCATCGGTTCATCCCGTGCTTTTTCTTTCCCCCCCCCTGTTTGCACCAACTTCCTCTTTTTTGTCGATCCTCCTCTCCCTTGTTCCCAGACACGCTCACCAGTATGAATTAAACCCTGTTCCCTGTTTTCTTAGATCTTAATTCGAGTGTTCCTTTATCTCTCTGTTGAGACTCTGAGAGCGCTTCGTGTTGTTCTTTCAATCGGGTTTGCCATCGCGCACGATGAAATGAGGCGAATCCTGCTGTCTGAACTGGAGTCGTTCCCTTCTCCTCGTCCTTCCCATAGGGGTTTTTTGAGCTCCCTACTAGCAAGTGACCTTTTTTCTCGATTCCCATCCCCTCCTCGTTTCCCGAGTGCATTCAGACCTGATAGTAACTCCGTTTTTCCACGCGACGATGCGTCGCCTAATATTGGCGGGCTGATCAAATACTCCCATCCCGCCTGTTTACTTTGATCCTTCTCTTGCTCCGATCGGGATCCCTCGCTTCCTCGAGCAAGCCAGTGTACTTCGAAGTCTGGACTCCCCCCCACACACCGATACGCAAGACAATTTTCCTCCACTCGTCTCCCTCCTCAATTTTGACCATTTTTTGACAAGATCCCTCTTCTCCCGGCCGCGGTTCTAGGCAATCTAGTTCATTGGTAAGTATGCCCAAACCAGTTACACCCTTCCTCTCATGATTACTCACGCGTTTTTGACTTCTTCATTACTTGGTGTGCTGCCACGTTTACCATTTGAGCCGCCGAGCGTTAATTTAAGCTCCATCCTCCCCTTCCCCCTTCGTAGAAGCCTCCCTCCAGCAATTTTCCTTCCGTTTAACCCATTCTTCCCTCTTTCGGCGTCGTGAAAGGTTCGCGTTGCACCGAGTTATTTCCGTAGTTTTCTGTTTCCAGACATTTTTCTTTATTCCCCTGTGTATTTACTTTCTTATCCATTCTCATCCCACCATCAATCCTCTTTCCCCCCCCTTACACCTTTTCTCCTTTCATGTAACCAGTCCCTCCGCTTCTCACTGTCGAAGTGTTGTTTTTTTCTTTTTTCTCTTTGTCAGCAGTCCGCATGTTCTACATGCTATTCAGTCGGATTCAAATGTCAAGAATTGTTTGACCTTTTTCCAGGTTTTTTTTTATGTTGTTAAAAGGATTGCGTTTCCATCCCTGAAATGTGCCCTATATAGCTTTTCTTTTCCCCCTGTTCCTGTTTTTCCCCCATCTCCTTGCGCTTCTTCGCAATCGAGACTCCGACCGTACGCCCGGCATTGCCGATCGATCCGGTTGATTCGAAGGCAGTTATTCATACTTTTTTTTTTTTTGCGTATCTCTTTTTTCCCTCTCCCTTTGGTTGTTGTACTCTCTATACGCTCAAATTATTATAACTTCTTGGCCTCACCCCTGCCCTTGATCCCTTTGTGTTTTTGTTCCCTGTTGGGTCCCCAATTCTTCCCGGTCGATAGTCCCCCCCCCATCGCCATGCGCCGTTCGAGTTCCTCTCCTGGTTAAGGCGTTGCTCCTCTTTAGGAAACTCCCTTTTTCCTTTAGCCCCATGCCTTTTTCCTTTTTCTCAGCACCCACAACCCCAACCCTAAAGTTTTGACCCTGACCCTGGCGTTTTCATGACTCTCTTACATCCCTGATTAAAGATCCTGCTGTCCCAGAGTGAAACCACCTCTGAATCCCCAACCCAACAACCTTTTTTTTTTTTATTTCTTGATTTCTGATTCTCTTCATTAGCTGTGTTTTTTTTTCCAGTCGTAGGTTTTATAGTCCTTTTCCTTCTCCCTCTTACGACTTTCACCTCCCAACCTTTAGGAACCCTCTCCTCCGTCCAATCTTTTCAATCTTCGAACACTTTCCGCGCTCCTCATCTTCCTCTGTTTATAATCCGTGAGATTTTTTTCTCGTCCCCCTTCTTTCCGAACATTCTTCTTGCTGATTTTATCCGTTTTATCGAGGCTGCCTTTCCCTCTTTTCCCACCCTTCGTTATCCCAACTTTTACCTTTGCGTTCCGTCGAAGAGAATGTCTTCTTCTGGAATTCCTTAATACATAGCTTCTCCGTCTTTATTTTTTTTCTACGTCCCCATGTAAATCCTGAGGTCCTCTTCTTTGTTACCCTCCGGAAGGTAATTTTCCCTTTTCCCCAGACCTTTTCTTGTTCCCCACTTGCGTTGTCGTCCCTGTCTGTTAGGCCTTTTTTGCCTTTCTGTTTTTTTTATCCCTACCCTTCAATAATGCTCCTGTGATACTGCCTTTAGATTCTGTTCTCGATACACCCCTCTGAGCCCTCCCTTGCACACTACCTCCCGTCCGGAGGGATCTTGGCATCGGGTGTTCTTTCTTTATCGGAAACGGACTTGGGCGCTATTTTTAGTTTTTCTTTACACTTCTTTTAGCTTAATCTTTCTTGATGTTGCCCCTGATTCCCCTTCTCAGCCTCTGAAACCCTCCTCGAGCCTTCTGGATCTCCAACCCTCCCCGTACTTGGTCGAGCCCCGCTTGAGTCTCCTCTACCGAATTAAATTTCGTGCCTTGTCTTCTCGTAGTTCCCCAGCTTTTTTTTACGTTGCACCAAATCCCCGCCATGATTTGCTCTCATTGTCTGCGTGTCGTCACTCAGCCTTTTTTCCCCCCTTGCGATCACCTCCTTCCCGTTGAATTCCTTCTTCCAATGTCCCCACCCTTTTTGAGGGTGCGTGGCTCACCTTTTAGAGATTTCTATGGTCCCCATTCTCTATACTGCAGCGTCACACACGCTTTATTTTGCAGGTTCTTTCCACCCAAAGATGAGTCTACTCCCACACTGTGGGCTATCCAGATTTTTCTCACTCGGGGCCCAATTTTTTTTTTGATCTTTCTTTACTTGCCCTTACTGGTTGCCCCCCCTTCTCGCTTATTCCCCCTTCTTGTTTTCTCCCGCTGCATCCCCCAATGAGACTTTGATCTGTCTCAGCGCTCTGACCGCGATCTGTCCTTTCTTTCCCTTCTTTACCAGCTCTACCCAAAGAGCAGTTATCCCCTTTGGGGCTCTTTGAAGCCTCCCTTGAGTTTTCATCACCCTCCCCCCCTTCTCGAGGTTGTTTCCGTTTTAGCCTCTTCCAACTTGGCGAGACTATACAAGAGGTTGATTTGAATGGCTGTGCTTGGACATTTAACGGCCTGTTCTAAGGGAACCTTTCCACCCTGCGTATTCCCCTCCCCTCCCCCACCATGCAAAAGCGCCTTCTGCCCCCCCTTTTGTACAATAGGCCACACTAATCTTCTTTTCCTTTTTCAGCCTCCTCCTTTTTTTTCTCTCTCTAGTTCTAGTTTCACCTGTCCGTAGATATTGCAATTTCTTTGTTTTAGGTGGATCCTTCTTTTTTTTCCCCCCAATTCCTAGCGGCCGTTCGAGTTCCCCAACAACCTCCTTCCCGCCCGACTTTTCTTCTCGACCATTTTATGTTCCCTTAACCCTTCCGGTCTCCTCTTCTTTCTTTTTCCATCCAGCGTTTCTTTCGTCCCTTTCACAGATCCCCCCTTCTAGCCCCCAATCAGACTCGTTCAGGTTTTTCTGCTGCATACCTCTCCCAAAGGTTCCATACTCCTTTTCCGAACGCTGGGAATTCGTATAGAAGTTTTTTTTCTCCGGCGTTCATGCAGCCTTGAACACCCTCCTAGCACGTGTTCAAAAGGATTTTTCCTGGTCCCCGTCAAACTCCAAACCCAAACTCTCTTCCCCATTCTTTTTCCCAGCAACAAACTCCGTGTGAGTACCTGGCTTGTCGGTCCACCCCTCCCCTGTGTTTTGTCAATCTCCTGTTGTGGGTCAGTCTGGTCCCTTTTATTCCCACGTTGCCAATCCGAACCTCTCACAATGGATCAAAGACAATAAGACCAATGTTTCCCTTTTTTTGAACATGAAGACTTAATTTCTCGTTGTCTGCTTTTGAGTGTTTCGGACATTACCTTTAGCTCCCACAGAGGAAGGGATGGGTTCTTTTTGTGACTCCCTAGGGCGTCCCATCGCGCAGCTGCCAAGTGTGACACAACCCCCCCCAATCCCCACCCTGCGTCTCCTTCATGATTCAAGGAAGTTCGTCCCCCTTCTCGCCCTTAAATGAGGAGATGTTTTTCTTTACCAGCTTCTCCCCTTTTGTGTGCTTTCGATCGTTGTCCAGTTCTCAGCGTAGCGAATCAGCCCTTATAAATAATTTTTTCACCCGCGAATTATGTGTCGCGTCCTTTCCTTTTTGGCGGGCCCCGAACATTACATCCCCTCATTCCCGTTCCTTAGCGTTACTTCCACTTTTTTCTCCCTTTAGTTGTTAGGGTCCTCGCACATTCTGCTCTAGCTCTACCTTTTTCTCTTTCTTATTAGATTTCTTTCCCCCCCCCACAATCTATCCCGACCCCCCAATCGACCCCTTTCCCCTTTTGAAGAGCAATCTGATCCACGGACCGGGCCCACGACCCTCCCTTCGGACCAAGCCCAATCTCACTTCCCCCTCTTCAGTGTCAAGTTTTTCCCATGTAACCAAACTTCCTCTCTTTCCTTCCTTTTTTACAGTTCCCCGCTCTAACACATTATTTTCCGGCCTTCAGGCCCCCCTTTTCCCATTGAGGACATTTGCTCTTTATTCTTCCCCTTCTTTTCCATTCATCCTCCCCCTTCGACTGCTTCGAAATCCAAGCTGCATTACCTCTCCAATGTTTGATCACACTTGTAGCTGCTTCTTCTCGTACTTTAGCGGGAACAGCTTAATTTCCGTCCTAGTATTGTCATCCCTTTTTGCCAGTTCTCCTTTCTATCCCGAATGGTGAGAAATTTTTTCCTCCCCCATCCAGATGAATCCCACTACCCTTCTCCTTTCCCAAGTTTCATCCCCCTTTTCTTTCCTCAAACGGTGCTTTTTGTTTCCCTTTCCTTAGGTGTTTTCTTGAAATCATTGCGCTTTCTCCGAGTTAAGTCGGAGTCCACATCAACCCCCCTATTGTTCCGTTTCGATTTTTGTCCCCCATTGTTTTTCTTGAATTGCTGATAAGTGATTTCCTTGCCTCGCCCATACGATTTATCTGGATTATCCCCCTTTCTCCAAAGTTTGAGAGTCTTTTCCTTCCGACAAGGCCCGGTCGAGTTTTTTCCAAATTCCTTGAGTAAGAAGTTCCCTCCCCGCCCCCCCTTTGCGATTTCTCGTTGGTTAGCAGGCAGTTCTCTCACTCTCGAGATCTCTTTTCTCCCCCCCCCCATTGTTCCCGTTGTTGTTTTTTAATCGCTCCCGCGAAGTACCCCTAAACAACCCTTCACCTTCCCGATATAAACTTCGGGCCCTTTGGCGTGTCAATCTTCGTTCTTGGAAAAAAACGTCTCCCTCTGCCCTGATGTTCCACGACGCTCCTCGGATCCGGGGAATAGTCTCTAGTCCCCCCCCTCAGTGTTGCAGGCCATCCCCTTTTCACCCGTCCCCCCCACACAAATCAGTCTTCCTTCGTTCCCCAGTTTTGTTATTTGTTCTACTCCCCCTTACCTAGCATTTGCCTAAAGGGCCTGCTTAATCTCCACCCGAAAGCAAACCCCCCCCATGACCCTTTTTTCCCCAGCCTTCGATTGCTGATGCCTTCCTTTATCCGATGTCGGGTGTATTTATTACGTTTTTTCTTGCGCGGGTTCTCATTCCCCCGCGCCTCCTCACTTTTCTCCCCGCCACAAAAATTTCTGACCAATACGCCCGCCCATTTTCCCGGCACCTTTTCCGCTCGAATCTCCTCCCCATGTGCCCTCCCAATACTTCTTCGAGGTCGTAGTAGTCTGCCTTAATTTTTGCGTCTTCTTTGAGACCCCTTTTTTAGTCTGAAGGCATAGCTCTCCATTTGCCCTTTCCCAGTGAAGTTAGCCGGAAGGTTGGACGTCCCGGTGTTCCTAGTTCGGGAGACCATCGCGTCCGTTTCCCCCTGTGAAGGCCCCTTGCCCACTTTCCGTATCCTATTGCTCTAAACGCTCCGTTCTTTGGCTGGGACTTTCACCCCTTCGAGTGTTCCCTGTTTTTTCTGAATTGTCTTCTTCTCTCTTTTTTTTCTACGACACTTCTTCTACTCAAAAGCGCCTCCGTTTCTCGTCTTAGCTCTATTGGTCTTCGTTTCTCCCGTCACCCGGCCCCATCTTCCCCATAATTATCTGGACTAGATTCGGGCATGCGGGTTTAGTCTACCACCCACCGGCATTCGCGACGAATCTTCTCGGGCTTTTCTCGTAATTCGCTGTCGCGGGAAATGCTTCATGATTCGCTTTCTTGTCTCTCGCCCCCCGTGCCGCGTCTTGAGTATGATAACTCCAAAACCCTTCATCCCTATTTCCGAAGTGGCGTCTTTACGATTTAGGAATTCCTGTTCCCCCTCAGAATTAGTCCAGAATCACTGCTTGAGCGTCTGTAGACTTTTTCGCAACCCAACACTTTCCCGCCGTTGCGCTAAGTCCAGGTCGTCACGCGCTCTCCAGTTTTGGCCCGCTTCAAGGGGCACATCGTGATCTACAAACGTGTCACCAGGGGAAACATTTTGCTTTCTTTCGTGTCCCGAAATTTGTCGCTCTTCGGATTGGTCCATGTGCCCTTATCTTACACAACGTCCTCTTTTTTGTCACCACATGTTGCACTACCAAGCCGAGGGCCCCCGTTTTGGGTTCCTTATCCCTTTTCCTGACTAGGTTCCCCCCGCTCCCAATTCCGGTCTTTGACAAACTACTTTTTTCTTCCCAAGGCGATGACATGCGTCCCAACTGCGATTTTTCTTCTCGCCAGAGTCTCCATTGACACTTCATTTTCCTCAAAATTTTTGCCGTGAAGCCGCGAGTCTTGGCTGGCCGGTTTGATTGCCCTGATGGCTTCCGACAGCACTAGCTCTTCCTTTTGTCCGTGCGTCTAGGCCATGGGCGCACTTTTTGCCCCTGTGTTTATGTTCCCCCCTCCGGAACTTCGTCGGGATAATGACTTGGACCCGGACACCACATATTTCCCCAAGAGTACTCCTTGACCCCCCCCCGGAGTCACCA
>Ga0179591_1270348_pt1 | contig 11579 bp, 13 predicted proteins | sample CZOMad2_1_08_16f_FD_182891 | JGI IMG/M metagenome (GOLD analysis project Ga0179591, IMG submission 182891) | Vadose zone soil fungal communities from Angelo Coast Range Reserve, California, USA - CZOMad2_1_08_16fungal (PacBio error correction) | ecosystem: Environmental > Terrestrial > Soil >... | reverse complement strand
ACAGCCCCTTTTTTTTTTTAACACCCCCCTCCCCCGCTTCGTTGCCGCCAAAAAACCTCCTTGAGGGAACCGCTCCACACACCCCCCCCAAGCCAACAACGCCGCGCGCTACGGCGACACCCTTCGCGTGATCCTCGTTCCCTCGCGACTCGTAGTGATATGTCTGCCGGTACATCCCCCTTGTTCTTTTCAACACTGCGACAACTGATTAGTCCCTCTTTTTCACCTGGAAAAACAGGAGACTCTTTGTTCCTTAAACTCTGCGCGACCGCCATTTAGCCCCTTTTTTTTCCCCCAACTTCATTCCTTTTCCCTCTCTCGCCTTCCCCATTGATCAGTTAGAATGAGTAATCTGTTGTCCCCTTGAACTCGACACCGTTTTGGTTTTAAGTGGCCCGGGTTCTGGAATTGTTCTTTTTCACTTTTTTTTGATGGGAATTTACGTCGCAGAAAGAAATTTATAGTTGCCTGGTCCCCCTGAAGTGCTTGACTTGTTCTCCCCTTCACTCAGGCTAGTTCACACTCTACTCTCGCCCACGGCTGACTCCCCGGCCACTTCAGTATAAAAGCCTGAGACTCTCCCCTTGACCAGTGTCGCATAATTGACAGATTCGGCGTGGATGGGTTTTGCCGCCTTCTTTAGTACTTTTGAGATTGACGACCTCGGACAAGGTTCTTTCTATGGCGCTCCTTTGGCCGTCGCCGTCACCGTTTTTTCTCGGGCCTCGTTGGCCTCCCCCCGCGCCCTTTTTCTTGCTTTTCCCGTCCGTGCGATTATCGTCTTGCTGCTCCCCCGTTTTGCCCGGCCGGCCTTGGCACGGTGCTTTGCCCCCTTCGTTGCGCCCCTTCCGTTTGTCTTTTGTTCCTTTCGCCCTGCGTTCTTTGGCGGCGCGGCTTCCGGGCCTTCCCGTTTCTTCTTTGCTCCCCGACGTCCCAGCGATTTTTCATGCCAACCCAAACGACCTTGTTGCCCCCTGGCCGGCCGTGCCCCCACCACCCCCACACCCTCCCTGCGTCTTTTTCCTCCCCACTCTAACCACGCACACACTACCACGTGCCTTTTTTTTTGCTTTCTCGCTTTTCCTCTCGGCTCAGACCGTTACACAAAACAGAGACACACACTTAGTTGCCTCCCCCTCCGCCTTGGTCCTATTTATCCCCTTCTTGCCACACATAGTAACCCCTTCCCCCTAAGCACCCTCTCTTTCTTGTCGTGTGCGACTTGTTTTTTTTCCGACCTCCCCCGATGATTCCAATTTCAGGACGGACTTGGCCCTAGGTTGGGTGATGATGCACCCGCGAGACCCGCTGCTTAGCCTCACGATATTTTTTATACCCCCCTCCACAAACGAACCACCAAGAAACAACTTCCACACCCCATCAACCAAAAACAACAACCCTCGCTCACGTCCCTCCACTGACACCTGGCAGCCGTTTGTCAAACTGGAGTTGTGGCCGTGTCCCCCTTTTCAGTTCGGTTCTTGGCATTTTCCTTTTGGTTGTTTGTGCGCCACACCCCCAAGACCGACCCCCCACTCCCGCAACCTGCCCCCGTTGCGCTTTTCTTATTCTCGCCCACCTGCTTGTAGCACCACAAGAAACCACCCACTGCACCACTCAACACAGCACCGCCCCCCAACGCCCCCCCGCTGGCAAGATTTTGGTCCCCCCCCCTTCCCGAGCACGCACCCCTTTCCCTTCTGCGATGACCTACCATCCCCACCCCCAGCAAGAAAACGAAAGAAACACCGAGAACAACACATCAAAAAAAATCCACAAAACAATAACACAACAACACAAACCAAACACCACCAACAACCCAACCACCGGTTTGTCCTTCTGCCCCCTTCCCTCGATAGCTTTCTGTCCTGCGTCCGGCATACTCCACTCCCCTTTCAGGACCAGTGCAGCCCGCTTCTCCCCCGAGAGTCCTTTTTCCCCCTGTCGCCTACTTCTCCCCCCACCGGCAATTTTTTGCGAATCCTATTACCAGGCGGGCGTTCGCCTTTTGCCCGTTTTTTTTTTTTGCGACCGATCAAGGGGGGTTCCGACCCACCCAACGTTTTTTCCAACCTTTCCGTTTGGTTGCCCCTTTTTCTGCCCACAGGTTCGCAGCCGCGTGTTTTTTTGCTGCGGCCCTTTCTTTCCCCACGACACCCTGCGCGCGCGGCCAACACCAAACCAAACACACACACGCCACCCCCTCGATTCTCTTTCCCCCCAGAGAGGAACCACACCACCACACCGCTCAACCCACTCATCGAGACCCCCCAACCCCACCGCGCCTTTTGTGGCCACCTCGGCTTTTTGTCCCTCCTCCTCCCTTCCCTGACCGTTTCATCGCGTTCGCAGTTTTTGCGCAGCGTCTTTTCTCATCAGACCAAACCACACCCAGCAGTTCCCGCCCCTTTTTTTGGGTTTCTTCGTTCCCCCCTCTCGATGGCCTCTCTCCTTGATTTCCCTGAAAGGCCCCCAGCACTATCGCGTTGTACCCCTACCCGCGCCGGACCTTCTTATGTTGCACTTCGACTCCTTCCGGTTCTTTGATTGCCTTCTGTGTGGCATGGGCAAATTCGTTTTTCAGGGTTTGGAGAGCGGCCGGCGCGGCTGCCTATGTCTGTGACACCTGATTCAACGTCCTTGTTGAAATCAGAGTTCCCTCTTGCCTCAGGATAGAATCGGACTTCAATCCCTCCATTACTAAGCCCCCGACGTCAGCGCCTTAGACCTCCCTTCCCCCACGGTCTGAGATTTTTGACGATCTCTTCCCTTTCCGCTTCCCCTCTTTTGTCCGCCCTCAGAGGACGAACGATTCCTTCCCCCCTTCCCTCCCCCCGTTTGTGATACCCCTTTGCTCGTTCCACGGACCCCACACACACGGCTAGAAAAACCTCCCCCCCACATGCCACCACACCCCACCCAAATTCAGAGCCCTGTTTTTTTCGCCGCCCAACCCAGTCATCGCAACCGTGGCTTCCCCCTCCTCCCTTACTCCCGCACCGGGGTTGTTCCTCACGAACAGCGCACTTCTAAACTCGAATGCGCAAGCCAGGAACGTTAGAGGCCAGACCACCCCCACCCCCAAAGCGACTCCCTACTTTGACCAAAAAACAACAACCCCCCAACAAAACAAAAACAACCACGTTGAGAGTGCCCCACAAAGTCCTTTTGACCCACACACCCCTTGACCCAAAGAGAACATCACCCCCAAGCTACTTTGTACGGGCGGCAAGCAACCCCACCAACCCACAAAACCCCCCCCACCACCACACCCAAGACCGACAACCCAAATAATTCCCGCGAAAGAGCTTACCCCCACCCACACCACAAACATTTTCGTTGTTTCTCCCCTTTCAACCTCCCCGCTCTGCCCGATTGATACGGCCGTGACTTTGCCCCGCGGTCTCGCTTTGTAGCCCCCCCCCTGCGCGCTTTTTAACTCCGTGCTCACAATCTTTCCAAGGATAGCCCTCTTTGTATTCCCGCGCTTCGTCGTCCTCGGTCCCCTTCTCCCCCCCCCGCCGCTGCCTCCTTCCTGATCACCCCCCCACCACCCCCCCCGTCGTTTTTTTTCGCCAACAGCACACCCTCCCCCCAAAATGTTGGCTTCCCGCACGCCGTTGTCTTTTCGGCCTTCCCGAAAAGTTACGAGAAAAAGACACCACCCCCTTGTCCCGGCTGGCTCCCCCCTGTTTCTTTTTTTTTTTTTTTCTCCCCCGCGGCCCGGCCCTCTTTTCCCCTCCAGCTTTTTGTCCGGCACACACCCAAACCACCACAGGCTCCTTTTCCCCTCGTTTTGGTTTTTAACTGTTTCCCTCGGTTTCCCTCTCCCCCCCCACGGCCCAACCCACCCTTTCCCTGACTTGCCCGTTCGGGCCTTTGTGTTGCCCCGCCCCTCCCTTCGACAGACACTCTTTTTTTCCGCCCCGTGGCCCCTCGGCTTGGGTTTTCCCGCCGCGTTCGTGCGGTCGGGTTTGCCCCACAACCCGTTCCCCTCCCGCATTCATTCAACCACCCACTTTGTTGCTCGCTTTTGTTTCTTCCAAAAAACATGTTTCGCCCGGCCCCCCTTTTTCAGACTATTTTTTTTACGAGGAGATGAGTATTCATCGACGGCGTTCGGGATGATGTCGGTTGGACAGACTACACCGGGTTTCCTCATCCTAGGCGACCGATCATGTCTTTTCGACTCCTGCCCCCTCTTTGTCTGCGCTCGCTGTTTTTTGTTGTGGTATTTTGAGCCAGGCGATGAGTCCGAGGTGAGGTTGATAGCGTTTGTAGAATCTCCCCCTCTCCTCCGTTTTTTTTTTTTCTCAGACCTGACTTCACCTCTCCCTGACCTCGACCCTACATTATTCCCTTTTTCCCCCCCTCGCCTTCCCAGACCCCCCCTTTTTTTTAAGGTTATACCCCAAAGGTGCCGCAGTGCGACCGTATTCCATCTGCAGACCGTTCGATCCGCAGGCCCCTTTGTTCCTCTCCCTCCCTCTCCGTCGGCCGCGGCCCCCTTTCTTCGTTTTTGACCGCCGTTTTCTCGGGACGCCGTTTCGGTCTCCTGATGCCACGTCGTGCGTGCCTGGAAGGCGATAGTCCGCCCCCCTTAGAAAAGGCTTTTTCTCATCTTGGCGTGTTCTTGACACTCCTCTTGTCCCCCCTCTCGAGGGTTATGCGGCCGCCTTCTTTGTTGGTGGTACGCCGGTTCACACCCCCATGTGATTAACCCTTAAAAAATAGTCTTCTCTGTTGGGTGCCAGTTTCCGCCGTCGCCCCTCCACGGACCAGTATGCTCATTTTTTAAGTCTTTTGTTTAATGAATGAATAAGTAAAAGGCTCTTGAGGTTTAGGCCGTCCGTCTCAAACCCCCTCGCTCCCCCCCTCCCCCCTTATTCCCGCGGGATTTGATCTCCGTTACCCCCGCGCCGTTGTTCGGCAATCCCCCATCCCTCGTTGAAAAACAACGACTGGACTCTCTCTTTTATCTGCGAGGAATCATCTTCTTTGTTAGTCGATTTGACTCCGGATTGTCTTGTCCTTCAGATGGCGAAATGGCATCTGATTTGATCGATTGTTGAGGGCACGACTTCCTTTTTATCCTCTCCTCCGGCTTTGCCTTTCAGTCCACGTAATTGAGTTGGTTTTCCCTCGTCTTTTTTCTGGGTCCTTGTGCTTTTTGACCCGAATTAGAAACTTTAATTTCCCCCAGTAAGCCGCGTCCCTTTTCGTTGTTTAGAGAACTGTGCGATCCCGCCGCGCACAATGTCCTTTTCCTGCGCCTTCGATGCCTATTGTCTACTTTAAAGGCGTATCTATGAGATTTTGCATCCTCCCCTCTGACTTCCCTGCCGGGTTCCGTTTTTTTCCAAAACCCTCTCTTCTCTCCCCTCCTTGAAAGCTTCTTGGCCTTAATTTGGATGTAGGGTATGTAGATTTCTCTTGGTTCGCTTTTCTTAGATGCGGGAGTACTGATCGTCCTTTACAGGAAGATTCGGTTTCCCAGACCTGCCCGTCTCCCATTGTGTGCTTGACATGTTTTCCTATTGGAGGTTCCCGAGGAGGGTGAATTTTCCACGATCGTCTCTTCCCTGTTCAGATGGCTTTAAGGTCTTTCCTCCGCCCCTCCTCAACTGTTTTGCCTTCTTTTTTCCCTACGCTCACCCGTGATGCCGCTGCCTTCCCGGTCGTTTCCCCACCCCAGTCTTCTGCAGCGCAAGGTCGACTTCCGATAATAGTTGATTCCCCATTTTTTCTTTTTGGCCTTGTTCCCCCTGGTCCCCCCTTGCAACCGAGCACTCTTTTGCAGTTGGCCGTCCTCCCTTGCCAATTTCTTGCCGATCTCTTGGTTTTTCCTTAATCATTCCGACCCTATCCTCGTTCGGGGTCACGCTTATTTCAATAGCACCGACTTTTCTCACGCCTATTTTCTGTAAAATTTAAGGATTTTCTTTTGGAGGAGGCCCTCTATTTGCACACATCAGTTTTCGTGTGTTGTTGAGGGAGTTTATCTCTTTTTCGACGGCCTTTCCTTACCTTTTCCCTCTTTTTCTAGTATTATTGGGAGTTCAGCGTACTACGTCCTTGTTTTTTAGACCCGCTGGCTTAGCTAGGGTAATTTCTTTCTTCGCCCACCGAAAAGCTTCCGTTAGTTGTTCGTTTCCAGGTAATGAATCATGCGCAACATCTGTAGATTTTCCCCTTCCGAAGCCTTTTTTTTGAATTTTTTTTTTCTTTCCCCCGTGCTGCCAGGTTGTTTGTTATGAAAAATGGTTTCTTCCTCGCTTGCGCGAAGCGTTTTTTTTTCATGAGGTTTCCCTTATGAACCCCAATGTCTCCCTCAAGAAAGGCGCCCATCCCCCTTTTCGCTTTATGCTCTTTCTTTTGCATTCCTCCTCCCCTCCCTACCTTCCGACTATTCTTTTGCCCCCTCTGTGCGCATAATGCAAGGGTCCCTTTGGGTAGGAGTTGTTATTGCGCTTAGACAATGAGTTCCTCTCTCCCCTTCTATTTCCCCCTTCCGGACAATTCTTACGTCGCCGTTTCTTTCCATTCCCCTTCAAGTCAATTCATTATAAAAAGAATGGTGCCCTTTACATTGTTTTACACCCCTTTTTTTTTTCTTTGTTTTTTGGTGGTGTGGGGGGTGGTTTTTTCGGTCCGATATGGTGGGTGGGTCATAGATGTGCTATACCTTCTTAGATTCTTTGTCTTTTGGCTTTTTGGTGGTAATTCAATAGCAAGAATCTAATTTGCATCCCTTCTCCTCCCCGGTTTTTCCGTCCCCAGCGCACTACAAGAGCAGGTGACCTGCGATTTGTTGAGTGGCAAAATCTATACTACCTTCTCCTCTCCAACCACCCCCTTCTTACGCCGCTCTTTTTTCTCCCCAGAGATTGCGCGTTTTCATCGTTCCCCCTCTTATTCTTTGATTTCCCCCGTTGACGGCTTTTTTCGGAAGGAGCCTTTCCGCGGCTGGCGAAGGGGCTTCCTCTCCCTCTTAATACGTGTTTTCCTTTTTCTTCTCCCCGCGCAAATTACGTCGCCATTTCCCTTCCTCTTCTTCAGCTTTTCCTTTTTTCGTCTCATTATCATTCTCTGCATGGCACTTGTCGTGGCAGCAAGCTTGCTTTTTCCCCCTCGCCCTGACTTCCCTTCTCCCGTTTTTGCCCCGTCCTTTAGATAATTTCCACTGTTGATGCCCAGACCCTAAGGTATTTCTCCCTAGGAAGGCCCTTCTTGCAATATTGCCCCCTTCCCCCCTATCGACATTTTCCCTCCCGCTTTTTTTGCGCCCCTCCTTCTTATTGGAAGCCTTCCCAGCGCTTCTGACTTCCCGTGCATCTCCTTTGAATTTTCCATTTTTTTTCCACGCGTTTCTTCTTCCCTTTTCTTGGCCCCTTTTTGCTTCTTCCGTCCCCTTTCCCTCCCTGAAGAGGGCCTGACCCGGAAGATAAATTTTTTAGGACCACTGAGTCCTTCTGGTCCTTCGCGCCTCTTCCCGAAAGACTTGAACCTTCATTCGTTCCCCCCTCCCCCCCCCCATGGTGCCGGCTCCAAAGGTTCGGAGGGTATAATCCCAACTAGGAGCTCCTCTCGCTTCCCCTTACAAGTTGATTCCTCTCTTCCAGCTTCATGTATTTGAAGCTTTTTTTTTTCCTCCATTTTTGAGATTTTTTTAGCCTTAGCCCGACGGTATATAAAATTTACCATTTTGAGACTTCGACCCCTTTTCTCGGGTTTGTCCGAGTTTTCGTAAATGGCGGTTCCTTTTTCATTTTTCTACAGTCTCAGTGCCTCGATTTCCTTATTTGCGCCTTTATGTAGAATTCCCGTTTTTCAGAGCGGGTTTGCGTTTTTGTTTTTTTTTTCCGGACGTGGCTTTCTGGTAAGGTAGTGGCTCTGAATGGCTTCACTTCCTCCTCTTCATCCTCTAACTTTGTTGAGCGATTGTCCGAACAATGGCCCCCTATTCCCCTCGCCTGATTCCTCCCCCCCCCCCCCTCAACACTACTCCTCCCCCATGACCCCCCCCCCCCCCCCGCAAAACCGTAATCAGAAGGGCCTTCCAGAAGGATCCATCATTTCCAATCTTTTCACTCAGATTTTTTCTCTACATACCCCCCTCCCGGTACTCCTCCCAACCCGTTCGGCGTACTTTTTAAGACCCCCTTTGGGCCCGGTTTTGAGTTTTTCAGCGTTCTCCGCTCCCCTGTCATTTTTTATTTCCGCGCCAAAGAACCTCATTTGAGATTCATATCCTTGTCCCCCTGGCAAGTATGTTTTGGTAGTTACTCTCTCCCGTTGGTTTTCTCTTTCACCAGTGCCCTGATATTGGGGAACAGTTGATGCGGATTTTCCCCTTGCGCAGCCAGTTCTGTTTTTAAGACCGCTCGGATAGTGGGAAGCGTTTAATTGTAATCCAGATTTTCTTTCGGACTTTCCCTCCCCTTTCTTTCCCCCCATAGGTTCCCAGAGCTCCGACATCCTCTTAGACCGGAGTGAACTGCCCTCGAATTGACACCTTTGCTTCTCTTTCCGTCTCCTCGCTTATTGGCGGCCCCCCTGCGGTGACGATCATTTCAATCGAGGGATATTGTCCACTTCAATTTACTAACGGCGTGATCATCGGTTTCCCCTTTGGCCCCCCCCCCCAATTCCCCCAACAGTTGTGGACTTTCAGCTTTCCGTTCCCCTGAGAATTTGTCTGCAGGAGTCTTCGTGAAGTCCCGGAGGCTCCATTTCTCTCTCGACCCACATTCCCCTCCCCCCTCTGAAGCGTGGCCTTCTTCTTTCTCCCGATGGTAGTTTACTTGAGTTTGATTTCATGACCCAGCCCTGTTATCCTATCCCTCCTTCAGACGCCCCCCCTGAGCGATCTTCTACCCCCCACCCTTCACGCGCCTCCCTTTCCTCCCCCCCGTGAATCTCAAGCCGCCAGCAATTTTTTTTCCTTACGAGGGACCTTTTCTACAAATTGGCTCTAGATCTTTCAGTTTTTTTCCTTTTTGAGGATTTTTTGGTCAACCAATCGACCGTTCACCTGCGGAGGGCCGTTTTTGAGATTTTCCTCGTGTGCGGATATTTTAAGCGTTCTCTTTTTGCATCCATTTCCTCATGCTAGGGAATCCCTTCATCTTTTTCTGGCTTTCCGCCGATGTTGCCCGCGCCCGATTCCCAGTCACCCACGATCCGATCCCAATAACAAACATCGCGCATCTGGTCTTTTGCCCCCACATTCTTTTCTTGATAATCCGGGAATTCTTCCGATGTCATTTCCCCCATCCAGTTTCCGGTGTTGGTAATTTTTTTACTTTAGTTGACGTTAGCACCCTAATCGATCCACTCATGGTTTTTTCCGTCTACCTAAAGCGCCCGACCCCAACTTTTTTGGCGTCGTTTCCTGATGTTCCCCCCTTTTAAACCTAAATCGAGGACTTCCTGCTTAAAATGTTTCTTTGGTCGGTTCTTTGTTCCAGCATCAAGTATCCTTCTACTCGGTTTTTTTTCCCGGCCTCTACAACTCCTTTTTCCCCCTCAAGACCGGGCGCGCCGCTTACTCTTGCCCCTGTTTTTCCCCTTTTTAATGGTTCCAACCACCCTCAGACGGTTTTGCCCCCCATCATCTTTTCCCAAACTTCTTCTTTGAGGTGCACCCCTGCGCCAGTTGTTTTGCATGCTGAGACGGGTCTTGCGCAAGGAAACAGACTCACCCCCCTTTTCGGGTGCTCACGCCTCGAGGCGCAACCTCTGCTTTCGATACTTCTTTACCCGTTCCTGAGGTGGGCCGCCAGCTGCAACTCACGTTTCCTAAGAGCAACCGTTGAACAGTTACTCTTCCCGGAGTCCCTCCTACATGTCACAACACGCGCCCTGCTGTGGCACCGTGATGTACGCAACTATCAATCATTCCCATCAAGTTTCACGATTCTGTTTCCAGTCCGCCGATTTCTTCGCCAGCTTTCATTTAACTGAACTCCCCCTCTTCGTGGACCTTCGGGTGTGCTGGCCCTAGACTTTCTTTGCGGCCTGATTTCGAGGCCCCTCCACTTACGCTCTCGTTTAGGCTCAAAGACCCGCGCCCTGCCCTTCGCTCCCTTCCCTCTCCCTAATCGAAGGCCGGTACCTCATTGTTGATTGACTTTGTGTGCATTTGGTCCCCCCCTCGTTTAGATTCTTGCCCCTTGCTTGATTGCTTTACTTAGTGAAACACGTATTCACCTCCCCTTTCCGGCGTGGTTTTTAGACCCGTCCCCCCTACGTCACTCCTTTCGGGATCTTTCTATCTTCTCAGTTACCTCTTTCAAGGTCACAAGTCGCTGCAGCCGAACCTGGTCTTTTTCTTCTCCCGAAGAAGGCGCTAGCCAGCCATCTTTGTTTTCCTAGCCACCCAGCGACACGCTGGAGCCCGGAATCCTTGTAATCACGATTGATATCCCCCCCCGATCCTTCCCTCTCCAAAGACCTGCCATCCACTTCTGAGGACAGTGCTCTCCCCTCAATTCCCGGCGGGCTCGCCGACGGTCCCTTCCAGACACTTCGGCGACGACACCGATCGCCTGTCTCTCAACGCATCTCCCCCTTCTTTGTTGGATGTGCCTTCGACGAAACTTCGCGAACTCAGCTAGACGTTTTGTCAAGCTGGATGCACAGTGTGCGTTTATTTTCTCATTAAATGGTCGTTTTGATGACGGTTTTCCCCGTTTTACGGTTCTTGAAGTATGCCCCTTTCCTTATACAGATGTTCTCCCATACCCTTTGCATCCCCCGGAACCAATGATCCTCCTATTGATAAGCCGTGTTTTCACTGGCCCCGGCGTCTGGAGATAATTCTTTTTGCCCTCCCCTCCTTTTCATTGTCGCAACCTTTCCAGGGATCCCATTCTTGCCGACTGGTTTTTCCTCGTCACGTAAGACCTGCACGCCGATGGATTACGAGAATAGATAGACTCCGTCGGTTTTGGCTCCCCCCCTTTCACCGCTTCCCTTTCTGTTCACCGAAACCGAGCCGGTCTGGTCGAGTTTTATGCTTACTGAACGTCCCCGGGTACAAATAGGGGTTTGGTTTTCGCTGGGAGAGGTGTAGGAATTCCTTCTCCCCCTCCCTCTCCCCCTTTTTCCCTTTTCAGTTTCACCTCTCCGACCCCTAGATCGAGTTGTCTCCTAGTTGTCCCCAGGTTGCGCCAACGGTTTCTTTTTAACAAACGTCCTCGCATCCGATGTTTGCCTGTTATCCCACGCAACGTCACATGTTTTTGCACCCCGGATTGAACACACATGACAAGTGGTTCCCCCCTTCTCGATGCGCGATTTGCCAATCTATCTTTTCGATTTTTCCGACCCGCCGTGATCCAAGAATCCTGCGACTCCTTGTCCCGATTCGTTGATCCCGTGACTTTTGCCTCCGTTAGATGACGCACTGCCTGCTCCGAGCAGTGTCCTCGATCACGGCGGTTAACTGACAGTCCTCCTCGGGTTTGTGGGAGAGAAGTGTGCCCCGTGATGTTGGCGGCGCTGCTTGCTGCGAGTCCGGGAACACCCTGCCGACGAACGGTATGAGACAAGGGCGGAAAGAAGGGATTCCTTTT
>Ga0179591_1386198_pt1 | contig 11580 bp, 17 predicted proteins | sample CZOMad2_1_08_16f_FD_182891 | JGI IMG/M metagenome (GOLD analysis project Ga0179591, IMG submission 182891) | Vadose zone soil fungal communities from Angelo Coast Range Reserve, California, USA - CZOMad2_1_08_16fungal (PacBio error correction) | ecosystem: Environmental > Terrestrial > Soil >... | reverse complement strand
ACCCACCGTGTAGAAGCACCTCCCCCCTCCTCTCAGATCTTTGCTCCCTTCGCTGGTCTTGTGTCTTTCCAAGGCGCTTCCTCCTTTCTGTCTCGACGCAATTCCTGGTCAACCACGGCTCTGGCGTCTCCCTTGCTGGAATTTTGGAACCCTTTTTTTTTTTTCCCTGGCGGGAAACTGTCCTTTCCCGAAGTTGGGGGACGTTCTTTTAACGATCTGTGGCCCCCCCACGCTTCACCCCCCCCCCCCCCCCCCCCCCCCCCCCCTCATCCCCCCCCCCCCCCCCCCCCCCTTCTCCCCCCCACCATCTCCCCCTCTACGGTTAGTTTTTTGCTTCAGCTCCTTTTTTTCCGCCCCCGCGCGCCTTTTCCCTTTTGTACGGCGGGCTTTTTTTTTCGTTGTGATGTACACGGCCCCCTCCCGTCGGCGTGTTTTTCTACGCATTTTCTTTTTCCCGGTGGTTTTTTACCTTCGAGAGTTCCGCTGAACAGGTGTCCTGGCGTTTGCAACCTTCCTCCTGATTTTTCTATTTTTCACAGCAGATAGATTTTTGCAATGTGGGCCGGTTTGAGAACGCCCCCCCCCTCTGCACTGTCCTCAGGCCAAACTCTATACCCTAGTTGTCGCCTTTTTTTCCATAAATTTTTTTTTTTCTGAGTGCTAGCTGCTATATCCTCAAAACTTTCCTTTTTGACGATTTCTTGAGGCCCCCCGAGCGGGCCTCCTTTTCCGAATTTTTTTCTGATTCGTTCCAAAAACGCCCAAATTGGTTTCGAGCGGTCCTTAACCTCAGTGGAGCTTTGACAACACCCTTCCGTTCGCGTTCCTTTCCTATGTTAGCGCTTATGTTCAGGCCCGGCTCCGTCTCTCTCGCCTGTCCCAGGTTATGTCACAAAAAATCTTTCTCAGTTGGTTTCCCCCCTTTCCTCGGTGCGGTTTACGACTCCGTCAAAAGCCGCTTGCCCCTTTTAAAAAACGTTTTTTTCTTTTTAACACTCTTCCCGGAATGTTCCCCCACCCCCTCGAGATCTTTTCTCCCTGTGAGGTTCTCGGGTTTCTTCCAAGGGTTGGCCCTGCTTTTTTTATTCACTGAACGCTGGCCTCTTTTTGCGGTGTTTCTATGCTTCCCTGATTGGATGAACTATTTTTTGAATGGGGCTTCTGGACGAATTTTTTCAGACGATGGACGTTCTTTTTTCCTAATGGAGCCGATACTGCGACTCGATTCCCCACCGAATGTGGCCCCAAAAGTCGTCTTTGTGCTTGGAAGGGGGTTTTGACTTAAACAGTAGTTCCCTTTTTCCCCCCCCATGACGGTGCATTCTTCCGGGCCCCGTTTTGATACCATCTTTTTTTCTCGAGGCGGGGCTTTGCAAACGCTTGCCTTGTGGGACGTCCCTTTTCCCGCCTGAGTCTCCTTCCGACGCTGCATTTTTTTTCCGCCAGCAAAGCCTTTTTTTCCTGGCCAGGGGCTTTCCTCCTCTTTCTTGATGGTCCTTAGCCCTTGTGGGTCTCTCCCTTCCCCCCACGGGCGGTGATGTCGGGTGGGAAGGTTATCTTTCCGCCTGAGGTTCCAAAAAAACCATTGATGTCGGCTACCCCTTTCCTTGGGAAGGGGGCTTCAAAAAACGTCCCCTTTTTTCTCGACCCCTTTGCGTTCGTCCTCCCGAATGTATTATTTTTTACCCCGTGCGGCAGGACCCGCCTCCTTTGAGAAAGTTTGTTAAGGAAAACGGAAAGACTTCCTCCCCAGATGGACTCCCCTTTTTTCCGGTAGAGGCTAACGCTACACTGTCCTGCTTTTTTCGTAGTTTTTTCCCCTTTTCTTCCATAAGACAAGGCAGTGTTGTTGTTCAGGCAGGGGCCAATGGCGTGGGCGACTTTCCTTTTTCCTCAGAAAATCACCTTTCTTTTCGTTTCTTAGGGGCATGTATCTTACTGCCGTATTCCTCTTTTGGCGTGCGTCTTTTTCCCACATGGACTCTTCCACCCCAAATAGCTGGTTTTCCAAGGTTTCTCTGAACTCCTCGGTGTTTTGCGGGCTCTCTTAAGTTTTTTCCGGAAGTCTCGCCCATTTCTCTCCCCTCAGAATCTTTTTTTCCCTCCGTCTCGAAACCCACTTATTCCCTCTCCGCGAGAACTTGTTTGCTCTTCTTTGGGAGGGCCCCTCCTTCCCCCGAGGCAGGCGGCTCTTCGGAGTTCACGATTCTCCCTTGCAACACGGGTTTGCTATCACATTTATTCCCCCGTACCCAACCCCCCTCCCCCTTGCAAACAGTTTTCCTTTTTTCAAAAAACGTGCCCTCCTTTCATTGCCGCGTCCCCCTTTTTTTTTTTCTCTGACAAGAACTAATAAGTTTTTTCCCCCCTTCCGTCATTCGCCATCCTGTCAAATAACCCCTTCTGCAGAAAGCTTGTCCCTTCTTTAGTAGCTCCTGACGACAATTGTTTGGGAGATGTTTTTTTTTTTGCGAGCTCGGTTCCTTTTTCATTATCATTGGACTTTTTTTCCTCATCCCGCGCCTAATAGAAATGTGGGCCCCCCGAGGGGTCCTTTTCTCGTTGGGCTCTACCGGATTACTCTCTCTTTCCCCCCCGTCCGCAGGAAACCTGAAGCGCACATTATTTTTTGACGGTTTTTTTTGAGGTCCGCCCCCCCTTCTCCCCCCTCTTTCACTGTTGGTCCCCCCACCCCTGATTCAGCTTGGCAACCTTTTCCAAACGGTTTTTTTTTGGGAATTGGAAAGAACGTCCTTCTTTTTTTCCTTCCACTGCGTCTTTCTCTCTGTTTTTCCAATTCGGCATCATTTGCTCCCCTTTCCGTTTTTTTGTTGATGTCTTTCTGGCCGGGGGGGGGGGGGGGGTGGGGGGCCCCTTTTTTTTTCCTCCCTCCCCGTTTCGAAGACGCAAAGTGCCTTCTTCTTTCCGCAAAACCGTTGGCGGCAATTTTTTTTTCCCCCCGATGGGTCTTCTCTCTTTCGCTGAGAAGCGGCTGCTTTTCCTCCCTCGCAACACTCCACCTTTTCTGCGGCGGTTTGGCCCCCCTTCCTTTTTCGAGCAAACGAGGCAACCTCACCCAATCTTTTCCAAAACTCGAGCAGCGGGTCCGCCGCATGTGGTGCTTAACCTTTTTCCCCGCGAATTCACCACCCCTTCTCGTCAGAAGCTACCCCCATCTGCCAAGCTTGTCCTCTTCTCGTGTATTGACAACTTCCCCTCGTCTGAGCACGGGACCAGTTATGATCTATGGCCTTCCCGTTCGAGCTGTTGCGGAAGTTGCCCCCTTTTTCAAAGGAATCTTTTGCTGGTTGTTCCGTACCTCCAGTGCGGGATCTTTAGGGTTCCGCGCAAAAACCCCGTTTTTCCCCTCCGTGAATGGCGCCTCTGCCCCCCCCCCCCCTCGGCGCCAGTTCACTCGTGCCCTCACAAAGGAAACTCCCCCCCCCTTCTCGGCACACTCTTTTTTTTCTCCCTGAAATAGGCTTTTTCCCCCCTTGTCTGCAAGATCCTTTTCCCCAAAATCACTGAGACCTTTTTCCCTTTTCCTCCCTGCCACCAACACAGCTTCTCCCTTCTAGTTCAGGATCATCCAGTCTTTTTTGCCAAGTCAGTCCTGGTGCCTCTTTCTTCCACGCCAACCCCCCTAATGACGCATGAATCCCCCCTACAACGTGCTGCTTTAGTTCCCCCTTTTTTTCCTTGTGAAAGTCGCCCCACCCCTTTCTCCTCCTACCAGGCCCACTTTTGTTTTTTTCCAGCGCTCTCCCGCCATTCATTCCGCTGTGTAGCTTCCTCCTTTTTCTGTTTTTTTCGTTCCATCGTTTCGGACAATGGTCCTTTTATTAATTTGCTTTTCCCCCGAGTTCTACCTGGCTTCTTGTCTAAATACTTCGTTTTGGATACGACTTGCGCTTAGTTTTCTTTTTCAAAACCGACCCCCCAAGTTCTTCATTTTTCGAACCCTCCAACTGGCGACTTTCCCACCCCTAAGGCTTCCGCCCCCTTTCTTCTGGGCCGGTTTTTTGCCTCTCCTCTGAGCGGCCGATTTTTTCCCGCGGAGGCCCTTTTGCAGATGCATTTTTTTTTACCCCCCCGCGGAGTTCGTCTTTTCACCAGTCGGAGTACTTTTGGCCCCGCCTCGGTAATTTTTTTTCGCCGAATTTGTCCCGTGTTTTTCACCAGCATTGTGCTCCGGACTTTTTGTCCTTTTTCCCTCAGGGCAACTTTTTTTTTTTTTTTTTTTGACGTTAGACCAGTGCGTCAAGTAGGTTTTTTGAAATCGAGGGTTCCTTTAGAGGCGTGCTGTTTTACCTCATCGGAGTGGGTCTTTTTTTTTGCGGGGGGCCCTTTAGGCAACGGGCTGCATACTTCCACCGAAAACTTTTTTTTTCCTTTCTTTGATCTCACGCGTCCCCCCCTTGATACCGGCTTTCCGGGATCAAGGTGAGCTCCTCAGTAGTGGACCAGGCTCCTGTAGGATCCCATTCGTTTGCGTCCCCAGGCAGTTTTTTTTTTTGTTCCTTTATCTCAGAGCACCGCCTTGGGAAATGGAGCGTTTTTGTGCTGTCCCAAATACCTTTTTCTCCCCCCACTGGCTCTCTCCCCTTCCGTGCTCCGGGCCACATCATTCCTCACAAGCGCTTTCCTCTTTCTCTCTTGGGAAGGTACCCGGCAATTTGCTCTACCCCCCTTTTTTTCAAGCGTTTTCTTCTAAGCAATTTTTTTTTTTTTTGTTTTTTTGACTTTTTTAACTTCCCCATTTGCCGTAAATTTTCTCGGCACCCTGGGGTCTTCCAGGATTGTTGAAGCCCCTTCCCGATCGCTCCCCCCCCCTTGATGTATGAAATCTCCAATTGAGCATGTTTTTTTCCCTTGTTGATGGCGTTTCTGCCCCCCCTTGCTTTCTTTCCGGTGCACCTAATTCCCCAAACTCTCTTAAATCAGGCTTGCCTCCCTTTCTTCCCCCCCACTGGCCGTCGCTTGACCTCGCGATTGGCTTTTCCTGCAGCCCCCTTTTTCAACACGCCGACTTTTTTTTTTGGGGCTGGCCTTTTACCCCCCTCAAGAAGGCCCACCAAAAACTTCTTGCGCGCGGGTTTTTGCACACGGTTAGCCCCAAACTCTGAGCGGTGATCGTGGCTTTTTTTTTTTCGCCGATTCCCCCCTTTCCCCATCGGTTCCTGTTCCAACTTCTTCTTTCTTTTCCGCCGTCTTTCAAGCCGTTTCTCCCCCCCCAGACCGGTTTTTGGAGATCAGGCTTTTTTCAGCACCTCGATGCTAAGCGTCCCTTTGAAAGCGCCTCCTCCCCCCCTCGAGAGTCTTTTTTCGACACTGAGGTTTATTTATCTATCTTTCCCCTCCCTCCGTTTGTTGACCTCATTTTTTAGACAACTCCTGTCCAATATTCCCCCCTTTTAAGGATTTCGCACCGACGGTGTTCTTCGCTTCTCAGTTTTTCTCCTTGACCTCTCAAAGGATATAGACCGGATTTGTTTCCCCCCCTGGTTTCTTTGGGTCTTCAACGGCTGTTTTTTGTTTTGTCTTTACACCAGGTTCCCCGTATTTTGGATAAAAGAAAGGATGAGTTAGTTGGGCAGGTTTCGTAATACTGTTTGGGCAATTTTTTCACAATAGTCTTCCTTCCAGGTTAGTTTGGTTCCTCTTAAAGTTGGATTCAAGAGATCTGAAAATTTTTTTTTTTTTGGGACAGTTGGGCATGGGTGGGGAATTTTAGGCCAAAAAGGACCCTTTCCTTTTTTTATGGGGCTTTTTTTTTGCCTCGCAGAGCTTCTAGGATTCCTTGGAGAAACCTCCAGACGATTTTTCTCTTCGCTATTTTTGTGCTATCTAGGGGGGTAGGTAACCGTTGCCCCTTGGTCCTTTTTTCCCCCCCCCCGAATCAAGCTAACTCCAACGGATTTGGTTTCTTTTTTCGCGGCTATACCTGTTACGCTTTCGATTTCCCTTCAAAACCCCAGCTGTCCAAAGAACCACTTTCCGGTTTTGGCAATTTTCGTGGCGTCTTCGGACTGAAAGGGGAATTTTTGATAATGGAGTTCTCCCTTCCGTTGGCAGCCACGTTTTTTTTCCTATTTTTTGGTTGAGTTTAGTGGCTTTTTACAGAGAGTCTCGCAATGAATGCCCAAGTTCTATCCACGGTGTCGAATTCCCGATGGCCCTTGGCGCTCTCTTGATGTTCAGCCCGTTTCACGGTCCCTTAGCCAATGGTTTGGGGCCGTAATGTTTCCCTCCCCCTGACGTCACGTCCCCCCGTTGGCGCTTTTCGCTTGATCCTTTCCAATGAGGTATATAATGGGACTGGTTTTTTTCAAAAGTCTTCTCCCATCCTTAGATGTTTGACCCCATTGGATTTTTTTTTTCCCTGACATTTTTGAAAACCACTTTTCCCCCCCCGCCTGGTACCCAGACTTTCCCGGGAATTTCTCTTCTGAGCCGTGGTTTTTTCCTGCTTTTTTCTCTTTCCAAAAGGTTGTGGCCTTTTGGAGCCCAAGAAAACTTTTTTGATTGAGGTTTGGTCGTCGGGGGGGTTAACAAATTGAATGCCCCTCCCCGCTCTGACTACGACGCTTGCACATTGGTCCCCTTACGCCGTCGGCAGTGGCTCCTTTTTCCTGCCTAGACTTTCCTAACCGGGACCTCACAACGTCGATGGGCTCCCTCTTGACGCTCTTTTTTTTTAATACTTACGGAACCCCCGCAGGGGCTCAAAATCTTCGTCGCCAGTGGCGATAACAACCCTCTTGGATAATCAGGAGGCTGGGACGCAGAATTTTTCCTTTAAGTGGGGTCTGGAGAGAAAGAGAGTATGTTCTCCGAAGGGAAGCCTTTTCCTTTGGGATAGGGACTATGAATTACGGAGACGCCCTTTTTTCGCTGTGTGTACGGAGTTCGGTGGGAAGGTTCCCCCACCCCCCACCAAAACCAAAACAAAAAAAAAACAAAAAAAAAAACACCCCCCACCCCCCCCCCCCCCCTACCCCCCCCCCCCCCCCCCCCCCCCCCCCCCCCCCCCCCTCCCCCCCCCACCCACCCCCCCCCCCCCCCCCGCCCCCCCCCCCCCCCCCCCCCCCCCCCCTCCCCCCCCCGCCCACCCAACCCCCACCCCCTCCGCCCCCCATTTCCCTGTCGGTTCCCATGATGTCGAAAAACTACCCTTTTTCTGGGGGCTTTGAAACGTCCTACTTCTCGATGCTTTTTTCTTTTCCCCCCCAGACGAATTTGATCCCAGACCTTCGGAACGCTTTTTTTCCATAAAACCGCCCCTTTTCTTTTGAAGCCGTCGGCCATTGTTCCCAGGATTTCCCTCCCCTCTTAGGTTCCTCTCCCCCATACCAAGTTTCGTTTTTCATTTCTGGGACTTCAGATTTCTTCCTTGTCTGCCATCCCCCAATCCCAACTTTTTGGTCGGTTTCCAGGCAGGCAAGGGCGCAAGGGTTTGGGCCCAGCCAACGTGGATGTTTTTAGTGAGGGCATGTACTCGTCATTTTTTTTCTTGAGGATTGTTGGGCGTTCTTTTTTTTTCCCCCCCTTTCATGAACTTCCCATCCCCCTAGCTGGTTTGGAAAAAGAATTTTGGGGGGGGGGGGGTTGGTGGGGGTGGGGGGGGTTTCTTACTTCCCTTTCCGTCTCGTCCCTTGGTTGTTGGTGGCAGGAATTTTTTTTCTTCCAATCGAGATCTGTGGCAGTTTTTCGCTTCGAATCCACCTTTTTTCTTTGTTGCCGGGAGCCTTTTTTTTTTTTTTGGGTGTTCTTTTCAAAAACGACTTTTCTATGAGGGAGTTCTTTCGCCACCTTCCCGCAACACACTTTTTTTTCCCCGCCGCATCACATAATCTCATATTCAAAATCTCTTGCTGATTGTTTTTTTCAAAACGTGCAACTTTCCGTTCTCCCTCCGCGCCAACTACCCAGAACTTAAGTACGTTCGGCGTCCGTGCTCGACTTCTCACAACCACGATCCTCTTCCCCCCCTCCCAAGCTTGGTCCGTTTCCGTAGCTGCGGAATTGTTTTTCCATTCGCTTGGACTTTGGGTTGCACCCCCCTTACCCCCCGGAGGGAGGGACGTTTTTTTTTTCGGATCGGGGGGACTTTGGAATTTTTTCCGCGGCCCGTTTTCCTTTTGTTGCCGCGTTGTTACTTTTCAATTGCAACCGCCGCAGTGTCTTCGTTTTTTTTTTTTTGACGGTTGTTCCTTTTTTGCGCGGTCGCACCCCTTTCTTCCTCTTGTCCCCGTTGCCAGGAACTAGATTTCTTCCACATGGAGTGCCCCTTTTTTTTCCTTGAAGCGGGAAATGGGAGCTATTTTTCACCTTGCGGTTTCGGAACTTTTGTCTAGCATTCATTTCGGGGATCTTTGTGTTGTTGTTTTTCTTTCCCCCCCTTGTGCGAAATGAATGCCGAATTCCTCCTCCTTTCTTACTGCGACAAGTTGCCCCGGTCTTTTTCCCCCCCCCAGTTGGGCGGCATTCATTTTTTCTTTGCAGATGTATCTACGGGTCATTCTTTTTGCTTGCTCAGTTTTGCGGGGAACCCTAGGCCCCAATGCGCTTATGCGGAGTTGCAATCCTCTTCCCGGTAGAGGCAACGAGGCAACCCCCCCCCCTTTTCCGGCGGTTTCCCTTTTTTCCCCCCCCAAAGTCGATTCCGAGGCCCCTCAGCCAACCCCTGTGGTGGCTAACCCTCCTTTGAATTCGGCCCACTTCCCCTGGAGCTACGGTCCTTCCCTTCCCCCCTCCCTTTTCTGCATCGGTATCTTTTTTGAATTTTCGAGGCAGACGCCTTCACACCCACGAACTTACTTAGTTCTTGTCTCTTCTTTTCCCCTTTGTCGCGGGCACTGCTCTTTCCCGGAAGTGCAAGTTTGCCCCCCCCATGTCCTCGGTTGAAGTGGATTTTCCCCCCTTCGGATAAATGTTCTTTTTCTCCAAAACCCTTTTTTCTCCCTCCTTTCATGGAGCATCTCCCCCCAGAATTCGTCATTTCCGGGGGATCCCCCCCCGGGAAGAGGACCCTCCCTTCCTTCGGGGCCAATACATACTTCATAGGCTGGCCTCCCCCCCTTCTTTTCCCCCATTCATATTATCTCCCCCCCCGCCTTTTCCCTCTCTTTCTCCCCCGTCTCCTCTTACCTCATCTGTTCCGCCCTCTCTTTCCTACCCCCTTCCCCCCCTCCACCGTTCTTTCCCTTCCCCCCGTTTGTGTTTCCCTTTCCTTTCCATTTCCCCCTTTCCGACTTTCCACCTTCTTCCTTCCCAGCCTCCCGTGACTTTTCGGTTGATTTGATTTTTTTTTGCTCCTTTGACAACAACCTCCCCCCCTTCCTGCCACCAAACCCCCCCTGGCTTGAAGCCTCGGTCAGTTCTTCTTGTTTTCCCGTTCCGTCGCCCTTCTTCTTTTGTATTGAAAGTCAGTTCCCTGGGAGGAAACGCCCCCCTCCTCAATTCTTCCCTCCTTCTTTTCTTTAATACCAGACACGTGCTTCTGTCCCCCAAAAAACATGTTCCCCGCCCAACCCATTGTTTTCCCCTTCCCAGGGGGTCCCCGGTGTCCATGCAGACAAGCTTTCTCAGCTCGTCCCGCCATCAGGCTTTCCCTGACGCTTTTTTTTTCCTAAGAGGTGGGTTTTGCGGACAAATGGTTTCACTCGCTCATTACCGTGTTCCCAGCGTTCTCCCTGGTTTACTGAGCCTTTCTTCGGCTTGTTGGGCCCCACCCGCCATTCTCGTTCACCGCCCTCCGGCACTGTCTCTTTTTTTCGCAACCGACAGTTCCCTTTCCCCTGGCGAACTTACCTTTCCCCCCCCTCCCTCTTCGAAAAACCATCCCCCCTTCGCTAGGCCAGGGCCCTTTTCCCTAGGCCACCGGCCAGGCAATCCCTTTTTTTCCCCAGGGCTTGCTGGCGACCCTTCCCAGCCGCGCGGGATTTCTTACTCACCCCTTCGGCGTAACCGGGGCAAGCTTCTCTTCCCACTTCGGGGTATCGCCCTTTTGTCTTTCGGCACCAGGTGCACCGCATATCACCGTACGGTACCTTTAGTCCTTTGACCTCAGTAGTGCTTTCAGGTCGTGGAACCCTTCCTTTGCACGTCGCGGTTTTTTTTCCCTTTTTCCCGAAAGCGTCATTTTTTTGCTGTCCCCGGGCATTGGCAGGTTCGCTGCATCCAATTCCCTCCGGCAGGGTCTTTTCCTTCCCTTCCCGCGGGCCACCTTGTACCCCACGGGCTCACTTTTTCCGTCGCGAGTTTTTTTCCAAGGTTTTTTCCCCCAACATGTCCTTTTTATGGAACGGAAATTTCCCCAGCTGGCTTTTGTCTCTTCGCATTCTCAAATAACACCAGACGGCTTGTCCCTTAGCGTAAATTTTCCCCATACCTGCCAACCCCCCTCTTTTTTTTCCCCCTCCTTTTTGCTCCGGGCTGCCCTCCCAAACAGAGCTCTTTTTCTTTTCGACCGTGGGGGCCCTTTTCCCCCTTCAGTCAATTGCCTCTCCCCCGCTCTACACAATCGGCGCCGGGTTTGCGGCCCCTTACAGCCTGGCCCCCTTACTGGCGGTCCCCCCCCTTTTAAGAAATCCCTCTTTTCGGGGTGCTCTAGCAAAGGCTTTTTCCCCCCTCCCTTTTTTGCGACATTCTTCTTTCTCCGCGAATCTCCAAATTCTTGTGGCCTTGGCGGTTCGCCCCCCCCCAATGCCGGCCCCACGGTTAACTCTCCAAATAGCGACTTTTTTTTTGAACGCCACTGCCGTTTCTCCCTCGTGCGACCGTCACCAATTTTTTCCCCATGAGTAAAAGAAACCCCCAACCGCTTTTCTTGGGGCTGGGACTGCCCTCTCCGCGGACAAACTTTTTTTAGCAGCTTCCGAGGGTGCACCCACCCTTGAAAGATGATCACCCCCCCCCCCTGATTTTCGGGGACGATGTTCCTCGGGCGGCATCCACCCATTTCTCCCAAACTGCGACGCAGCCTTTTTCCATTTTTTTTCCTGAGGCGTTTCCCCGTGGTGACCACCCTTGTCTCCTTTCGTCGAAGCCTGATTTTCCCGAGCTTGCGTCTTCTTGCCAGGCGCTCTTTCCTTCTGAGGCGCTTTAGGTTGTGGTATCTCTCTCTTTCCTCCTGTGTTGTTGTTTTGTCTTCTTTCCCCCCCCCTTTTCCCATGTTTTGTCGTCCAACGCTGATCAACGTTTTTGCCGCCTGTTTTTGTGACCAAGCGTTCCCCCCGCTCAATGGTTCTTCAAACAGCCTTCTACGGATGGTAAATTCTTATTGGCGTTTTCTGCATTGAACCCCGTCCGGTCTCAGGCGGAATCTTTCAAAGTTGGGCGGTCCGACTCCACTTGACCTTTTGAAGCCATCTTGGAGGCACCCCTTTTATAAACGCTCAGTCTTTTTTGTTTATAATTTTCAAATAGACCCACCCAGCTCCCCCCCATTCGGGCCTTTTGCTACTTGCGGGTTGGCTCCCCCCCCAAAGGAACCCTTTCTTCGTGTTTTATTACGCAGGGCTGACTTGTGCCCAGCGGCGAGGATGCCTTCAGCCCCCCGGGGCAAGCTTTCCCCCT
>Ga0179591_1259309_pt1 | contig 11580 bp, 6 predicted proteins | sample CZOMad2_1_08_16f_FD_182891 | JGI IMG/M metagenome (GOLD analysis project Ga0179591, IMG submission 182891) | Vadose zone soil fungal communities from Angelo Coast Range Reserve, California, USA - CZOMad2_1_08_16fungal (PacBio error correction) | ecosystem: Environmental > Terrestrial > Soil >... | reverse complement strand
TGGCGTTTTCCTTAAAACCGAAGTTCTCTCTTGCGCGTCCAGCCGCGAATTTTCCCGAGTATCGCCTTGCTGTTGCTCCAGTAAAACGGGTTTCCCCGTTTCTTACGCGAGCTATGCACCTAAGGATAAAGCTAGCACGATCATTGAAGAATAACCACCTTATGCGCAAGGTCTCCGTTCCTTGTCCCCTCTTCGATTTGAGTCTCCACCCGCTCTTGAGCGCTTTGTTCTTCTCTTTCCTTCCGTGTTTCTTGAGCGACAGATGGCAGTTCCCAGCCAGAGTTAGCTACGGTTCAATCCCAGACAACCACCGCCAACTGACTCCTCTAACACTCCTTTTCCAGAATAAGCGATTCTCTTCAGAGACGTATCCCCTCCCTTGAGATTTTAAGTACTCAATTGTGTTTTAGATCAGTTAATAGGTTTTTGGCGAAGCCGAGGGTACTATAGGCCCCAGGGATCCACTAGAATGATCTGAGTAGGATTCCCATCCTGAAGAGAGCAGTCGTTAAGAAAATGTGCCGAAAGACAAGTCCATCATTCATTGCCGCTCGTGCAAGGACAAAACCCCGGTAACCTACCCCGCGGTGTGCTCACCCAGGCCCCGGAGTCTTTACTACTGATTTCTCTTTCGACTCTTCCGTCGAGGATGGTTTTGGCTCTCCGCCTACTTGGACGGCAGCTCAGCTCCAAAACGCCCTTTCTTGCGAGCTCTCCTCCAGCATTTTTCTTGGCTTCACTACATGCAGACTCCTTCCACCCAGACCCCTCCAAGGACTTAATTCTAAACTCCGGGATTCGCTCTTATTTATCTCAATTTGTCCCCTGTTACGTTTATGAACTGTCGTCAGTCCCCGACATTGTGATCGACCCCTGTCAGCTTCAGCTCGCCCCTGGATTCGGTTGTTTTTCCACCCCGCGAGTTCATCACCGTGGCACAATGTACCCTGTTTGTTCGATTACCCCACTTCGTCCGCCGATCTGTCTGCCTTAAAAGCTCGACCAGTACGTGCGCACCAGAACTAAACTTCTTTTGTTCCAAAACTGGTCCTCCCCTTTCAAGCGGGACTCTACGAACCTCCCACTCCATCGCCAATCTTCATCACGGAATAGGCCCCGGTCGAGAATCTCTCGGTTTTCTTTTCCCGCTTGATGTTAGTAGACGATGTTTTTTTCTGTATCCAGGCGCTCCGGGGCGGATTGTTACCCGGAAAGTTCTGGGGTCAGTTATACTCTCGTTTGCGCCCTGATCGGCAAGACGTATCGAAGTGGGTTCCCTCTCCCTGCAGTAGAGTTTTTCGGTATGATACACCGGTCGCAGGTTACCCCAGGAAGATGAATGACTTAAGAAACGGGCGTGGAAGAGTAACCCCCCCCAGGTGGGGAATTTCTCCTCTCCTCTTCGCTTGCTTGATCGTCCCAGCGCCCGTTGGTTATCGCCCGGTTTGGGGGTTCTAGCAGCCTGCCCCACGGCAGTCGTTCCTGAGCTGACCGCGCCATAGCTGAGTTTTGCAAGCTCTTAATCGAAGGCTTTTTACCTAGTTCTGAGTCTCACTTTTCATGAAGAAACGTTTCGATGCGCGACTCGTCGTAGCCCACTACCTTTCGAACCTTTTTCGCCTAGGTAGGGTAGATCCTTTTTTCTTTTTTATTGTTTTCTATGCAGAATCTTCTCAAGGGATTGATCCCATTTTCCTGCCTTCCGCCGCCGCACACACTGTAGGATTCCTCCCGGTTGCTGTAAAGAAGGGATCCCCTTAATCTCTCTCGTCTCCCTAATAGTTTGTTGTGACTCTTTTTCGTGTCTCCCTGCTGCTCCCGCACGCTCTTGGTAGCGTGCTTTGAATACCTTGTGGGCGGAGGCCGGAGGCCTTTCTGCTTTTATGGAGCAATCGAGCATTTTTTCGACCGCTCCGACTCTGTCGCCCCGCCAGATCTGCGATTTTTTTTTTTGAGCGGTTCGTGGCGTGGAAGGGGGCTCTCGACATCGCGTCACGAAACTGGCTGAAGTTCCTAGAGTTCGATAAGCGCATCCCGCGTAGCCGGTCTTAGCTTCTGCGAGCATTAGACTGTCTGGCTGTAATCTAACCCTCCTTTTTTGCTGTCTCGACGCTCCCCCCAACCTCGCTTCCGACCACGCAGTTCGTCGCAATACCGTGCGAGTCTACTGTTTCTCGTTCTCCCAGACAGCGCGTCTGCGGGACTGTGGATCACATACTTTTCCGTTGCCCGCCCTCGAATACGGCGTACCCGGCGTTCATCGTGCCTTTTTTTCCGGCGGGACTTCCCCCCAGCAGTTGCTCCCCCTCAACGCACCGTCGCGACTATTTTTCTTCCTTGCACTATGGTGAAGTTTTCTTGGTTTTCAGAACAGGCAGCCAAGTGCGCCTCCATCGTCCGACGCTGCGTCCTCCTTTCGGTGATCTGGCAGAGTTTTATGCTCCGTGCCACTTCTCGGACCGCATCTGGTGGTAAGAGTGTTATTGTTTATAGGGTTTACTTGTGTGAGGTTGGGTTTCGCCAATGTACATTTTGTATTTTTTTTTTTTTGTATTTTTTTTTTTTGTTTTTTTGTTTGGTGGTTTTTTTTTTTTTGTTGTGTTTTTTTGTTTTTTTTTTTTTTTTTTTTTTTTTTTTTTTTTTTTTTTTTTTTTTTTTTTTTTTCAGAGGTTCAGCGGTACGCTTTTGGAGTGGCGGCGTTTAGTCCTCGGGACCCCGTTAAGTCCTTGGTCGCTGCGGGCCCCCCCGATCCCTGGGGCGCAGACCTCTCGTTTTTGCGATCCTTTTCGCGTATAACTGCTCACATTTTCAGTTTTATCTACGACATCTTCTTTTTGATGTTTGGGATGTCCGTCTTTTTTTGGTGGCGTTTTGCATTTCCGGCGTCTGGGTCCTGCGGCGCGCCTACACCCTGTCATTCTGCGAGGTGCCCGCCTGGCGTGGGTCTTTTCTTGGGCATTTGGATGGACGAGCGACCCCCCATCCTGCGTCGAGTCGAGAGTTTGATGACGCCATTTAGTACGCTGCCCCCCTGAATCTAGCCACGACCGCTGAGCTCGTTCGTTGACTCGTTTATCTGGGTCCTGCATGTATTGCGGTACGGAGTTTTCCCGTTTGGATTTTTTTCTGGGGCTGTTGGACAGTTTTTGGGGTGCTAGTGATTCTTTGTTTTACTAAGTTGTGTCTTTGTCATCCGCGGCCTTTTGTGCTATTCGTAGGCTTATATCGGAAAGGTGCCTCCCATCGCGTCGCAAAGATCGTGATGGACAAGCCCAGGGGTACTCCCTTTTGCGGGCCGATCGAATTCCGGGCTGCTTAAGCGCGGTGCCGCCCTTTACCTTAAGGTTGCGCCGTGGTTTCGCTGTAGATCCCTCTACCAGCGTAACTTGACGTTTCGGCAGTTTTGGGTTTTCCCCCCCCTCGGCTCTCAACAATGAGGCTTCTATGCCGAGCGTGGTCCCCCCAATTTCGATGAGAGGTGGAACGCTTAGCCTGGGGACTTGAGCATCCTGTTGGGTTTTCTTCCTCGCTTCCTGTGTATGGATAAGTCATTGGATATCAGAGCTCTTATCGAAAAGAAAAGGGGAAAGCAACTCTCTGCGATCTGAGGGACTTCGGTTACCAGTTTTTTTGCCGCTCCTCTAGAATTAGGGTCCATATCTATTCCCTCTTTTTAATAAGTTGTTGTTCCTCTTTCGATTGGATTTTTTTTGTTTTCCCTACCCCAGAAGTGGGAGTGCGCCTCCAAAAGAGTCTGACCCCGCCTAAAGCCTATTAGAGCCTATGTGTTGTCAGTCCCCGTTTTCTTTTCCCAGTATAGTTAAAGCGGCTTCCCTAAATGGATCAATCTCCATCAGAGAGAGGACTCCTTTCCCCCCAAACTCCCCTTCATGATCTTAAAAAGGATAGTAGTTTCCCCAAATGCTTACCGTAGATTGGTTCCCGCTCCGATCGCTTTTTATCCCCTTCTACTTTTTAGATGCCTTAGACCGAGTTCCACCCCGACCCTGAGCCTTCGGGATGGTATGATTGGCCTTTTAATAACCCCCCCACCCACCGGAGAAACGCTTTCCAGGTCGCAAACCGCGTTTTCCAATTCCTGTTCTGTTCTCGTAGCGCAAGAAGCTTTTTAGTATTCCAGATGTCTTAAGTCCTTCTCTGTGGATGGGATTTTTTTTGAGCTCAATGAAACTGTTTAGCAGCGATGTCTCTCGGTTCAGCCGTACACAGGGCCCGCGTGATTTCGAGTTACGACTCACCTTTTTTCCATCGGCGACTTCACCTTGTGAAATCTAACTTTCTGCTCTTTGCCTGGAACAGATCGGTCGTCAACGACCTTAGAATTTTCGTGCCTTGGCTCAAGGTCATTTGGCTCCTCATGGATGGAGTACCCGTTCTCCACTGAGTTCGATGGTGTTCTTTCGAGCACCACAGAAGCTGTCAAGCGAATCAGTCTCTCCCAACGCACCCCCTTTTGTCGTCTTCCGCCGAAATGGTGCTGGGGCTTCCTCCCCTCCTTGCCGGAAATTCCTATCCCCTTTCTCACGCTCGGGACGCATGGGCGATGAAATAGGTAGATTTCCCCAACGGCACCTGGAAGATTTTTTGTATGTCCGGCTGATGACCAGCGAGAGTAGTCCTGTGATCCGATGGTGTTCGCAAACAGAGTAGTCTCCCCCCCCTTTCCTTTAATTAACAAGTTGTGACTTCTTATAAACTACCTACGTATTCTCCCAGCGTAAGAACCACTCTCTAAACAATTTCCTTCTTCCGCTAACGTACTAACCAGTTTCCCCTCCCCCTCAGACTGGTCTCGTTCACTCGCCCCCGCCCTCACATCTCCACTAGTCAGATCCCAGGAATGAGTAGACCGGACCTCTTCTCCTTCCGTTGATTGTACAATTGGTATTTTATGCCTTCTCTTCGGGCGTCATCCTCCCTACCTTTTTCGTTTCTTGTTCAAAGGCCTTTTTTTTCATTCTCCCCCTCAATCCTTCCCTTTTTTTTGAAAGTGAACTGCCCGAGGGACCAGTCCGTGCTTCTCGCCCTCCCTCAATGCCAGACTTATGTCACCGTCGACGCGATAATGAAACGCTCGGTCTTTTTCAAGACCCGGTTCGGTTAGTCGCCTCGATTCGTTTCGATCAAGAGATTTCTTCTCGATTAGGTTGGGGCTCTTCGAGCAGATACTCCAATATTCCCCTTATTATCTTCAAGCAAGACTCTTTTTTTACTGCTCGAAGAAGCCGACCGACCACCCGGTCCGTTTTTGACGCTTCTGAGGTCTAAGAAAATCAGGTCAATGCTAATTCTGAGCTCTTTTCCCCTCTTCGCAGTAAGTACCACTTCTTTGAGTAGACTTTTCGACGGACTCTCCTTCCGTGTTTCGATCTCCGACATGCTGACCAGTTCTTTTCTCCAAAGGTATTGAATCCGTACGGGCCCTCAAAGCACGAAACAAACTTTTTTTCCCCCCCCCCCCCCCGCGGATGCGACTCCCTCCCCAGGGAGACATTTTTTTCCATTATATCTATTTTAATCCTTTTTTTTGTGAGCGAGAGTGTAACTGCTGCAGCACAAGAGAGCCGAACGTTTTTCCTTCTTGGAATGGAGTTCATTTGGCGGGAGCAGCGCGGCGTCCTATAGAGCAAGTAGAAACAGTTCCTCCCTTCCTGCGAGCCACCCCCCGCCCAACCCACACTGGATCTTTAGATCGGGAAGTCGGTGTAAATCGCGCCCTCCAGAAAAGGTGAAGGTTTCTTGTCCGCTGAACTTACGCGTCACAGTCGCTTTTGAGCGGAGCCTGCGGGCCGAAGTGAGGCTCTCCATGACGCCAGCCGATGTGCGCTATCCCCCCAACCCCCCCCTCGATTGAAGGACCAGCGCTGTGCTTTTTTTCCCCCGCCGCCCTGACAAAGTGGTGCTCGTGTCCACCGCTCGTTTCGGACACCACCTTGCTACCTTTTACCCCCGGGGCTCGCACCGAGTTCCATTTCTGGTTACCCGGCGGTATAACTTCAGGAGCGATCCTTCACCGCAGGTTGCCCCTCAGAAACAAGTCGAATTTTGCAGGATTACTTCCTTCAACCGCCGGAATAACCCCCCCCTCCCTCCGGCCAAGGGGCCGCGCGCCTCTTTTTGCCGTGATCAGTCCGTTGATCTCGGCTGATGGATCTTTGCGTTGCGTGTAAGTCGCCTGCGGAGAACAAGGGTGATCTATCTGAGCGTCTTGTTCAATCTCTGGCGCTGCGGTTCAGCAAGCTGGTCGAGTGACTTCGTGAGAAATGGACCACGGGGCGTAATGTTTTTTTTGCGCGCTTCTGGTCGACCTTGGGCGAGCTGCCTCTGAGGGTAGATGCCTGCGTTCTCCCTGCATTATCCAGGGGCCGGAACTGCTTCTATTCGCGACGCGAAGTTTTTTTTTTTTTTTTTTTTTTTTTTTTTTTTTTTTTTTTTTTTCCTTTGGCCGTCCTTATCTGTTTTCTTTTTTCGGATTTTAACTTCTTTGTGCGCGCCGACACACGGTCAGCGAGCTAAAGCTGTTTAAGAGCTGATCTTTTTCAATTCTTTTTTTTTTTAGGGGGCTTCCCTCTTCCCAACATCTCCCGACGTCGAGGTAGACTCTCTCTCTGACTACCTCAAGGAGTAGAGAACTTTGCCCTGAGGCGCCACGTCCGATTTTTTGCGTTTAGACCGGATGGTGTCTACCCTGAGCGCGCCCATGAAGGAGTCATGGGATTCGCGAGTGGGAGAGTTTTCTCGGGACACGCAGAGACTTTGGTGCACTCGTTTCAGATCAGGCGCTGAATTTTCCATTGAGGCGTCCCTCGACGGTGATCTTACCCGAACCCCCTTGTTCGCCGAAGATCCTTTTTTTCGCTCGCCAACGCGAGAGCAGGGTGAAGCCTCCTTTTCGAACCTTTGAAAGGTTTGCGGGATGGGCTCTGGAGGACCAATATAGCTTTACCCACCGTCTTTTTCGTTGACAGTCGTTCATAGGCCTCGTTCTCAAAAATGAAGCCTCTCCCAAGCTCTCGCTTGCGGTGGAAAACTACGGACGGTGGGAAAGATCCGCCGGTTGTCTTTTGTCATAAGGTTTTCCTTTTTCTTGATGTTACGTCCGCTCGGCTGTACTGGATCCTTTGTCCTTTAAATCCTGTGGACAAAGAAATTGGGAATGAATCCAAGAAGGAGGAGAATATTGTGACCGGAGAGGAAAGAAGAGTGGGAGGGAAGGAAGAGGAAGAATTTACGGGGTTTGTTGTGTTTGTTTTGGGTGGGGTTCTTTTTTGTGTCTGCCGTGTTGGGTGGGGGTTTTTTTGGTGGTGTGGTGTGTTTTTTTCTTTTCCTTGTTTTTTTTTTTTTGGTGGTGTTTGTTTGTTTTTTTCTTCTTTGTTGTTTTTTTTTTTTTTTTTGTGGTTTTTTTTTTTTTTTTTTTTGTTTTGTTGTGTTTTTGTGGGGTGTTGTTGTCTGTTTTGTGGTTTGGGGCTTTTCTTTTTTTTTTTTTGGTTTTTGTTGTTTCTTTTTTTTTTTGGGTTGTTTTTTTTTTTTGTGTGGTTTTTTTCTTTGTGGTTTTGTGTGGTTTTTTTTTTTTTTTTTTTGGGGTGGGTGTTTTTTTTTTTTTTTTTTTTTTTTTTTGTTTTTTTTGTGGTGGTTTTTTTTTTTTTTTTTTTTTGTTTTGTTTTGTTTTGTGGTGGTTTTTTTTTTGATGTTTCCTTTTTCCCCCGCCCCCCCCAATCTATCTATGTTCCAACCTAGTTTTTGGGGTTGTTATTGTCGTTTGAGTGCACTCCCCATGCCTTAGGAGAGGGGAGCTTCCAACCTCGTTTTCCGCCCCGAAACACCTTTTTTTCTTCTGACTACTGCTGGTTGGTCCAGTAAAATGTACGTTTTCCCCTCGATGTCCCCCCTTTGATATATCCTCGATAAGAGGCAGAGAGAGATCTGCCAGGGCACTCCCTGCCACGCACCCTTTTTATTCAAGGACCGGCTTAGCTTTCCACTGCTCCGTGCTTGGTCCCAGAGATTTTTTATGCGCTCCAGTGTTTGACGCCACGAGTTGGCCCCCGCTGTCTTTTCTGTTAGCTGGGCAGGGTAATCCCCAACACAACGCCACCGATCTCAGTTCGGCCACTTTCAGCCTCTGGGCGTCGAGCTTGCACGCCTTTTTTTTTTTTTTCGAGGGTTCGCGTGCTTGTTGCGGGTAAGATAAGTAACTTCGAGGATTGGAGCAATTTCCCCCCTTGCCTTCTCATTCCCACTGTTACCAGCTCCTTCTGTCGGGCGCCAGGCTTGTGCGCGCTTTCCCCCCCCCGCCTCACCTATTAAAAATTTTTAGGGACTCCCCCCGGTGACCCTACGTAATGAGTCCCTTCTCTTTCCGGAACCATGGTTCGTCCCTCTAATGCTGCGTAGGGTAACCGTATCAAACCCCGACTCCTCATTGGATTTCTTAACGGATTTCGATCGACTCGACGTACGCGATGGTTTGGTGGAGAGTCCAGCCCCAAGAAGATTGCCCCCTGCTAGAAAGTGCTTCTCCCCTACCCCACGTGGGTGGATTAGATCTCCGGCCTCAAGTTTTCGCGCAGAAAATTAAGGCCCCTACGAAACAAAGACCACCTTCTCCTTCCCGCCACAGCGGTTGTCGGCCCTCTTCAATCGTAGGCCAATTTGTTTAAACTTTGACCTTTTTCCTGTTGTCCGTTTTCTTAAGAGACGGGATCTGACACGACGCGAGTAGAAGCCCCCCTGGGTTGGTACTGTGTCCCCAGCAACTACCCCCCCCTTCCTCCCCGGAGGCCGTTCCTTTAACCTGTTTTTTTCTCATTTACTAACAGCCACGAGGAAGCTCCCCATGCGTACGCTTGCCCAAGCCTCCCAATGAACTTCTCCCGACGTAATCCCTTCGTCAACACGTTAGAACCCCAGAAGATTCCTCGCCTTCGAAAGCTCCTCGTTCCCCTCGAGTATCCCCGGACTAAGCGAGGTCACTCTGTCAGACGCTTCCTTCTCCCCTGCGTTTGTCATGGCCTATTTTGGCGATTTTATCATTGAATGCGCATTGGTGTCCCGGGATGATTTGAAAGTCCCCGCTTTTCTGTCCTCAGTTCCTTCCGCTCTTCAGTAAGTATGAATCTTGTCAAGCGTACGCCTTGTTCTCCCTCGAATGCAGTAGTATTGATCACAGTCTAAGCCGCGCAGATGAACTCCCAATTTGTCTTTTCCCTAGAACAAGGTCGGTAGTCGCTAGGGCGATTTTTTGTGTTATAGCCTTTCTGGGATAGAGTTTTTCTCTTTTGGTTGGTTGTGCTCTTATAGAGCAGCACACTGGGGTTCGTCATGGCTGCCCTCGAAACTCCTCTGAGGAAAGTTCAACGCACGTCCGCGCCTTAAACTGGCGTCGGTATGGGCTCCCGCGGTCGCAAGATCTTCCCCTTGCCTCACAGTTTGGTTTCGCGTCCAACCCTCATGTCACCGAGGCCCCTTCTACCGATCCCATTCTACTAAGTGGTCTCTCTTTTTCTCGCGTATGATTTCTTGAAGCCTTCTTCTCCCTTTCTTTTAAAGGGCGAAATACGCCAGGCCTTTTTGGTTAGAACTGCCCACCGTTCGTACGAAATCAAAAATCGCTTTGCTTTCAGATGGCCTCCCCCCTCACAGCCTTCGATGTCTCACCTCCTCTTTTTTTGTTTTTGATGAGAGAGTGGTATCAATGTTTTTGAGAAGCATCCGATTTTTTTTTTTTTTTTTTTAGATCGGCACTTGACCGTGTGGTTGTTTCAGGCTCCTGGGCTGGCATTTCTGAGCAATCCCTGGCTGCCTCAGGTTGCATTGAGAAAGACGAGGAACAAAGATGTCGCTAAGGAGAACTGTTGTTTTCTCTCCTTTCCCTTTTTATACGCTGAAATAGCGCATACAGAAACTGTGGCGGTCCTCTCTTCATCCCTCTGAATGACTCACGTTGATCTTCGATGGCTCGCTGCTGGGACATCACTTTTCTGTAGAGGTAGAACTCACTCCGACTTTTCCGTTCTGCGACCTCTTCAACAACCCCCTCTTCTCGCAGACCACGGCTGGCTGAGTCCATACCGCCCGCGATTCCCTCCCAACCGTTGAGCCTCCCGCTCGTTTATAGTTAGAAGGGCTTTAAAACCACCACCCTCTTCCCATTCGAGGGCGAGCCGCCCCGGATTATACCGGGTTTAAAGGTATCGTGCAGCGTTCCGTTGGTCGGACGTTTTAACAGCCTGTTCCTTTGTACCTCCCTACGTCATTCTCAAGGCCGCCCCGCAACATCTCCCAACAGTCACTCGGAAGGGGGCTACTGACAGTATTCGGACCTCTGCCGAGTCCTAAGTCCTGATCTCGATCGGTCGGATTGGTCTTTTTCTGTTGTCTCCCCCATCGGGGAAGCGGCGGCGCCAAGTTGGTTACCGCGAGGACTTTCGATCTTGGTCCCTCGTCTTCTGCTTCAGTCTTTTTTTTTACGTTCGGTACGCTGGACCAGCCAGCGAACGGCGTGCTGGTCGGAACTGAACCCCACCCCTTTTGTTACGCCCGGGGAGGGCGATTCTGTGCGAACATCGATCCCCGGGTGGTGAGCTGCCTCTTCTCGGTCGCTCCCCTGGTACTCCCTTGCCTTCCTATACCCTTTTTTAACAGGTGAGTCTACGAGGGGCATTCGACTGAGCACGCGTGGTCGCGGGGCGGCTCCCGGCATCTTTTTTTTTGATTTTTTTTTTTTTTTTTTTTTTTTTTTTTTTTTTTTTACTTGGCGTTCGCTTTTCCGGCATCGATTTCGCTCCTCACCCGGGTCCCTTCCTCTTCAAGACCGTGGTTGATCCTGATGTTTTCCTATTTGCTGACTGAGACGAACAACCCTCTACTCCTTCTAGTCCCTAATAAATGCTCGAGGACGCCTGAGTACGACTTCACGTGATAATGTTTATACCCCTGCCCTCCGAGCTGATTCTTTCGTTCCCTCAAGGATGGGGGCAATGCGACTAGGTTGTCACTTTTGGACCGCCGATGGGACGAAGGGTACGGAACGCTCGAAACGATTGACTATTGTGCCTCCCTCTCTCATATCTCCTACCCAGGTTGACGTCGCCCATTGTCCCTCACTGAAGGCGGATATGAGCCACCGGCTTCCGAAGCCAAAGAAAGTTTTGAGACTCTCAACGCCCCCCTTCCTTTTTGGCTCTCCTCCGGGGTCCCGGCATATTCATTTGAGCGAGTGGTTGCGCGCTGACGGACCCGTCCTCACAAGAACGGCTCGGCGAAGTCCGTGAAAATAGTTTCGAGTTTCGACCCCACTTCCTCGACTTCCTCAACGCGATATTTTATTTGTCAACCAAAGAGACGCGCTCGGTGCTCGGTGCCTGTGGCATCCGGATGCGTGAGTTTATGGCGCGACCTTTGATTTTTTCTCCTCCCTTCAATTCTGTGATGCTATCGAGCGCCGGATACGATAAGTTGTTCCAAGAAGGTTTCCTTACGCCCCATCCGTAGGGATGTGAGGGGTGCATGTCTGTCACGCGAGTGGATGGAAGCTACCTTTGCGTGGCTTTAAAGCAA
>Ga0179591_1370131_pt1 | contig 11581 bp, 9 predicted proteins | sample CZOMad2_1_08_16f_FD_182891 | JGI IMG/M metagenome (GOLD analysis project Ga0179591, IMG submission 182891) | Vadose zone soil fungal communities from Angelo Coast Range Reserve, California, USA - CZOMad2_1_08_16fungal (PacBio error correction) | ecosystem: Environmental > Terrestrial > Soil >... | reverse complement strand
CTTTCCGATCGGAAAATGACCCCTCCCTTTACGCTGTCCAGCGCTCCGGTTTACCGTACAGAGACTGCTGGTTGCCGAAAGCCCCTCCCGCATGGAAAAACCAGTTTTTGCCCTTTCGTCTTCAATTCGATTTTCCCTTGAGAAGTTGAGCCTGTGCTCCCCCCCAAACAATCTTTAAATGAAAAACCATTTCTGCCAAAAGATGAGGGTTCCAACAACGCACGAAACCCTGGAAGCCTGGGTTACGGGAAGCTGTCTGGATTTCCCAAAAGGATGACACCCATTCCGTTGGAGGGCTGCATCTTCTCCCTCCTTCGGCGAGCCTGGCCTTGGGAGTTGGAAATCCCTCGGACGAGTTTCCCGCCACTTTGCTGTAGAACCCGGAGAACCTTCGGTTCCTTTTTCTTGATTGACCGCCCTAAAAAGACCTCGGAGAGCTCCCAAGGTAATTGACAAATGGTCCCAGACCACTGCCGATGCTTCTTTCAAACGCAGACGATTCCCCCTCTTGGTTGATCTCACTTCTATTCAGGAGAAGGCTCCCGGTTTTTGTGCTTGTCGTCAATCTTCGATGGGCAGTCTGTGGCCCCCTCCAGCCGTTCGGATTTTTGCAACCATTTCGGGCTGGTAATGTTTTTCTCCTTATTTTTCCTGATTTTTGCCTGTTGAAGTTTGGTACCCGTGCTACGTTAAGCCCCTTTTGGCATTAGGGCCCGTTTTATTCTCCTAAGGTGACCTTCTTTTAAACCGGAAACAATCCATTAACAATCTTTGATCTCGGCCCCTCCCCCCCCCGGTCATCCCGCATCTTGTATTGATTATTGCACATTCGATGCTGCCCAGTGCTTCCAAATGCCAGATTCTCAAGTGCGATTACGGCCGCTGGATTTTTTTTCCTGCCCAGTGTACGGGACAGGGTGACTTTGCCCTCCCGAAATTTTTTGGTCTCAGCGGGGCCGAGGGTAACCACGAGCCACTTCCCAACGCCACCCATTCCTCCAGCCACTCGGGGGAACCTGGATACTTGCTCATCAGATAAACAGAGATCAATCGGGCACCAGGTTCGGAATCGTGATGGGCTTTGGGTCCTTCGGCAAATTCTGGCCAATCCTTGTAGCCTAATTTTTTTGCACCTTGTAAGTTCCCCCCCCCCGCTTCAATTTGATTCCACCAAAACCTCCCCCACAAAGGTCTTAAACCTCAATCCGGATAATCAATCCATCTCTTGGTATCATCATGGCCCAGAAGCGTTGCCATCCTTTTACAGAAGATCCTATTGAAATTTCTGTCTTGATTTAGGGTCTCGATTGCATTTTCCCCGGATCAACTTCCCTGCCTTTTTAGAAAAGCGATCCATCCACCCCTTGCTCCCAACCGCAATTGATCCAACCGAAGGACGCGATCGAACTGAGAAGAAAAGATATGCAACGAACGCACCAGATGTCAGTTCCAGTCCCCCCTCTCTTCCTTGGCATTGCATGTGTTTTCCGGAAGTATCTATGCGCAGGTGGTTGGTCAGGCCAGTGGCATTTCCTCCTGGTCGAGTGTTGATTCCTCTCGAATCCACTCTCCGGTTTTGATGTTGGTTGAACACGGCTGGAACATCCAGGCAGTTGGCGAAGTCTCTCTAAGGAGAGAATGAAGTTGTGTATCTTCTCATTCCCTGGGCTTGTATGGAGTCCCGCTTCAATACTTGAAGGGTGAATTCCCACTCCAGCGAGCGGGTCAGTCCACAAACCGACAACCAATCGACTTTATTGGAAATCGACCTCGGGGCCATAGTAGTCTCTCCCCCCCCCGTCCAGATCGTGAGGCAGCGTGAATTACAAGTCCTATAGCCTTGGATTCAGTGCCGTGACGTTAAACAATTTGGTGAAGCTTTCTCCGGGTGACCCCCGGTCTGATGATTGGGTTCTCTCCCTAATAATAATTTGTTGTTGTTGAGGAGAGACTCCCGACCCATCCTACCCCCCTTGTCCGGAGGACTTCCTTTGCTTTTACACAATTGTTTCAGAAACGTCCCTTAAGAAATCCCCATTCTATCGCCTTGGAAGCGGCTCCCCGTTCCCCCCTGTATATGAATGGGAGAATCGAGACTTCCCTTTTTCCTCCCTTATTTCAGTGCAAGGTTCTTCTCATGTTTTTTTTTGTGTGAGCCACCGCTGATGGGGTTCCTTAGCCTTTGGCAATACGGCTGGAGCTGCCTACGTTCCCCCCCGCTTCGATCCCCGAGTATCCTGCAGAACGGGCAGCGTCCTTCCCCTTCCCTCTCTTTCAGCTCCGCGCACGTCCTCCCCCTCCGGTTTTTCCCCAAGCGTTGAACCCCTCATTCAACCTTTTTCCGTGCGATGCCTCACGGTCGACATGAATTGCCAAGCAGTCAATCGACTGAACTACACATGCTACTACTCCTTCCAAAAGCCCAAACCAACGCCTGTCCACATTGAGCATCGGAGGTTTCACTTTTCCGATCGACAGTCTTTTCCGTCGCCCTTCCGATTTCACTTTTCTCAATTTTCAGCCGTGGAGAACTAGGGCTTTTTTTCGGCGACTGATTTCCCGTCGGGATTCCCCCCCCCGCGTCAGAAAGCGCTATTCCTTCATTCCCCTTTCCCCTACTTAGGATTTTAGCGTCTCCCAATCTATTTCATGATGCGCCTCTTCATTGCTGATCTGGGCGGGGCCAAATGTCCTCCCGATTTCTTTGGAATCCGACGGCCGCACTATGACCCCCCGTCCGACGAACCGTATTCACCTTGCCGAAATGCCGCACACCTCATACGGAACGACCTGCCTCTTGCTCTGTGCTTCGCATCCGGTTTTTCCCCCCCCCCTCCGGATTTTGCAATCTTGTTGGCTTTGCCTTGCTCGTGCCCAGATGCCGCGCTGTTGACCGAACATTTATCTCCGCAACAACTCTCCCCTGTCGGTGAACTGAGGGGACCATTGTTTCCTTTTCCATTTCGGACCGGTGGGAAGGGCAGGCGAATTTCGGCCGACTTTCGCTCCCAGGTCAAGATTGTCCTGTTTTTTCTTTTGTTGCCGAGATAGAATCTGTATACTTTAGTCTTCAGCTTCCAGTCGCAGCCGTTCCACGGGCCCCAGCCCGTTGCCTGGTCGCTTAGTCGTTTCAAGGGGTGACCCGTCTTGACCGCGGCCCTAGGAAAAAGCCGCCCGAGTACCCCAACCATGGTGCACGAACCATTTCCGCCCCCTTTTTTTATGGCAACCCTGCCCAGCAGTCAAAGATTGCCTCAAGACCCCGGCGCGCTAGGGCTGAGACTACTGAGGGAGTCCCCACTAGCAGAGGTCTGTTGGGCAAAGGCTATAGCTGGTTGGGGTGAAAATGAGGGGGTCCATTCGGGACTAGTGCGGGGCCCTGGGCGGGTATTCCGGAGAACCTTACACCACAACACAACACCAAACCTCATCCCCCCCCTAGCCTCCCCTCTTTTTTTGAGTTTTAGTCCCCTCAAGGGCGGATATCGGCTCCTTTAACACATCGCCAGGATAGCCCCCGAAGCTCTTGTATTAATTCTCTCTGCAGCAGCCAACCCGCACCAGCGTAATCCTTTGCTCTTTCAGTCGCTTTTTTTTCCTTTTCGTGCCGTTGGCGGCACCCCCTTGGGGTACCGCTCAGCTTTGCATCTGGGTGTCATTTACTTTTTTTTTTTTTTTTTTGAGATACAAATGTCTCGCCCCCCCCAATTTCACCAATGTAATGAAGAGTTGCCTTTGTTGACTGATCCTTTTCTTTTCGCTCCCTCATCGTACCACTTCATGCTATGTATTAGCTCCTTTTTTCCCTCAAGTGCTTGTCATTCCGGCAGAGGCATCTTTTCCTCCTACTGTGGTTTTGATCCTTGCGGGCCGAGCGGCCAATGACAAACCCACCCGGATCGGGAACGAGACATTCTTTCTTACGGGACTTTGAGGCTGCCGACAGCAACCTTTCAACACGTCTTCTTCTTCAATAAGTATTGAGATACGGTGGTGTAGGCCCAACAAGATATTCCTTGCAAACAAGGCTGCCACTTGTTCTCCACCCAAAAAAGAAATTGCCTCAAAAGACCGAAGCCAAGGGTGATTCGCTGGGCGGTGACACTTTGCTTGGTATGGTTTGGGATGGCTGAGATTTCGTTATCAAGAGCCTTCCCGGAGAACGGGATTCTTTGTTAGCCATCTGCCATCGATTTGAGCTTTCCCCCCCTTTGCTGTCAGACCCCCCTAGGAGACAATTAGGGCTTCTTGAATGTTTAGCCCAGCCTAAAAGAAATCATCGGCGAGCACCCACTCGGCAAAAAGTGTTAACCCAACCCATCCCCTCTTCGACGGACCTCACGTACGCGGCCGTCCTCCTTAGTATCGAGGCCTGAGGCGGTTCTTCCGTTGTTGCGATACACTCTTTCCCTTTATTGTTGGCCATTCACCAGCGTTTTCCTAAGTGATGGCACACCATGTCTTTGGCGGAGCTTCTCCGCTGAATCCTGTTGAAGCGGCGGGTCAAAGTCCCCCTCCCGTCAGCGACAGGCCCTGATGGCCGGCGTGGCTTCTTCGCCCCTCCCCTCATGCAGCCTAGGTCAAAAATCCATTCAGACCTTTTCTATCGGCCCCTACACACGTCAGACGGACTGGGGGAGTCGCTTTTATTCCCCCAAGAAATTCGATGCCGTCGTCTTCCCAAAGGTCCAGTCCATTGCGATCAACTTCCTAGTGGAAAAATGCCTTAAAAGGCGCTTTTCTTAGTATGCTTGGAAGATAAATTTCGCTTTGCACTCAATCGCGGCCTCAGTCCCCCCCTTTTTCCAGGCACACGCACCTCTAAAGTTCGCCCAGCACGGGCTGGGGGGGAACCGAAGATTTGCTTTTTCCTTTCTTCCCCCCACCGAAGAGACTTCGGGCAAAGGTTCGTCCGTCTTCTTGAGGATGCCTGGTGGCATTGTAAGGTTGCCACCACTTAGCCTCGGTCGCCGTGTCACCGATCCTTACCTTCTCCCCCCCAGAAGAAAAAACGTTTTCTTTTTTCCCGTTTTCAACACCTTATCCGACCCCCTAAGCGACCGGTATATTTCCTCACCTGGAATTACTCTTGGCACGCAGGATCCCCTCTCTTTTCTCGTAAGGATTCGGGATTCGAGTTTCCCTCATTTCGGGCGCGATAACAAGTCGCGACTTTACCAAACGAGCCACTCCACGGGATTCAGCACACCCTCAATGAGACCCTTGGACCCCTCTCCTTTGTTAGACTAAAAGATTCTTTTCCTAAAAGATGGCGCTCTCGATCGTACCCCCCCCCAACTTTTGCTTTTGGTTTTTCCGGTGGCAGGATATAATGATATTCACTTTTGTAGGGATTCGGGACTAGTTGTCCCCTTTTTAATAATTTTCGCGGCGTGTTCCCATCCCGCCTGTCAACTGAGCCAGGTTGATTGATGGTGGTCAATTCTTTGCAGCCAGGCAGTGTGCGTGATGTAATGCGGAGCTTGGATACTTCCGAGAATGAAGCGACCTATCCTCTGTTATAGAGCGGTTCCAGACCCTACCTGTTATTGCCAGCATGTTCCCCCGGAGAGCGGCAGCAAAAACCCCCTCCCCCCCCTCCTACCAAAACCAGTTGGACGGAGAAATCGGTGCCCCCAAAGTGATTATGAACGATTATACAAACCATTAACCTTTACGGGAGGCCACTGAGCTCGCACCCAGGCGATAGAATGAATCCTGCCTTTTTCTTGACACAATTGGTGAAGCAATTCCTCCCCCCCGGTTTTTCTTTTAGGGATCTACCTTTATTGCCTCTCTTTTTTTTTGTCCCGGATCCACCCTACAACCGGTGGGCTTGAGGCTTCCCCCAATGTTTTCCTAAACCGCAGCTCCAATTTCTCTTGGAATTCTTTTCAGCCTACCTATGGGAATGTATACCGATAATAGTTGGCCGATTTATCCGGTCTGGTTTCCTTCATGATTGTGTCTGTTTGTGCTTTTATGCCTGTAGGGCTCTCATCAAGTGGTGCAATACTGAAGCGTCTTCTAAGACCGTCGATCCCCGATTCCCTGCCCCAGACAGGTGTAAGTCCTTTTCCCGTTTTCTCAAGCTCTCATCCCTCCCAACTCTTGACCCGGTTGGCATACGTGTGTATCGACCATCATCAACTCTACGTTTCAGTGCGATATTCCCCCGCTCGACCAAACTTTTTTGCCGGGTCACAACCTTTTCATCCCCGACCATGTGCTTTTTCCCTCATACTTCGGAACCGTGAACCCCAAAAGGAGGAACTTTCCGTCAGCGACTGCCATCTTTGAGCGAGATGTTTTCAGTAGCCAATAAGTCATCCAGTTTGTTTCAATGCTTTGCGGCCGTAATCTTGGCTAGCTTTGGTTTATTTGCGAGACGCTCCTCTGGGACAGGAAAGCTGCGTTCATTTCCCTCTATCCAGCCTCTTCCTCTTTTATAGGCATAGTTTATTTCCTGGTTTTTCCCCCGATTTCGTTCCGGAAATCACTTCGCCTTAGTATCCTGTGGGTTTAACTTGTTTAACTAGCTTTTTTTTTTGTAGTGGGTGCGAATCTTTACTCCCGGATCTTGCATTGGGCCGAAAGTCGGATACCGGATTCCAAACTTTTCCGAATGAACCCTTTCCCCTCATCACCGCCATCACTTTTGCCCTTTTTCTCTGCTTTTTCTCGATTTGTCTTGCAATACGTCCGTCACCTTCTCTGGCCAACTTTCTCTTGTTTAGTTTTGCTGCAGTTCGTTACTCGGCCGCTGAAGTGACTAGAACAAACTTCTTCGCATACGAACCTCTTTTCCCCCCCTTTTTACGTTTGGGAAGGGGTCCATCTTTTGCGCCCTTAGTTGGCCCTGGAATGCCGACATGGTCAGCTCGAATTCTGGGCCGAATCGGCCCTTGTCAAGATTAGTGGATTAAGTTTTCTTTTGTTTTCGATGCTATGTATTAAGGTATTTTCCTTTTTAAAGCGCTGATAGTTCGAGAAAATAAAGAGCAGTGCCTGGTCTCTTTAATTCTTTACGGTTTCCCGCCGCTGCAACATGCTGACCCTCCCAACGGTCAAGATTACCCCTCCATGGTGCCTCACTATTCGCACCGCTGGTTGAGTTTCCCCCAATGACAAGGCGGCACTTCTCGAATGCCCCACCTCCCCTCGCCGCTGATGAGACGCTGCTGAGACACCTAGTCCCTCCCTTGTTATTGAACGTCGACTTTTTGGGACATGTTTCCCGTACCGTACGTTTCTGACTTCTATTATCCCTGCGGTCTTCACTCGCATCTATAGGTCCGCTTTTTTTTCTCCTTTAAAATGGCTTGGAAACCTATTCTTCCGATGTCTAACCAATCCCAAACATCTCCTCGTAAGCTCTGACTCTCCGCTCTGCGAATCCCCCAAACCCATCCCAGTAGGTCATACTTGTCAGACGCCCCCCTAGTCGTCAGCGCGCGTGCGTTCTGGGTCAATTTCGTTGTGGTACCGGCCCCTTTTTCCGCCATCCAGTTCTTCTTGGCGCTCCCCTTGATAATCACCAAACCTCTTTATGTCAGAAGAGTTGTCCTTTTTTCACATTATCGGGGCTTTCCCAGTCCCCTCCTTAGTGGTCCCCCTTCATGCCTGTCGACCTTTGGTAAGTGGATTTTTCATGGCGCTATCGTCCCCGACTCTCTCTTTCCTCCCTCCTCGGTGCGATATCCGTTGCCCGTCTCGGCCGACCCCCCCAGGATTTGACTTGAATTGGGTAAACGATTTTCCTTTTCGCACCCGCTAATGTCTCAACACATCGTCTTTCTTCAATTATCTTTTTTTTCCTGATAGTAGCGACTCATTGTTTCTTAAAAAAGTTTTCCCCCATGAAACCAGGCTGCACTGAGCGGTACCCCCCCACAAAGAATTTCCGCCAGTTTTGACCCTTCAAGGCACATGGCTGACGCATTCGGGCCTTTCCAAAATGATGAACTGCTGATTTTTTTTGGCGGCATTTTCTCTCGATTTCAAAGATGATTCGGCTGATGCCCCACCCCCAACCCCCCTGTGATGTTCTGTTTTAGACATCTGCCCGACTTCGAGAGTTCAAGCCACTTTGCCCCCTGTCTTACCACGTTGATTCATTTAGAATGCCCGCCCAGGTCTAACCTCAATCCTTTTTAGTCGAGCTACCCGGTAAAAACTAATTTAAACCCCCAGCAGATTAGCGTTCCAAATATTCTTTTTAAGACAGGTTACATCGTTCCTAGTCCCGCTGCGCGGGACGGTATTGCTTGCGATCCTATTTTCCTCTTTTGTGAAGGGTTGAAAAGAAACCTCAGTGAATAGTGATGATTTTAGTTTCTTGGGACCGAAGCCTGATGCCGCTGGTTGATGATCGTTTTCGTTTAACAACGGTGACCAACTCCGAACAGGCACTGTTGTCCGTGGTGATTTTGATTCCAAGGGCGGCGCAGCGCCTTTACCCTCTTCCCCCATAATAATACGGCTATCTTGCCCCCCAAACTCCCACACTTACTACCGGGAATATTCCTTGGGCGTCCCTTAATGGCTAAGACACTACCTCCCCGGAGATCCGTTTTGTGTTCACAAGGAGACACATCGAACCACACGCAAGAGAGCCACGAGTGATATTATCCGTCGTAGGAGGGTCAAATGATAAAGTTCCAGGACATCGAGGGATGTTGTCAAATGAGATCCTTTCGCGGGTTCAATTCGCATCGGGCTCTTTTAACTAGAATCCAACGCCACCAGAGCAAGTTCGCCCCCCTCCCCTCGTTTGGACACGAAGTAATTGCTTAGTAATAACTCAATCCAAAGGTTCAAGGTCTCGTCTCGCAGGTGGATCTCCCGGTGGCAATCAACGGAGTCCCTGCGGAATAAGTGTACGCCTTTTTCCTTCAACACCACGGAACCAATATTCGGATTTTCCCCCCCCTTGGATCAGCAATAGCCTCCTCCTATTTTCCTCATCTTGCCCCCCCCAGTACGTTTGGCACGCAGGAACTCCCCCGCCATTTTTGGCCCTCTGGGATAGTCTTTTCCTGAACGCAGCATTTCTTGTTTCCCTACTTGATCCAGGAGGATTCAAAAAGGAGAGCCAAGCGTCCCTTCCCATTAAAGCTCAAAACCATGGTCTCCCTGATGGAAGCTCTTCCCTTTTACTGCAAAATTGCTCTGGCACGACCCCCGATGTTCGCTACCTGATCAATTTGCTCTTTTTGTGTTCCGGTGTTCCGGACTGATCCTTCCACACAGTGGTCGTGCTTCAGGCGATCATTCTCCCCCTGCGGAGCGTGAGTATCCCTGAAATGGACCCCTGATCAAGGTTGATGATCACATTCCAGTGCGTCGTTGTTGATGATGCGGCTTGAGATCGGAGAGAATGACTAGGAACCGTTTTTTTTCTTCCTTGGATCGTTCGGGACGTAGGCCCGGGCCCCGCCTCAGTATTGCAGCATGCGATACACCAGTTGCGAGCGGTTATAACCCCCTCCACCATCTCCATACCACTTCAAGGAGTTTCCCAGTAGGGCCAACTGATTACCCCCCTCCCCCCCCCTTTTACGTGAGGATGAGCGGCCGGCATTCCACTCCCGATATGAATGGGATTGAGTTATTAACATTGGTTCAGAATCTCCGGACCCACCGTATTTTGGGATACCTCTCTGTGAGCTCTACTGTTGGTTTTTTTTTTCTCTCTTCCGACATCCTCCCAAAAAAAAAAAAAAACCCCTTTGATTCTTTTCCTACACTTGTTTCCAGCAATCCTTGAACCTTAACCGTCTCTCGACTTTTGCGGCTCTCAGTCCCTTTTATCTGGATTGGGCTAATTTCGTTCTCTCCCCCCGTTGGCCCTTTTTTTCTCTTACCCCCCATTATGTCCTCTGGTCGGTTTGTTGCTGCGCTAGAGTTCTTTTATTTCCGCCAATAGCATGGCACTCCCTGAAGGATTTTGGTATGATACGTCCGACTCCTAACGTGCTTCCCACGCATCATTCCCTGATTCTCAAGCTCGCGAGTCAGACTGTTTTGGTTTTTGGTTGGGCCTTTGCCCCCAAGCCGGTTCTTTCCCCCCACCCTTACTTGACGTCCCGTGCGGCTTGCCCTACAGTGGTGCTCCTTACAATGCATTGGCCCTGACGTTGCTGAAGACGAACCCGTTCTATATTCTCCACACCTTTTTTAAACACAAGGGTTTTTCCCCCAATGCCGGAGCGCTTCCTGGTTGTGCCGAATTTCCTTTTTCATTGTAGCTTTATCGCTTTCCCTCAAGGTTTCAATCATTTTGCTTCCGTGGATGTGGAACCATCTTTTGCTTTTCTTCCGGGTCAACTTTTCTCGTGTTACTCCTGAATGCTCGTTAAGGTCACTCCTTCTATACAGAACCTTTCCTTAGAAGCTTTTCTCGTCTTCCTTCGTGACATTTCTTTTTTTCCTGATTAGAGTCTATAATACCCTCGATTAGATTTTTATCTGTTTGGCGTAAAACTGACTCCCCTTATTTTGTTCCCTGCTTGGTGTGGATCCGTGCAGAAGGTCTGTCCCCTTATGTGACCCAGGCTACCTCTTGCACCTTGAGAATGTCCCACAACCCCACCCCCTATCGGACGACCTCCCGATTGCTTTTTTTTCCTATGAGCATTATTCCGGTTAGAAGCGGTTTTCTGGAGAACTCTGGCGTTTCCTTGCGCTTTTTCCACTCTGGCAGCTTGAATTTTACCCTCAATTATCTGACGCAGACGTAGGTCCGGAACTGGGCAGTTGTCCCCCGGCTGTATCGCATGGATTTCCCTGGCCCCCTTGGCTCCGGATCCGCTCGATTTTTTTCTGGGCCGCGTCGACTCCAAAGTCTCTTTTGACTGTGGAGTGGCATTTTTCCGAATCTATTTTTTCATGGTTTTTCATGGGACATCAGGCAGTCGCCCTGAGACGATAACGTTCCTGCATGCTGGTAGTCTTTTCCTTTGTTTTGACCAGCCGCTTCCTTGCGGACTTAGGCACCTTCTTCGACCAAGATTCCCCCCCCCAGCATGGGTAACTTCGAAACGTCTGTCAACCCTGAATACTCTTGATGAACGCCCGTACCGCGCTCTGGCATTTAGATATGAGGATCCACATTTGCGCCTTTAAGTTGTCGCCTATTGTTGGAATATTTTGTCCATACGGTTTACCCTCTCCGATGCTTCCCTGGATTTACTTACCGTCGCAGCACCCTACTGTTCGAGTTCCAGCAAAGTGTTGCTTGTTGAAACTCTTCTATTCAGCGTAACAAACTAACCCCCCCCCCGGCTCGCTAAGTCTTCGATCAGGGCAGCCTGCAGCCGCCAAAAAAAACCTCGTTCACTTTTGTAGGGAAGCCGGCCGAATTAGTCAGGACTTCTAGCGTGCCCGTCTGAGTTCACTTCTTTGTTTCCAGATCACTTTGGCTTTTGCATTTAAGCTTTTTGCGCGCAAGTTGGCCTCACCGTCTCATCCACATCTAATTCAGCACATGTGATTACCTAGATGCTTTTCTGTCATCCTTTTTCTCTTTACCCTTCATGCTCGAAGATCTTTCCTTGGTCATTGTCCGAGGCCCGTCCCC
>Ga0179591_1358946_pt1 | contig 11581 bp, 11 predicted proteins | sample CZOMad2_1_08_16f_FD_182891 | JGI IMG/M metagenome (GOLD analysis project Ga0179591, IMG submission 182891) | Vadose zone soil fungal communities from Angelo Coast Range Reserve, California, USA - CZOMad2_1_08_16fungal (PacBio error correction) | ecosystem: Environmental > Terrestrial > Soil >... | reverse complement strand
TTGCCCCTCTGACAATGGTTAACATAGCCCTTTTGTTTAGACAGAAGTTTTTGGGCGTTTTTTCGGGGACCTTATCCCCGATACCACTCCAAGGTCGGCAATGCCTTCACCGCCGATAAGGGCCCCCGATTCTTGTTGGAAGCTGTCTCTGACTGCGCTGTTCGCGCGCCCGACGTCTCGCGTCGGCCTTTCTCGATTCAAGTGGACCAAACCGCTCCTTGCGCTTCCTCGCGGACCAGACGACGTTTTTTTTTACGGCCTAAGTCTGTGCGTCTCGACGATTGACGGTATTTTGATACCCCCAGGGCTGCGATTCGACGAGCACTTTTTTTTTCACTGTTGTGTTCGTCTTCTTCCTGCTTTTTGTTGCGATTCCAAGACACATTTAAACCTTTTATATTCTTCGTCCCCGTTTGGGAGTCTTGTAAACATTCGCTCTTTTCGAGGCTTATCCGCCTGGGAACAGTCGGTCTCTACCCGCCTCACCTTTTAATTTCAAAATCATGCTGGGCATATTCCTAGGGTGAACTTTTTACTGAATTTGTCCCCCACTTTTATACGTTGCTGTTTCTTGCCTCTCCTCTCATGAGAAGGAGACCTAGGTTCTTCTCTCCCAACGGGTTTAAAGAACGCCTTTTCCCCCTCCCCCCGTTTCTGTCGGGGTTGACGCTATCTTTTATGTCTGTCATCAACGTTTTCCCTCTCCTTCTGACATCTGGCCTTCTCGGCGAACATCTATTCCACCTGATAGGATCACCCACTTAAAAATACTAACGCTCCACCTCCTTCCGTCTTCACACTTTTGAACCTCTTGTCCCCTTTTCACCACCGCATCGCTTTGCCCCGTCCCTTTGAGATGAGATGGTCGCCCCCTCCACGCCTGTCGACACCCGCAGTTTTCTTATGGCGCCCCAGAATTGAGAAAGGTAAGCCATTCGAGAGTCCCGGTCTCTCCACTGTCTCTCCCCAATCAGTCAGGTGCCGCAGCGGCCTTCCCCCGTCTTGGCACCAGCTCTTTCCTCTCCCTACTTGCCCCCCTCTGCTGAGACGACCCCAGCTCAACCGCGCTCTTAAATCTGCCGCTTCGTGATGCCGAGCATGTGCGTCTTAGTTGCGGTCGACGCGTTCACACCTGACCTGATACACCCCGCGCTGACCTTGAACCCGACAAGCCCTATGGGACTACGATGTCTCTCTTTCGTAAGGTATACTGCCCCCTTTTCCCCCTTTCTTGCCTCCAAGCCTACGCTTATTTGTGCATTCTTGACCTTGCGTGGCGCCTGTCTTTAGTTCTTGTCCCGTCTCGCTTGACATCTAGAGCTTTCCTGCCATGACGCTGTTCTGGTTCTTTGTTAGTGACAATAACTGCCCCAATGCGTTCGTAGAGGAGGAGACTTTTCCCCACATTCTTTTTTTTCATAGAGCAACCGAATGCTAGTCATTCTTCCGGCACCCGTCAGAACCCCTCGGCCCTTACACCCTTTTCTTGGTTAAAAATCTGCGTCTTACGCCTTCCCTCTACTTGGGGCCACCTTTGACTGCGGATCTGACGGCCATTCTTATCCTCCCCGTCAGAGAGAACGCCCCCTTAAAAATGGAAGGCTTGAACCCTTGCGTTACATTGGACATTTCATACCTTGCTCCTAGCTTTGTAACTCTCCTCAAGGTCACCCCTGACCTAACTGCAACTCCTCCAGATGAGCAAGCAGGAATCCCCCCCCCCCCAAGAGTTTAAATAGTACCCCGGCTATCGTTTTCGAGCTCAGAGGTGTAGGCTTAATGGAATTACGGTTCGAATTCTCCACCCTTCCCAGCCACCTTCTTTTTCTTCCTTTTGCCGTCCAATGTTTTCCTTCTTATCTGCCCAGTCTGTTTCTTCCTCTATTCATCATCTCGGTTCAGGGGTTCTTTTGTGAGGAGCCCTCTTCTTTTTGCATGACTGGAGTTTATAGTATCTTGACACTCCCACTTCTTAAGTCGCACGCAGAAGAGAGCCTCATTTCTAAAAATAGATCTGTGTTTAGCTCTGTTTAAAGTCCACCAACGATATCCACCAAAAGCCCCCCTCAACCCACCACCGATAACTCGCTACGGGTCAAGACCAAATATATATATCAGACCTAAGTCTTGTCCCCAGAGCTCTCCGAATTTGTAACCTAGCTCCCTATTCATTGATCTCATCAGGTCCTGTTTTCCCCAGGTAAGGATCGTACTCGCTGGACTTGATCCTCTCGCGTCCTTAAATTAGAACTCCATTCCTCCCCTGGAGCCTTATGGACTCCGTATCAGGTGTCCCTGCTATCGATCTCAAAGCCTCAGTCCCGAGAAACTTTCAACGTCCCCGACATTTCTCGATTAGATACATCCTGTCCTTATCCTCCTGTCCCCCCAGGTAAGGTCTTTCGAAACGGGGAACTGCAACTCCATTCCTATGCTAGGTCCGGCTTCTCGGCCACAATGTTAAAGAAACACCCACGAAGCTCTCTCTCTCGAGAATATCAATCTTAATAGATGTAGTTAGATTAGTCTATATAGAGCTCGCTTGACGGGGAAGGGTGTGTTTACTTTTTTTGCGTGACATTTCCGTCTTCTGCAGCGTGGGAGTGCCTCGAACTAAGTTGTTAATTAAGCTTCTCTGCAGACCTCCATTTTCGGCCTCAGCCCCATTGGCACCGAAAGCCATTTTTGTTAGGCATTGATTATCGGCGAGCCGCTCCTCCCCCCCCTGTTGGACCTGAAGCTCCGACTCCATCTGCGGCAGACCTCCGACGGAATGAAGACAAGGGGGCCCCCGGTAGGAGACCCGAGTGCAGGGCCCCCGATTTGAGACCTAGGTACAGGCTTCCTGGTCCTTCGACGCGGGTTGTTCGCCTCGTCAACCTGGGAGAGAAGAGCTTCTGCCGGTGTCTTGTTTCTGCTTGTGTGACTCACGATAGCGTCTTTCCCGCCGGTCGCTCGCTTCCTCCTCTGCTCGCCTTGCCGATGGCTTTTCAATCAAAAAGCGAGCCCGTTCGACAGTATTACAGCGCAGATCAAGCGGCCCCCCTTATCCGACCTTCATCCTTTTATCGCCCTCAAGCCTTCAGGCCCGGCCTTAGGAAAGTTGCCCTTCAAGGGACGCTGAAACTTTCTCCAGGCGGCAGATAGGGACGTTCAACTTCGGCCGCAAGGAGGACCCGGGGTGAGTCTTGCCGGGAAAATAAATCCGGAGACCTGGCGTGGCAGACGCGGAGGTGGCTGGCTGCTCTCTTCACCGTTCTCTTCTAGAAGCGGTTTACTAAGTTTTTTGGAACGCCCTACTGCGACCTAACACAGCGAATGTCAGTTTCCGTGCTAATGTTACCTTTCTTCAAGAAGAGTAGTGGGCCTGGTCTTTGGGCTCTACCAGAAGATGCCCTCGGTTTTCCTTTCTTTTAGATCTCGTGGAGGCCCTCTCCTGTCCCCGTCTCCCCGGCGGACAGTTCCCTGGTTTCAAAACATTTTTTCCCGGGAAGGCTCTTGGTGAAGGAGTCCGCTGCCCCCCTCCCTGAGACCGACTTTCTCCCCGGCTCAAGAGTTGGCGTCCCTGACGATTTCTGTTACGCACGCTTTCCGGGTTCTAAGCGCGTCCTCGCCCCCCAATAGCCCGTCTCCACCCCTCCCTCACCCGGGCCCCGGCCTCCTACTAGACGAGGATCCCTGTCCCAGGACAAAAATAGACTCGGCTAGATACTCGAGGGGACCCAGCGGGACTTCAGGTTTCGCCTTAAAAGTCGCCCCTCCCCCTTGTCTCGTGAGGAGCAACGAGTGAGCTTCGCCCTCTTTGGGTGGCTCCACCATCCCGGAGGATTGAGATCTTCTTCTAGGGTTTACGGGTGGGCACAAAGTCCTACCTTTTGGTACGTAAATCTCTACGAAAGGGTTTTGGATAACTGGCTTTCGTCTGAGGTGTAGGCTCCCCTTCCACGATCATTTAAACCAGTGCTCCTTTTTGAAGGCGGCAGTTCTTCGGGCCGTTGGCGTGTGGAGCCTCTTGCCACGAGATGGGTTCAGTTTCAACTCCTTTTTTTTTTGGTTTCGCCGGGCTGCTCGTGCTCGCCCGTTGCCCCCCCCCCGATTTGCTTTCCATCGATAAGCTTTTCCTTGGGCCACCCCCCCGCTTCCTCCCCCGCGTTCTGATCCTTATACTACTTTTTATCGTACCCGCATCAAACCGGTTTCAATGTCCTTCTTTTCAGCAGCGCTTGATCCCCATTATCGCTCGGTGTACTTTTTAGCACCCCCCCTTTTTGCCTTTCGTATAGACTCTGGTGTTCCTTTTCTGCATCTTCTTTCCCCTCTTGTGAGATTCGAGACCCCCCAACCTTCGACACGGGCTCGTCCGACTGCTTTAGTGACCCCTTGGGCCTTCATCGGCGCGCGACTTTGATCTGCCGGACGTGCCTGATTATTCTGGTACTCTCCCCTGTTGGCGCCACCCCGTGCAGGCCCCCAGTTTTTTCCCCTCGTTTGATGATCGATGGCGCCCCTGCATCTACGACGTTTGCGCGTCGTCTTGCCAGCTTCCGGCTGCCCTCTGGACCCTGTGGTTCCCTCTTTTTCCTCCTCGCAACTCAAATTGTCCTCCTTCCTGTCGGCCGGTCTTTTTCGTGATCGGTTTTATCTGTCCCCCCTGCCTATTGATAAAACCGCTTATCACCCTTCTGAGGGCAGTGCCGCCAGCCCTTCGTCACACCACCCCCTCCCCCATTTCTCTTTTAGATTCTTTTTGAATCTTCTTCCCTCCCGTTTTAGACGACTTTTCCCCCCCCGCCCGTGGGTCGCCGCTCCCAGCTTTGAGATGACTACCCCTGAGAGTTGTTCCTCACCTTTATTTTTACCTACCTCCCCGCTCTGTATCGCGAGTGCTCCCTCTAGTCTTTGAGCTGTCACGATTTTTGTGTTTTTTTTTTTCGCCCCGCGCGTGAACCGAGCCCCCCCCCCCACAGGCTTCCCCTCAGGGTTTCCCAGCGCTACTTTGATTATATACGATAGGTGAGAGTTTCGCCATCTCCCCGTGAAGCTCGGCGCTACGAACAGTGCTCCCCCGGACTCGTACCTTTCTGAAGGAGTCTGCACGTCCTTTCGCGTCCAAGTTTGGATTCGAAGCGTTTTCTTCAATTTCTCCAACGGAGGACGACTCCTACTGATGACAGCCACCCTCAAATTTCCATATGATCTGCCTGCCCTCGAGGAACTCGACTAAGAGCTGCGCTTATACCTCTTAGGTACGTGATCTCCGTTCTAGCTAGGCTTTGGGTACCTCTTGTATTGAGGTCACCTGGACTCTTTTAAAACCTGGCTGGGCAGGTAACCTTCCCTGCCTCGATGAGCTTTTTTTACATTTTTTCTACGTTCTAGTCTCAGTTGCCCATCTTTCTTTCCCTCGGACCCCCCCTATGAAGCGACCATTCGCACTTAGCCCCGAATTGCGTTTGGCAACACACGCTCCTTTTCAAAGTACGGCCCCCCGCGTTCTTTCCCAATTCTTTGATCCCTTCGGAATCCAACTTGGCTTCCCTTTTCCTACACCTGAGAATTTTTCTTTTCCTAGAGAAGCAGTATTATGCACAATAGTTGTAGTCTTTGTGTTTTTTTAAATTTTCCTCTTTTCCCTGGGAACTCCCTACCCGTTGCAAGAATTACGAGGTCCAGGGCTCCGTTCAAACAGTCCTCCCTGTCACAACAAATGCCCTCTTGGAAATAGGTGAATATGGTCTCTCCACGTACTATTACAGGTAGGCTAAGACCTTCCGGGCCGGCCTTTTGGGGCACGACCAACCGAAATTTAAGTACTCACTCTCCGTCGTTGATGTTCCCAGGCTTCTCCTTTACCAGTTCCGTCTTCCATATTCACCCCAGCTTCCACTTCCCAAACCCCCCTCGATTCATGGTTGAAGGCCATTATGTTTCAGGTGTTCTGAAGTAGAAGATAAGGTATACATGAAAACACGTACGCCAGTCTTATAACATCCCCCCGGCCAAACTTGGCATTCGATTGATTCTCCTATTCTCCACCGTATGGAATTTCGCTAGATGACATGCCCCCCCCCCCCCCCCCCCCCCCCCCCCCCCCCCCCCCTACCCCCCCCCCCAACACACTGACACGTTCTAGGTGCACATATCCCATGATGTTCCCACCCGACTAATTTTCATATCTTGGTCTATTTTCTTTCCAGGCTGTTTCCGTTTCTTTTGGGCACTCTGAGATCGACTTCTTGCTTCTCTTTTCCTTCGACAGGGGAAATTGAGTGTGATCAGTCGTTTCGTCCGTCACTCGTTCCGCCGTTTCTGTGGGTAGATTGCCTAAGATTCCCCTCCGGTTGTCATGCCCAGCTTCCCCCTCCGCCTCAACGCCGATAATTACCAGGTGTCCCGAAATAGAGGAGGCTTCTTGCGAGAGCACTCTCCTGTTTCCCTTTTTTTTCAGCACTTCCTTAATAGTGCAAAGCCTGCTTCCCACCTGAAGAACCCCACTTGAGACCTTAGTCCTTCGCGATACTGAGGGTTTTTTCAACAGAGGATGGCCCTCCCCTTCCCTAGAAGCTTACCTTGCCTAGGGAGATCAGCCGTCAACTGTCGAATATGGCTGATTTTTGAGTCGAATTCTTTTTGGATTTCGGGTCCTACCTTTCCCGCTTTCTTCCCGGCTAGTCGTCCGTCCGTTTCTGTCATTCGGCCAGCCCTTTGTAGATCGTTACACTTTTTTCCATCGTACCGCCTTTTCCCCCGGCCTTCGGCCTGCGCGAATTTTTTTCGGTAGCCGTTTCATCCGGCCCCTAACGGGCCCAGGGAGTCTTATGCGGGAACGATCTTTTAGATGTTCCCCCGCGAAGGTCGATTCCCCCCTTCTGGTTGCGCGTTTTTGCCCCCCCTGCACCGGATTACAATGGTCGTTTCTCGCTTCCGTCTGATTCCCTTTATAAGCAACGCGAGCCCGCTCTTTCTACCGTAATAGATTTGACCAGTTCCTCAGAGGTAACTGCTCCTGCCCTTAACGAGGGCCGCTTTTCTACAATAAAGTTCTAAGTATACCCCCAGGCGGACCTAGAGCCAACTTCCTTCAAGGTAGGAAAGGGACTGTCGATCTCATAAGAGGGAAGATATCTTTACTCAAGGATCTCCACCTGGCCCCCGCACACCACGTTCAGAGGTTCCAGAGGGTCAGCTTGACCCCCGCGCTGTCCTTTCAGCACGGAGAATCGATCAGACCAGATCACTTTGAGGGTTGAAATGTTACCGCGCCAGAAATTTGCGGGAAAGGCACTTTGCGAATACGTTAATTTTATTATTTTTCTTCCTTAGCCTTGCACAGGTGGTGGTTTCAGTTACCAGACGTGTCCTTTGTCGGGCTGAGTAGCGAACCACGATCGGTAATTTTTCCCCTCCACAGGATAATTCACTGGAAAACCCCCGGAAAGCCTGTGCGCTTCTCTCTCCCCCCCTGACGGCGGTGGCACGCGGACGTTCTTCTCGGGATCCCGGAGGGTGCTGACTTCTCGAGTTCCGTGCGGTTCTTCCCGAGCCCTTCATCCCCGGGCGATCACCGTTTTCCTTAAGCGTTGTAAAGTGAAGAGCAACGATGCCTGATTCCACTTTCCCTCTGTTTCTTTTGGAAGGTTTTCTGCTGGATCCCTTTTTAGCTTGCTTAGCCCTTCGTGTAGATCTGTTTCCCCGGTGTAGCCCCCGAATCGGTGGTCATCGCACCACCTGTTTTTTTCCCTTGGAGCCCGGTGTTGCTCGTTCGTTTGTTCCTAGTCTTGCTTACCCGTCAAACTTCACGTCACCTTGTTCCCCGGGATCGGGCTTTCGGTACTTCACGTTTGGGTTGATGCCTCCAACAGTTGGCATTTTCTCTTGAGATTGGAAGTTTTTTCCGTCACAGATCTTCACCATGCGTTTATTGCATCTCTTTACGAGGGCACCCTCAGTTTTGCCCTGAGAGTGCAAAGTTGCAGAGGGTCTTTGCCCTCCTGAAAAGTTCAACGTATCCGAGTCTTTTCATCCCCGGATGTTTCTCGCTCGTCTTACTTAGTTATTCCCACGTAGGCTGTCTCCCTATCAAGGGGGGCACGTTTGTGTTGTTTGTTCACGGTAGATATGTCCCCTCCGTTTGTTTTTGTTCTCCTATCGCGGACACCCCCCAAAACCAACCCCATTTTTTTTTCGAACAGGCAGTCGTCGGCCCCTGTGTGGCAACATGAGTACGTGGGCTGATCGACCCGTCGTTGTAATTGCTTTTGTCACCGTAGTCACTGCCGCCCCCCCTCCAAAAGCAGATCTTTTGACACTTTCTTTGGTACTCCCGGTAATATGTCCGATGTCCAGGGCATGTTCGACGGCCCCGGCCCTGCGATAGTCTTCTACGCTCCTTACCCTCCCCTCACTGCACACACCCCACCCTCTTGTACCTTATCCCCCCCAAGTTTCCGAAAGCCTTCCTTGTCTTTTTCGCCGTTGTTTCGGATTTTGATCCGTTCCCGAAGGTCCCTACGATCCACCGCTTCCCACCCTCGTTGAACTGTTCTATTCTCCCACATTCTCGGTCACCTGGCCCAAACGCTCTACCATTCCTCCTCCTCTTAATCAAAAGGTACGACTGACTTGAATTCCCATCCCCCCTCTCTCTTCTATCCTCGGACCCGAGATCACGCGATTCCCTCCCATTGACCCGGAGTTTTCCTAAGGATCCGACGGTTGAGAAACCCCAGATCGCTGTAGCTTGATGCCCCCTCACGGATCCGTATTTTCTTTCTCCCCTGTAAGAAAGTTAGGGGTTAAGCCGGCCCCGCGGGACTGGGTACCCAAAACCACCCCCCCCCTCCCCACAGGATCTCCCAAGTTAGTACCCCCCCTGCAGTTGCCGAACACATTCTCGTCAGCGCACGTCTCGAGGCCCGCCACCTGCCCCCCCTCAGGCACCCTCTTTCTAGTCAACGCTAGCGCGGCTTTCCCTCCCCACCGATACCCTCCTCGCACCTACCTCCTGCCAGTACGGAATTGCTCCACTCCCCTCCTTCTTAAGCAATTTGTTTTCGACGCTTTCAACCGCCCTGATCAAAGAGTGTTTTGTGAACTTTGCCCGCCAGTCCCCCATGAACTATGGAAATCCGATCCCCCGCTGGAGGTTCCCTACACTATTTGAAACATGTATACGGTCCCGTTTCTCCCGTCTTCCTTGTTTTTCTTCGTGGGCGTCTTCCTGTAGATCCCCCCCCGGAATAAGTTTTCCTCTAGCTGCCGCCTGACCTCTCACGATTTGCCCTCGATTTTCTGACTTTTGGACCTTTAGGGCCGCCTCCTTCCTGCCTTTTTCATCCTCAGTTTGTGAGTCCTAGGGCCGAGTTTTAGCGCCAGTCGCCTAAGATATCTCCTTGGAGGGTGTCCCACGCGCTTTTTCGAACCCACCATCCCCCGTTTCGGATTCGTGCCCTCATGGTCCCTCTTTTTTGGCCACCGTGTTGCCGATGACCCGCGGGCAAGTTCTCCTGCCTACGACAGTGGTTTGGACTTAGGAAAATTTCGATCCGACCGGTCAACAGCTTACCCTTCCCCGGGGATTATGTTCTTGCCAGCCTTTCCTCTTAAACGTTCTTGTCACCTCTCCTCGCCGTTCCTTCCATCACAATCGGCCTCTCTGCCGCGAGCTTCTTTGGAGGATTGACACCTCACGGATTCGGAGGCTTGCGGGCCCCCCCCTTCTCGGTTCGTTACCCCCGATCCTCCCCTCAATCTGATTGAAGTATTACTGACGGCTTTCGGAAAATGCTTAGTTTTTGAATCTCCCAATTTTGATTTTACACTATGTGTCGTCTAGATTCTAGTGATCGACCGCAGAAGGGTTTGTTTTTTTGGGCACACGTTACGGGCTCGTCCATAATACCCTCACTTTTCTTGAACGGGTCTCGTCGTTCCGCTTAGCAGAGCTCCCTCCCATCGGTCCCCTTCTCCCCGCTCCGTTGTTGTTCCCCCCCAACCACGCTCTTTTTTACCTCCCCTCTGAGGGCCAGATGACATGATCCGTATTTTCCCTTCTCATTTCTTCTCCCTCCCTCCTTTTTTTTGTTTTCGTCTCTAGATTGGTGGCACCCTTATAATGCATGGTCCATCTTTTTTTTTCCGAATGCGTTTTTTTGTGAAACGTCCGGAGCGATATAATCTCCCCAGAGTCGTTTTTGAAGTTCAGGAGACAGCTCCTCTCGCCATTTTCCCCTGGGATTCCTTAGATTAGGCGACCCCCTTTGATCACAGTTGTCTCAATGCCCCCTCTCTGTTAGTCCGACATCAACGACGAAGTGCTGCGAAGCTGGGACGCTTAATAGAGTCCGTTTTGTGCGATCCTAGTCCCTCTTTTATGATTGAAGCTCCTTTCCTTATCTTGGCGAAACGAAATAGCCTTTTTCTCGACAGCACTTTTATTCATTGATGGAGTCCTTGCTTGTTTCTAATGGCAACAAAACCAGAGGGACTAGTCATCCATGCCGAGAATTTTACCGGGCGATCCCCAGTCTTCCCTCCCTTTCCGAGACCTGCCCCTGTTGATTGTCCTTTTCTCAGCTTGTTTTGTGTCTTAAGTTCTGGTTTAAATCGATTTTGTGACCGGCTCAAGACTCTTCCTTAAACTTTTGGTCCGGTTCCTTTTCTGCCAGAAGACCAGCTTCGGCCGACATTCCATCCCCAGGCCGTTTTTTTCTTTTTTATGATCGCTCTTCAGTGCGCTTTTCAGAGGGGTTCTCCGAAGACACTTTGACCAGCCTCCTCTCATGCGGAAAGATCAGCGTAGAGGGTACCGGAGGCTCGTTTTGAGTGCTCTTTTTTGACTTCATGCGCCGTGTTTTGCAGCACACGGATGATAGCGTATCGCACTTTTTCTCCCCGTCCGAGGGCGTCCCCCTTCCAAGCTCTACCGCATGCATTCTTCCTTGTCCTAAAGAGATCATTAGAACATCAGCACGGCCCATCTCGGTCTCTCTTCCACCTATTTCTGCCCGGAAAAGGACTGGAAGTGGATCGCCCTTTCTTCCTCGGCGTCAGGCCCGTCCTGATCCCCTGCTGGTCATGAATACCGGGCCTTTCCTTTAAGTAAGAAGCTTTTGAAAGGCTTCCCCTGGTAGGGCAACCGTATTTCTTCTTTCTTTCGCAATCGGTCGGTGGAGGTGCTGGTCTTTTCCAGTTGGCCGACACGCTTTTCCTCCTTTGCTTGACTGATCTGAGTCCTTGCCGACCGGCAGGTATCAGCGTTTCCTGACTCTGGTGAAGGTTTCTATCGCGGGGAGTGGTGGCCCGAGAGCTTCTGAATGGGAGAGAGTTACTAGGAGATCCTCTTCTTTGGGAACAATCTCAAGGATAAGCATCTGGATTCCGCCGGTGGTCCCACTCTAGGATGAGTGTTGTGAATATGGCTTCTTTGCGTCTTCTTTTTGGTGTTTTTTTTCCACCCACCAACCCCAGGGGGTCTAGCACCCTCCGAACCCGCGACGTTAATTTCTCATTTTTCTTCCTGGAGAGAATCTCTACATATTGGGTTGTGTTACCTGACAAGAAATGGAAGCCGCGGCTTTTA
>Ga0179591_1379095_pt1 | contig 11582 bp, 12 predicted proteins | sample CZOMad2_1_08_16f_FD_182891 | JGI IMG/M metagenome (GOLD analysis project Ga0179591, IMG submission 182891) | Vadose zone soil fungal communities from Angelo Coast Range Reserve, California, USA - CZOMad2_1_08_16fungal (PacBio error correction) | ecosystem: Environmental > Terrestrial > Soil >... | reverse complement strand
TCAGGGATCCTGCAATCTCAACCCCTCTGTTCAAGTGCACGGGCGTCTTTTTTTGTCTGTTTGGAGGGTTTTTGATTTGATCCAGCCGTAATTTTGTTTTTAGTGTTAAATCCTTCATCCAAGCACATCCGTGAGCTGACCGGCTTCGCTTTTTATAGGGTGCTATCTGGATTTTGTTGATATAGCTTACCTGCTTGCTCTTAAGCTCACTCACGACTTCCCCTTATACGAACTTCCGAAAATTTAGATATAAGATTGTTGTTTTATACCTTTTATTGCCCGGTAGTTTTTTGGTTGTTAAGAGGGTCTAATTGGCGGCGGATCACCTTTTTTGGCTTTGCCTGAGGACTCTCTACTGTCGTTTTTCACGCCCGTCATTTTTTCAACTCTTCCTGTCCAGTGGTGCAGGCATTGCAGCCTTTTTTTGTTCTCACTGGGACAAAACCCCCCCTCAGTGGTTCTGAAGGGCCCCCCCCCGTTAACCCGGAATTATACGGGTCACCGGGCTTTCCCTTCGATAACCCTCGTTACTCAGATGAAAAGGCTCTTCCTCCTTTTTTCTTCTTGTTCTTTGTGTCCCCCCTTCTGGGCCCTTTTATAAAGATTTTTTCCCCCGACTGAGGCTAATGCCTTTCTTTTCCTTGACATTTGAGGGAAAACTGTATGTCCGGTTCCCCTCCTTTTCGGTCTTCTAACCTTCCAGGCGTAAATTTATAATGATACTCCTCCGTTTCTTTCAGTAGGACTCTCATATGGTTTGGCATCCACAGTGTAGCGTTGATCCCCATAGTACCGAGAATTGAACTGTCTATCTTGGTTTTTTTTTCCAAGATTGTTGTAGTCACGAGAGTACGATTCAAAGCGCTTTTATCCTTTCCCAATTTCGGAATTTCGGTCCCATGAAGGAGGGGATCGTCCTTTTCATTTTTTCCTGGGCCGATTCAGCATCGTTTGGGGAAAAGGGATTGATGTGGCTTTTGCCGGTATTCCCCTTTTCAGGGGTGCACCACTGCGGGTTGTTCCTTCCTGCGTTTTTTCCTTTCCTTTTCCAATTTAGCTCTTTGCGCTCTGTTTTGCCCTGATTGAGGAGGGTAAGTTACCTCCCCCTTTTTTTAGTTGAGGTCTTCTTACTGGAAGCTTTTGGGACCAAGGCGACACGGCCTTTCACCCCCCCCCAATTAATCTTTCAAATATGAATGTCTTTTCCTCCCCTTCTGGTGCTTTCCTTCTTTCGGCCTTAGGATGAACGCCCCCCGCACCCGCGTTATCTTGAGACTCGACTTTAAATCTTCCTTCCCCTTATTTTACTTTTCCTTTACTCCGTTGTTGTGGTTGCGTTCTACTCCTTTTATTCTCGATTTTTTCCCCTCCCCCAAGATGCAGGTCGGGCGTTAACGGTAATTTTTTTTCGCTTTCGTACCATTTGAGAAGGATTCGCTGCGTTCCTTTTGCCCCCAAGGGCTTTTGTGGGTGATGGGAGTACGCCCCTTTTTACATGCCCCGCGTACCAGCCTTTAAAAGACCCCCTCTTAGGCATAAACTGCGCATTGCTTTTTTTCCCCGCGCAATCACCCAAAGCGACACCCCACACTTCTCTGGCCCTAACCTTTCTCGCCAGTCTGCGCAAGCGAACCGCCTGTGAGCCCAACCTCAGGAACATCCCTGCGGTAAATCCAAAGGGCCCAAGCCACGAAAATAACTTTTTTTTTCCCCCCCCCCCCCCCGGTGACAATTTGTCAACTCGTTTCCTTTCCGTACCCCCTTTCCCCCGTCGGGCAGTGCCTTCCTTTTAAAGAGAACCCTTCTTTTCCCAGCGCTTTTCATCGGTTTAATAGCAAGTGAGATCCCCTTTTCGCCCATCTATCCCTTTTTTTGCAAGAGCTTAAATGCTACCCTCTGATTAGAGCAACCCCCCCTACGACACGCGCGCGCGTACCCACCGCTGCATTGGCATACAGATTGAGTCTTCTGAAATTCACTGACTGTACCCCCCTCCCCGACGGGGCAAATGCGTTTGACCCAACTGAAAATCCTTTCCGAACGTGAAAATTTGACCCCCTACCTTTATGCAAGACCTAGAGCAACCGTTTAGCCTGCCGAACTTTCCAGCTCTAGCCCCAAGATTTGCACCCCCTGATAAGATAGGGGCCATGGGACCATTGAGTTAGCGCCCTTTCCCTTTTCCACCGGTAATTCCGATGCAACAGTGGGCCGTCGCCAAATTTTACCGCGTTTGTTTTTTTTTTGTCCCAGTGGTAAAAACCCGAAAAAGGAACACGGACAAAGGTCAATTCCTCCAATTGGGACCTTTCCAAAATGGTAGGGCCACGGCCAAGACTTATTTGACCCCCTTTTTTTTCCAGTAGCCCAGGATAGCCCCCCCTTTGCCGCACAAGTAGACCATCAACCCTTCCCCCTCCCTCTTCCACCACACGATAGTTCTTCTTTTTATGAAACTTTGTCCCTTTCCTTTAAACTATTCAGTCGGTGTTTGCGTTTTAACCCTCTCCTCCGCCGGTCAAATTAGAGATATTTTTCAACCTTTCAAGTCCTACTTCTCCTTACAGCCGTTCGAATAGCAGTTAAGTTTTTTGGTCTGATTGGCAAGGACTTGACAAATCATGAACTTCCTACCCAGCTGGTGGTTAATCCCAAACCATTTTTTCCCAGCCCCAACACACTTCCCTTTTGCGCACTCCATCGTAGTTTACGATCTTTATTCATGACAGTGAAGCCCTTTCTCTCTTTTTTTTAATTTGTGCTTGGCTTTCGGTCTTCTTCTACGTGCACCCCCTTAGGCAAGTGGCCTTTGGTTTTCGTTTGTTTCTTTTTTAGGCGGCTGCTTGGTTTGTTTCCCAAGCCCGTCTCCAATTTATGAGTGGGAATACCTTTCATAATACCCCCCTACCTCCGGGCGCGGTCCCCCGGTTCCTGCAGCAATGTGATAATTCGGTCCTTGTCCCCTTCTTTTCTTCCTTTTTTCTGATTGCCGGGCTCAAGCCAGACCACTTCACCTCCCTTTATTTTTTTTTCAATTGATTCCGGCACCCGCTAGTGTTTCTCGTAGGTACTATTTTTCTTTTGGGTGGTCTTCCTTCCGGTCACTTTTTTTTCGGATATCCCTCTCCTTGAGATTAGCTCCTCCCGGCTCATTTCTTCAACGGCACGTAGTTGTTTTTTGGTTTTGTTGATGGATTTTCTGCCGGTTAACCACCACCCCCCGGCAAGTGGGATTCCTTCTTTCTTTAATTACCGTGGAAATTCCCCATCTTTCTTGACTTCTAAAATTCTCCCCGATCACTGCCCCTCCTAGCATATTTTAGGCTGTTTCCAACGTTTTCACAGTATCCAAGTCCCTCTTTGGTTTTTCTTTCTTCCTTGCTTGGTGTTTTTGCATTCGACACGGTATTGTTTCACTTGCGCCTTCGTGGGCGTTACAGTTCTTCCCCTTCGCTTTACGAGTCCTAGACGGCATACGTCTCAGAGGGTTTCCTCCCGCTTTTTTTGTCGTTGGATGACTCGATCGCGATGCCTTTTACCTCGCTTCTGGGTTCCCCCTTGGCAGATTAATGCCGAGTTTCCGATGACCATTTTGTCAGTTTCACTTTTCGAATTGCCGGAATGGCACCTGTCCGACGGTCTCCTTTTTCGGTTAAGGCCGATTGTCCATCGAACACGTCTCTTAGGGTTACTGGAGGGAGATGTGGCCTGTTTTCTTGTTCTGAGTTTGAGCGGATTATGTTTTGTTTAGCCTTTGGACTTAGAGTCCTCCGTTTCGCTCTGTACGTGAGATTTATTCTTTCTGTAGGGAAGACAATGTTCAGTTTATCTCACTTAGTTGGTTAAGTATCTCGTTTCCCCCATGCCCAGATTGTAAAGCTATTTACTTTCCCCTACAAATTATACAAGTCCCCTCCAGGCCGAGAGACAATTTGATAGTTGGGGTTTATCCCTCCGCCCCCGCCTTTACACTCCCTGGATTAAAAGCCCATTTTAGTTCGCCCGCGTTTATTTTTTTAGCGGCATTCTAGTTTCATTAGGTTTGGATCTTTATATATTTTCATCCCCAATTGTTTTTTTTTTTTCTTTTTTCGATATTCCCTTTTCACTTTGAAAGAGCTGACCTTTTATCTCTACTCCCCACTTTTCCCTTTCTGGAGTATCAGTCTCCCCGTTGGTTCAGGTTGAAACAACCTCCCCCTTTTTTGCATAGGACTAGTTGATGATTGGATTTGTGGGTGACTGGTTGTAAGTAAGTTTACCCTCTTCAGGTTTCCCCTTTCTACACTGCCAAGAATTACTTCCTTCCCATGGACCTTTCTCCCCTTCCTCACCCCCCCCCATCTCAAATCCCGGCGACTTTTCTCCCCCCTTCGCAACGCGAATTGTAGAGGCCCTCCCCACCTGAATTTTAACATGAACTCGGCCACAGTACTTGACCAGCCACCCCCTGAACTTCATTCGACCCTTTCGCCCGCAAATCATTATGCCCTTTCCCCACTGTTTAGATCGGTTGAGCCACATTTCATTTTTTTATCTTTTTTCCTCCCTAAAGTGAATTCTGAATATGACACCCCTTCGGTGTAAGACTTTGGACCCATTACATCGCTTCTCCTTAACACCCCCCACAGTCCCAGTTTCCCGCCCAAAGCGTCCCATCCCTTCCCGTTTTCCAGTACAAACAGACGTCGATGAGTCAAGGTAAAGCCCCCTTTTTTTTTTTCACGTCACGACTTCGTCGATGAGTTTTCCCCCCCCGTTTCTCACTTTCTCCCCCTCCCTGATTCTTGCTGCCGCCAGAGAGCAAACTTTTGACCATTTTTTCCTTTGTCCAAGGGCCGCAACACTATCCCCTTCGGCCCTCCCTCAGGCCATCAAGACAGTTGTCTGATAAGGGCCCCCGTTTGTGAATTTACATACTCTGATTAACAGGTGAGGAATCTTCTTCCTGGACCTTTGTGGTTTTGTGTGGGCGACAAAAACAATCGACCCCAGGCCGCCTGGAGGCAGAACCCCTCCCTTTCTACACTTCCCATTTTTTCCCACCCTAAAGAAATCCCTTACCTTATCCTAATCTCCTTTAAAATTAGAACACAGCGGAAACCCCTTTTTCCCCCCTTTCCTACACCAACGTGAAAACACTATTCTAGCCATTAGGCACAAAACTCGCTCATAACGTTCTGACAGCTTCCTTTGCTGAGCTGAGTCCGTCGCAGACCACCCTCGCGTATAAAAAGAAGGCCTTTCTGCTAAAATGGTTTTCCCCATCTTTTGGTTCGTACCCCGGTTTTCGAGTTTTTGCCGAGGGGCCGGAATTGCCCAAGACGGACGAACCCGAATTTTTTCCCCCTCCCAAACCCCCGCAGAATCACCCAAAAGATTCTCCTATTTAACCCGTCTCCAGCGAAGATTTTCATGAACCGTGCATTCCCAAATAGAAATCTATCTCTTACCTTTCCCGTCTTTTTCTATTTTCCTTCTCTTATCTGTCCCGGCAACGCTCGCCAGCGGCTCCTTCTTTGTGGACTTGGTTTAGGGGGTTTCTTTTTTTTTTTTTTCATTTCGTGGCAACCTTATATAAGAAGACCGCCGTCTTTTTTGCGCTTCGATTGCGTGCATCTTTGTTCCATGTGCCATTCGGGCATTATTTATCGTCGGCATTCCCCCCTGCTTTTTTCACTTGGCCCCTCCCTTCGGTATCCGCAACTTCGGCTATGATCTTTTTTTCTCTTTCCTATTGGCCCTGCTCGTTTTTTGTTCTACTTGCGGCACTGGTCGTCCTAGGGTCGCTACTATTTCGTTATGCCGTGCCCTTCACCGGAATTCTTTCGGGCGTACGTGGCTTCCTGGTTTTGATTTCACGGTCACAAACCAACAAAATTTTCCCATTTCCCGACTTTCCCTTTTTAAATGTTTAATTCTCCTTTAATGCAAGGGGGGTCTATAAGCTTCATGATTTTCCCTTGATATTATGCAATCTGCAGGCAATTCTTTTCTAGGATTCCGCAGTTTATCACTATGTTGGAGTTTTTTTCCTGAATGAATCTGTCCATTTTTCTTTAGACACAACGTATGTACTTTGTCAAACGCCCCCCGACCTGTCAATCGCGGAGGGAACCTTTTTCTTTCGACTTTTAGCGATCCTCTGCTTACCCGATGGTGTTTGTTTTTCTTTCCCTCGCTTTTGGGTACAGATTACTCAGATGTATTGAATTTTTTTTTATTTTCATCATATTGGTGGCCCCAAGATGAAAAGAGTACGTAGTTACCTCTGTAGCCTCCTCGAGTCTGTGATAGAGGAAATTTCATCGGGTTTTTTACGACCTTTTTAATGGGCAGATTTTGCATAGCCCTTGTGCTTTTTTTTTTCGTGCTTCGGAAGGTGATGGGCACGAATTTTGGCTTCTGCCGGTTGTTGCCTCCCTGCGGGTGATTTGCTTTGTCGGTCGTCCCCTGCCTCCTGTTTAGCCTTGGACTTCGGTCTTTACCCCGGGCGTTGAAGTCCGCAGGGTTCTCCTTTCGTTTAGTTTTTCAGGCCTGTTTTGAACCGTTGTACTACAACTAAATTCCTAAGAACTCTGGCGGCCAGCACTCACACTATCGCTGCGAATACTTTCCCACTCAGCCTTTCCCGGAGTAAAGACCCAATCGACTGTTTATTTTCTTTTTTTATCCCCCCTCCAGACACCGTAGGGCACAAGGATTCTCGATATATTTTTCTCTCCGTTGTTTTTTCGCTTTTCCCCCCTTTCCGAATAGCTCGATAGTAAGACTCCCTTACCGCGTTTCTTGGGGTTTAAAGGATGTTGACGACAGGTAGAGCTGAAAAAAAGATATCTACCCCAGAGCGAGTCCCCTCCCTAGGCTGAGGGACCGGGGGTGGGACCTTCTTTATCAGCTAGACTGGTAACCACCCCCCGATTTACCTAACCCCTTCATTCGGCAATACACCTGGCCGTTCTCCTGATTTTCCCCCAAGCAAGAACCACCCCTGAAAAGAAAAGGTAAGGCCCCCGTCTTAAAAGGCTTGAAAGGTAGAGCAATTAACCAGTCAGGAATATCCCCCCCCCCACTCAACCCGAAAAAGGCCTGGAAATACCAGCATCCCATCCCGCACCCCGCCGTTGGTCGATGGTCCCTTTGACCGTAAAGCTAAGGAGTACCCCTGCTCCCGTCGGCAGGTGCATACGTTCCCCCGAACAATGACTCGCTTGTCTCGGTACTCGCGAATTGCATCCTCTTGGCCCCCCAACCCCCCCCCTTTCAGAGCCAAAGACGCGCTCGATCCCCCCCAACTGGTCACCATCCGGTCCGTTCAACCAGCGGAATTTCTTCTGCTACTTTAAATGGCGAGCATTGATACCCCCCCCCGGCGAGTAGACCCCAAAGAAGGAGGAATTCGTGAACAAAGGCAAATTAAAGGGTAGACAGAACCGTAAAATCCGCGGCTTTTTTCATGAAGAAACCTCACCCCCACATCTTGCGACAACTGCCCCTTGGCACTTGGAAGAGCAAACCTTGCCGCCCTCTTCTTTTCTCGTGGCCTCGGGAAAGAAGATAGCGACGTTTTTTTGGAATTTCCCATTCGCGAAAAGGTTTGATTCTTAGAATCTTTTTGGTTTTGTAACAGTGGAGTCATGAACCCCAACAAGGCCCCCCCCGGACCCCTTTTTCCCCCGGGACTTGCCTTAATCAAATTACGGCTGGTCCAGTAATTTTGAAAGACGTCCTGCCAGACCCTGTCCTCTTTCCGCTAGAACAGCTCAAAAATCCATCCTCAAATATGAAACACCCCGATCGTCTAGCCGCGTTCCATTTGCGTAAGCCCTTTTCCCTCCTGAGTTCTGTTGCGTGCAGCTGAAGGAAGACCTCCCCTGCTACCCCGGAAGGCCCTTACTTGCTCCCCATGTCCCCATCGCTGGTAGAATCGCCTCGTATGCGGTTTCTTCGGGAGACCTTCCCATGACAATAGGAAACCCCCCTAAGGTGGATAAATCCCAAAAAGCCCGGACAGTAACCTTTCTCGCCCTTGCCTCGTCGGTATTGCAGAGCAGATTTTTTGATCCCCCCCCTCTGCTTTCCTCCTTTGGCGGGAGCGGCCGGTTTAATGTCATGAATCTTTAGGCCCTCTCCCCTTTGGCGCTGGGTGACTTGTTCGGCAGGCTTGGTTTTGTTCTTTCATCGTAGTTCATTATTTGTTCTCCCCTTGTCTATGCCGTGCGCGAGGCCTGAGACCAGCCTCATGTTTTCTTAATCGGGCCCTCTTTGATTTCGATAGGACTTTTTCTATCCCCGGAACACTTCGAACCATGACAGCAAAATTGCATAATCCCGAGTGTTTATAGTATTAACCGAGGACTTTAGTTTGGAAGTTTCTCCTGGCGAAAGGCGCCCTTTCTTCTGATGGTTATTTAGCCATGGTAAGTTGCGGCCCGGTTTTAACGGGGTAGTCCCTTCTGGGCCGTGTCCTTTCCCGCTTTGTTCACTGGGACCCCCCCAAAAAACCCCCTTCTGGTTGACGGAAGGTAATCAACCCTACCCCCCCTCGTTCTACCGGGGACAACAGCGATTTATATTATATGCCCGGCCCTTAACTTACCACTACTTCGGTGTTTTCGTCTCTTACGGACACTCTGTTTTTGCACGTGTCCACCCTTTCCCCTTAAGTTTAAGCGTTCTGGTTCCTCCTGGCTTTATGCATTGACGGCAAGGTAGTTTCCCCCCCCTTACGGTCTGTGGGCTTCAACAGCGAAGGATGGTTATTTTCTCCTCTCGCACTCCGTTTTCCTGCCTACGGATCTCTCTGGTTGGACGTTACAGTTCGTCGTGGGCTGACTCTCTAGCTGGTAGTTTTCATTAGCTGCCCTTCTTGGTTCCTCCTTTCACTTGTTTCTACTGAACCGCTGTCTGGCCGGTCCTCGCCTCCTTCTTCACCTGGGCACTGCGCGGGGGATCAGTGGTACTCCATTTTTCTCTTAGTCTTTCTTCGTCCTGACCACCTTTCTTTTAGTTCTTTTTATGGTCTTCCTTTGTATGATACAGCAGGTTATTTCTTTTTTCTTTTTAAATTCCTTCTTTTTTCTTTGCTGCTACTTTCGAGCCTGTTTTTCGCTCGCCTTGTTTATTGGAGCTTTCCCCTTTCCTCATGGCAAATGGTGAATTCTTTTCAAATTTCCTCTTTTTGGTGTCAAACAGTCAGAGGAGACTCCTCCCCCCCCTTTTTACATATCCTTAAGCATCCGAATTATTTCGCTAGTTTCCTTTAGCCGTTCTTGAATACTTATTCACATCTCAACGTTATTAGCGGTATATAATTAGGAGCCTGACCTCTTCTCCCTAATCCCGTTTTTTTTTCTGAGAGTCACTCCCTACCTTTTTCCGGATCGATCGCTACAGCCGACATAAACGCGTTTTTTTAGGTAGTTCCTTCGCTTTTTAGATTTTCTTCCCCCCCCTATCGATAACGATCTCTTCTTTCCTCGGGCTTCCCTTTTAAAGCTCGGCCTGGGTCCACACGCGCCCGAAGAAATAATTTCGGCATAACAAAGTCCCTTCCAGAAGACAATAACCCCCCCCAGAGTTTTTCCCCTCCTTTAAGTTCTCGCCCCCCAAACGCTTCGCAAGTCGCAAAGAGCAATAATTGACTCCCACCATCTTCCCTGTTTTCCTCCCACAGGCGAACACGCACCCGTTTCGATTCCTCCCATATGCCCGTAAACGCCGGCCTTGCGTACCACCTGTAACCGCGGCAGTTCGGACTTTTTACAGAAAACCCCCCCCCCTAAAGCGATTGTCATGGCAAGGAGAACCCCCCACCAAGCCTTGCCGCGCCCATGCAATAACCTCTCCCCTCAAACCCTCCCCCCGTTAAAGTCAACCTGCGTTGCACCGAACCCCCAAGCTTCGAGCATGAGTCCATTCCCCCACGTATTCTGTTAGCCTCATACCCTTCCCTTTTTCCCCTCTGAGTAACGTACATGTGTACGCCCAGGCAGCCGCAAGGCATGCCTTCCCAAGATCTAAACCTAAAAATTAATTCAATTTTCCCCACAATTAGCTCCTTTGCCGTTCCCGAGGCCGGCTCGCACGTGGCTAGGGAAAGAAGTTTCTGTCACGCATTTTCATACGGAGAATTCCGAGCACTTTTTTTTGGGTACACTTGACACACTCTCCACTGTCTTTTGTTGTCACAGTGGTGCGAAATCCCCGACCCCGTCCCCGTCCCACACCTGGGTCGACCCAGTAATAAATTCCGGGCCGGCAACCTGACTTTTGAACCTTCTTCCCGTACTGCTTCTACCCGCCAGGAAACCGACCATCCTCACTTTTTTCCCAGTCCCTTTCCCCCCAATCTGGTTTTCCCCCAGATCTTCCTTTTTCCCCCTGTGCTTACGAATCTTCGACGTTTTGACTTCTTTTTTTTGGCAGCTGCAGGGGGGAAAAAATGCCGCCTAGCACCCATTTTCCCTTTTTCCTTTCTTTTCCGATGCGCTTTTTCGACAGCGCCGGCGTGTCGACTTCCGGTCCCTTTTCCCCTCCCTCCGGTGCGATCAAATCACCCCCCCCGAAGTCAATTCCCCCCCACCAGATTTCTCAAATCCTTAGTTTTTTAGCTGATTCACTTCCAGTGCCGCCTCTCTCTTTTCCTTTTTTTGGTTTCTCTATTGGAAGGGACCATGATCTTCTGATTGCACCTGATTTTTTTCATGTGGCTTCTTTTAGGGTGAGGTGTCGGAGGAGGGTTGTCTAGCCCCTCCCCAGTAGATAGGAGTGGCCACTTAATTATCCCCCGTTATGAGATCGATGAGAACCATCGTCCCTTTCTTTATCCCCCTCCTTGATTATATAGATCCCCCCCCTTAATTGTTCTGTTAATCCCCTCCCACAGCAACCCCCCCCATTAACCCCATGAGTTCTAGTTATTCCCCCCCAATTGCCCTTTTCCGATCCCTTCCGCTACCCACTCGCCGGTTCACGATCCCTGTGAATGGAGGCATTTTATTATACTTTTTTCCGGCTGCACTTTCCCTTTTTTTTCTTCCAGTTGCCGTCCAGTGGTTGGACTTTTATTTCTTTTCCACTGTTTTTTCCAACCACAAAAACGCGGCCCCTTTTTTTGACCAGCCCGGAATTTCCGTTGTGTGAAATCACTTTGCTTTTATACTCTCTTCAACTTTCCCTATGGCAAACGCATACCTCGTTTCCACCGAAGTTCAGTGGCACCATTTTTCACGGAATTTCTTTTTTTTTAGTTTTAATGAAGGCGGTGTTCCTGGCCCCCCCCCCCTTTATTGGTTGTCACGATTGAAAGCCGTCTGGGCGGTTCCCCCTCTTTCCTTTAGATGACGCTTTTCAGGGATAGTCGACCTTCCATCGTGGTGCGTGCCAGATGGTCGCGTGCTTTCCTGCTACCCCTCGGTCCATCAGCTTGCTTCCGGATTGGTTTTTCAGTTCCTTCCTTTTATTATGACAAGCTTCATGGTTCCCAATTCGCGAATGCCAGTTTTATAACCCCTAAGGGGATGCAGTTGGTTGCAGCGTTTAAGAGCCCGATTTTAACCTTTTCTTTAGTGATGTTCTGG
>Ga0179591_1290841_pt1 | contig 11582 bp, 12 predicted proteins | sample CZOMad2_1_08_16f_FD_182891 | JGI IMG/M metagenome (GOLD analysis project Ga0179591, IMG submission 182891) | Vadose zone soil fungal communities from Angelo Coast Range Reserve, California, USA - CZOMad2_1_08_16fungal (PacBio error correction) | ecosystem: Environmental > Terrestrial > Soil >... | reverse complement strand
TGAGTCTTCTTACAATCCCCCTTCTGACGATTCGCTCCAGCTCCCCCTGAGTGTTTCCTTTTTTCCCTCGCCTCTCAGAGTGATACGTTCCGTGCACACGACGTTTTTAGAAAACTTTTCGACTAACACGTCAGGGCATTCCCAACGCCTAATTAATGTTGAAGATTCTGCCCCCCCCTTTTCAATACCCGGATTTTTGTAGTAGGAGTATGCGTTCCTGAATCATATTACCCCCCTACGGGCTTTTCTTCCTATCTGAAGCTATCGACAGTCCCCTATCTAACCCCACTTGGTGATACTTAATCGTAACGCCCCTTTCTTTTTGTCAGTGAAAGCCATCGGAGTTCTTCTTCGAGTCTCCCCGTTAAGACGGCCCCGGCCCCCCCCCCTGTTCCTGAGCTGTTTTGTGAGATTGAAATCGAGATTCTCTATATCTACTCTTCATGTTTTGTTGTGATCTAGCAGTTCCCTCTTCCTCCCTCCCCGTTTCATACCCCTAACAGCTCCATTCGTGACCTTCCCCCGCTCCGGATCTAAATAGAAGATGACGCGCGGGTTTTGTTTTTGCTCGGTTTTTCAACTGGCCCCAGGCATTTCGTTCTTGTCATGGGTCTATCTCCACGATGCCTTTTGTGAGAGCCCTCTTCTCTTCCTCGTTCTCCCTCGACTGGTTGGCAGTACGGGTACAAGACTCATATTCCTATAACAAGGAAACCCCTCCCCCCACCCCTTTCCTTTCGCACCTGTTTTCCTCTATCCACATTGCGGAGGCGAGTTACGCGTTGTTAAATTCCCCTACGGGTTGAGGAGAAATCTGTTCTCAAATTGCAGAAGTTCCCTTTCCTCCCCTTCCCCCCCCCTCGGATTGCCCGCGCTCGGATTCGATTTCCCTTCTTTCCCCCTCCCCACCTAGACCTGTCTTTTGAGAACGGGACCTTTGCAGAAACTTGAAAACCGGTTGAATGGTCTCCTTGGAGACTTTGACTTTCTCTACTAAAGTCGCTCGGCCGATCCCTCGATTCCAATTGAACGTTGAACAATGCGATTTCCTCAGTGCATTAGTAAGAGTCCAAATGGTTCCCAGTTTTAAAGTGTCTCTCCCCCCTCGCTTGACGACTTTTAGTTCTCTCCCGCTTTTTTAAATGTGCCCCATGTTTACTCCCGGATGGGGTGCTCATCAGAGATTTGGTCTACCCGATCAAATATGCGAAATTTTTTCTGAGATTCCTCGCAGTATTTTCTCTTTTTCTCCCTTTTTCTCAGGGCACTGACTTATTTCTTGCCCTCCACCCCTATCTGGGCTACGGATGGTCAAAAAAAATGATTTGAAGTTTGGTACTTATTCATTTTCCTTAACATACGTGCTTGTAGTTGTCCCCGTCTCTAACGCTTAGGGTACGGTCTTCCTCTTCTCTTCCCTCCTTTTGTTCCTCCTAAGTAGGTTGTACTCTTTTTAACCCTTTCTTTTTCGGTACGACTTCCCCACTCAGGTTTGAAGCCCCCCCCCCCATCTCTTTGAATCTTTTACGCCCGACTTCCCTTTCCTTTCCTCACACCCGCTTTGCGGATAAAGCCTGATTTTTTGGACAGCAATGTTTTGCCCTTGCACCCCAGAGCAGTCCCTCCCTTGAAAATTCTGCCCGCGCTATGCTTCAACTTTCCCCTCCTGGACTAGTGCCCGAGAACCTTACGATCTTGGACTCTTCTTTGCCGTGTGACCCATTCTTTTCCTGACCCTTCATTCCTTCTTTTCTCTTCCCCGCCCTTCAAGTTCCATATGCTTTTCTTGATTCGTGTTGCGATCAATACCCCCCGGTCCACCTCCCCTTCGATGCGTTTCCCTGTGCTTGGCTTGATGTTTTCCCCCGCTCCACCCCTTGCCCAGCCGACTTACTTGATCTGATGAGCAACCTCCTGGAGGCCCAAAGTAACCCCGTTGACATTTTTTTCTGAGCATCCGACCTGAGCATTCTATTTTTTGCCCAATAGGTTTAACACGGTTCTAACCCTTTCCCAAAAGGCTCTTAGCCCCCTTTCTTATCCTTATCTTGATCTTGACGGGTATGCGGGCGAGGTCTTTTTTCCTGTCGGTTGTGTTCGTGGCCGAGGACAGTTTTGGTAAGGACGGGCTTTTTGCTAAGTTTCCTTTTCATGCGAATGTCTTTCCCTTTTTTTTCCCACATATTTGTACTCTTTCGTTAATTGTACAGTTCCCGCACACCCTCCTTCAGCTCAATATTTCCTGGGCACCTTTCAGGCGGACAACGTTCTTTCCTTTCTTTGATGCACCCCGAGGTTTTATCATCTTCTCTCTCTCTCGGTGTTGTTTTTTTCGTATCCTTATTGAGAACGAATTGCCGGCGTTGGGAGTGAACGCCCTCTCATTGTAAACTCACAGTAGCCGATTTGCCCCCCACCACACTCAATGAGGAAAATGATTATTTAAGGGTTGTTTGGTTTTTTGCCTATCCAGAAGTAACGAAAGGACGTTCCCAAAGCGCTTTCCCCGGACACCCACCTGTGCCTTCCTTCCTTTCCTAATTTGAAATTCAACTAAACACGGACTCGAGCAACCCCCCCCAACCAGACACCCGCACTACAGCCACCTCGCCGCTCCCGTCGTGGTCTTTTTTCGGCGGTACGATTTTCACGCTCCTTTGGTGCTTTGCTTCAGAGTAAATAGTGTTCCCGCTTCGTTCCCCTCACGGCCAATTTCGAAGGCGCCTCTTTTTTCCCCTCCCCCTTCACTGGGGAAATTACAGTTTCCTTGAATATCTCTCTTGAATTCGTTTTCTGGGAGTTTTTCGTCTTTTAACATCTTGCCTTCTCTTTTTTTTCACCCTCACGAGGTTCTTTTATGATGAACGCACACGTTCCCTCAGCATCGTTGAATCATTTTCGCCCCCCCCTTCAATGCTTCACGACCCTCCCCTCCCCCCTCAGGTTCCCCTTTACAGGTTTACTAAGAGAATGTAAATGTCGTCAAATGTGCGCTTAGCCGTCCAGGTCTTTCCCCATTTTTATCCGAAGGGCCGTCCCTTTTTCCTTCTGTTTACTTATGGTTGGTATGCCTCCCCGATAATTTATTCCTTCCCTGCCCAAATCTGTTTGGCTACTTTCCCCCCTCACTTAGTCGTTCCCCCTTCCCTTTTGCTCCCGAGTGTCTTAGGACCATGATGTGTTCGTCCTGTAAGAAACGATTGCGGTAAACCAATCAATGAGACCCCACTCAAACCCTACTGAACCATTGGTTTCTACAAGTTGCTTCTTGTCCAAACTTCGAACAGCGATCGCCTCCCCTTACCCCCCTCCGCTTTCAATTAATAATTACAATTATGTTACAAGGACGTACACCCCAAGTCTTTTTTCCGCAAGCCCGTTCCCCCTTCCCGTATGTGCCTGAGGTACCCCCCTCCCCCTCCTACCGTGCCCTCTCCCCCCCCCCTTTCAAAATTCTAATCTAACTCGTCAATCTTGTTCTAGAAACTATGAGTTTGACTCTTAACCCAGCCTTATAGGTTCAAACTTCCTTTCCCCCCTTCTGAATTACCTCGGCATGATCCTCCCCTTCTCCGCCCCCTCTTTGCTTTCACGTGTACCTGGTTCCACCCTTTGAGTTTAAGTGCGGGAGAAAACCGTGTCTCAGCCATGACTCCGGCTATCTCTCTTTATCGAACGCTCTTCCCCCCTTTGCTGCCGTCACCTGTTTTCTTTTTCCCCCTCTAACCAATCGGCCGATTCGCTCCATCTCCTTTTCTTGCTGTGTCCAGGATTCATAGATGTCTGCTCAGTGCAGTTTCCCAGACGTCGTCTTTCGACCATATGTCGCCCCTTCCGGTTTGCATGAACCAACGCGCTCCTCTTTTTTTCCTCTCCTCTCTGTTGGATGTTCCGGGGAGCACTATGCGAGTTTTCCGAGGACTACGATGCAAAATCCTGGAGGGTCTTCCCTCTCCCCGTTGAAGATTCGTTCCCGTCCATAGCCACCACCCACCTTTCCTATAGTTTTCTTCCCCACATGGAAAGGGAGAACCCTTTTCCGTGAAATTTACCCTCCCTCTGGACGGATATTCCCTCTTCCCCCCGAATCTTCTCGGCCAGGTTCGCATGGTCTTGTTTTCTTATTCATCCTGCCTTTTCATACCCTTAGGTGTGTGTTGCGATCGTCCTCTTTTCCCTACTCATCCCCTGACCTTTCTCCAGGAGGTCCCTTCCCCCCCCCTCCCCCGATCCGGGGAGTCGAGTCTGGCCCCCTCCTCTTTCCTCGAGGATGGAACTAGTGCGGGCATACGCTTGTCAATGGTTTTATAGCCCACAGATAGCCCAGGTTGGTTTTTAGCATTCATGTGCCTTCTTTTTCTTCCTCGCCTTCCGCTCCACGCCCTCGTTTTTTATCTTCTTGCCTTCAGTGCAGAACCCCCGAACAACCCCAAGCGACGGCCGCACTTTTCGCGATCTTTCCCCACCCTTCCGTTGCTTTTGAACATCAGGGTGAGGAGTTATTTTCTTTTTTCAAGGCAAGACGTCGTTGCCTTCCAGAGTCTCACGGCTCGGCTTCTCTTTTCCCTCCACCTCAGGCAGTCAATTAGGGTGGCTGGAAGCGAGGCTCCCCTTTTTCTAGGTGACTCCAAAGAAACCCCCTTTTTTTCTGGGCGGCATCCACGTGAGGAGCTAGATACCAGACTTAGCGTTCGTACCTTAAGGAGACACCTGTTTGCGCCCCCAACAGTTTTTCGATTTCCCTGTGCTTTTCTTTTACGCGCTAAAGGTTTCCCCTTTTTTTTCCCCTTTCCTGCTCGCGCGAAGGAGGGGGGACTCTTGTAAATTTCGGGCTCCCATTTTACCCTGATAAGGGCTTGGGTTTCAGCGAGCAGATAAATGTTTTTCTCAGTCTCAACACCTTGCGAATATTCGCGATTTTCCTTCGCGTCATTCTTTGGACGGGATCTTTGGCCAAATGGAACCTTTTTCTTAAGGCTGCGTTTTACCAACCACTAACTTTTCCTTGAAGGCCTTCCGTTTTACCATAGTTCTTTCCTTTTCCTTCTTTTGGGGTAAGGTCTTCGCTCGCTGTTCGTTACGTTTCTTCTTTGCTTTTTTAGCACTGTTCCATCGTTTAGTGCCTATCTTTGTCATGAACAATCTTTTCGTATACTCCTCTCCCCATAAGCCCATTTTGTTTCATTACTGATTAATTGCACTGACCAACAACCCCTTTGTCGTGAAGGATACTCGTTGAAGGTGTCCATTTAATTTGCAGACACCCCCCCTGCTCCCCCAGAGGTCAAACGGCATGCCAAGCGCCACCTTTCCCTAAATTATTTTTTTTACTTCCTGGGAGGCGACAGCTCCCCCTTTTTTCGTCCTTTAACTACGTTCGACCGGACCCCACCCCCTTCTTTTCCCTTTTACGGCTGCTGAATGTAAGATTTTCTTTCCTAAGGTCGCCAGCTTCGCTTCTGTCTTTTTTTTCCTACATCAAACAATGACGCTGCGGGCAAACACGGAAGGGCATGGATGTTCAGCGCCCTGCACTCCCCTGACTTCCCGTGCCGAGATTTAGCGTACGTTCCCCCCTTTTCCCATTGCACAAATTGAGTTGCTGTTGATCTTCTTTCGACCCTTTACTTTCCGTCGTTTTACCACCGCCTTTATAGTAGTTTTCACATTAAAAAAAGGCTCTTGAACTTTTGGCTCTCGCGCGAAGCTCTGACCGTGGATTTTTTCTGCGGGATTCCGCGTTTTCATTTTTTTTTTTTTTCGTGGCTGCACGTGGGAAGGAAGTTGTTTGGTCCGTCTCTTTGACCCTCGAGGGGTGATTTCAGGTGTTCTGATTTCCACATCTTCTGTCCCCCCCCTTTCTTTTTTTCTTCCAGTAACACCCTGTTTTCCGGTTCTTTTGAAGTACTTTCCCCAACCTCACTGTTCCCCCTGTTTCTTTCCTTCCCTTTTTTTACACCGCACCCCCCCGCGGCTCAAATCCCCCTTTTCCCTATCTCCCCCCTTCCCTCGTTTTGTTGATTTAGTTATATTCTCCGCTTTTTTTTGTTGGACTGGGAAAGCAATTGAGAATGTTTTTCAACCCAACAGTCTCTATTTGCCCGTGACCTGCGGAAACCCCTCCGCCTTTTTTCTTTTGCCTTTACATCAACTTGTTTTTTGGGGAAGGACAAAACATGTGGAAACCCAACCCACCTGTGTCAAATTATTTTCGCACTCCCCTGGATCCCGCGTCCCCCTTCCTCCCCCCCGTCTCTCTAATGCCCAAAACCCCCCAAACCCCCCTTCCGCACCATCGCCCTCATCCCCGGCAGCGCTTCATTCTCCTCTTCCTTTGCACTATCCTGGTGGTGCAAGTTTGCTCCAACGGTTAGAGGTCGGAAATAGACGCGTAGAATTGAGCGAAAACTACCTGGCCCATTTCCCGGTGTTCCAGCAATGAGTTTTCTGTTCCCCTCTCTCTATGCCCGTGAAGTCTGGTCTGGGCCCGGGCGCTGGAACCATCAATGTTCCCTTCCCCTTGTGGACATCCGCATTCTCAGTTTTTTTTTCTTTGCCTTGGGCTGTGATAGCACCCTGAATCATGTATCTCCTCTGGCTCTCCCTTCTTTCCCTTCATCCTCCATCCGCAATGCGTTTAGGTCGTAGGTGTTGACCTTAGGCATGTCCAAGCGACTGGCGCTGTTTGCGTCCAGGGCGTTCTTCCCCTTCCTACGCGCTTTCATTTTTGGTTCCAGGCTTGGGACTTTTTCTGCAACATTCAATTCCGAGTCCATCTATCTTAACGTTGACAACGCTTTTTTTTTTTTATCCGTGTACCCTGTTGCCTCACGGCTCCCCCCAAAAGCGAACTTTTGTTTTTCCATCCCCCCTGCTTTTAAGAGTCGTCCCCCCCCCGAAATTCGAAAAGGCAATAAAAAGACTGACCCAGGGAAAACCCCCTTTTTTCTTAAAACGTTAAATCCTTCACGAACAGTTACAATCAGCTGCGAGTCACACCCCCCCCCCCCCCCTTGAATTATGGAAGGCCTGAGGTCCCCGCCCCCTTCAACCCTTTCTTTACCTAAGCAAGTAAAGTGCCCAGCTCTCGAGAACCAGGGAAAGACTAAAGTGCACTGATACCCCAGCATAACTTCACCGGACTCTACGAAACTCGTCATATTATGCCTTTTTTGGATAATACATCTTTCGTTTTTCTATTTTAACCCGAAATATCAGGTTACCATTTGCTCCTCCCCCCTTCTGTAATCAATGTTCTATTCCTCCCCCTCGTCCCCTTCTTTTTCCTATCCGGTAAAATAGAGAGTGAGCCATGGCATAGACTGCGTGGTTCCCCCCACGTTGTCCTCCTTCCCTTTCCTTCTCCAGTCTATAGTCGCACCCCGCTCTTCTCCCCCGTCCAGTCACCTGTGTGTTATGTCCGCTAACTATTGGATAAGCAAAATGAGTTTGACTTGCGTGATGAGAATACGTAATCGAGCGCTTTCTCGCTTTCTTTCTTACATACGTCTTGCACTTTCTTTTGACCCCTTCGCTCCACCTAGTGAAGTGCCAGCGAATAAGTCTTGGAAGACTTCCCGGTCATTGCCTCCGTCCTTTTTTCGTTTTTAAATGGCTTGATTCCCCCCTTCGAGCGTCCTCGGCCCACATGAAACAACTCGGTTTTGGAGGGTAGGCGCGCTCTCTCGCCTCCAATTTCCTCTCCCCCCCCCCACTTTCTAATCCTTTTCCTTATCGCCCATGGAAATAGTAGATGAAGGGCCTGTCTTTACCTTCCGCGTCCTTGATCTTCCTGTTTTTTTTCTAACAAAGGACTTTCTCCTGGCCTTCCTATGGGAGCTTTTCGTTTTCTCTAGAGTAGCTCTCCTTCGTTGTTGTGAGACTCTTCGAATCGCTTTTCACCTTTTTCATCCCCCCGACAGCGCATTTCGGACCTTCCTCCTTCTTTTCGTAGACTCCTATGGGAAGAGAGCGTGTACCTGTCACGACTTTTTCCCGATTGTCCATGGGTTCCCGCCAAGAGACCCCATTTGGTTTTTAGCTCCATGTCCCCCCTCTCTTTTTTCCCTGCGTTGCGAATGTTCGCGGTTGGCCTCGTAGTCCGCGGGAAAAGCCCCTCGCATTCTTTCCGCCCCCCCCCCCTTCACACACAAAATAGGGAAAGTGGTTCGCGTCCCCCCCCACATGGTTTTCGTCGCTTTTGTTTCCTTTCCCTCTGTTTGAGGAGCACAATTTTCGCCCAAGGCAACCTACCCTTCTTTCCCGTACCAAGCTTCTCCCCCCCTCCTCTGATCTTGAAAGAACCAGGCGGGTGGAGATGGGCGTCCACTTCCGCCTTGTTTCGTTGAGCTTCCCTCCCCACTGGCAGCACCTTTTCTCCCTCCTGTATTTGAGCGAGACGTCTGCAGTCAGTAGTGACACCGTTTGCGCCACTGCCGCTCGTTGCCCCTTCCTTCTTCTCTTCAACGGTTTCCCAGTTGTTCATTCCCCCGTTTTCCTCCCTCTGATGGCGATTGCTGTTAACGTGGGAAATTTTCCCTGAAAATCCCCAAAAACACCAAAAAACCAAAAAACCAATAGTACCCCCCCCAAAAAAAAATTGGCTGCGTTTTCGAGTCTCTCATCGAGGGTGGATAGATCCCCCACCCTCGCCATACCGTCTTCCTCTTTTGTTTCGTCGTCATTGCTTGATGCTGGTACTTTCCTTTCCCCTTTAGTTCCGTTCTAACGGCACTCGTGCGTTACTTTTGGCTTGCGGCCACCACAAAACATCAATTCTGCCCTTCTCCTTCAGGCCTCCCTAATTTTGTCATTAGTCCGCTTCGCCGTGGTTTTTGCTCGTGTGTTTCGCATTTCCTGTTTATTTCCGTCTTAGTGATAAGGATTGTTCTTTTACCACTGTCTGATATCCTCTCCCCCCCCCTCCCGGGGCTTAAGCCCAATCTCTTTTTTCCTCTTTCCCTTCCCCCTACCCCTACCCAAAAACCAGTGGTCAGGGAATGAAAGGTTTTTCCTTTTGGACTTGTTGCCTTTCCTTTTGAGAACACCTCTCCCATCCAACATCCTGGAACATGTCTTCCCCCCCCTTTAGTATGGCTACTTTTGATGAAGGCGACCCCAGCCCTTTACGACGAATTTGCCTCTTTCGCTGCCTTAAACCCTTTTTACCTGTAACCCTGCTTGGGTCTTTCCCACCAATTTGTAAGAAGGCTCATATTTGTGACTTCTTTTTGCCCCCCCCGATTCCCCCCCCTGTAAACGCCCCGTATTCGTCTTTCCACAGGCTTCTTTCCCTTGCTTTTTTCCCTGGACAATAAAAAGGAACGGGCAGGCTATTCGTTCCCCACCTGACCCTGAGGCCCACAGCACCCTTTTCCCCCCTGGTAGGTTTTTCTAGCCCCTTCTACCCTTTGCATCATGTTTGCGTACAACAGACTCTGCACCCCCCGTTCTTCGCCCCCCCCCCCGTTTTCTCCTCCCGTCCCTGATCCTTCCCTTTCGTTTGAGAGATCTGGAAGTGTTTTGGTTTTGTTTGTTGAGGGGCTAGAGTCGTGGAGTACTTTCTTTCTTTTTTGGCTCCTTGCGTCATTCTTTACCTCCTGGTTCACCCTATTTTGTACTTAATTCGTTCTGGACAGTTTAACGAACAAACCCCATGCGAGCTCGTTCCCTCCTCATGGAACCATCCCTTCTCCCTGTTAGTCTTTCTCCTTCTGCCACGGCACCCGCTTCCCCCGCCTGCCGTTAATATAATATATCTTAATCCAAGGTGTGTTGAGATTCTGACTCGGATTGCGAAGTCTGCATGGTTTCCTGGTCAAAATGTCCTTCCCCACCCAAAGTTCCTCCCCTGATTTGCCATGACATTGCTCACCCCCATGCTCCTGTCGGGACTGTAGAAATGAATTCCCCATGAAGGACCCCCTCCTCGTGGAACCCCGACAACAAAATCCTCCCCCCATAGAAGGCACCCTAGAACGGCTCCCCTCGCCCTTCCCCTACACCCGTTTTAGCAAGACAAAAAGCCAGATAAGACCAGCAATCAAGAACTTGCATCTATGCGTACGATTGGCCGTCAGCCTGGTTTCCTTCCCTCCATATTGAACGGTTCGACTTTTTGTTTTAACTGACTTCATGTTCCTCAGGCGCGATCCAACTCTTTTCCCCCGGTGATGTGACCGTTTCAATGTCCTTTAAGCAGACTATTTTTCCTTCCCCGTGTTACTTTGTTTGTTCTGGCCCGTTGTCCGTGGCCCTTTTCAATTCCGATGAATAAGCAGCTTCTGTTCTGACTGACAGCGGATGTCTAGTTTTTCCCCCCAACGAATCCAGCCTCGCCTATTTTCATCTTACTTGCGGCATCTTCACATCCTCCCCTCCCGGTGTCGGGAAACAAGGAGTTTCCTTCAGCTTACATGTCCAATTCTTCTTGAACCTTCCTCCCCTTAGCCGCCAATCTTGGTATTGTTGACCCACCTCCCGTGTCATTGCTTGTTACTGATCGTGGTTTGTTCTGCAACATTCCAATTCCACCGATTCCCATCCCCTCCCTTCCCTTCCCCCCCCACGGGTGTATCAGGAAGAATTTCTTAAGAAGTTCCCAGAGATTTTTATCAAAGATGTGTTGCGAGTCTTATCCCGTCCCCTTTGTTAGGACAATCCTTGAGCACCCCCCTACTGACCCCTTTTTCACCATGGCCCGGACACCGTACGAAGCGGCGAAAAGACTTGTTCCGCCGTCCCCTAATTACCAAGATTATTGGTTCGTACAGTCCCCTTCAAATTCATTCTTTTTTTCTTCGCAAAGTGATCGTGAAGATTACCTTGCCCTCAATCAAAGTATTTCCTGGATACACAGCATCCCCTCAATGACGCTACTGAACTCCTCCTGCATATTCGCATGATTTGGCAAATATACTGAGCAGCCCTCTGAACCCACTCCCCCAGGGCAAAATTGCGCCCCCCCCTCCCCCTCTTAGAGAATTTTCCTCCCCCTCCTCCAGTGCTCCAAGGACCTTTCACCTTTTCCCCTTTTCTCTCTCCCGAAGAAAGAATAGGCCAGGGAGTGTCAGGAATGTTCTTATCACTTATCCCTCCTGAGATTTATCTCCGTCCCCCGCCTTGTTGCCCCATCCTTTGTTAGTGATCCGCACCGCCACCCCAGGCGGCAAGAAAGAGGGACCTTTTCGGAAAGGCCTAGGAAGCACGAGCGTAGGTGTATAATCTTGCCTTGCAGCCGCTTGCCTTTTCGAAATATGTTCTCCCCCCCCCCTCAACAGTGCAAGTTTGAACACCCCGCGCTAGTCCTGTTTGGCGATCGCTACTCCCGGTGCTTATCTTTTTGATGTTCCTTTTTTCGTCGGCAAGGGTCTATTTTAAAGAGGACACTAACAAACCTCTTTGGGTCTTTCCTCGAGTGACTCACCCTTCCACGTCCATTCCTCTACACACCCACATGGCTGAGCTGTTCTCCCATGGACGCGAAGGGTTCACCCGTGCTCAGCGTTGACTGCTCTTCCCATGTCACTCCCCTTCCCTCATTGTTCAGAATGTTTCCCTTGGTAGGTGATTGAATCCTCCTT
>Ga0179591_1247059_pt1 | contig 11582 bp, 13 predicted proteins | sample CZOMad2_1_08_16f_FD_182891 | JGI IMG/M metagenome (GOLD analysis project Ga0179591, IMG submission 182891) | Vadose zone soil fungal communities from Angelo Coast Range Reserve, California, USA - CZOMad2_1_08_16fungal (PacBio error correction) | ecosystem: Environmental > Terrestrial > Soil >... | reverse complement strand
CTTAGATGACCTTCGGTCTTCGCCTTCTCTCTTTTCCAAACGGACATGTTTGCTCCGAATTTTTCGACATCAAGGAGGTGCCTTTTCTTTTTTAGGACCTGCATCTGCATTTTTTCCCTCCAGTAAGGCGGAATTAGTTTGCCCCATTCTATTTTTTTGCATTTTTTCAGTGCAAACCTCTTTTGGTCAGCAATGCCCACCCGATTGGCCCTCGCTAAATTCCTTTGTTTTTCCACCGTAGAGCTTTGTTTCGGGACTCCCCTTTTTGGCATGTCCCTTAGGGTGGATAACGGGCACTCGGGCTATGTCGAGACAGTTTTCGCTCGCCCATCAGAAGTGTACATAGCGTTACTTAAGATTTTGGTTTGATTTTCATATTGTTCTTCCCTCTTCTGCACCTCCTTCCTCCCCCCCATAGGCGGCTTCTAGCTGCGACTCCTGTTTTGTGTCATTCTCCGTTTCCGCCGATGACGCTAGTCTTCTTTTTTTCATCCTTGTTCTTCCTTCTTTGCCGTTAAGCTGTTTTTTTTCTGTTTGACCCCGTGTAAGTTCTCTTAAGAGACCCCCACAACCCTTTTCGTCGTGCCTGCTTGGCGTCTTTATCCAACCCGAAGTACGTCCTTATTTTATTGTCGAAAGCTTTCGTAATCGATATTGTCCCTAGTCTTAAGCCCCCCGATCGGCCCCCCGGTTTTGCCCATATCCACTCTGTTGGACAGCGGCGAGTAGTTTACGGGAAGTCCGGAGACCCGAAGTTGCGTTAAACTCCTCCGGCTCTTTTCAACCTGTACCCACGGGTGTTAGGTTGTGGGTTTTCTTACCTGCACGCATTTGCCCGCGTCCTTACTTGCTTAGTTTTCACATATTTCCAAGCCACCTTTCGTAGAGTTCCCCCCCCCCCCCTTTCCAAATTTCTTTCTCCACAGAGTTATCGAAAGAACGCACGGATGGGCAAAGACCGTGCGATACCTCCTTCCCCATCCTTATTTCCCCTTACTTTTCCTCATCCTTTTTCGCTCCCTTCCGGAAAACCAGTCGGAATTTGGCACTCCCAGGCCATCATTTTTCTTCGTGATGGTTCCGACGGACTCGCCTCCAAGGAACGAGGTGATGTTCGTCTTACTGGAACCAGGGTCTCACAGTTACCCTTCTTCTTCCAGTCATTTCTCCTTTATTATATTGGTTTTTTTTTGCACTGCAGTGTCCTAAGTTTCCCTATAGGCGAAATCATTTCGAAGCTTCTAGAAGCCCCTTACGACTTAAACTTTTCTCATGCGTTCGGCCCCCCTTTTCTTTTCCTCCCACAATCTTCCTTCCTAGTCCAATAGAGATTTTCCTGCAAACGGCGCTCCTTAGAGGTGCATGCCTGTCAGTTTTTTTTAATATTGTTTCTATTCCTCTTCCTCGTCTCCCTCCCGCCTCTGCCTTCCCTGCCCCTCTTTTCTGTATCGTCATTAGGTTGAAGGCCTTCGGCGACACGGTCGACTGTTTCTTGATTCCTTTTTGAGTCATTGATTTTTCCGTCATCCTCTCCGCCCCATGGTGGTTTTTTTTTTTTTTTCCCCCACCCCCGGCCGTACCCCCTTAGGTACAGGGCCCATCCAGGGTTCCGGCTCTCTTGGCGGATTTCTAGCCTGGCTGCACAATGTTAATGCTCGCCTTTTTTTTTATCCTTCTTATCCCAAAGTCCAAAAATTTCTTGGGTTTCGAGCCCAGATCCCGGGGAACAATCCCGGATAGGAAGCGAGGTATCCCCAAGACCTTGTGGTCCTTCTTTTGTTTTTTCCCCAACTTCCACTCCCCCCTCCCCCTCCTATTTCACTAATAAGGTGTGGGTTTTCTGAGATGTAGGCTTGCGGGTGCTTTTGTGACGCCACGCATCCATCTACAACACCCCTTTCTTATGTGACCTCTTTATTTTCGAGCTTTCCTATTTCCCTTTGTAGGGGAGCTCAACCCCGACGGGTTGGCCTTTTTTCTCATGAAGAGGTAAACCCTTTTCTTCCCCCCCTATGTATTGGGTCCGTACATGTTTTTTTTTTTTTTTTTGTGATCTCCCCTCCCCCACTAGAGCCCTTGGTCAGAAATTTTTCATGCCACGGCCCCCTAATCTTCTCGTCGTCCAACCCACCTGGGAGAATTTCGCGGCCCCACCCCCCTTAGAGCATCCCCCCGTAGCCGGTTTGACGACCATAGCGATGTAGAAAGCTGTCCCTTTAAGTTCAACACTCGGATTTTACGGAGCAATAAGACCCGAGTTACATGTGTCTTTCGCTCTTTTGATTCCCATAGAAGTTGAAATGAGAGAATCGAAACGACGGGCGCCCTTGACTCCCCATGCAGCGGCCTTTTTGGCCCCTTTGCCGCTCCAAAGATGTCTCTTTTTCTCGTCCATTACCGCATTTTGAGGCAAGACCCCAAGGCGAAACGCCTTTTGTGCCAGATTGCAGTGCTGATTTCCTTGTTTTTTGGCTATTTTCCTTTTGCTTCGTATGATTTCTCCTCATCCTTGAACGGAGGTTTCCCCCCTGGAAGTCCGAAACGACTGAAAAGCTCCAAGATGGAACCTGATTTTCTAAGGCTCGTTTCTCTACGACAGTGACCTTGCCGTACCCCGTTTCCAGCAGCGACCGAGTCCCCCGCCGTTCCCTGAGATTTCCCTTAGGAACCTCCCCCCACTAAAAGAATCCAAGCTGTGACTTCTTTTTGTATTTGCCACGCGCCTGGTGTGTTCCCTTTAGTCGAACTGGGTAGTTTTCAAGTTTCGCCTTCAATCCATCACCCCCTTTGTGGTGATGAGCCCCTCAGTGTCTTTTGTTGCAGGGGGCGTGTGGTGTTAGCCCGATTTTTTGATGGTAAGAGTTTGTTGTTTTTCTCTCCTAGGTTATTTTCACATTTTTTGCTCTTTACACAACGTCAATTTCCCCCTCTCAAAGGTCGGGCCCCCAAGATTTAAGACACCCAAGTACCCGGTAAACGGGGGTTTGCCTCCTCCTGAGGACTCCCCCCCAAAAATTGGCATTTCCCTTTTCCTTTCCAGGAACTTCTCTTTCCCCCTCGGAGGTGATAGTTCTTGAAAAGTACCTTGGACAAAATTTCTCCCTTCCGTTGAACCGACAATAAGCTACCTTCCTTCTCTCCATTTCGAAAAATCCCCCCAGCTGTACGTAATCCACTGCCCTTTCCGTTGCAATTTTTTATTCTTACCCAGCTTTTCCCGCATGCCCAATACCGTTATGCAAAAGCCTCATGACTTCCACGCTTGTATTCTCAATTCTTCTTTCCATCATCTAAGCGGATGGACGTTCGTTTCTCCCACAAACCAGCGACGATCCCTTCTCTTCAAGTCGCCGTATAGTTTCGGCTGACGTCTTTCAGTAGGGCTCCCCAGGATTTCTGCACATGACCTCTTTTCATTTCTCTCTGAACGTATTACCTTCTTCCTCATTTTTGACCACAGACCCGAATTGGCACGGATTCATCCCCCACCTTCAGTCTCCCTGCCTTTTCCAATAACCCACCTTTCGCGCTTTTTTTCACCCCCCCCTTATGTAGAGGCCAATCTATGTTGGCATTATTCCCTGTTATTCCTCGTCCCCGTTTCGAACGGTCAGTTGTCTAAATTTCTTTTTTCTGCCCTCCGCCGAGCTTTTTTACTCACCGGCCCCTCCTGACTGACGTCCAAACTTCGCCGCCAGCAACCCAGTGGAAAGGGGTTTTAATGTTCAGCGTTCATGAGACCGCCTCGCATTCTATTTGAACTTAACTTATCTTATATATCTATTTTCCTATCCGTGTTTTTTGATTTCATTATCTCCTTATTTTACCACCGATTCTCTTCTTCGCCGTCGTACTGAAGCCCCACCCAACGGAAGGTTTTTTCGTCTAGTTTTTCGACATCAAGTAGTTGTCTACTGTCTCTCTTGCTAGGAAGAAATTTTTTCCTCGTTCCCTCCTTTAGACTTTGTATTCTGCCGTTCTGGCCATTTTTTTCCTTCCACAAGCCCCCACATTCGATTGGCCCTCGATCATCCCTTTGTTTACAACCGCTTTTAGCAAGGTTATGTTCTTGACCCGATTGGCCCTTCGCAATTTCTTAAGGTTCTTTTTCCTTTCTAAATTCCACTCTTTTTCTGCTGTCGAGAAGTAGATGCGCCTGTCCCTGACCAATCTTTTTTCAGTTTGTACTGGCGGGCCTCCTTTTCTTTGATTTTCCCCCCCACTGAGGAAGCCAAAACATACGGCGATTCTAGATGCGCTTGTTATGTCATGACTTTCACTTTTTTCGCATTCTCCGCTGCGCTTTTTCTTCCTAGCCTCAGCTTGTCTTCCTCTGAGGTGGAAGATGGAGTGCTGATGTCCTAGTGTAAGTCCGTCCGCGACAACAGGGAATTTTTTTTTTGAATTCGAGTGCTGCGGTAGCCTAAACCTTAATTTGATTTTGCAAGATCGTCTTCCCTTCTCTCTTGTTCGAGTCGTCTCTCCCCCCAAGAAAGGACGGTGACACTAGGAAAATACGAGGAACATTTTTTATCCGCCACCCCAAACACCAACCACCACCCCCACCTCACAATCAACCCCCACACCCCCAAACCGCGCCCACACAAAAACCCCCAACAACCCCCCCCCTTTCCCCCAACCCCCCCACCCCCCCCCCACCCCCCCCGCCCCCCCCCCCCCCCCCCCCCCCCCCCCCCCCACCCCCAAGGGAAGAAGTAGCCCCGTTTTGTAGCCAGGCGTTTGTCCAAACCCCCCTTTTAACCCTTTTTGAAGTTTGGGTGTTCGTACTCTTAACCACCTTTTCAGACTTGGCCGTTTTGTGTAGTTTGCTGAATCCCCCATTATACCCACGTTTTCGAGCCCCCCCCCCCATTGTAACCCCCACCAAGAGTGCAAAAAAGCGGCTCCACCGCAGCAAGAACGGCTGGCCAACGCCCCAACAACTCTCATTTTTTTTCTCCCAATTTTGTTCTTTCCTTTCTTGGCGGACTTGCGCCCCAGCTAATACCCTGTCGTATCCCCAAGGCCCCAACGGCGACGGGAATACCCCAGGCATCACTGAGTTCTTCTCCCTTGGCTTTTCCTACGTGCCCAAAGAGATCTCTGCCACGCGGAGTGCTTTCGGAGGATGTGCTGGAACAAGTTTTTTCCCTTTAGCTCTCCCGATCCCTTTCCTGCCGCTTCTTCTTTCTCTTCTCAGTTTTAGTCGGACCCTGCGTGTCCTCACGGCTAGGTGATCCCCATTCTCCGCCTCTCAAGACCAAACCACCCTTTCCCGCAATCTGTCTCCCAATGACGTTTTCTCCTTTTCGTTCAAAAATTTCGGTAAGGTCCGAGACATCCCCTTTTAAGATACCCAAGAGTATTCTCGGGTCTGTTTTTCTATTTTCTTTCCCCTAAAGGGTTTTCCTATTCGATACTTGCTGAGACCCAGCCGCGCCTCCCCTGGAAATCTTTCATTATTGGAATATCGAATCAAGTTTTTTGTCCTGCTTTTCTTCCACGTTCTTGCTCTGTCTTCCTTACCGTCTCTTTGGGTTCTTCTCCTTATTTTTGACGCAATTCTAAGTTTTCCCAATGGTGTTGGTTCAATCCGTACAAACCGCCAAAGTTGAACGCACCGTTTTTTGTCCTCTAGTTAGTTTCATCCCCGCCTCCAGGCTCCTTGCTAAGGACAGCATTACTTGCATTTTTATCCGCGCCATTCCCAGTTTCCCCAACGTCGTGCGGGTTCGAGCTATACTGGGGACCCATCAACCTATTCTTACATCCCCCCTCTTTCACTCCTCCCCGTTTTGCGATGGAGCCTTTTGCGACCCACAAGTACACCTACACAACTCTAATATTTTCCTCCTAACTTCGTTGTTTGGCGATATTTTCGTTGAGGGGACTTGGGACCTTTGCACTTATCACCTCCTCCCCTCTCTCTGTTCTATTGCTATCGCTTGCTCCCTCGGTTAAAGTGGATTTCGGGTTGCCTCTCCAACGGTTGGCCTGATTCCGCAAATGACGCCTTTCTCAAATCACTCTAATTCTTTCCCTTCTCATGGGGCGTCCCCTTTTGCTTTCGTGAGCCCACCGCCACTCTCGCCGGGCCTCCCTGGATGCCCACTGGTACAGTGACGTTTTCGCACCCCAACAACCATGGTGTCTGAGACTTTTTTGATGGCCAAATCTTGTTTTAGAGGACTACCCCCCGTAGGCTTGCATTTTTACCCAGATGATTTCTCCCTTTTCTTGCCTCAGGACCCCTTCTTCCCTGCTACGCTCCCCTATAAGATCGTTCCAGGGGGCTCCCTCTGCGAACGTTTACAGCGTCCGAACCCTGCCCTGTTTTACCTCCTTTTTTCCCCCTGCCGTCCACGCTCCTCCAGTGCCCTTGACCCCCTCTCTTTAGTTTTTTCCGAATTTGGGAGCTTTAACCGCGCCTTCCCCCCTTAATTTGGACAGAGTGCTGTGGTGGTTGCTTTCTTGTACCTCTTTTTGGTTTTGATTCCTCCCGCTTCCCTTCGGACACCTCCCCCTTTCCCCCCCCTCACAAGACCTCTCCAATTGAAATAATTTAGGCCGAGCTTGGCTTCGTGGAAGCTTCCGGGAACAAGTTCCGCCAAAATGCAAGCCCTCTCTGCGTTACGCCCACTCCTCTCCTTTATGAGAGTCGCTCAAGTTTGCACTTAACATACTGCCCCCTTTTTTACTTTCCGTGTATTCCCCCACCTTCGGGGTTCGGGAAGTTGTAGTTTTTTTTACCCACTGAGGTAGTTGATCACCCCCCTGTTCCTCCCCCAAATTTGGAAGGAGGTATCTCCACGTGTCTTTCCAGCGTGATTCTTTTTTTTTTTGGCTTTGGTCTTCCATGGCCCCTAGGAGGTTTTTCCTAGTTTGGTGGGCTTTATCTCCCACTATGGGAGTGTCTTTCCATGTGTGGAATTCCCGTTCTCCACATCACTCAACGCCATGCCACTTTTACCCGCTTACTGACCACTCAACCTTTCCCCGGGGGTTTGCTCCTCTTGATTTCCCAACGGGGTTCGCCTTCTTCCCTTGAACACTCGTTTTCAGAGTTTCCGGTGATTTCACCGTCGGACCTTTTTTCCCTTAATACGAACTAAGCTCCAGGTCCCCTGTTGATCTTTCTCCCCCTCCAATAGGACGTTGGTCGGTTTGTATCCTACGCACTCGTTCCGTTTTTTTTGTCGATTTCATCCCCCCTTCCCCCTCTCTTTCCGTCACATCTAAGGACTCCCATTGACGGCAACGGGACCTAGCCCGCGGAGTCATATTCATTCTTTCCTGTGGGATCACATGAACCAAACAATTGAGTCATCTTTCATCGCCGTTTTTCTAGGTTGGGCTTCTTTTCCTTATAAGCTGAAATAAATTTTATTCTTTCCGCTCAATCGCGCTTGTCCCTTGAAATCTATGCAGGTTCACTTCTCGACCATAGCCCCTACTTTTTCCATTTATAAGACCCAATTTCCGATTGATCCATGCCCCCTTCCTCAACCACCTGATCGTTCGTTTCAACAAAGGTCTGTGATCTTTCTTTTCCCCTCTATGTTTTGGCCTTTTCTCTCCCCCCCCGTGGGCTGAAGAAGGTCCGCTGACGAGCCACTTTCCCTCAGGTGGCCTACTTTTTACTCCTTTCCTTTTTCAGATAGCGGTTCCCTCCAAGTAGTTAAAATCATTTCTGACCCAGTCAAAACTTCGACGAAGTTTCACCCTTACCCCCCGTGGTTTGGTTTGTAAAGAAATTCTTTATCTCATCTAGTTTTTTCCAAACTTTCTCTCTTTTTCTCTTCCTCCTTTTGTTGTTCTCTCTATCTTCTAGTTTAAACCCCCCCAACCTTGAGATTTTTCTTCGTAGATTAACAACCCGGCCCCACCCCTGAACCTTGCTCTTTCGGTTTTCTCCATCCCCCTTTAGGTTTACTTCGGTACCTCCTTCTCGTTCGCGTCCCTCCCAATAGAGGCTAGGACACCCATTCTAGATTCCGTTAGATCGTGCCATGCGGGGGCCTGTCCCCTCCCCTTAGATTTTTCCCCCCCATCTACGTGTTAAACCCCTCCTCGAGCCCGGGGTTGAAGTTTTAGCAGTTGGCCTTTATTTCCAACGAAGGTTTTATTGGAAAAGGGACATCGTTTTTTCCCATTCGCCCTTCACTTAAGAAGGACAACTGTCTCCTTACGCTCTTTTTGCCGAGGAATCCTTTGATTTCACTCTTTGATGCAAGTCAGCACAAAAATACCGGCGCTTAATCGAGTCGTTTGTCTTTTCTCCCCGACGCACTGTTACGCCGCCCTTAGATGACTCGCGTCCTTCCTTCCGAGTTTCTTTTGCTGTTCATTCAATTTGAGGTTTTTGCTGAACACTTTAACTTAAATCTCCCCCCCCGTGCCGTCCGTTTTTCAATTCCTTGGCGGACCCCCCTCCCCCGCACGTACATTCTGGTGTTGAAAGATCGCCGTCCTGTTCTTTTGTTATTTTTCTCGTCTCCGGCCCAAAGTCTCGGCCCTTCAACATTCCCTCGCCCCGGCTCGTTCCGTTCCTTTCCTCAGGTCGAACGCCGTTGGGACTTTCTAAGGGAGTCAAACAAGGTAACCCCCCAGGTTTTGTAATTCGGTTACTCTTGCACAGAACTTTTGCAGGGAGGGAATTTCCCGTTTGTAGTTCTTTTCAGTTCACCCCCCTTCCAAGAAATTATTGCTGATGAAAACCCCCCCCACCACCCCCCTCACTGTGATCACACGCCTCCAAGTCCCTTGTCTTTCAAACGGACACGGATCTCCCCTCCTTCAAAAAGGTTTTTCTTCATGATGGCGACTTTTGCTCCGCTCATCCGTCCGTCGCCCCAGCCCTCGCACACCCGACGACTTTTCCCCCAGACCGGCCATTTTTGCGTGTTCTTGTTTGTTAAGAAGTGAGCTCCCCATAAGGAACCTCCTTTCTTGATGTTGGTTATTTTTGCTGAGAAGTCGTTCCTTACTGAGCTCCCTTTTTACCCCTGTCCTCTTTAAGTCCTTTTCGCTTTTCATCACTTCCCCTTCTTTGCCTAAGTTTTTCCCTCTGGTTTCCTCAAAATATCCGCGTGCCTTTCCTAAGTCCCCTACCCCCCCAAAACCTCGCCATCTGTATCCCCGGACTTTTCTTTACATTGTGCCCATTTCCTCCAAAATCTTGAAGGAGAGACCCGCTAGTGATTTCCCTTAAGTTACCGTTCTGTGCAGTGTTTTTTCACTCTTCTCAGCCCTGTTTCTATTTATAGCATTACGGAGGAGCCTAATGCGCCATCCCTGGAACTCTGCTTTTTGTTCTTTTCATAATTTGACTGTTACTTCTTGCCCCCGTTGTATGAATCGGGCTCGTCGCCCCGTTTTCTCTTTTGTTCTCGGCTCTACGGAGTTTGCGTTCCAAAGTCCCATTTTTGTTTTTCCCCCCGCGCAAAAGTAACTTGGAAACTTTCTTCACTTGGCTCTATTTGCTGTGGCTATCACTCAAGCCCCAGTAAGAAACTTCTAAGGCCAGTCTGGGATTTTTTCCTCCTTTGCCGCAAAGGCCCCAGTCTTTTGGATTTGCACTTTCCTACATTTTCTACATTACTCCCCATTGCCCATCTGTCAGGCCAAGACCCGGTTTGTATATGGTGATTTTTTCTCCGTCCCAACAGTCCCATCTCGCTTTTTTCCCCCCCTTTGGGTTGTTTTCCCCATACGGTGGAGTGGTCTGTTATTTGTTCCTCAAATTTTTTTACTCAATCTACCAATGTGTTCTTTTCTGTACCTTCTATTCCGGCGACGTAGTTCACCAGTGGAGGTGTTGGCGTCCAACTAAGTTGTTTGCCCTTGATCCAGTCGGTCATAATCTTGACTTTTTTTTATGTCCTTATCTGTTGCTGTCGGTCTTGTTGGCCTACCAGAACATATTACCTTACTCCGTGAGATGCCAAGGTAGATTTTCTGCTTGACCAAACCCCTGGGATGTGAGAAGCTTGAAAACTCCTTTTATTTCGCCACATAACTTTTTTCGACGGTCTGCCGCCTATAAGCGAGTTGTTTCTCGTCCTTTTTTTTTGCCGCGCCGACTTAACATGATGACGGCCGATCAAAGAAGATCTCTTTCAAGGTATTCGCCTGGCTTCTCAGACGGCTTTCTTTCTTCTCCTCGACAAGCGGTTTTTTTTCCACAGAATCGTCCCCACCAGCCCCGCGTTAAGACGTTGAAGGAAACATCTCTAGGCCAGTTGCTTCCCCCCCACCTGGCAACTTTCTTCCCTCCCCATTTTTACAATTTATGTGGCTCCAGAGGAGGATGTTCCTTTTTGTGCGGCTCTTTCTTCTTCCTCTTTTCTTTATTCCGATAGATTCTTTTAGTGCCACTGCAGTTCCGCCCAGGCACCCCCCGCAAGATCCTTCCTCGCCCGCTTTAGCTCTCTTTCCGCTTCAAGGGTCCTTTCCTAACCGTTCGTCAATCCCTCAGCAATAAATAGCTCCCCTTGAGCGGATCCTTCACGTACGGAACCCTTTACCGCAACGCACCAAAAGATTCATGGACTGTATCTGCTGGTTTTCTCTAACCCAGGACAAAGATCGGGCGCAAAGTCCCATACTTATCAACCCTTGGTTGGCCTTCTTTCTCGCAGTTTCTTTTTTGCAGTTTTCTTGTGTGTTACCTTGCTGTTGATTTTAGAGGGGTTTTTACTCGGTTGTGGGCTCTCTCCGAGGTTCGGTATTTTCCACTTGGGTTGAAGTAATTCTCACCCCTTCAGTTTTTCCCTAAGCACCTTATTTGCCTTTCCGACCCACCAGTTCAACACCTTTCCACGGGGTGGTTTTCCCGTCCGTTGATCCCCCCCACTTCTTTCTCCTTATTAACTGACAAAGGCCCCTCCTTTCTCTCTATGTGCAAAGTAATTAAACAATCCTTTTAGTTACTCCTCGAAACAATCCGAAGGCTTCTCTTTCGCAACTCCATAAGGACGCGGAGGATGGATCACGTCACTCTAACCTCCCGTACGGTTGCACGTTTTTCTTTCCCCCTGATCCACTTTCTTTCTTGGCTTCTTACAGCCCTTGACCTCACTCAGCTGCTGCGAATTCCTAGGACTCGAGTCATCTCACTGTGAAGTTCGTATTACCACTTTTACAAAAAACTTAGCGAATACTTTCTAATCCGCTAACTTTTTTCGATGTCCAGTTTTTTGATAACGAGTGCAAATCCAATTATGCTTCCTAGATAGTTACTGTCCCCTTCCGACCTTCGTCCCTTCCCCCCCCCCTTTTCTCATGCGCCCTTCGACCCGAAGTGTCCCTTTGATCAGACCCACCCTTCGCTTTTTCATTTCCCACTGCTTCCCCAACAACTTGCTTTTTTCCCCCTGGATTTTTTCTCTCGGTGCCCCCCCCCCCATCTGTGGCATTGAATTCCCTCCCTTCGCTGCAGTAGGCGAACGGCTCTAAGGTGCCCCTTCCCTTTCTGTCGGCCCTTTCGCTGCCTCTTCCGAACATCGGACCCTTTCTCGAAACTCGTCGGAACCTACTTGGTTTGGCTGAAGGATTTTAACTCTTACTAACTCCTCCTTTTG
>Ga0179591_1369934_pt1 | contig 11583 bp, 9 predicted proteins | sample CZOMad2_1_08_16f_FD_182891 | JGI IMG/M metagenome (GOLD analysis project Ga0179591, IMG submission 182891) | Vadose zone soil fungal communities from Angelo Coast Range Reserve, California, USA - CZOMad2_1_08_16fungal (PacBio error correction) | ecosystem: Environmental > Terrestrial > Soil >... | reverse complement strand
TTTTCGGGTAGGTTCTTAGGGACTCAGGCGATCCTCCCCTTTGACTGTCTTTCCTCCTTCTCTCGCAGAATCGCCGATCCCTGGTCAAGTATTTTTTTTCCCTCACGTTCCCATAGCCTAGGATTTTTGAGTTCTCAGAGAACCTTTCCACGTTCTATAATGATTTAAGACGAGTTCCCCCTTTCCCTCGTTAAAACTAATGTACGATGTGATTTGCAGAGGTCACTAGCTACGATTCCTCGGAATCCTCAAGAGTCGTTCTTTCTTTCTTCCCGCTGCCTCAAGAAGGTTTGTTACGCTCCCCTGCACCGCTCCTGTTGCGAGCTTTCAGCTCTCGCGGTGTTTCTTATCTGTTTTGATCGAGCCCCCCTCTCTAGCTTCCTCCCTCGTACACCCGCTTTTTACTTTAGACGCGGACGCCAGATCTTTTCATTCGACCAGGCTCCTTTAGTTCCCTGCCAAGAAGAAGTCAACGTCCCTTTCTTATCTTCCCCTCGCCCCAGCCCCCATTATTTAGTAGACCGACAGGCCTATTCTCTCAAGTAGGTATCGTTCAACGTCTTTCACTCAGCAGGGCTGCGCTCCGATGTTCGAGTCCTCTTATCGACAGCTCTACGACCTGCATTTAGTTTCCGCCATATCTTTTGAGCCTAGACCTCGCACTTTTATACGTTTTTTTTACGAGACGTCTTTGCCGCCGTTGAACTCCTCCCTACGCTTTCTTTTACGAAGAAGTCGCGCTTTACTCGGCAACACGTTTCGGCTCCTGTTAAGAGAAGGTTTACGTTCTCTTCCTCTTCCGCCCTCTAATACACCCCCCCCCTTAGGTCGGCCGTCTAGAACCACTCCTATTACCTCATCTGGACCACCTCCAAGGTCCTCTCTTGAGTCGACCGATAGACCAGTTTTAGCGCGTACGGTTCTTCGATTCAGAGACTTCTCGCATAGCTTCTCTGGTATCTGAGGAGAGCCTCTACCGAGGCCTTTTGTCTACGGAGGAATATGCTGTCCCTGATGGCACTTGTTGATTCACCCACGGCCTTCCTAATAACATAGATTCTCCGTTGTCTCTGCTTTCTAAGAGTGTGACTGTCGAACCCTCTGAGAGTCTCTAGACGCTTCGTTCGTCGCCCTTAGAGAGTTAGTGCCCCCTCCTTCTCCGAGCGTTCGTTCTCTTTAGCGATTCTTCATAGGAAGGCGGCTGCTTGCCAAGCGTCTATATGGTCCGACGACTGACCGCCTCTATTTTTGACCCCCTAGCAGACCTCCTGAACTAGATATCTCGTTCTCCGTCCTTCTTCGACGATCTTTCTCCTGAGTGGGTCCTCCTTCCAGATGTCGTTCGACCCTCTCTCTTCCTGAGGTCTCTCTCCCCTGGTTTTTTTGATCTGAACATCGCGGTGCCCTCGATCAACTCTTCATCTAAATATAGCAGCTTGAGGTCTTCCATGGCCCCGAGGCCCTCTCGGGGATCCTTTGGCTTAGTTTGGACGTGTCAGTTATATCTTTTCCCCGCCGTTCGGTCCCCCTAATCCGTCCGAAGCTTTTTCTCTCTAGAGTCCCCAGAATCAGTTATCTGGAGAGTCTTGCTTGCATTTGAGTGGTAATGTATCGCGTCCGGCGTAGCGGGCCCGCACCACTTATTGTGCTAGCGACGTATGATTCTCCACGCTGAATCGCGTCTCGCGAGTGACACGGAAAGTTGTTTTAAGACGCCCGAGCTCTAGTCACATCGTAAGTCACCTACGAGTGCTCCTTAGGAGGAGCTTCTGAATTTTTGTAGGCACGCCATCCTTTGTACCTTCCCCTCCCCCCCCCTTTTGCTCCGCCGCCACATCTCCCCCCCCCCCCTTCCCCCCTATCCTTGACACTCTTCGCCCTTGTCCCCTGCTTCTCCCCCTCCCTTTCGTCCTTCCCCCGCGCCCCCCCCATCGTCCCCGCACCGCCTCCCCCGTCCCCCGCCCGCCTCTCTCTTATCTATCTAGAGCCCTGAGGCCCCCCCTTCTCAAAAACGAAAGATATAGATTTCTTGAGACAACCTGCTTATGGCGTCGTACCCCCCCTGAGTCTAATAGGGTCGATATCCTCAGATACTTTAGGAACGTTTTCTTGCTGATGCAGCTTCTCGGGTAAGCGTAGTTAGTCCCCTGCCTTTACGGTTCCTTTCCCGCTTCCCTCTTCTGCTCGGACCAGCTCTTCCATCCCTCTGCTTCATCTTTCATCGCTCGGTGTCTCCTGTCACTTTGCCACTTCGTTTGCTTCCCCCGCCTCTCTCTCCAACTAGACCGCATCGCTCGCCTTTTCCAAATTGACCGCTATTCCTCACCGAGAGTTTCCACGAGAGCCCTTGCTCTGCCTAAGATTTTTGTCCTTTTCGCTTGGCCCGTCTCTTTCGTTTCAACGCGTCTGTCCTAGCCCGAGATCTCCTAAGCGCCTGAGCGCTTTTTTCGACCGTCCCTCCTCTCCTCTCCTTAGTTCAAAGAGTCTCTTCCCCTTTTTCATATTTCATCGCGCTTCTCTAGTCGTCGTTAGAAGTCTCGTCGGGCGACTCCTTTGTCGCGCAGATTGTTCGTCCTCCTCCCTTGCTATCTAGCGCGCACATTTGACAGCTTGGCCAGGACTTCTTTGAGAACTTCCTCCTCGCTCTTTCCCAGCATCCTGGTTTCCTCCTAAGAGATTCAGAGCGGTCCCAGACCGCAATGCGCGGACCTTCGTTTACGGGCGTTATTCGGCGTTATTCAGAACCCTCAGACTGCTCTCTATTCCTCCGACTTAGGACTCCTTCCACCCGTTTAGTGAGTCCCTTCATCCTCAAGATCTCCAGACCTGACCATGAGAGCCTCTCTCCTGCGTCACGACACCAGACGCGTTAAAAGATTTCTCTCGAGCCCTTGCCCCTTGGTGTTTAGCTAAGGGCTTCCGGGTAAGTCGAGTTCTGAATAGTTTCTCTCTCTAGCGGCCTCTAGAGAATTATTGCCTATCGCTTACCTTCCCCGGCCTCACGCTTACGTTCTACTTTTCTGCCCATTCCGGAGATTATACTTTGAGGAACTCCTGGTCCTAACCAGCCCTTCGTGCTTAATTTTCTTGGAACGTCTTTTCTCACAAGAAGCTTCTACGGCGCCATGTTTCTTGGCGCCCTGCCTTCAATCTGCCGACCCTCCTCTTTATCCCCCTTCGACTCCGACGCCCCTTGTGAAAGACTCTTTTTCTTGCGTCTTGAGCTACTGAATGATTTTTCTGTCCGAGTCCGCCCCCCTCCCCCTTTCTTTTTCCGTTATCTCTTGCCGGACACCGACTCAATTTAGCTGAGTCACTCCCCGCGCTCTATCTCGCTCGTCTCCCCTGTTCGAAGTTTTAAGCGCTCGTTCTCTTTTCTGCTTTTCTATCAGAATAACGGTCGAGCTTGACCACCTCGACGTTCCTCTTTTCAATTTTGATGCCAGATCTCGAGGATCTAGTTCTGCGTTAGTCCTCCTCCCACAACTTCTCTCTTCGTGATGCGTACCCCTCTCCGGTTCATTCGACTCATTCGCTACCTCGGAAATCACCACTTCCCCTCGAGTTTAGTTCCTTCCCTCTTCGATCCCTCTCCTTTTTCACTTTTCTATTTTTCTTTTGCTCAAGCTCAATAGGAGGAAAGGGTGTTCGTTTCCCCGTCGTTCCTTCTGATGGCGAATCCTTTAGCGTCTCTCTCTGTAGCGTTCCCTTTTCGCTTCCCCTCCACGCCCCCTTTACCCCCCCTTCCTCCTCTCCGATTCCTCCATCAGTCTTTTTTTGTGTTGAGATCGTATCGGCGTTCACTGTTCTCTCGTTCTGGATCCGAACTCCTCTTTTTCTCCTCCCCTATAGCTGAAGGAATTCTCTCTCGGGAAGTTTCTCCTTTTCCTCCCACCACGTCGCTAGGATTTTCCTTTCTTGAAAGCGCCAGAATTCCGTGCGGACGATGCCGGCATATCCCCCGATTGATTATCGAGATTCTTTTCTAGGTTCTTTTTTTTTTTTTTCTTTTTTTGACGCGGTGCTCGATTTCTCCGGGCGAAGTCGGCTTGAGAGGGGCCTCGCCCGTTCCTCCGTACGGTTAGTTCTTCACCTCGAGCACCCGCTCCTCTTCGTGGCGCCGCCGATCCTCTCCTCTCTTTGATGCCCTCCTTGTGTTCGCTGCACCGATCCTCCGAGCGAGTCCTGACAAACGAGCTCCGTTGTTTTCTGAGCTCGTTTCGCGTGTTTATAATCTCCCCCAGAAGGCGTGGACCCTATACCCCTACGTTTACCCCGGAGCGGCCTTGTTGTGAGATATGCACCCCTCTGGCACCCCGCCCTCTCTTTTTGCCTAAAGCTTTCGACGTTCTCTCGTCCCCCTGTAGTTCATCTCGAATTTGCCTTTTCGACTTCCTGGTTCTGAAGCTTCTCTAAAGAGTCGGCAGTTTCGGAGACTACGGGAGGTCTATCCCTCGGACAAGTCGGCTCACCTTGGTACCTTGATCTCCAGCCTTCTGAACTATGATCCCGGGCAGACAAGTGTCAGCACCGTACTCCTTTATACGGTACCCTTTCCCTTCCTGTGGCCTCCTTCCTTTCCCCCACATGTAGCTGCGCTGCCTCCCTCCTTAGAGTGCTTCTTCCCTCCCTCTCGCTTATTGAAAGCCTTCCCTTATCTCCTCTCCAAACCCTTTCTACTAGTCGTGCGATAGATCGAGTTTATCGGTCTTCCTTCTTCGTCGGCCCGACTGTTAGCCTCGCCTCGAGGTCCTCCCCGTCGGAGGTATCTCTCGAAATGATCGTTTCGATCGGCGTATAGGAGAGAGAGAGGGAGGAAGTCGTTCTTGAAGACCGCTTCCTTTTTAACCCGTCATCGCGCGCAGTTCTCTGTTTCCTAGACAACCGCGCCCCGAGCGCCGTCCCCGTAGTTTTTTCCCGTGAATTTTTCGTTTCAAGCCTTCTCCTTCAGAGAGGCTTCGAGTTTGGGCATCGGCCGTTGGTTAAAGCCATCTTCTTCTCGATTCCCTTGCGGTATTCCCCCCCGACGGTTTTGATAGAAAGCCCTACTAGATCCGCGATTTACCTAGTTCTTTATTCTGACTCTTTCGACGTGAAAGTTAGGGGCGCTGGTCCTGAACACTTCCGAGACCTGAGATTGTGAGAGGCTTTTTCGTCCCCGGTTTTCCTTTTTCTGCAGACCCAGCGCTTTGACCTGAGCCACTTCCTCTTGCAGTTCTCTCTCGCCTTAGAGCTTGACTTTAAGGAGCCCCTTTCCCTCGAGGTACTTGCTCTTCGTAGGCGGGTGTTCCCCCTGTTTTGCTCTCTCGTCGCCCGTTTTCTTCTGCTTGACGGTACTTTTGATCCTCTTACTGCGCCGCCCGTCTCTATTTTTAGCTCCGAGCTCTTTAACGAAGTAGCTTGTTTTCTCTAGCGATGCCGGAGCTCGTAATCAACTCGTGGCGCGGCCGTCTCGTGATACCCTCTTATCTCTGCCTCTCTTAGACCCACTACGATCCCCCACGATCGCCAATCTTTTCGCCGCGTGAGAAAGCTCAGCCCCTTCTCGGTTCCTCAGCGAGGCTGGTCTCCTTTTTGCTTATTCTCCTACGGTTGTATTTTTTATCTCTTTCTCCCCCAATTGCCTTTAAAAGCTATCGATGTATTCGAAGGGAGGTCTTTTCTGGTATAGGTTTCTCTTTCGAAGCTCTTACGGTGCTATTTTTTTTTGAGCTCCTCCCTTGAATTCTTGATCTGTCCGCCGCCGACGTATGTTCCCTAGCCTAAGGTGCTTGATTTTGACGGCTTTTCTCTCCCCCCCTTTTACTCCCGCGCGTCAAGATTTCTAAGCGCGACTCTTGTTGCTCCTACATCTTCCATTTTCCCTACCAGCGCGGAAACGATCGCTTCCCTACGGTCCACCCCGCCGCATGACGAGCCTCCTCCTGCAGCGAAGAATTTCGTACCGCGCCGTGCTTTCCGACAGGAAGTTCTCTCTTAGAGTCCCTCTTTTCTCTCAGCCCCCTGCTAAAAGCCTGTCAGATCCTCTAGTTCTCTACCTCGTGAGATAGACTCTTCCTTTTCGTACATCTCGACCCAGTAACCCCTCCGTAAAGAGTACTTTTTTCTTTCCCTTCTCTTCCCCTCGTCTGGCTTCTCCGTTTTTCCTACCTAGTTCTTTCCTCCTCTTCCGCCTCTCTCTGTTTACTCAACTGCCCGATGGCCGTCCTTTCCCCCCTCGAAGCAGCGATAGGATTCGTTACTTCTTTGGGTGATCCCTGTCAGCGCGCCTGCATCCGCTATCGAATCCGCGCCTCTCTCTCCGTGCAACCTGACCCGTTCGTCACTTAGCGGCTTCCAGAGGGCCGGCTCCTTCTTTGACCTAAGAAGTTTCCCCGAGACTTTCGAGAATTTCTCCCTTTTACCCGTTCTGTTCGAGTGAGAGAACATCCTCTGCCCCGCCGAGATTAAGAGCCGCTAGAAGAGGAAGTCAGCCCTTCCCTCCCTCCCTCTCTCCTCTACTTGATCCTGGGAGCCTCTTCTTTTCTACCTGTGGAGTTAGACGTCGAGGTCTGAATCCTGCGCGCGTTCGAAGCTGCTTCCCCTGCCTTCCAGTACTTACGTTTCTTTCCCGGTTACCCGGAGAAGAAAAGTTTCCAGCTGAGCCCTTCGACGAGGCACAGTACTTCTCTTCCTCCTCGGGCGCCGGGTTTCCGTTCCTCTTGGAATGAAACTTCGTGGCCCCTCGTTAGCTTGGCCCGACGCGAGGTGGACCTTCGTCTTTTTTTTTTATTCTGCTTCTTGCCCTTTCCCCCCGCATTCAGCGTCCTCCCCCTTTTCGCGATCCCGCTCCCCGTTACCAGCGACTTGACGTCGGTTGCTTTCTCTAGGACTTATGTACGCACTTCTGTTTTTTCTCTTTTCCAGTGCGATTTTTTTTCATGCGGCTCTCTTTGGGAGCTTTCCACGCGCGGACCTGGTCGATGACTTCCCTTCGCCCTTTTTTTTGCGCTCAGGTTTCTCTCGTTTCGCGTGACGCGCTACTTCGATGTCTTTTTTCAAATTCTCTCTCTAAAGTCGGCCTATCGTTTCCAGTCTTACCCCTCTTTCTAACGATCTCTTGCGTCGTATTTTTTTTCCCCTATTTAGAGGCGGCGAAGGTCCCGGCTCAGCAGTAGAGAGGCTTCTACTCCTCTATCCTCTCCGACTTCCCAAAATTTGCCGATTCTTTTATCGTCCTTCCTTCGTCCCTCTGAAGAGAGTGTACGACGTCCCCTTCTTTCGTTGAACCTCGCCATCTTCTTGGAGATTTTTGGGTTCGTCAATTTCACTCAGCTCGTCGAATCCTTCGATAAGGCGCGCGTTAGCCCTCTGTCGTGGTTTTTGTTTTCTTTTTTCTTTTTCTGCAGCTTGAGTCTACTCTACGCCGAGCCCCCCCCTTTTCCGGCGAATCTTTACGGTCCTCCCTCTTTGTTTTTGTGAGATCGCCTTCCTTAATGGGGTAGAGTCGGACCGAAGTTCGACGTTGGTATAACGTTTTAGCGAGTTTCGCCTTGACCAGGCCCCTTCCCGCCGATCTTAAGTTGGAAGAAGTTCACCAAACTTTTCTACTCTTGTTCTGTTGGTCCCTTTAGGTCTCACCCTTTCGACGAAGCTCAGACTCGACTGTTCCCCCGGCCATATTTACGCCCCCTTCCTGGCCTATTTTGCTTTACGCTTTAGCCCTATTCTCCTCCGACGAGATAGTTCCTTTTCGGCTTCCCTCCCCCTCGGCAACTTTGCGGGAGCAAGACGGCGTCCCGATTCCAGTCTATTTCTGGTTTCGCGCTTGAGTCCCTCTCTGGTTTTAACGCGACCGTTTCTTTACAGAAGTCTCTCCTCTGCGTCCCCTCGCCCACGTCATTGTCCGATCGCTCTCATAGAGTATAGGCGCTCGACCAGTCCGAAGTCCTTTCACCGTCCTTTTTCTCCCTCCGGTAAGCGATTTCTCTCTGTTTTTTAGAGGCAAAACCCCCTTTTCTCTTCTAAGATCCCTCTTTCGAAGGCATTTCTGCGGCCCGCGCGGTTCATCTCCTGTGCTTCCCCCCGAGTACTAGCCGTTTTCCGCATCTCGCGCGCTCTACGATCCTTTGTTTCGATACTCCGTCGCTGCTTGCAACTCCGGCACTCCTCAGTCCTTCCAGGAAGTAGAGGACGCACGCTGCTGCCCCCGTATAGCTTTACCTTTGCCTCCAGTAAGGCGAGGATTCATATTGCACACGTGCCTTCTCAGGTCCGCGAGATGCTAACTTTAGCGTGCGCGCCCAAAACCCCCCCCCACAAGATTCCTCTCGCCTCGCGATTGAGACCTCGACGTAGACCTGACTTCGACTCCTCTGACCACCATTTCAGAGTCAGTTTTACCCAATCTCGGTTTTCTCAGCGTTTTCGCTTCTCTATCTTTTGCTCGCTCGTCGCGGTCCAGGTTTTTTCTTTTCTTTTTTTTTTGTTTTCTTGTTTTTTTTTTCTTGTTTTTTCTCTGTTCTTTTTTCTTTTTTTTTTTTTTTTTTTTTTTTTTGTTTTTTTTTTTTTTTTCTTTTGTTTGTTTGTGGTGTGGTTTTATTAGTTTAGTCTCTCCCCTAGTCGTGTCTACAGCGCTTCTCTCTAGCGCTTTTGATGTCCTTCTTTTCAAGCACTCCTCGGACGTAGAGATTGACGAGTCTTTTTGCATTACTCTCTTTTCTCACACGCGCCGAGCCTTTTTTTCGGCCCCCCCCCCGCCGCGGTCGTCGGCCCCCCTCTTCCAGGTTCACGAAGTTCGTACTCCGATTCGGCTGCGTTCGTTTAGCTCGGATAATAGGCCTCTTCCTCGAACTCTCGATCTGTTTCGACTCCCTTGACTTTCGGCCGACTCTCCGTTTCTGAATCTACGCCAGAGCCAAGATCTCTTATATTTGAGCCCGAGGCCCCCCCTCTTTCGGATTTTCTACTTATCAAGGCAGGATTCTAGGTCCTCCCTTCCTCTTACACCTCGGTCTTCTCTTGCCCGTTTAGGCTATTGTTTGTATTCTCTTACCCTCCTGTGGTCTCCTCTTCCTCGCCCTCTTATTTTCCTCTTAGGGATCGAGCAGTGCTCTGACCCGATTTTTGCCTCGGCCTTCTTCTGCAAGCGCCCTCTCCTTTTGCTCTCGCTTTCCCCCGTTTCGACGTGCCCCCCCCCATGGAGCATTTTGCCTTATCCAGCCTTTCGCGAACGCGCTCGATAGGAAGTCCTGGTCAGACGCTAGCGCGCGGTTTAATCCCTCCCGCGTCTTTACATACATGTTTTTTTTTTTTTTTTGCGCCATTTGAGATCCTTCTACCCGCCCTCCACGAAAGACCGCCTCCTACGCTCTCATTTCAGCCTCTAAGCTCCTGACCCATCATTTCTCCTAGCTGTTTTGTTAGGCCTTGTTTAACCTTGAACGCAATCTCTTTTTCTTTTTCCTCTTCTTTTTTTGTTTAGATGAGAGCCTTCCTGCTTGCTCACCACTTCCGACCTCTTTACAGAGTCTTTAAGAGTCTTAGGTCTCTTTATCTTCTTCGAGATGTTTCTATGCTTACGTGCTATCTTTCCTGTCCAAGAGATATCTTTTGACTCTCCGATGTCAAGCTTCCCCCTTTTCTGTCCTCTCCCTTCCCTTCCTCTTAGACCCTTTCTTTCCCAGTTGAAGTCGCGTACCTCTCAGCGCTACTCTGTTTCCGCTCTTCTGTAGCACGTCTCCCCTCTTCCCAGTTAGAAGAGCCTCTAAAGGGACCACCGCCTCCGCCTCTGACGCCCTCTTTGCCCCTATACGCCCTTCTCGCTATCCCTTCGTTAGCTCCTCGCCGTGAGTTGCTCCTCACGCGCATTTCTAGAATGAAAACCCGCTATTCCCCCCTGAGCTCTCTCTTTTAACTTTCTTGTTCCTGGTTCCCCCCTTCCTATGTTTTCTTAGAACCTGCTGCCTAACCCCGCTGTTACTATATCATTCTCTGCTAGATCTTTCTCTATTCCGCGTAGCGTCGGTACTTACGCGTTCTCGCATCTAGAGTTTAAGACTCAACCTTACCTATCCCTCCAGCTCTCACCTATCATCCTGATCTTTCTTCCACGTCTTTCTCCCTGAAGACAGACACTCGGACTACAATACAGTTCTCTCCCTGAGTCGACCGCCCTAAGCTTCTCTGCGGTTCGTAGGGAGGTCTCCGTCCTGAGTCATTATCCTCCAGCACTTTCGCATATCTCTCTCCGTATTAAGCTTCCTTCCCCCAGTTTTCGTGGCTCGAGCCCTACACTCGACCTGCCTTCTTAGCTAAGTCGGCCCTCCGCCCACGAAGAGCGAACCCTCCTCTTTCGCTTCCTCCTCTCGTCCCCCTTTTTCTCTTTCGCCTCCAGCGACTCGAGTTCCTCCGGCAGCGCTCTTCGTCCTCTGCTTGAGAAGATACACCTTTTCTGCCTCATCCTTCTCCCTGCTTCCTCCCTTTCCCTCGAGATACTAGGCCTCTTTTGGCCACGTCTGCTCTTTCTCATTTTTTCATCCCCGTGTTCGCCTCCTTCCCCTCGCTGATGACCTTTTCTCTTGCCTCGTTTCTATCCTCCGCTTTGTCGGCCCCGAAATGATTTGCTTTTGAGATAGCAGAATCTGCGTTTATTAGAGAGACCGTCCACTCCTCGGCCCCGCGTACCCTCTCGTCTTCGAATAGCCTTGTGAGTTAGACTCTTTTTTCTTGTGTCCTTCCCTATTAGCTCCCATTCCTCTTAGTCTTAGTTTTTGACTAACTTCTCGGTCCCCATCTTTAGATTGTCGTATGTCCCGTCAACGACGATCTTTCTTTGCTTTGCGTGGCTTTGATTTTTTCCCCACGGTTGCTCCCGACTCCACCACAGGTCGCGATGCCCACCTGTCTCCCTCGCGTTCACGCTCCCGTGCCACTGACTCCGACATTGTTTGGTTTGCTGCGTAGTCGCCCTCCCCCGCCCGTATTCTTCGATTCGGCGATTACCCGCTCTACAGACCTCCCTCATTCCTTGTCCTCGATTCCCTCCTCCAACGAGCCCTCCCTCTCTCCTTTTAGCGTGGACCCGCGTCCTGCATCTCTCTGAGAGCGCCTCCCTTTTACCTTCTTGTTCATCTCAATCCCCTCATCCTTCTTTGGTTGAAGGAAGTCGAGGGCCCATTCAGATCTTCTCCTCCTTCCGGAAGAGAGTTCTCTTTCCCCTTTCTCTCTTCGCTCTCTCGGCTCTCCCCTTTCCGTACGCATCTCTATCCTCTCCCGTTTTTTTGCTACGATGCCGTGAAGGGCTTCTCTAGGGATAGCCCGCTCGTCCTGGCCGCCCTTTTCTCCTTCGTAAGCGGGTAGATGCCCGACTGACTTCAAGTCTTATTCTTTCTCTTTTTCTGCCTTCCGAGGTAACTTTTCTCACTTCTACGATTCCTGTCCTCTTAAACTCTTTATATTTGGGGAGATTTCTCGTCTCGCTGCCGCTTTTCTTCTCGCGCGTTTTAGTAATAAGACTACTCCGTGGCGTTGATCCCGTAAATCCATCCGCTTCTTTTCCGAGTTCTCTCGCGCTCCCTCTTTTTGTTTGCTAGGGAAGGTAGA
>Ga0179591_1252381_pt1 | contig 11583 bp, 9 predicted proteins | sample CZOMad2_1_08_16f_FD_182891 | JGI IMG/M metagenome (GOLD analysis project Ga0179591, IMG submission 182891) | Vadose zone soil fungal communities from Angelo Coast Range Reserve, California, USA - CZOMad2_1_08_16fungal (PacBio error correction) | ecosystem: Environmental > Terrestrial > Soil >... | reverse complement strand
GTGTTTGGTCCCCTTTTGTATTTTTGTGGGGTGTCCCTTCCTTCTGGCGTCCCGGTCGTCTGTTTCTGAACCCGAACCCCCGCCTTCATGGTACCTCCTGTTTTTTTTTTCGTTGACCGGGCTCGGACGATGCCCACCACTGACTTTTGACATGCTGGTGATCGCCTCTGGCTTCGTGATTTTTCAACTTTCGGTAGTCATGGCGATGACTCTTGCTTTATTTCGCGACCCTTTTTCAGAAGGGAAAGCTAGGTCTTTCTTTCTCTGCAATCAGGTCTCGTCGTTTGCTCTTTTTCAACGGGGTTTTTATTGTTTTTTTTTCGCACCCTTATATGAGAGGACCCCCTTTTGGGCAATTCAGAGTGCTTCGTTTTTGTCCCCCCACGTTGACTTCCAATCCACATGTTTTCCCACAGTTTTTTTTGCAGGTGAATTGGGCCTGGTTTTTTTTAAGGTTTTCGCGCCGTTCGTCCGTCTCATTCCCCCCCAGTACCCCTGGCGCCCCGGAGGCTGCTCTCATTGTCCACGAAGTTTCTTCCGAAACGTCCTCCTCGGTGTGCCCCTTTAAAACCGCCTCCGTCTTGACAGAGAGTCTGTTTTACTCAGTTTTTTTGTCGGGTTTTATCATACGTTCAGGCCTGGGCCTTTGACTTAGGCGTCGTCCTGGGAATTTTCCAGTCTGTCTTTACAGGGGTCCCTTTGGGATGGGCTTCGGTTTTATTTTTTTTTTCTTTCTTTTTATCGAAAGCTCCCGTCCTGCTCGTCCCACAGTGCTCAAAGGAGGCCGACTAGCTTCGTTTGGTTTTAGACGTTCCACGGCTGATGGCCCGAGGAAGGGGGTTCTGCGTCGACGTTGTTTCGCGCTGCTGGTTCCTTCCCGTACCCTGGTTTTCTTGCTTGATGAGCTCAATGCTTGACGCCAGTGCCGAGGGGCCCTTTCCCCCCCTTAATACAGGCGTTGACGAGCGTCTATGCTTCGGGCGCACCCCGACCTACCAGTTGGACACTCGCCCCCGGAAATTGGACCCTTTTTGTGAGGAGGTTCAACCCCACTGTGACCTTTGTCCCGCTTTAACCGGGACGCTCTGTGGTGCGTATGTTCAACCCCTGTGACTCTGGTTTTCCTTGAAAAAAACTCCGGCCTTCCTCCAGAATCCACCTGTTGACAATTTCGCGCCCCTTTTTTTTTTTTATGGACCTGTGCCTTTCCTTACGTGAAAGGCGGATGGGTCTAGGCGGCTAACTTTCTGACTTATCAGGTTTAACTCCTGCGATTTTCCTGGTGCATTCTTGGTCACTGTGCGGCTTAAGAGATTGCAACTATTGGGTTTTGGGGGCTCTTAGCTTTGTTTGATTTTGGGCTTTCGACCCGGCAGAAGAAGACCCCGGCTACGGCTCCCCCCCCCTTTCGGTGGGGTTGTTGGCGTCCGGGTGGTTTCGGTTCTTTGAGTTGTTTTTTTTCTTTTTCCAGTTTTGAGACGCCTCTTTCATTCTTTCTTTTCGCCGTTTGCGAGCTTTTTTGTGTCTTGGTGTCCTTGTCCGTCTATCTTGTGGGGAACCCTGTTTCTCGTCCTTGCTGTCCCACGAAATTTCTGCCTATTCGGTGGAAGGGTCCCCTTCATTTTTCTTCTGATTACATTCCGTTGTTTTGTATAATTCCGGCCTTGGGCCCAATGCTTCTGTTCTCTGCTCGAGCGTTCAGATACGAGATTGGTCCCCCTTTTTTTGGGCTATTTTTTTTTTTTTTTAACGTACCGGTCTTTGGTGTTACTCCAAAGTCCAGCGCACGGAAAAACCCGCCGGCTCCGGATTTTTCCGGACGTCACTTACGGGTTTTGGTTCTGTCTTTTTTTTTTTCCCTATCCCCACGGGCTGCCCCACCTTCCGAGATTTTTTTTCTCAGTTTTGAGCTTTGTTGTTGCGTGGTATATGAGCTCCTTGAGTTATCGGCCTTCTCCCCTCTAGTTTCCACAACTATGGTCCCGATCCTCTTTTTTTTGATTTTTTATTTTGGGAGGAAGTTTCCCCCCGTCCAAGTCAGATTGCTCCCCGCTCGTCCTCATGTCTCCCCCATCTTCCCCCCCAGGTACTCCCTTCTATTTTCTTTTTGCCGCGCAGTCAGGCTTTCCTTTGTTTTTTGTTAGGTCCATGGTTTAACCCAAATTTCGTGTGTTGCAAGAACTTTTTGGCCTTTTTTTTCTAGGTAGCGGTTTTGACAGCCCTTTAGACATTGATTTCCTGTAGTTAGAGGACCCGCCGGTTTAGTGACTTTCTCGTTTGACCCTTTTTTTTTTTAGTGCTTTTTTTTTTTTTTTTGGGTCTCTTTTTTCGGATATTTCATCATTGGGCATGGAGCCCCCGTTGGATTTGACCTAGCCCTTAGTCTTCTTCATTTTATGTCCAGACTTTTTTTTTATTTGGCTCCTCTCCCCCCCTTTTTGTTTAATTTGAGGTTCCCCCGATTTCTAGGAATATGAGGTCCCTGTGGGGCGCATTTTTCCTGAGAGAAGGATCTTATGTCTCTCCCAATTTTCATCTGACATTGCCGGGCGGTCCCCGCCACAACCCCTTCCTCGTAGACTGCTTGTTTTTTTTTTCTTTTCAAGTTTCGGCCCTCCCCACCTCGTTCTCATTTTTTTTCTTCTCCTTTTTCCCCCTTCTTTTTTTAAATACTCCTAAGTTGTTGTTGGAGGATCTCTCCTCCTTTTTTTTTTTTTTTTCCATTTTTTCTCTTGGAAGACTTTCTCCCTCCCCCCATTCCTCTCGAGGGTTTGTTGGTTTTCTTCTTCATGCTCACTGAAAGTCTTTTTGAGTTTCAATGGCTTTTCTCTCCTAAAGTGCCCGACCCCCTTCAATAATACACTCCCTATTTTTTTTGGGAAATTCCACCGTCGTATTGGGAGAGGGCGTACCCCATCAAAGACTTCTGTCAAAAGTAGTGACCTTTCTTCCCATCCCAACACTCGGCATCCCCATTGTCAGCCTTTTTCGCCCCCCGCTCTCTCCTTTTTCTTCTTTCGTACCCGGGCGTCCTTCAAAAGTTTCTTCGCTCTTTCTCGGTACCAATTCAGGTTCGTTTTCTGCGCCCGTGCCCCGTTCCGTTTTTAATTCCTGTCCATGGTGACCTCGTCCCCCCGTTTTTCATCTAAGCCCCCTTGTCCTGCGTCGAACGTTAACCCCTGTTCCCCCGCGTTTTTTCTTTTAACGAGCTGGACTTGCTTTTACCTTTTTTTTTTCTTTTGTTTTATCCTGCCTCCCCCCCAAAAAGACCCGCCCTTTATTCTACCCCTCTTGGCTTGCCAACTCCGGATTTGGAAATATACACTTCTCAACCCTTTATTCACCTCGGCGATGTTTTGACGCCGAGTCTCCCCTTATTTTTAGACCAGTACCCATTCTGCTCCGGTTCTCGATTCTCATGTTCCCAACCCGCTACTGTGAACGCCCTTCTCCTGTTCCCTTATTCTTTCATGGTTACCCAATACCGTTCGTGGCCGTAACCATACCGGCTTATCAACTTCCCTTGTCCGGTCCGTAAGGGGCTCTAGATGCCTAGAGAAAATTCCGTTGTACTCCCAGAATGAATAAAGGCCCCATTCACTCGCCTTCCCTCCAAATCTTTACTTTTTTCTGATGTTTCTTTAGTATGCCCCGCAACTTATTTTCAACAGGGGATCCACATTCACGGGTTAGTTTCTCTTCCACTCTAAATTTTCCCCCATCTTTCGTAAAATATGTACCTCTTGAGGCCAGGTTGAAACTTGCCTCGCTTCGGCGCTCCATAGGGGCTCGGCCAGATTTGTCCGGCAGTGGACCTACAATGGTTCAGGGGCGTTTGACGTTCCCCTTCGTCCTTAAGGAGGGCTCTGCTTTTTCCATTGGATCTGTTAGTGAGTGGGGTTGGACTTGGCATGGAGTTGCCTGTCAGTCGAGGCTCTGGTGGTTCTTTGTTTGCATCGAAGTGAAAACCCAATACTTCGATTAGTTTGTGCCAACTTATCCCAAGGATCTGTGCTCCGCCAATTTTTTTGTGGGTGGTCCTATGAGGCTCTTACAGTTGTCAGCGGTGGCCCCAGGGCAGAATATGGACTCTGAGGAACGTCCCTGCTAGCTCGACCCTCCTCTCCAGTCTTACTTCATTCCCCGTTGTGTTTCATCCTTTTCTGGACTGTCGTTTCCTCGCATTGCTCATCCCTCCTCCCTCTCGTCGGTCTTGCACCTTAATTGCATCGGCCTTCTAGCCTCCTTTTCGGTAATGTCGTCCTTTACCTAACCCTCAAGATCTTGGGGCCTGGGTTCCTCTTCCCTTTATGTTGCCCTACTACGCTCCCCGAGCGTCAGCATTTTCACCATTCAGTTTCGCTTACTTTCCGGCCTTTCAGTTTTTGTGTCAGCCATACTTCCGCTGGGAATGAGACCCGCAGGCGCGAGTCTTTTTTGTTTTTTTGCTTCTTGTTCTCCGACTTTTTTTCGTTCATCCCCCGACTTTTTCCAACCCGTTTCTTTTCTGATGTCCCGTTGCTCGACTCTTCAGATGTTTGTTAACTGTTTTTTCCTTCTAGCCCTTCTATTACTCCCTCCCAACCTGGTCCTTAAAACTTGCTCCTTTTCCCGCTTTCGTGGAGATCTCTGCATGTTATCCCCTTTTGCATAACTCTTGTCTCGTCCCCGGTCTAGTTGTTGCACGTCCCGTTTGCTTTTGTATGTTTCTTCTCCTACCCCCGCTACCTGCGAAGGTCCAGTTAACTGATCAGTTTCCCCGGTTGCTGAAGGTCCATCCGAGCCAACCTCGCTTCCTGTCAGGTCGGGATTCTGGAGATTCCATTTTCTCCTTTACACCCACGCCCAAGGAGCCGCCATCCATGTTCTTTTCTCCTGACTTTCTGTGTTCACTTTCTTCCGAGTTCTCGGTGCTCTTTCTGCGCTGGAACTTAACACCTCCCCTCTGGACGTCCACCCGTGAAAACAGTCGAAAGTTCGCACCCCTTCCCCGTACCCCTTTGGCCTTGGCACCGTACGGCGGCTCCTTTTTGCTCCCGGCTTCCTTTTTTCGTCAGGGACCACTCTTTGATAAACCAATTTTGAAGTTTCCCGCACTCCGGCCTTTTTATTTAGGTCTTGCCTTTGATTGACTGTTTGCAGCTACGGTTTTCCGTCCCAATGGAAAATAGAGTGATTTTGGGGCCGGCATCCCAAGCAGTTGTTTTTAACGTCTCCTTTCGGCCGTTTTTTATTTTAGTCCGAGGTCCCTTCTTCAACTTTTTATGCCCTTTTTTTTTTGGCCCCAAGTTTTGCAGTTTCAGTTTGAAGAATGCTTTATTTTGATAGTTTGGGCCGGTGTTGTTTCGGCGCATGAGGCAACCCCACCCTCGTGTGCTCCCTTTCCAACGCTCCTCTTCAGCCGCTTATGGTGCACCAATCTCCTCGTTCTTAGGCGGTCCTTTTTTGCGCATCTCGAATCCTCAGTCCTTTTACGTTTGTCCGCACACTTCTCTGTGCCGGACACTTTCTTTCTTCAAAGTTTTTTTTTGTGGGGCAGCGTTTCTTCGCCAGGAGGGTTTCCCTAACCGTCTCCCCCCGCCAATCTTGCACTTTTCCCCAAGAATCGTCGGGTGCCGACCCAAAACCCTTCATCTTCTCTGCCGTTCTCCTCCCCCCTGAAACCCCTTCCCGCAATCCGGTTTGAACTAAGAAGGTAATTTTTGGGGCCACGGCTTCCAGTTTTCTTTTCTTTTCCTTTTTAGACCTTTTTCCGAGTCCCCAGAAATTTTTTCTTTCGACAGCATATAGGGGTTGGGAGCCCTTTGGTGGTTCCACCTTCCCTACCCCAATGTATGTCACCTTTTTCAGTCCCACCTAAACCTTTCGGCCCATTCTAAGGACTCAAAGCTAGACGGTACCCACCACCTCCCCCGTTGCCGTTCCCCCCGCCCTGTTTTGCTCTACCGTGCGAACACCCTTTTTTTTTTTTTTTTTTTTTGATGGTCCGCGCCTATATGCGACGTGGAAAAGCCAGACTCTCAGTCCTGGTGACCCCAATTTTTTTAGTGTTTCCGGACCCCAATAATTCACCCCAGTCCGTTCACCCCCTGCCTTTACCTCCGCCCCCGATGCCTAAAAATTGAATTTTCCCTCCTCCTAAGCCAAGGACGCCGTCCTTCCCTTCTGAGTGAACGACCCCTAGAGGCTTTTCTAGCAGAACCTGACCGGGCCACCCTCCCCTCACCCCTTTTTTTCTTAATAACACCATCCTACCCTCAATTTAAGGAAAAGGAAGGCCTTTGATAATTTGCGCGGGCTATTCACTTTTTTGACACCTTCCTCTTAGAAACCTTATAGTCGCGGTCGGTTAAAGTGGCGGTCTTACCCCGTCTGATGCTTAATCGTCCGTTTCATACTTCGTCCCAGTTTCCTATTCTCATCAAGTTCGAGATGGTACGACTCAACCCCCCCTATCCCCCTAAGGGTCCTCTCGGTTTTTTCGATGTCATTCCGGCATCGTCCGCCCCACAAAGGCGGTTACGCGGTCTTGGCGTTCACTTGAATTCTCGTTTCCAACCCAAAGGTTTGCGATAGGGCTTCACTTTAATTAGACGTTCCTGGTTATTTTGTTTTTTTCTGTTTTTTTGATTATTTACCGCGGAGTTTTTTGGTTTTCTCATAGACGCAACAGTTTAGGAGTTCGGGGGTTTTCCTCGCTTCCTTGGGAAGGTGTCCTTGGCCCTGTGTGTCAGAGTTCACATTTCTTTGTTTTCTAGATGAATTGTCCTTCCCCTATCGTTTCTAATCATAGAGAGTATTCGGGATGTCCTCCCCCTTGTACTCTACAGTTTACGATTTGTTTGCATTTCATTCCCTTTTCGTTGGCCCTCGCCCGTATTCAGTATAGAAATAGTTTGTTTCTGCGCCCTCAACCTCTCTAGTTACTGCCTACAGGCCCCGTGATCCTTTTAGAGATTTCATATTCTCATCCTCCTCCCTTTTTTTTTTTTTGATGCAGGAGAATCCTTCTCCCCCACGTCCACGGTGCGGCCTACTGCCTGCTTTTTTCTGTTGCTTCCTCTCCCCACTGATGAGAACCAAGATTCGGTGCCTAGTACACGGGATCTGTACTTCGGTAAAAGCCTGGGGTGATGGGACCGTGGGGGTTGTTTTATTTTTTTCCTGAGCTCGTCTAATCCTCCCGCCTGCGCTGTCCATAGGTCACCGGCTTTGCCAACAAAGCAATGGTCCCCCCAATGCCCTTTTTTCCACCTTTCCGCCCCTCGTCACTTTTTGTCGATCCCGCCCCTGGGACTTTACCCTTGACCCAGAGACCGTGCTTTGAATTAGCGAGTTTTTTTTTTTATTTGCACGATCCTTAAGTGTTCCATTTTTTTTTAGTCCATGGCTTACTAAGGGGGAAGAGTCACAACCCCTCCCGTCAGAAGATCAAGCCCATTTTTCGGACCATCTGCTATATTATGTTGCATGTTTCATTCTTTTAAACGTCACACGTGTTTATTTTTAAATTTTTTCGGAGATTTTACCTTACGGGTGTTCCTGCCCCCTGGGCTGTCCCTCCGTCCTTTTTTTTCGAGACTACCGCATGTGGGCGAGGACCAACCCCCCCCCTCGCGCCCCGGTCTGAGCACCGGCTCATTTCCTAAGGTTTACCTTTTAGTGATTCATTGGTGTAATGTCTTTTGATTGTCTTCGAATCTCTTTATAAATACTTTAGTTTTAGTTGGTGTGTTCAAACTCAGTGTTGATTTTGATAGCCCGCTCAGAGATGAATCGGTCAAAAGGGTTGTAGGATTTCTTTTTTTAGGATAGAGACCTTGATAGGCTGTTTAGGCCCCAAATCTTCTGACTTCGTCGAGAGGCTATTTTGTCTTTCAACACACCTTGGTTTTGGGCTTTGCATGCTATTAGGTTCCTTTTGAGCTGACTTGGTTTACCCAGTGACGGGGCTCGGTGTTTCGGGATTCCAAGGCTGTACCTTAGGTGCTTCTGGTGTGTGATTATTTTTTTTTTTGCTACCGGGATGAGTCTTGACGGTGAAGGTGTAAAACCTTCATCCCCCCCATTTGGTCTTCCCCCTTATTTCGCTTTGCCGTTTCTAAGCCCTTGGTTTTTTGTCAGAGTACGTTGGCGTTTTTTCTTTTTCGTTGGCGGGCGTGTTTGAAGACTGTCACCCCAACCCCCCCGACTTTGTTCTGGCTTCATTCAGCGGTTCTTTTGCACCCCCCACCTCCTGTTTGCCCCCCTCCGACCCGATACCCTCGTCTTTCCGTGCCCCCCCATTTCACTGACAGTTCCCTATGGCGGGTAGGGTTTTTTTTGTCCTGTTGGAGAGAGATGTTTTCGCCCCCTCCGATTTTTCAAGTTAAAGGGCTTGCGTGAGGTAACGGTGTTCGTGACCCCCCGCCGTTTTGGAGAGTGTGCGTGACTGAGACCTCCTTTCCGCCCACCCCTCACTTGGTTTCCCACTTGTGCCAGTGTGCACGGCACCCCGGCCAAGTGGGGTGACAGGTTTTATCGCCGCAACCCCTTGCGCTCTTTTACTGCAGCGGGATTGTGGCCCATTTCACGTCTGGCCCTTAGATTTTCACACTGCTCTGATAGGTGTGTTTGACATCTGCCCGCCACCCAGCGCCCCCAGACCTATTTTCCTAGTTTTAGTCTTCTCCTCGTTGGTTGCGTTCCGGTCACTTTTTTTTGGTTGTTGTTTGTTCCCCAGAGTGGTTTGCCTCGTCTGACTACAGACGCCTCCCGTTGAAGCTTTAAGGCCCCCCCCCCCCCCTGTGTACCACGAGCTGCCTGGGAGAACCCCCCCGTTTCTTTTTTTTTTTTTTGGACCTTCATCCGCAGTTCCTCACCCTCGATTCGGTTTGTCTTGTCGCCTACGCGTTGCCCAAGGACGGCTTCTTGGCCCAGAGTTAGACTCCGGGTCTCTTCGCCACGTGTCAAGCTACTCTTTATAGCTTTCCGGGTCCCTTTTACGTTTTTACTTTTCATGATGTGTGCTCCTTTACTATTTTTGTTGTCCGATTAGCTTTCGTTCCGTTGTCGACTACCCCCTCTCGCTCGTGAGTCGTATTCGCTCTGTTCCCCACGGAGGTCCCTTAGTGAGAAATGGGTCGTTTGCCATCATTTCCCCCTTCACTGTTGTCAATTCTTTTCCCGACCTACTGACGAATTTTTTTGGGCTTTCGTACCCCTCCGTCTTTCGCCTTTTTCGCCCCTTCTGGTGCGAATTGCCACCGTCCTAGGTTGGCTCGCTTGAGCAGTCCTTTTCGAGTCTCTATTTCAAAGTCGTGGTTCTTTTTTCCCCCCCCGAGCTTGTACCCTTGAACAAGTCTTTTTACCCGTTTTTTCAAGGTTATGCTGAGGCCCGTGCCCGTCCGAATTCCGTTGATGACTGATCAGGTTCCGGCTGCCCAGGTGATTCGCGTTTCTCGACCGATGCGACAGGAAACAGTTCCCCTGCTGCCCAGTGTGGCAGCTGGTCCCCGTGTTTCCATGCAGCAAAGACAAAGTTCCCCCTCTTTAGTTTTTGATTTGGGATTTATTTTTTTTTTTGTTTGAAGTGAAACAGGACTCGGGATTTGACCCCCCCCCCCGAGATCGCCCCCAGTCCCTTCCGGGGGCTGGTTCTTTACGTCGCTTTTTTCACAAGAAGTAAGTCGGCGCCCCAGTGCTTCAGGCGCTTTTCCACGGCGTCCCCTTGGTGGGGATTGGTTCCATGTTTCATCGTGCCCCGCTTAGTTACTCCGGTCCCGTGATCCCCCCCCTTATGTTTGAGGATTTGTGTTAGATGTCCCCCCCCCTGGCCGACGTTGTTCTTTCTTTAGAGTTCTTCCCTCGGGAGCCTTTATTGTTGCCCGTCCGACTCTCTGGGTTTTTTCCTTTTGATTTGAGCATGCGCCCTTTTCCCTCCCCCGCTTTTTCCTGTACACCGTCATCTGGCTGCGAACCTGTTCCTGAGAGATGATCTTTTTTTCGCTATAGAACTAGCTCGGAGTTCACTGGTCTGCCGGTTCCCACCTTAGAACGGGGCTTTGGAGATCCCAATAGGCCTGGTGATGAGACCCTTGCGTTTTTTTGGGATGGTGGTCCCCCCCCAAAACGAGCGGTTCCCAATTCCGCTATATCCCCCCCGGGTACCATTTTCGCGTTTCCCGGCCCATTTGCCCGTGGGGACATTCCGCCCGTGTCCCGGTCCCCCCTCCATGGGTTTACGGTCTTCCCCGACCGAGCCTATCTGTCGTCTTACGTCTCTGGTAAATGCCGCTGGCGGGGCCCCCGCCTTTTTCCTTTTGTGGGAAGGTGCATGGCTGAGCTGGTTGTGTACGGTCCTAGGTTTGTTCCGTCCCCTGAGCGAAACCGTAACCTTCTCCAACCCGAGAACCCTTTAAGTTTTGGGGCCGTTGGGTGCTTAGTTTTTCAGGCTTGCTGGGAAGCAGGACGACGTCTTACCCCTTCGTGTTATTTGACTGGCGAGATATGGCGGGATTTTTGATGGTTTCTGTGGGTTCCTCCGTAGAGATTTAATGGTATATGTATCTTGTGAGTGTTTCACGACCGCTCAGGAGAAGACCCCCTCCCCTTTCTTCGAAGGTCTGTTTGCCTGCCCAACTCCCGGCGGGGTCGGCCTCCACGAAAGGACTTTTACGCGAGTGGAGTCTGCTTTTTTTTCTCGCTTTTGTTTCCCAGTGACTGTACCCCTCGTCAGGTAAAAGAGTTGCTTTTTTTTTCCCGATTTCCGACTGTTGGAGTCCAGGGTATGAGGTTGAATGTCTGGAAGTAGATGAAAAACGTCTGCGGCGACACACCTGTGTGAACGAAGTCTCCGTTGGTTCTGTTGTCGGTCGTGTTCTTTGCTTCCCTTGCCCTGCGGGCAGCGCTCTTTGTGAAACGTTTCGTGCGTGGCGAGGTTCTTGCGTAGAGGTATAGCAGGAACCTCTTTGCCTCCACGGGGTGAGGTGTAGTCCGGTTTGGTTGTCCCGGATCTCTTACCCACGCAGTTCCTGCGTCCCCTTTATGGATTGGCGCAACCCCCCTGGCGTGAACCGTACGTCTCGCTTTCCTCCTTTTCTTTCATCGCTGATAGTCGTGTCCATGGTTTCCCCTGTCCTTTTCTTCAGTACAAGACCTTGCAAGGGTTAATAGGCGCCTCGTTTTAACCTTTTCCCTATTTTTTCACTGGGGGGCCTTCAGGTGTTGTGAAGTCTCCTTTCTAGTGGCCGAAGACATTCCTCTGCTGGCGACATCCTTGCTACTTGGGGATTTGCGGTCCCCCGGTTTGGACTGGGAACCCCCCCGAACGGGCATGGCTGTCTCCGGGCCGTGGTTGTGGAGAGAACCCCCCCTCGCCCACCCCGCGACCTTGCGGTACCCCGATTCGGCGTACGGATATTTAACGTTGCGGCCGTTTTTTCGTCACGAGTTCCACGTCGATGCATTTTTTTTTCTGACACACCCACCCTTAAGATTCCAGGCAGGGCGGGCCGGTTCAGCCCCCCAACATGCCGGCATCCCGTCCTTGGGGGGTTATGGGCCATTCTCGGCCCTTCGCCCCTAGCGAACATTGTTCTTCTT
>Ga0179591_1195769_pt1 | contig 11583 bp, 16 predicted proteins | sample CZOMad2_1_08_16f_FD_182891 | JGI IMG/M metagenome (GOLD analysis project Ga0179591, IMG submission 182891) | Vadose zone soil fungal communities from Angelo Coast Range Reserve, California, USA - CZOMad2_1_08_16fungal (PacBio error correction) | ecosystem: Environmental > Terrestrial > Soil >... | reverse complement strand
TTTTGGTCGGACTTTTCCCCCCCCCGGTCCGGGGGGTTAATGTTTGGGGGCCGGGAAACAAACAACCTGGAATTGGGTGTTGTGTGGGGTTGTTGGTTTACCTGTTTTTGTTTTTTTGGAAAGGTTGACCCAACTTTGGGGTTTTTTTTGGTTTTTTTTTTTTTGTCTTTTTTTTTTCTGGCTGTTTTAACAAAAACTGTTTTTTCGTTTTTTTTTTTCGTTTTTTTTTTTTTTTTTTTTTTTTTTTTTTGGGTTGGGGGAACACTTTTTTTTTTTTCCTTTTTTTTTGGGTGGTGGGGGGTTTTTTAACCAAAGTTTCCCAACCGGGGGACTGTTTTCCTTTGTAAATAAAAAATAAACACAGTGTTGGGAGTTTTGCGGAACAAACTGGTTCCCACCTATTTTTATTTTGTTTTTAGTCACCCTTCTTTTGTAGGTTTTGTGTTTTCTCCACAAAAAAAAACTTTTAATGGGGGTGGCAACCAAAAACCCAAGTGGTTTTCCCCCCCCCCCAGGTGTGAAAGGGTGGGGGTAGGGTTTGCTTTTTTTTTTTTTTTTTGTGGGTTTTCCCCAACAATATGTTGTTTTGTGTTGGTTTGGGTTCTAACCCCCCCCCACCCCCACCTGGTGGGGTTTTTGAGCCCTGGGGGGTTTGGGAAAACCATTTTGTTGTTTGTTGTTACCAACTTTTTTTTTTTTGGTGGGGGTGCCGCTTTGTTTTTTCCATTTGTGTTTTTTTTTTCACACACAAAGGGTAAGGGTTTAACAAAAACCCTTTAAGGGGTTTGGGCTTTTTTTGTTGTCTCCCGTTCCTGTTGGTTTTTTAAACAAAGGATTTCCCTGTATTTGCTTTGCCCCCCCCCCCCCCCCCCTTTTCTTTTTCCCCCCATTTTACGTTCAAAAAAAAACCCCACCCCTTTTTTTTTTGACCAACCCAAACCCCCCCGGTTGACATTTTCCTGGGGGTGGGTTGTTTTTTTAACAAACAACCAAACCCACACCAAAACCAAATGGCCCCCACCCCTTTTTTTTTGGTAAGGGGGGTGGGGGGGGGGTTTTTTGGGTGTTTTTCTCAACCAAATTTTTTTTCCTTTGGTTTTCGTTTGGGCATTGGACACCTCTTAGTTTTTTTGCCCCCTTGGCCACCAAAAAAGAGTTTTTTGTGTGGGTTCCCCCTGTCATTTTCTTTTTTTAGGGGTTTTTGTATCGGGCCTTTTTATTAAACCTTATCCAAACTTCCCCCCCACCCCCCCCCCCCAAAAAAAAAAAGGGGGCCCCCCCCCCTTTTCTTTTTTTTTGGGGGGGGTTTTTGTTGCAAAAACCGAGGTTTTGGGGTTTCGTTTTTCGGGTTGGTGGCGGTTTGTTTTTTTTTCTTTTTTGGGGTTTGGGCCCTGGGTTTCTTTTGGGGAAAATTTGGGTCCACCCACCAATCCCTTGTGGTGCTTCTTGGTTGGGGGAAACCCGTTGGGCTTTTGTGAACCTACCATTCTTTTTTTCCCCCCCCCCACCCAACCCCAAACAAAACCCCTGTTGGGGCAACCAAATTTTGTGTTGGGGTTTTTGCACCAATGGGGGCTTCATTTGTTTTCAAGGGGATTGTTGGGGAAATTTGTTTTTTTTTTTTTTTTTTTCATTGGAAACCCCCTTACAAATGTTTAGTGGCCCGGGTTTGGTTGGTGTTTTTTCCAAAAAAACAAACACACCCCAAAAAAAACCAACAACCCGGCACCCTTCCCCCATATTCTGGAAACCAAAACCCTTGGGTTTTTTTTTTTTTTTTTTTGGGTTTCGAACAACCAAACAAAGATGGGTTCGTCTTTTTGGTTTGTTGTGGCTTGGTGTACACAAAAATGTTTGGGGGGTTTTTTGGTTTTGGACAAATTTTTTTTTTTTTTTCTTTCTTTTTTTTTTTTTTTTTTTTATTTTTTGTAAGGTTGTTTTGGTTGCTCTTTGCCGGGGGTTTGGTGTTTTGTTTTGGGGTGGGGTGGGGGGACAGTTTTTTTCCCCCTTTTTTTAACTTTTTCCAAAAACCAAGTGGTGTAAATTACAAACTTGGGGACACAAAACCCAAAAAACAAGGGGTTTGGGGGGGGGACCAGGTATTTTTTCAGTTTTGTTTGGTGGTTTTTTGGGGGGTTGGGAAAAAACAAAATCACAAAAACACCGATTTTGTCTTGTTTTTTTTTCTTCGCCCAAAAAACAAAAACCAAAAAAAAGGGTTTTTGGGTGGTTTTTTTTGGGTACCAAAAAACACAAACCCCCCCAGTTTTCCCACAGGGGTTGTGGTGTTTTTTGTTTTGGGGGGGGTTGAGGGGGGAGGGTGTTTGGGTTTTTTGGGTTGTTGGTGGCCCTGTAACAAGCCGGTTTTTTTTGGGGGGCAAAAAACCAAAACCCCCACGAATGGGTTTTTTGGGTCAAGGGATGGGGAAAAAAACCCAAAAACTTGGGGTGGTGGTTGGTCCACCCACTTGTTTTTTTTTTTTTTTTGTTTTTTTTTTTGGGGGGGGCGTGGTTTTGTGCATTTTGGGGTTTGTTTTTTGGGGGAAACAGGGGGGGGTTTTGAAACCGAAACAAATTTCCCCCCCCCCCCCCCCCTTCCGACACCCACACCCTTTGACTTTGGCCAAAAAAACGGGTCGCGGTGGGAATTTTTTTCCTTTTGGACCCCCCCCCAACCCCCCAATCTTTTCCCGGTTGGTTTTGTTGAAAAGTGTGGCTGGGGTTCGGGGACGGGGGGGAGGGTGGGCCCACTGGTGGTTTTTTTTTTTGTTTTGACCTCTGCATGTCCTCCCCCCCCAACCACCCAAAAAAAAAACACAAAAACCTTGTTTTTTTGTTGTTGTCCCCCCCCCTTGTTCAAACAACAAACACCCCAAAAAAGAAAAAAAAGGGAGTTTTTTACAAACACGTTTTTGGTTTCTGTTGTGTTTTTTTTTTTCTTGGGGAAAAAGTCCAACAAGGTTTTTTTTAACCCTGGCAAAAAGGTTTTGGGGCGATTCCCCAAAAAAAAACACAAACAATTTTAATTACAAAAAAAAAACCAAAAAAAAACAACCCACCCCAGGGGGGGGGGGGGGGGGGGGGGGGGGAAAAAAATTTTTTTTTCCTCTTTTTGTTTGTGGTGACGCCCCGGGGTTGGTCCCGTTTCTTGGGGAGGGGTTGTGTTAAACCCCCACCCCCATTTTTTTCCCCACTTTTCTTTTTTTTGTTTTGTTTTTTACCCTTTTTTTCTGGAACCATTTTTTATTGGGTCGGTTTTCCTTGTTTTTTCTTTTCGGTGGTGGGGGAAATTCCCCATTTTTACCCCCCAAACACCCCCCCCCAGCGGGGGGGGGGGTTTAGTTTTGTTCTTTTTTGTTTTTTTTGCCCCCCACCTTGGCTTTTTTTTTTTTTCCTTTCCAAGTCCCGTTTTACACAAAACCCACACGTTAGTTTTGGAAAACAAAAAGGGGGGGGTGGTTGGTGTTTTTTCCCTTGCGGGACACTTTTTTTTTTTTTTTTTCCCCCCGGCGCGGGGGTGGTTTTGTTGTTTGGGGGTTTGCAACCCCCTGAGTTTTTTTTCAGACACCCCATTGTTAACCCCCACAAACCCCCCACCAGGGTGGTGGAGGGGGCACCCACACCCCCAACAATTCTTCTAACGGACTGCTGGTTTGGAAGTTGTTTTTTCTTTTGTCGAACTTTCTTTGTGTCAAACCACCACAAACCGGTTGTGTTTTTGGTGGTTTGGGTGGGGGGGGCGGTGGAGGGGTCGGGCGTTTTTTTGGTTTGGGGTGACTCCTTTGTTGGGTCCCCTCAAACCCCCAAAAAAAAACACACCTCCCAAAAGGTTTTCTGGCTTTTTGGTTTTCCCACCGGTTTTTTTGCGGGGGTTTGGGGGGAAAAAAAAAAAACCCCACCCATTTTCTTGTATTTTTTTTTATGATATATTTATCTTTTTTCTTTTTTTTTTTTTTTGTGTTTTTTTGTGTGTATAGTTCTTTTTTCCCCATCCTATGTTTACCCCCCTTTTTCCGGCTTTGGGGTTTGTGTGGTTGTGTTTGTTTTTTTTGGTAGTTTTTTCCGATTGAATGGTGTGGGGTTTTTACCCCGCCCTTCTACAATGTTTACCCCCCCCTTTTTTTTTTTACCAGGGGGGGTCACACCCCCCCAACCACACCCAAAACCTTCCCCCAACCTTTGTGTTAGTTGGGGTTTTGGGTAATTTTTTTTACGTGTTGTGGAAACAAACAAACAAACAAACACAGGTTTTTTTTTTCTTTTTTTTTGTTTGGTGCCCACACATGAGCTTTCCTTTTTTTTTCAAAACAACAATTTTTTCGAATTTTACACCCTTCGTTTTTTTTCCACAAAAACCACACCAAACAGTTCTACTTCTGCTTTTCTTCCGCTGCCAGCGCGCCGACGGATGCTTCGCGGGGTCGCACGCGAGCCGATCCCCCTTGTTCCCCCCCCCCCCCCCCCTGCCCACCTTTTCTTTTTTACCACCACACATTTTTTTTAACAAAAAAACAGGAGGGGGGGGGGTTCTGGGGGTCCTTGGGAGGTTTCCCCTGTGTGGGGTTGTTTTTGGTGCCCCCACACCCGTTGGGTGGGGGTTTTTGTGGGGTGGGGGTTGGGATTTTTTTTTTTTTTTCCCAAGACCCCCCCCCCCAAACCTTGGTTGTCGCTTCCCTTTGTTCACCAAAAAAAAAAAAAAAAAAACAAGGGGGGAAGTTGGTGCCCCCCCCCCCCCCCCCCCCCATCTGGTCCCCCCTTTTTTTGTCGTTGAGAGTGTTTGGGGGGGACAATTTTTTTTGGTTGTTTCCACCCCTTTTCCCAACCAACCGGACTTGAATTTTTCCCCCCCCCCACCAACCACAAAGTTTTCAAACTTTTGTTTGGGTGTGTCAACCCCCCCCCCGTGTTTCCCCCTTGGGCAATTTGTTTTGGGGGGTTTGTTTTCCTTTTTGTTTAGTTGGGTTGGTTTGGGTTTCCAAATTTTTTTAAGTAAAACCCTTTTCCTTTTTCCCCCCAACCCCCAAACACACCAAAAAAAACAAAAAAACCCTCCCCTCCCCTTTTTTTGGTGGGTTGGGAAATTTACACTGTTTTTTTTTGATTTCCACCACCTTTTGTTTATGTACCCTTTTTTTTTTTGTGGTGGTGTTTGGTGAGTTTTCCCAACCCCCCCCGTTTTTTTTACAACTTTTCGCTCCCCTGTTTCACCCCGCCTTTTGACTCCAGTTGTTCTTCTTTTCGCCTTTTTTTCAGTTGTTTTTTTTGTTTTTTTTACGTGTTACGAATTTTTGTTGTGGGACTTGAAACAACTTTTCCTTGTGCCTTTTTTTGGTTTTTTTTTTTTGGGGGAGGGGGGCAACCGGGGGTTTGGTTTCGGTGGTCTGGGTTTCCCTTTTCACTTTTTTTTGCTTTCCCCCCAACCCATGTTGATGTGGGGGGCCCAGCCCTCTCCCGCCGGCCCACCAGGGGTTTGAATAGTCTTGGGTTCCCCCCCTTTTTTTCCTTTCTGTATTTTTTCTTTCTTCTTTTGTGGGTTTTTTCCGGGGCATTTTCTTTTTTGTCGGTTATCCCCCCCCCCCTCCAATTTTTTTGTCCCCAAAACACCCCAACCACCCCCCTTGTTTGGTTTTTGTTCCTTTGGGGGGGGGTTTTTTTTTTTCCATTTTTGGGGGCATTTTTTTTTAACACCCTTTTTTTTTCCCCCAGGGGGTTGCGACCCAAGGGGCCCGCGTGAGTTTTTTCCAAACCCACAAACTTTGTTTAAAAATAAAGTTAGTGGTTGGGTGTTTTGTTCTTTTTCTTTTTGCCCCCTGGGTTTTTTGTCCCCCCCCCCGGGGGCCATTTTTTTTTTTGGGGGGTTTTTAACGGGTTTCCCCCTTTTTTAGGGGATTGGGGTTTTTTTTAACAAACAAAAACCCAGACACCCAAAACCCAACCTGGTCCCCCCTTTGTTCCCCCCTGGGCGTTTCGGGTTCAACATTTTTTGAATTTTTAACCAACAACCCAACACACAAGGGTGGGGCTGGTGGTTTTTTTCCCCCAACGTTTTTTTGTCTCTCTTTGTGTTTGTTCCCATTGTTGTTTTTTTTTTTGTGAAAAAACCCACCCTCTCCCACCGTTGTTTTTGTTTGGACCCTTTAGGGGTTTCACAGCCGGGTTTTTTGTGGGTGGGGTGGGCCAACCCCCAAATTAAAACAACACCCCACACACCCCCCGTTTTGACCAACCCCAAAGGGTTCTTTTGGGCAACAACCCAAACAAAAATTTTCTTTTTTTCTGGGGGTTCCCCACCCTTTTTCACCCTCTCTACCAATTTAGAACCTGAATTCCACCATAACAACCCCAAACAGGTTGAAAAACAACCAGATGTGCTTTTTTTTTACCCACCTTTTTTTTGTGGGGGGGGGGACATTAGTTTTTAGTCCCCCCCGAAAGGGTTTTGTGCCCCACTAAACCCTTCTTTCCCCACCAAAAGTTGGATTTTGCCCACCCCCCCATGTTGGCCCCTCCGAACAACCAAAAAAAACGCAACAATCTTTTCTGTCCTGTTGGTTCCCCCCCCCCCCCTTTTCCAAGGGGGTTCTCTTGTGGGATTCAAAAAAACACTTGCCAACTTTCCAATAAAGGGCGGAGTTCGTTGTTTTTTTTTTTCCCCCCCCCTTCCAATTTTTTTTGATTGTTTTGGTTTTTTACCCCTTTTTTTCCGGTTTCCCGGTTGGGTAAAGGTTTTTTTTTGTTGGTGGATTTTTTGCCCCCACCCGGGTGTGGGCCTTACTTCCCTTTGTGGGGGTTTTTGAAAAGCCCCCCGACAACCCCAACCCCACCACATCCGGGTTGGCCCCATAAAAATTTTTTTCTGGTCTTTGGGGTGGGGGGGCCCCTGTTGTGGGAAGGGGCAAACGGGTTTTGGGGGGTCCTCCCCCAAAAATTGTTTCCCCCCCCCCCCTTTTTTCCTGACCAGTAAAGGGTGGTGCTGCCGTGCACCCCACCCACACCACCCCCCCCCCCCAAACCCAAATTTTTTGTGGGCCAGTATGTTTTGGGGTTTGGGTTTTTGCCCCCACCCTTTTCCCAAATAGGCCTGTGATGGTTTTTTTTTTGTAACAAACACACCCCATCCAAAAAGGAAAAAATGGTTTGTGGCACCAACAATTCAGTTTTTTTCCTTTTTTTTTTGGAAAACCCCCCCCCCCACCCCCACCCCCCCCCCCCCCCCCTGTTTGAAACAAAATGGTGTTTGTTTTGGGGGTTGGGTGGTGGTTGGGTCCAAAACCCCACACCCCCCAAAACAAAAAAAAAAAACCGAAGGGGTTTGTTTTGGATTGTTTTTGTCCCCCCCCCCCAACCAACCGAAAAAAACCCAACACCCCTGGATGGGGGGGCCCAAAGGTTGGTTTTGTTTTGGTGCAAAGTGCAAGGAAAAAGTGGCCCGGGGTTTTGTGGACCCACCACCCCAAAATAACACACAAAACCAAACCCCCACCCGGCCCACTTTTTTTTTCCCAAAAAAAAACCACAAAAATCCCTTTTTCTTTCTTTTTCAGTGTTGGGGGGTACAAAAAAACACAATCCGGTGGGGGGTGGGAAAACCACAAAGCCACCCAGTTGATGTGTCCCCCCCAATTTTTCTTTTTTGTTACTTTTTTCTTTTTTTTTTGTGTTTGTCCAAACGCCTCTTTTTGGTTTTTGGGAAGTGCCCAAAAGTTTTGTTTGGTTGTTTTTTGTGGGCTGGGGGGGTTTTTTTGTGGGGTGGGGTGGTCCAAAAACCCCCCCAACCAAGGACCACCCCCTTCTAACACCAAACACTTACTTTTTTTGGGGTTTTTTTGTTTTTTTAAAAATAAAAAAAAACCCCCACCCCTTTTCTTGTTTTTTTTGTCTGCCTACACTTTTTCTTTTAAAACTTTTTTTTTTTTTTTCCCCCAAACACAGTGGGGGGGGCGGGGTTTGACCTTTTACGGGGGTCCCCCGGTGAAGTGGTTTTTGGCATGCAAACACCACCAAAACAACCACACCACAAAAAAAAAAAAAACACACAAAACCCCCACTGGGTGTTGGTTCCCCCCCCCAGTGGCGAAACCCAACCAACCACCCACCCCCCCAACCCCATCCCCCACCCCCAACCCGTGGAAGGTCGCAAAGGGGTTTGGTCTAAAACAACAAAAAAGTGTGGGGGTTTTTTTGTTGAGTTTTAAATATGTTTTCCCTTTGTTGCCCCAAAACCAACAAAACAACCCAACCCACTATTGTTTTTTTTTTTTTTAAATTCGTGAAAAAAAAACACAAGGGGTGAACAGGAACCACATTTTTTCCCTTTTTTGGTTTTGTTAGACCTTTCTGACGTGCTTTTGGTTGGGGGGAAAGTTTTTTTTTTTTGTTGTTTTCACCCTTTTTTTTTTTTTTTCGCAAAAAAAACAAAAAAAAAAAAAAAAAAAAACAGTTCAACAACACCAAACACCCACCCAATTGCTTTTTGGGGGTGGTTTTTTTTCATGGGTGGGTACATACCTTTTTTTTTGCCCAACAAATTTTTCTTTTTTTTTTTAGTTTGGTTTGTTGCTTGTCCCTTAGCAACAGCAAGTCGGGTTAAACCAAAAAACAAAACCACCAAAAAAAACCACCCCCCCTTTTTACGGGTTTTTTCTTTTTTAACTTCCCCCTTGTTTTGGTGTGGGACCCCCTTTGCTGGTGGAAAAAAACACCCGCCTACTTTTTTTTTTGGTCTCACAAATTTTTTTTTCCCAAAAACAAAACCACGGGGTTTTCCCGTTTTTCTGGGGGGAAACACCCGTTTGAGGTTCCCTAAAAAAATTTGGGTGACACAACCGGGGGTCTTAGGTGTGTTGGGGGTGGTTCAAAAACAAAACCGGCCCAACAATCCCCGGTGCAACTTGGGTTTTGGGGTTGGGTTTTTTTTGATTTCCCCTTTTTTTTTTTTTTATTTGACAAAAAAAAACATTTTTCATTTTTTCTTTTTCCCCCGTTGTTCTGAGGGGAACAAAACCAAAATCAAGACCCAATTCTTTAAACCTTTTTCTTCCACCCTTGAGGGGGTGGACACCCCCCATTTGGGTTTGCTGTTTTTGTTGTTCCTTGACCATTTTGTCCCCCGGGTCACCTTTTAGGTCTTTAAAAACCCTTCCTGGTGTTTTGTGGCAACCTTTGGAATTTTTTTTTTTTTTTTTCACTTTTTGTTGGTGCCCTCTTTAAGGGTTCGTTGGGATGGGGGTTAACAAAAAATTGGTTGACCCCCAAAAAAAACCCCCCTTTTTTTTTTTTTTTTTTTCCCACGTCGGTTGCTGGTAGGGGATTTTTGCCAACCGAGTGTTGTGTTGGGTTTATTTTTGTTGTTTTCGGGTTTTTTTTTTTTCCCAGAAACTTAAAAAAGGTAGGGTGCCCCAACAGTTAAACCCTAACGGGTTGGGGGACCCCACTTTAATCTTGTTTTTTGGGGCGGGGGTGGGGTGTGTTGGGGGGGTTTTGGGGGGGGGGGGGGGGACAAATTTTTGTTGGTCGCTGCTTTTGGGTTGTGTGGGGGTGGGGGTTGGGGGGTTTGGTTTGGTTCCTACCCGGGGTTTTGGGGATTTTTTTTGTTTTGGACAACTTCCCCCGTTCTTTGTCACAACCTTTTTTTTTTAAAAGGGCCTTTTCCGACAATTTTTTTCAATTTCCCCTGGGGAATTTTTGTGGGGTTCCCCCCCCCCCCCCCCCACCTTTTTTGTCGTTTTGGGAGGGCCCCCCCACCCAAAACCCCTTTCCCCCCCCCCGTTTGTGTTGTTGGCGGTGTGTCTTTGAAAATACCTTTATTTTCTTTTTTTTTAAAGTGTGTTTTTTTTTTTCCTTTTTTTTTGGCAAACATGGGGGGAGGGGTGTGGGGTTTTTTTTTACGTGGTTCCTTCTTGAATGCTTTTTGTAACGTGGTTTTTCCCTTTTTTTTTTTCTTTGGTTTTTTTTTTTTTTTTTTCCACCAGTGTGGGAAAATTTTTTTTTTCCCCCGTTGACACCCCCAAACCCTTCCCCCAAAAACGCGGTCGGGTTGGGGTTGGTTTGGTTTGGGGAACCCCAAACCCAACCTTTCCCGCAAAAAAAATTTTTGTCCGTTTCCTTTTGGCTATGGGGGGGCGTGCTTTTTTTTGAACAAACCCAACCCATGGGTTTGTTGACCCACCAGGGGTTTAAAACAAAAAAAACCTTGTTTTGTTTGTTTTTTTTTTTCCCCCCCCCCCAAATTGGGGCCCTAAAAACCCAAATGTTTGTCACCAAAAAACAAGTTTTCTTTTTTTTTCTTCAGGTTGTTCAGTGACAATTTCGATAACACCATTAATTCCCCTTGTTTTTTTTTTTTTGTTTTTGTCAAATTTTTTTGACCACCCCAAAAACACCCTTGTGGGGGTGTGGGACCACACCAAAAAACCTTGTGTTTTCCCCCTTGTTTTTGTTTCCCCCCCCGGGGGGGGTTTTTTTGATTTTGTCTTGGTGTGGCAAAAAACCCAAAAACTCTTCCCCCCCCTTGGTGGTGATTTTTTAGCAGGGTGGGTGTGTCTTAACCCCCTGTAAAACCCCAAAACAAATTCGGTTGGGGGGGGGGAACAATTGCCCACCATTTCAAAGTTTTTGGGTTTTTGTTTTACCCACCCCCCTTTCAACCAAAAAAACCAACATTTTGTGGTTTTTTGGGGGTTCTGTTCTGGAAAAACATTTTTGTATACCCCCAAAAACACGGTTGTTTTTGAACTTTTTTTTTTTTTTTTTTTTTTTTCCTTAGGACCAAAAAGGGGTGGGGGTGTAACTTTGTGTTGGATTCTTTTTTGGGCTGGGCGTTAACAAAGGAACCAAAAAAAAAAAAAAAACAAACGATTTTCTGGGGGGACAAAACGTTTTTTTTTTACCCCTTTTGTTTTGTCAACAAAAAAAAACAAAATAACCATTAACACGCACAGGTTTTTGGGGGGGGCTGTTTTTTTAATTGTGTTGACCCCGTTTTGGTTGGGTTTTTGGTTTTTTTTTTTTGTTCGTCGGGGGGTGTTTTCAACTTTTTTCACCTGTTTTTCCCCAAACACTTTTGTGGGAAAACAAAAAAAATTTTTTTTTGTTTTTTTTTTTTTTTTTCTTTTTTTTAAAACATTGTTTGGTCCCCCAAATTTTTTTTTGAGTTTTTGTGTTCCAAACCATGTTACCCCCCAAAAACCACCCCCCCCCCCCACCCCCCAAACACCCCCCCACCCCGCTTTTTTTTTTTTTTAAACAATCTGGCGGAGGGTGGTGGTTTTTGCATTTTGAGCAACCCCTTCGTTTTTTTTGTTTTTGTTGTTGCCCCACAAAAAAAAACAGGAGTGGGGGGGAAATTTTAGTCTTTTTTTTTTGCAGTTGGTTGTGTGACCTTTGGGGGGGTGGTGCTTGGGTACGGTCTAAACGGGCAGTTTTTGTTTTTTTTTTTTTTGATGGGTTTCAACTTTTAAGGTTTTTTTTTGGGTTTGGATGTTTTTACAGGTTTGGGACCCATGGTTTCCCTCTTTTCTTTTTTTTTTTCTCCAAACAAATTTTTCTGGGGGGGGGGGGTTGGTCCACCCCCCCAATAACCAC
>Ga0179591_1355944_pt1 | contig 11584 bp, 12 predicted proteins | sample CZOMad2_1_08_16f_FD_182891 | JGI IMG/M metagenome (GOLD analysis project Ga0179591, IMG submission 182891) | Vadose zone soil fungal communities from Angelo Coast Range Reserve, California, USA - CZOMad2_1_08_16fungal (PacBio error correction) | ecosystem: Environmental > Terrestrial > Soil >... | reverse complement strand
TCCTTTTTTCTTGGGACACCAAAACCCCTCCCCCAGGTTTTCCTCCAGGTGAGAGTGTGTGTCCCCCTGAATAGTGAGGAAAAGTCTTCCTTTTTTTTTTCTCCTTTTTTCCCCCTTTTTCGCAGACCGCTCACTCCACTCCCCCCCCCGGTGTTTCACTCCCCCTAGGGAGTGGGAGAAACCATCCCCCCCTTCTGGATTCTTTCTGTGTGGCCCTCCTTTTTCCTCTTCCTTCTTCGTAGTTGGTGGTTGCCTGATTCCCCCCCCGATTTTTAGGGTGGTGTGGAAGGGACGTGGTCCGTCTTTTTAATTATCGGCAACCTTCCCCCTTCCCCCCCAACTAGAAGTCCCTTGGTCATAGGAAAGTTAGATCACCATCCCCTTTTTTTTTTTTTCCGCCTCGGAGGGCGTGAGATTAGTTCCCTTCCCACAGGCGAATGAAGCCGTTTTTTTGTTTCTCTTTTTTTTTCCCCTTTCCAGCCCCTGCCCTTTTCTTTCACTTCAACGGAAGAAAGGGAACGTAGACAGGACTAGTTTTTTTTTTCCCTTAAAGTTTGCGCAACGAAGAGGTCCCCTTCCCCTCACTTTTTCTCTTGTCTCCTTCGTTTGCCTTCGTTATCCTCCCACGGGCGGTTCCACGGGTTCTCCCCCTTTTGTGTTGGTTGAACCTTTGTTATTGTACGTGGTGAGAACCCCCCTTCTTTTTTTTTCTGAACGGGTGATATCTCTCTCATTTCCTCCTTTTTTTCTTCTTTTTTCTTTTCTGTCACTTTTTTTCGACGAAAAACTCGTTGTGTTTCGTCACCCCTGACCCCTTGGACTTTCCCGATAAAGGACATGGGAGGTTTTTCTTTCCCCAGGGGGGAGGAATACGAAGTAAAAGAATTGCCGGGGTTCACCGTCCCCAATTCCTTCCCCTTCTTCCTTTTTTCTCAAACGGGGGCGCCGATCCCTTTCTCCCTTCCCCCGGTAAAAGGGAGTCGGGGAAGGTACCCCCCTTCCACTTCACCCACGCGGCTGAAGTTCGGGACGACGTGCCTTTTCCTCCCCCCCTCATTCTTCCCTGTTATTAAGGGGACTAATGACCTTCGTGACCCTCCTGCGGAAGACTCACTGACTTTCTTCCTAAGTCGAACTGAACACCCCCCTTCCTTTCGAATTGGCAGCGGTGAAGGTGTTTTGCTCTCATTCCTTTCCACGGACCTTCCAGCCCCCCCTCTCCCCAGACGCCCCCGGAATAGAAATAGAAACACCCCCCCCCTTTTTCGGCAGGACGGGAAAAGACCCCTCCCCTCCCCCCCTTTTTTCCTCACGCCTGTAGTAGGGTGGAAGATGTCCTTCTCTTCCCTTCCCCCTTGAGAGGCTTTGTCCAGACCAAGGAGAGAATGTTTTTTTTCCGGTACATGGGAACAGAAAAAAGACTTCACCTGCGATTTGGGCTTTCACCCCTCGTCTCTGTCCGGTTTGGTCCTCCGCTCCTTCCCCCAGTCGGCCCTCTACGGACAAAGAGTTTTTTTCTTTTCCTCACCGTGAGGAGATACTTCACTTCCCAGCGCCAAAGGACAACGACTCTCTTTTCCTCATAGATTTTTTTTTGAGAGAATAATTTCCCCCCGGCGAGGAAATAAGACTACGTGTTTCCCACTCCCCCTTCCGCGGAACAAAAACTTCCTTTTCTCTCGCGTATATTTCCTTGTTGGTGGAAATGTTAGCCTCTTTTCAAGGCGTAAGAGGTCGGAAATTCCTCCCCCCTTTTTGTCGGTGCAGGACTTCCCCCCCAAGAGTGTCTTTTTTTTTGGGAGAGTATTACGTTCCTCTTCTCCTAAATCACGCAAACTTCCCCTCATCCTTCCTTGACTGCCAGTTGAGAAAGGATTCCCCTAGTCGAGTGAAGGGAGATGATGCTGGATTTCTCCCCCTTTTTCCGGATGTTTTCTGACCGTCACCCTCTTTTCCCTTTTTTCCTCGTTTTTGGGTCCCTAGATAGGATAGAGATGCCTTTTTCTTCCTTCTCTTTCAGAGAGGTTGAGCCGGCCGGCCCTCATATACGACGACATTCTTCCTGTCATTGCCTTTAAGTGGTGAAGAGCTTCTTCGGCAAGGAACGCGGTTGGCCTTCTTTCACTCGCATCCCTTTCCGCTTTCATGGTCGGCAGGTAGGCTTTTTTCTTTTGTGGCAACGACGGGTTTTTCCCCCTTTTCTTTTTCTGCTCTCGATCAGCAAGGATCCTTTAGTTCTCCTGCCTTATAGAATCTCTATATTTTAATCCCCCCTTTCTTCTTTTTCGATTATGACAGGATAGAATCTCCCCATCTTTCTCTTCAGAGAAAAAGATCAATTGCTATTGCCTCTCGGATTGCCCTCTTTTTTCCACAGTTCTTCGACCGAAGAAAGACCGGCTCTCCCCTTTCATGCACGGGCGGGGGCACCCTCTTCTCCAACCCTCTTTTCCCAGAGGAAACGAGGTCCCTTCTCGAGGCAAACTCCTCCTTTACTTCCCCCCCCAAGAGCGGACTTGTCTTTCGCTCCCTTAGTTAGATATGAGAGATTCTCCCCCCCTTCCAAGACGCGGGAACCCGGGAATCTCGGATCCCTTCCTCCCTTCCCCAAAGATTAAGTTTTCCTCTTTTGGGGACTTTTTCACATAGGGACGCACCAGCTGTCTTCCCCTCAAGCTCCATTTTCTTGCTATATCGCCCTTTCTCCCCCTTTCCCGTTCGCATGATGAAGGTAAGTCTCTTTCTTTTCTGATTTCTTACTAGGCTGCTCGTTAAGACCGTCCTCCCCCAGAAAGAAAGCGTTCCGCCGCGGGTGAGTTACTCCCCTCCTTTTTCTCTTCTTCTTAGCCGATGGACGCCTTCCCTTTTGAATCTAACAGTCCGAAAGTGCAGCTCTCTCTCCTAGCCAACTTTTTGCCGAGCCCCTTTCTTTTTTTTTCCACTTATGGCGATGGCGCGGCCGTTCTTTTCCTCCCCTTCGATACTAGATTAGCAATCAGTGGCCTTGCGACTTTTTTCTCCGCCGCACGGTGATGAAGTGGCTTTCCGGGCCCCTCTTTGTTGGAAGACGTGCGCCTCCGCTCTTTCCCTTTTCTGCGAGTTTCCCCCCAAAAAGGACAGATCCTCCTTTTTTCCCGCATTTTTTTCTTTTGGTCGGTGCCCATCTCCCCTCTATTTCGGCGCAAAGCGCTCCTTGTGTCCTCTCTTACCTTCCCGATACGACGAGAAACTCGTCCTCGTAAACACGTTCCTTTCCGCCCGCCGAAGGAGTTAGTGATGATCTGGGTTTTTCTCCCTCCTGAGTGGTGGTGAAGAGTTTGTCTCCCTTTTTCTTCCTTTTTTCCCATGACGGGGCGTCCGTGTGTGTCTTTCCTCTTTCCCCCCCGGAAAAAGCTTGAAAGTCAGCCTTTCCTTTCTTGGTCATTTTCGGAAAGTAGATAACCCTCCTTTCTCTCTTTTTTCTTTCTTCTCCGCCTAGAGGGCGTGCCGGTCTTTCAGAATCTGTTCCTTCCTTGACGTCCGTAAAGAAGTAAACGCTTTTTTTTTTCTTCTTTTTCACCCCCCTCCGCAAGGGAAATAAGCAAGGAGAGCTTTTCTTTTTTTTTCTCCCCCCCCGTTTGAGAACGCCGATGTCCTTCCTCCCCTTCTTATATGTCCATGCTTTTCTTACAAAAAGGGAGTTGACCTTTTCCCCCCCCCACAGTTCAGGTTGGAGGACGGTCCGGGGGTCGGTCCTTGTTCTCTTGTCCGGGGTGCGCAACAACGCGTCTTTTCCCCCCTTTGAAAAGGTGGGAATATTATATCTTTTCCCCTCTCCCCTTCTAGAGAGATTAAAAACGCGGTCGAAAAGTTCTAGTCCCTCCCCCCACTTTTTCTCCTCACCCCCCGGCCCAAGATCGGGACTGACCGTACTCCCCCCCGAATTGTTTTTTTTTGAGAGAAGAAGTAAAGCCTTTCCTTTTCCCTTTTCCCTCAAGGACATCGGCCGTCGAAAAAAGGGGTCTACCGTCTCCCCTCTTCCTCCTGCTCTCCTTCCTACCCTCTTTCTTCTTTCTCCTGGTGTGAAGGTCCAAATTCCTTTTGGAAGGAAGGCAAGAACCTCCTTCTTCTCCTTCTGATTCTTTTGACTAATGAACGAGCACTGGCCCGCCTCTTTTCCCTCCCCCCCTTCTTTTCTTTTTTCTCTCCGTTAAGAAATGAACAAACCTCCACCCCCTTTCTTTTTTCCCCCATTCGGAAAGAGGGGAGGTTCCTCTTCCCCCGGCCTTACAGAACCACCGGACGGGCCTGTTTTCATTTCCCCTGCATAGAAATCGGCACCACCAACTCGCCTTCCTTCCACGGAGGTCCACTCTCTTGGAGAATAAAGAATAGGTCTCTTTCGTACGGAAGAGTTATAGTAGGATTTCTTTGGCTTTCCCCCCTCTCCCACTTGAACAGATGTGCCGTGCCCACTATCACCTCTCCCTGGTCGCCCCCTCTTGAGAAGGAGTAAAAGAAGGTCCTTCCCCCTTGGTCCTCAGAGAGATCAACTCCCTCCTCCCCCTCTTCCCAAGAGTTAGAGAGCCCCTTTAACACCCAATTTCTGAAAAGAAAGACCCTTTTTTCCCCTTTGTGCCGCATAGAAGGGTGAGGGACTTTCCTCTTTTCTTTTTTCCCGAGAGACGGCCGCGGCCCCCTAACGCTGAGAGCGGAAAACCTCGTCTTCGATCTCAGGCGGCCTTCCCCGGTTTTTCCCTCTTTTCCCCACTGTCCGAGGAAAGCTGGATCCGTCACTGTTTGGGAGGTGAGGAATTCCCCCTTTCTGCGGTCAAAGCGTTTCCGGGCTTTTTTTTTCGCGCTTAAGTAGCAGGACAGACCCAAGCCTAAATACCCGCGAAAGGGAGAAGTTGCCATTTCTTCTTCTCACTGTAGAGAGAAATCGTCCTCTTTCCGATGACCCCTCCAGCAGGGCTTTTTTTCTCTGTGGGAAAGTAACCCGGCTCTGCCTTCCCCCTTCTGTGGGGTAGACGACACTCTCACTCGATCTCGTCCCGGTGGGGTGGTCTGGTTTTTGGGGTTGCTAGTTTGGGAGACTCTTTTTCCGCTCAGACGACGAAGTTACTTTCTTTCCTCCTCTTTTTCCGCGGACCCGAAGGAAGTCGTGGTGAAGCTCTCCCTTGTTATCTTTGCACCCCTCCTTTGCGGATGAAACAGGCCCTTCCCTCTCGGTGAAGCCGTTGCATTTTTCCTTTCTTAAGGTCAGAGGCAGGGCTCTCATGGTGCGCCTTTGGAAAAGTGACACTCCCCTTGAGACTCCTTTTTCTTCCTTTCTTGAGGTTAGCGAAGGCCTCGATTAGGCCCCTAATATAAGTTGTTGCCCTTTCTTTTTCTCCCATTCGTATGAAGGGATTCTCCTTTCCTCCTCCCCTTCGAGCCCAGACCCCTTCCGACCACCCCCCGTTAGATGAAAGGTCCCCCCTCCCACAAGTTCCTAGAACCTCCTCCCCTTTCCCTTTCCTACAAGTAAGGCCTGCACGGCTCCCTAGGCTCCGGGTTAAAGACTTTTCCCTTTCCCCTTGCCGAGAAAACTACGCGACTCCTTCTTCACCCCTTCTGAGAGGAATGCCTTGTAGCTAACCCCCGTCTATAGAGCGCTCCCCTCGCCCAAGAAGCGGAGAACGTGCATCCTTCCTATCTGGTCGGCGACACCCACGCTCTACTCCTTGAAGGGTAAAATAGTCCCTTCGGTAACTCGCCAAATAAGGCGGGGCCCCCTCCCTTTCCTATCTTCTCATAGAGTCACCTTGCTCCTTTTGCACTTCGCATGAATGAGGCGAGAAAAAAGTCTCTTTCTACTTCGGACTTTTCATACTGCGACAACACCCTTCCCCCCTCCACTTTGTGCCCGGAGAGGGTGATTCCCCAGCGCGCTTTCGAAGCTTCCTTTCCCTCGTGCCCTCGAACATTCTTTTCCCACAAGTCGACCTCCGAGATAGAAGCTTTTTTTCTTTCCCGCGCAGGCGTAGTGGAAACCTTCCTTCCTTGGAAGTCGGGCTCGTTCAGGGATCTTTCTTTCACAGTCTGGCCTCTTTTGAGATGTAGTGTCTTACTTCCCCCGGCACCCGGTGATTACCTTCTCTCGACAGAAAGTGCGAATAAGCGTCTCTGCGAGGCGGAGGGACCCCCCCCTTGTTTTTTTTTCCTTCCTTCTCCGATAGAATGCTTTCTTTTCTTCCCTCCTAGGGTTATTGCGGAAGCAAGAGAACCTTTTTTCCTTCTGTTCCTTCGCCGCAGATAAGAAGAGAACTCGGTCCGTTTTTCCCCTGTCTTTTCTGTTCGTGAGAGAACACGGAAGACTGTCACCTCCCTGATAGTGGCTTTCCACCTGGAGGAGGAGTTTCACTCTTTTTTCGATGAAGATTGGACCGGGGTCTTTTCCCCTTTTTCTCCCGGTTTTTGTGACTTTCCAGGTGGTACGAGGGTAATTATCTCCCCCCTTCACCCTCTCCCCCCTCCCCTGTTAATCGGTTGGTATTAGGAACATCTTCCCCCTTGGGGCCTGTTCTGAAGTAGGCAGTCCTCGTTTTTTTTTCCTTTCGTCCCCCCCGGAATAAAAGTTCCCCCCCCTTTCCCTCCCTTGGGTGTAGTTTGACCCTTCTTTTTCCTTTTCCCCCCCTTGGACGCCGGACCGTAAAAAGGAAGATCTGGGTCTTCTTTCTTTTTTTTCCTTTTCCCCTTTTGCGCAGCAGATGTCCTTCCCTATTTTCTCCACTGGACGTTGGATTATCCCCAAGGCTTAACCCCCTGTCCGGGGGTCTCTTTTTTCTTTTTCTCTTGTCCAGTGGTCGCACAAAAACGATTCTCTTTCGCCCGTTCGACCTCTCTGTTACTAATAATACGTTGGTTGTTGTCTCTCCCTCCCGCACCTTTCCGCCCCTTCAAATACGGGACGACCTGCCTCCCTTTCCTCCCCCCAGAACTGTTTTTTTTTTTTTCGGTGAATAAGAAGTAAAGCCTTCCCCTGGGAACATCTGCGGCGAAAAAGGAGGGCGTCCACCTCTCCTCCTTGTTACTTGTCCCGGCGTCGGGGAAGGGAACACCCTGCTAACCCCCCCCCTCCTTTGAAATGTCTCCACCAAGATCAGGATGAAAAGGTGATTCCGTTCCCCCTCCCCCTTTCTTGCGGCCGACGTCAAGAACGTTTTCCCCTCCCTTTTCTTTATCATTCCTAAATGACCAAACCGAACCCTCCCTACTTGGCAAGCCCCCCTTTCTAATACCCGACGAAAAAAGGAACTTACCCTTCCCCCCCCCTCCGAATGGAAAAGGTCATCGGTCCTCTACCCCCCCCCCCCCCTCCTCAGAGTTACGGAACGGACGTGTGCCACCCCCTTCCCCTCAATTAGGGACTAAAGAAATCTTCTTTCTTCTTTTTTTCCCCGCAGAGTTATAGTAGGAGCCTTCTTCCTCCCTTTTTCCCCCTTTTGTCAAAAGGAGCGCTTTCCCCTTTCCCCCTCTCACGGTACTTCCCCCCCCCAAATGCAGGAGGGAGATCTTTTTCCCCCTTTTCAGGTTTGGTTCATAAAGCGCGTCCCCCCCTACCCCTCCCCCTTTTTCTCACTCGTCCACCCTTTTTCTCAGGTTTTTGAGCCCCTTGGAGTACTTAAAAGACCGCCCCCCTTTTAGGCACGATTGTGAAGGACGCCCCCCTTCCTCGTGTTCCTTTTTCGCGCGGCAATCATGAACGAGCCTTCCCCCTCTGCCTATTTTTACAAGGCGAAGCGCGGTTTCCCTTGCTCGTCTTCAGATCCGTCCCCCCTTTCGTCTTCCCGTTTCGTTGTGTGGAAACTGTTCTCTTCCCGCTGCGAATTTTGCAAAGCGGAGAAAGCCTCTGGCGGTGAGGAACCTCCCACCTCCTTTGTGCCAGAAATGCAGTTCTTCTGCCGTTTGTCCTTAAGAGAAGGAAGCCCCCCCCTCCGAAAAGGGTCTTTTTTTCCTCCCCCTCCCGTGGGCGAACGGCGAAGGGCCTTTGTGCACAAATCGCTTGAAGGGCGATGATTTTTCCCTCCTTTTGCGGACCGATTTCCCCCCCTCTCTGCAAACTGGGAAGCTCTTCCTCCCCTACCCTATCCAGGTTTCTTTCTTGAGGCGACGCGCGGTTTTTTCTTTTCTTTTTACGAAAGTGAACTTTTTTCCTTCCCAAGAATGCAGCCTCGTTTTTTCCTCCGCATTGTTAAGGAAAAGACCTAACCGTGACGGAAGTTTTTTTTTGTTGAACGCCCGTGCAGCCTTCCTGGCCAGGTATCTTCCCTTTCGAGGAAATGGTGGTCCCTTCCCCCGGTTAACAGATAGGAGTAGGAGATCCCCATTCCTTTTCTGGGCTCGCCCCCCCCTGATATTGAGTACCCCTCGAATATATATCTTCTCCCCTGTTGTTTTTTGAGAGTCTTCTCCTGATTCTACTAGCACTTCCCCTCCGCCCCCTTCCTCCTAGCCTGTTCCCTCTCTTGATATCGAAGAGAGAGTCTTCTCCGGAAAACTTCTTCCCCCTCCCTAGAACGAAGACTCTTCCTAACAGCCTTCCGAGCGAACCCCCACCACTTAGTAGGGTTATCCTGAACCTTCCCCCCAATTGAAGAGTGTTTCCCCCCCCTTGCCTCTCAAAACAGATCTTGTCCTGGTTCCCTTTTTCTCTCTTTTGCCCCCCTAAGAGAATCCACTCGTCTCCCGAGGCTAAAAAGAGCGTTTCCCCCCCCTTCACGCGGCGACTGGTCATATAGATCAGAGATGGTTCCCCCTTCAACCTATTCAAGTTAATCCCTTTCTGTTCGAAAAGATGTCGACCTTCCTCCCCCTTTTCCCCTTCAAGAGGACGATTGATCTTTTTTTCTCTTAAATGGTCCCCTCCTGAATGAGGCGACTCCTTTCCCCCTTGAGGGGCGTACCTTTCCTTCCTTTTCCCTCTTACGAACAGAACACCAACACCGCTCCCCTAGGTTATTGTGAAGTAATAACCGGCCCTGGATTAGAAGCCTTCCTCCACCTCCCAGGCGGTCCTAACAGTTAATTCGAAAGTGGAAGCCCCTTTCCTCGATAGAAGGGACGTATTTTCCCCTTTCCCCTTCTCAGGGTCGTGGGACATTAGGATTCCCAGCGGAAGTTATTCTTTTCCGCGATAGAAAGCTCTCCCACCCTTCTTCCGTTTCTGCAGAAATCGTGGCCTTGTCTCTTCCCCTGTATCCTCTCACTGTGAGTGATTACTTTTAACGCTGTGGACAGAGTGAGACTCCCCCTCCGCCTTTCCTCGGAGCGACCAAAACCTCCCAGGAGTCCAGTGCCCAGAAGCAGGTGAGAGTTTTTTCTTTATTGTTACCGCTTTGGAATAGTGCTGGCACAAGATTCCTTCTCCTTTTTCCTTTTTGGTTCCTTAGAAGAAGATACGACTTTCAGACCCTCTTTGGAGGCCCCCCCCCCCGTTTTTTTTTTCAAGAGGGAGCGTGATTCTCCACCTCCTTTCCGTGATGATATGTGGCCAGTAAGATGCGGCTTTTTTTCCTGGCGGAGTTGGGGGTTTGCCGTCTTCCCCTTTTTTCCAGAGGGGCGTACGGGGGGGTGGTATTTTGTATTATAGAACACAGGAAAGCTTGCCCTTCTTTTCTTCTTTCGGTTTGGTCATTTCGGAACGTCGATTCACCCCTCCCTTTCTCTTTTTACTGTCTTCAGGAATAGAGGGAGTGCCCCTGTAGTCCTTACCCTCCTTGTAGTGAATTGAAGTCAGTACCAGAAACGTCCCCTTTCTTCTCCCCAGGTTGTTAAACTTCCAAGGGAAGCCTTTCCCCTTTTTCATCCTTCTTCTTCTTTTCTTCCCTTCTGTGAAGTGCAACACGGTTGCGCCCCCCCCTCAGAAGCTAACCTTTTTTCCCTCGTATTATACCAAAGGGAGGTGCACTTCCTTTTCCCCCTGTTGGCGGCCGGGGAGTCGCGGTTTTCTTTTCCTTTTCGGTGCGCCCCCTTCTGTGAGGCAGAGAATTCTTCTTTTTCCTCCCCTCCCCATCTCTCTCTTTATCCTCATAGGGTTCTTTGTTTTCGTCTTTCCTTTTCTCTCTTTTTTTCCGCAAACTCGTTGTGGGCGCACCACTTTCTCCCCCCCCCCCCTTCGACGGACGACCTCGCCATGTGGGTGGTTAAGCCGTTCCCCTTCCTTTCCCCCCCACCTCTTTCCAGTTACGCAAGGACAAGTTTTTGGCGGACATCCTCCCTTCTTCCCTCACAAAAAGATAACCTCGTCCCCCCTCACCAAGACCCCCCCCAACACACCCCCCCCCCGAGATATCTCCCCCCGCAACCCACCCTACTCTATCACCCCCATCATACCCCCCCCCCCTCAGCACAGCCTCAAATTCCCACCCCACAATCTCCCCACCCCACACGAGCCTCTTCCATCCCACCATTACCAAGCTCGAAACACCCCCCCACCACCCACCAACTAACACCTAAAAAAACACACCACCACCCCCAAGACCACCCCAACACCACAAAAAAGAACCCACCACCTCTCCTACACCACCTATCCCACCCCCCAATAACTGCGTAACATAACAAAAAACAACAAAATAACAAAGAAAAACCCAACTCCCCCCCATCGAAACCCCACCGCAACCAGAAAAAACCAAAAAAAAACACCCCCCCCAACAAACACAAAACAAGGGGGAGAAGATCTTTTTCTTCTACGGCCCGGGCGTCGGGAAGGTTGACCCCCTGCTGGACTTTCCCCCCCTTTCCTCCTTTTTCCTTCCTCTCACAACAAAGGCTTCATGGCTGCCCCCCCTCCTGGGACTAACTCCACGCTCCCCTCCCCGCCCGATTTCTTCCCCCGAATGACCAAACCCGACTCAAGGGAGATATTCGTCCTTATTTTTCAGAGGAGGAGATACCCCTCCTTCAATCTCCCTACCCCACCCTTCCCTTGACCAGGTCATTCACGGGCCTTCTTTCCTTCCAACAAAACTCGATCCTCCCCATAATAAGTAAAGACGTCCTTATTTTTCCCCCGCCCTCGGTAGTAGAAAGGTTTTTCCCTCCTTCTTCTCTTACAGAGGAGGCGAAGGAACTCCAGTTCTCTCCCCCCCCCCCGGGGCTGCACTTTTGCCCGGAAAAAAAGAATAAAATGCGGCTTTTCTTTCTTCTGATGATGCCTTTTTTTTTCCTAAGGCTTAAGGAAGAAGAGGAGGCCCCCTTCCCCCAGCTGTTTAGCGACTCCCCCTTCCATCTTCTCTCCCTCCTTCTCCCCCACGGAAGACAGCGCCCTTTCCCCTTCTTGGGCTGAAGGCCGTTTCCAAGCTCCCGAGAGAATCCCTCCCGCCTACGGAAGAGTCCCCTCCTTTTCTCTCCACGAAGGCGCTTCCACACCATTAGATCTCTCCTTTTTGACGTTGAGGTGGCTTCACTCTTTTTTTTCAACGAGGGAAGTTGATCCCCTCCCCTAGAAGATTTTTCTTTGGGGGGGGGGCTCGGCCTTTTCTCTTCCCTTCAAAAAGAGCATTCCCTCTTAGGTCGTGTAGTAAGAGAAGGCTCTCCGAAAAGGTGTAGAGACCTCATCAGC
>Ga0179591_1309864_pt1 | contig 11584 bp, 17 predicted proteins | sample CZOMad2_1_08_16f_FD_182891 | JGI IMG/M metagenome (GOLD analysis project Ga0179591, IMG submission 182891) | Vadose zone soil fungal communities from Angelo Coast Range Reserve, California, USA - CZOMad2_1_08_16fungal (PacBio error correction) | ecosystem: Environmental > Terrestrial > Soil >... | reverse complement strand
CCCCCTTTGGACGTCTCGGTCACGGAAAGAGGTCCCTTTCTCTCCTCTCAGAGGATAGAAGTTCGACCGGGCCTTGTCCCGTAACGGGATCCACCCTCCGCAAACGTTGCATGCGCTCCCTGTAAAGATGTCAAAACGCGAAGTCCGCCCATCGGTATATACCTTGGTGCCTTAGCTCTAGTACCTGTGCACCTAGGGTTTTTGTCCCGCCGTGTTCTATAAGAGTTTCTTGCTCTGCGCACACATATAGATTGTGGCTTTTTCTAGCGAAGGACTCTTAGACAAACTAAGTTCGAGATGATCTGATACTGGGTATAGTTAATCGTGTCGACTTACGTTCGTCGATTTCTCATTGTATAGCTCGTCCTTACTGGTTGTGTTGTTTGGGTTGTACTCTCTTTTTCGTTTATGGTTTTATGGATGTCGCTTCGTTTTTTTTTTGGTCGGTCCGCTGCGGCTTTTTCTTGGTCTTTTTTCTTTTGTCTGTCCTCCCCCAGACAGCTTGGCTCTATTATGATGATCTCATTTGCTTTTTTCGCCTCTATTAGGGTGCGCAATTCTTTTTTTTTTTTTTATCGATATGACGACGCGATGTGCTACTTCCTGCTTCTTTGGATTTTTTTTCTTCGGTTTTGGTTGTGATTTTAGCAGTCACCGCGAAACCCTACTTCCGAGCCGGACATTGTGAAGCCCCCTCTTCATCGTTGGAATTGCTTCACCTGACTTCTGTCGTGCTAGGGTTGTTGTCCCCCCTTTGTAAACTTGTGTTTTATCCAGAGAGGACTTTTTTTCCTATTCGTCGCTTACCCCTTACTTGTACTTGCGTACTCCCTGATCCGCAGACTGATGAATTGCGCGCTTGCGCCGGTTTTCTAAGAGATAATTTTTCCTTTGCTCTTCGACTATCTTTCTCCCCTTCATGCTTTCATCTTCGGATTTCCGATACTCCTACTGGCGTTTCGAAGCCCTTCGGGCGGATATTTTTTCTGGTACACGTCCAAGGGTTCTTCCTTTCCCATTCCCCCATGTCTTGTATCGGATCTAATAATACAACCAGTTCTTTGTGCAGGTGGATATTTCATTGGTGGTTCTCCCGCTTTCGTGTTTTTCCACCTCTCGATTCAACAGTACTACGGTCTCCCTTCCTTCTTACCCTTGATCGATAAAGGGATCGCCGCGACCTGCACTGAAAAGGCCTCCAGCCACACCCCCACTTTGAGGATCCGCCTTTTGATGAGCGTCGCCTGCGACACTCCCCTAGCGGAATACTCTTTTCCTCGTTGTCCCATTCCTTCGATCGACTTCTCTAGTTTTTGTCCATCTCCAGGTCCGCCTACCTGACCAACGCCCGAGACCTCGACACTAATGTTCCCCTCCCCCCCACAGAATTTCTTTCTCGTCGCTGAGAAATAAGGATTCCCAGCTTTTTTTTCCTCCCGAAGGTTTGGGTATCGTGCCCAAAGGAAATCCTTCCCCGTTTTTCTCCTTTAGACAGCCTTCCGGTGCTCTCTCCCTACCTCCCCTCTCTCTGTGGAATGAACAGGCGCGAGTCACCCCTTTAAAGCTCATGTATTTTCTCTTTTTCCCTCCGCCAACAGCTCCGGCCCCTCCCCTCTAGCGAGCAACCCGCTCCGGTGGGCCCGTAGGGCCGACGTCGCTGGTCTTCCCTACTAGGGGGTTGGTACTCTTTAGAGCAGACCCACTCCGTCCTCTGCAAGTTTTAGTATTCGATCTTTGCGGTTAGAAGCTCCCTCTTCCGTTTTTCCCCTTGGCCCGACCTATTTTCATACGTAGTAGAGCGCTCTTCCCTTAGCTCATTATGGGTATCGTCTTTCTTTCATGGCCGGGGGCGTTCGCGAGGTCTCTCTTGAAAATTACCCCCTCACCCTTGCGCACTTTTTCTCTTCCTCCGACTCCCCTCGACGTTTTGGAGTGTCGCGTCTATGCACGTGTCCCGTCTGCGTGCGTACCGCGAATTTCTTCCCCATGCAAAGTCCCCTCCCCTCCTTTTGTATAGATAGCTATCCAAATGAGCCTGCCTCCCTTTGTTTGCGTGCCTATCGCTCGCCTCCCTTCGAATTTAGGGCGGGAAGTCAGCATTGGGACTGCGTCTATGTCGCCCCTGAGTCAAAGGTTATACAAGACAGGTGAAGGCCGGAGGTTTTCAAGATATCCTTCTCGCCGATGTCTTCTGAAAACCCGAGGATTTAAAATTAGTTTTCTATACTAGTTTCCGATTGAAGAATGGTGTTTCAAAGAAAGAGACCCCTCTCCTTTTAGTTTCTATCGATGCCCTCTCGATGGTTACATTCGATTCGTCGTTCTTCCGTACTTTTCATCTCTTTACGATCTCTTTCCCTATCCCGGCATTGTCACATGGAGTACATCCTCTTTAATGAGGGTTCCCTCCTTCCTCTGCCGAGAAATGTACAGACCCGCGACCGCCTGAAAGCTTTCCCCCTTAGGTTCGATTTGCTTTGGCTGCCACCATCTAGAGCACGTGTTTTGTGTTTTATAGACCCAGTTTCTTTCTGTCCAATGTTCTTCAGATTATTTTGACCGCTCTTGTAGCCCCCTCGTCCCTCGTGCTCCCTCTCTTTCTCCCTTTGAACAGGCTCGTTTTTCATCCTCTCTTCTCCCTCCTCTATCTTGGCTAGACGGGCCCCTGTTTAACATCCTTGCGATTGAAGTTTTTTTCTCTAATCCGGATTTATGTTTGCCGATTCACCCTTTTTTTATAGGGGAAACAGCTCCTTCCCCTCGTGGCATCACGTCTTTTATTCCCTGCGTCTCTGTGCGACATCGTTTGATTTCTTGACGAATTCAGTTAAACCTTGTTCTTGCGTAACCATCCCCCCCTCCATTGACGGTTTGAACTTGCTACGGCTGCGGTTTCCCTGGAGTCTGAATTTAGCGCTTGACTCTCAAAAGTGTTCTTTCATCCCTCACGCACGCCTCGTAAATGTTCCTGCGTTGGGGGTTCCCCGGCCAGGGTGTTTCAGAGGAAGCCTCCCGTCCCCGACCAATTTACGTGATCCCCTCCCCGCAGTTTTTGTCCCTCCGCGGCGTTTCTTTGAAGTCCCCCCCCCTCGTCTTCAACTTGCGCCATCTCCGTGGTCAGGGCCTCTTTTTTCCTGCCTTTGCATACCCCTCTCCCCCCCCGGCGTATCTCGTGGTGAGCCGTACGCTTTAAGGAACGTCCCCCTGCAGGTGACGATCTCAAGCGCGTTTTTCCCCGACTTTTCGCGTCAGATTTCCTCTCCTTGCACTCGCTCTCCTCGACGGCCGCACTTTGATAGAAACGGTAGTCCCTCTTTTTGACTGAAAACCTTGACCCTACAGTGTGGTGCTCCCACTGTCCCTTGAAGTGATGCTCGGCATCAATATTTTTCGTACGGGACAAAGAGGTCTTGTCTTCCCGAGCCGGACATCTTTTTCCCTCCTTTAAGTGGCAAAGGAACTCCACTTGCTTCGAATGTTCCCAAATGGGGTCGTTCTTCGAAGCGTTCTTGCGGTTATCGCAGCTCTTACGTTTGCATTCCCCCGTTCCCCCTCCGAATTCTGATAGCCCTTCTCTCGTGAAACATTTGCGGGGAGGTTCTTGGTCGGACTCCCCGCGTAGGGTCCCTCCTCTTCCGGTTTCCTGTGACACTCCCTCCCCCTTTTGTGGATTTCGACAACTTATAGTTGGTTCGATTCCCCCCCTCGGTCATAGATTTTCCCCCTCTTCAGGCAGTGGAGCATTTATGATTCTCTGCCCGACTCGGTAGCTCTCTTCGTGGCTGATGGTCTTCCTATCGTTTGCCGCGGCAGAGTCTCCAGCTTATTGTCGCCCTTCACTTCCCCACATTTAAGCTCCCCCTCCCCTCCTAGCGACGAGCCGCTTCTCTCTTTCCCCCTCAGTTTTTGAGGAGAGATGGGGTTACTTCGAAGCGGCTGGAGAATAGGTTTTCCTCCCTCTGTCTTTTTTGAGATTCTCCCATCGTAACCCCCGGAGTTGCAGACTCTGCAGCGGTATCCCTCCTCGACGAGACCTTCTCTGTCGAGCTGGCCGAATCACTGCTTCCCGATGCCCCGACCTTGACGATTCCTGCTCCCTTCCCATCTGTGACCTCGGGAGTGGCACGATAAGTTTCCTCCACAAGCTTCCCGCCCCCCCTTTTTTATTCTCTTAGGCTCATTGTGTGTAAGTGCTTCCCTCCCCAAAGGGGGGCACCATCTCGCATTTGCCTCCCTTCTTTCTTTTACATACGACTAGACCCCCCCCATTTAGGGTCGAAACCGGCCCAAATTAGCCGTGCTTATTGGCTAACCGATGATCGCTACCTCCCTCCCCCCCCCCCCGGACTTAGAACAAGTGATTGTAATGAATTGCACCGCTTGATAGCGATAAAGCTTGCCTCCAGCCTTCCCTGGTCCGTACCTGCGTAGTGCAGGATCTTCAGTTTAGCCCTGAGCCCCCCTGACCGGAGGGTTCGTTTTTCAAACATGCGTTTCCCCTCCCCTTTTAGAGCCTGCGTGTTAGAATTTGGCCCTGATGTTCGATCGCCCCGCGCCGCGAGATCGGCGACGCGTTGGTTCCAGCACGCGTCTGTAGTTTCGTTTTCTAGCTTCTTTATTAGAGGCGGCGTTTTCTTCCACCACTCTATTAGACTGTCTCCTCTAGTCTGTTCCTTTCTTGTTCACAGCACGCTGCTTTACCTACAACTTCCCACCGGGGTCTATGTCTGTCCCGAATTTTAGAAGAGGGGAGCTGGCCTCGACACCGTCCGAAATGCTCGCGAGGACTCGACCTGCGTCTTTTCTCCCCTGAACTCTTCCTCGTGTTCCCAACTCGCCCCTTCCCCCCCGGTCCCGACTTTTCGCTCGGCTTTGTCCTTTGAGTCGGCTCCTTCGCTCCGCCACCCGTCATTCCCCTTCTCATATCCCTCCGTGTTCGAGCCCCCGCCTCGTTAATCTAGCCCCCGTCTCCTTGACCCTTCGCATCAGTACCGGTGTTCCTCATCTCTTGAATGGTTTCGGGCCCCATCCTCCTCTAGAGACACTCGGGACAGATGCACCTTTATGGGCCCAGGCGTGCAGAATTCGTCCTCTTACCAATTTTCCTATCGGCACTTTTCAGTCACGCTCCCCGACCCTCTCGCACTGCAGTTGTTTAGAAATCACCCCCCCCCCCCACCAAAATTTCTTTTCGTTCTTCTTCTAAGAGATCCTTTTCTCTTCCCCTACCTTTCCAAGATTTCTGGCCGGTTCCTGACTCCGTCATGCTGACAATGAGAGTATCCTCCCACGTCGCGATGCCTGTTACTCTTTCCCTCCCTCAGATGGTCTACTACAAAATGTATATCATTTCCTCGTCCCCTTATCAAGGTGCAGTGAGAACCAGGAGGACTTTCCTTTCCTTTCTCCAGGCGGATTTTGCGGCCATCGTCTGTTTCAACCCGTCCATTTCTCTCAGGTCCCCTCTTTCGGATCAAAGCCGAGCTCGCTATCCGTTCCCCCTTTTTGAATAAAAACCTCTCTTCCCGCCTTAATCGGCCGGACCGTTGTTCTCGCCTGATGATCTGGGGGAGCGTGCTTTCCCCCACACTTTCCACTGGTCCCCCCCTCTCCGAGAACTCTGGCGCGACGAGCATCGCACGGCTACCCCTTATGTAGCGCCTCCCTTCTTCTCCTCCCGAGGTTCCCCCCCACCGGGCACGTTAAAGTATTATTGACAGCGACTTTCAGCCGTATTCCCCCCATCTCTTTCAACCATCCACTGCACGATGCTTTTGATCCGCAGCTCTTTGTACTCCCTCTTGTGCTCTACGGTGTCTCCCTGTTCCCTCTCTGAAGTCGTGATGCGTCGTGTTTGGAGAGATTCTTCGCCCCCCTTAACGCGAGCTCCCGTGAGCTCGTGCGTTTTGGTAGTCATTCCCCATCCTTCGCCGTTGTTACAGCCTACTCCTTCTCTACCGGATATTTCTGGCCGAGCTTAAGGTTTCTCTCTTGCCGATACTAGACTTCTTCCCCGTCTTTTATGCAGGAAAAGGTCGAACCCCTTCTTTAAGTTTCTACGGGCCAATCGATTTTTTTTCCAGACAACTCTCGGACTTGCTGTTCAGTGCTCTAAAATAAAGTTACCGACCGCGAGGTAGAATCTCTTACTTTTCTTCTCGACCTGGGAAGCAACCTTTTCCCCCTTGAGGTGAATCGCCTCTTTCATATGGCTTTTTTCTTCTCTGTTTCACCTATCAATAAGAGGGAGAGGTTTGGTCTAGCAAGGTGAAGGCCCCTAGTATGTCTCTAAAGCGCCATCTTCCCCCCCAATGAGCGTTTTTCCTTTAAGCAAAGCTTCTTTCCGGTAGATACCCACACTTCTTTTTTTTGAGAAGTTTTTACTCCTATAAGGCTTTCCTCTCCGATACAGTTAATGATGAGGTTTGCGAACAGGAGTGAGCGCGATTTCTTTGCCGACGTCCAGATATCGCCCCGGAGCTGATCTCGCTTTGAAACCTTCTCTTCTTGCAGGGCCCCTCCTCGGCTGTTTTTTTTTCCGAAGAGCCCTCTGCTGCCGGCGCTCCGAACTTGTGAGGTTTGCCTGTCTTCCTGTTAGGTTCCTAATCCGGTCGCCGCCGCCCCCCAGTACCAGGATTTCTGCTCCCCTTTCTTACGGGTCCTCCGATTTCCCCACCCTGTTCGTAAAAATAGGGATCCCACCCCTATCGCGGGACATGCTTCCTTTTTCAAGTCTCTACGCCACGTATCTTGAGGCCTTAAATGCCGGTCGCCCAGTTTTTCTTCTCGACCGAAACGGCCTCAAAACCGCATTCGCGTCCTGAGATCTTTCCTCTCCCTCTCTTGCGAGATCGACTGCTCCGCCCTCTTTTTTCTTCGCCGATTGACCCCATCTCTTTTTTTTTGATTGCGCTCCTTCATCCGATTTGCAGGATCATGGTACCGAAGTACAGTACGAGGAGTTCTCATCCAGAATCCCTTAAGAATTATCTTTTCTACCCCCCTTTCCCTTCCTTAAATTTAGAACGAATCTGGTGCGCCCTGAAAGCCTGTGAAGCGTCTGCGCTTCTCTTTGAACCCCCTCTTATATTTTTTTTTTCCTTCCTGCACGCTCATCACCTCATCTCATACCCACTGAATGTCTTCCACAAACCTTTGGCGTCCCCTACATCTGATCCTTTCCCCCTTCCCCTTGTCAAGGGAGGCCTGATATCCAATCTTCAAGACGGGGTGTTGTTTTCCCGCGACCTTCTTCCAAGTAAGGCCTCTTCCGTCCCAAACTTCCTCTCTAGCCCCTGACTTACGAATTTTTAACCCGTGCCGAGTCCGAGCACGTCTTTTCTACTTCTGCTCAATATTCCCCTTGATTCTTTAGCCCTAGGACGTTCCTCCTTCCGAAGAGGTTTCCAGACTCGCGGACCCCTTTTTTAGTGTAATCGTACTATCCAACGTAGTCGGGTTTCTCGAAGCCAACTTGCTCTCTTTTTCTCATGACCACCCCCTTTCAGTACTTTTCCCCTGCGTGTCTAAAAATGACGCGATCCGCGATTTTCTTCTGATGAGTCTTTTTTCAGATTCCCCCCCCCCCCCCCTTTGACTTGGATGAGCTCGCTCCGTGGGTTTTCCCGTCGTATTGTACACAGACCGGACACGGTATAGCGAGCCGTCCCTCGGAGTCTTCTTCTCGTCCTAGGGGTAAATTGTGCCGGACAACTTATTCCTCGTTGTTTTTCTTGCGGAGCGATGGCCCCTCATTCACGGCTTACTTGGAATGGGCAATCTTTGCTAGCCTCGCCGATCCCGACCTTGTACGTTTTAATTTTTCATTTGAAGCAGAGGGAACACCGCGCTGCAGTTTGTCGCCCCAGCTATCCCACGTCCAAGATTTTAAACCGCGACTTCATCTCCCGGGGGCAGTTTTTTAGCTCCCTTCTCAGCCCGTTGAGTATGCGGGGGGTCCCGAGGTGAGAGTCTTTCCGTTCCTTTATTTCCAACCCTCCGCTTCCTCTTACTGGTTGGTTTTTCGAGTTCCTTGATTTATAGCGTATGGCCAACGACAGCGTGCCCTCGCGCTACTATTGTAAGCTCCTTGAAGTTCTTCGTCCTCTTGCTACTTCGTCCCTTTCGTTTAGATTTCCCGGTGACGGTGAGCGTAGCGTGGTTCTTATTCATTGCGAGCGCGCATTGGCGGACCGCCGTCTTCATCTTCCACTTGATTCCCCGTTCCCGGTGCGCGGACCCCCCCATTATCGAGGCGACCCCTCCACTGTTCATTGGTCGTCCCCTCTAAGGTTACTGTTTTCCACGCTCTACTACTAGATTTTTTCTCCATGCCGGTCTCGGATGATTGATCTCGCGTCCGCGAAAACGTCCTGAGGACGGACCTTTCATGTCCCGACTCGCGCCGTTGCCCATTGTTTTCACCTTCTGTCCATGTCGGCTGCTCAATCTTTTTGTTTTTTAAGATATTTCACCAGCGATGGCTGCCTTGCGCTGCTTTTTATTATTACTGTACTTGTACTTCCGCAAAATGATAAGCAGATCGGATGAAACCTCTCTACCCGATATCTCCCTTTTTTTTTCCTCGGAGGCGGGCGAATGGCATCGTGCGGCATGATTGCGCGATGTATCTTCGAGGTTATGCCAGATCTCCGGGCCTTCCTGCGGTGAATCCTTTGGCGGCCTTGAAGATCGTAACTTCCAGTGATTTCTTCCACGCCGACCGTACACTTTTCTTTCTCTGGTTATCTCAGGCACCCCCTCCCTGCGAAGGTGAAGGAGCATGTCAGGGTTGGATAAATCAGTTTCGAATTCTTGGTTCAATTGCAACTTTTTTTTTCCCACATTACGACCCAGTTCAATCTACCTTCCTTGACTTAGGCTGTCTCCCCTGAACGTCGCGCTTTTTACATGACCTCCCCTTTGCCGCTCACCCTCAAAAGGTTTTTGTTGACGCCTGAATCTCCTAGCCCCTTTAAGCCTTCCCAGACCCCCGCTGAATCGCCGCCTCTGCAAGAGGCCTCTGATAGTCCCTCCCCGCCGAGTGTGGAACGCCTCTCCTCCTGACCGAGCGTGTCGTTTCCCCTCTTGTCCAGCCCCCAGTATGCAACGGAATCTTCTTCGTGAGAAAGCCGGACTCTTCGCGCCCAGATTCTCGTTTGTGTCGACACGGGACTCCTGTAAGTTGGTATCACGCCTTTCACTCGCCGACGTAGGACTCGGGCGATAGAACTTTTCCTTCAAGGTCCTTAATGCCGCGAAACAATCAACCCGCTACCCGCGTATGCTCTTTCATTCCCAGAAGTCACCGCTTACAGTCAGCTCGATCCCATTCCCTCTACGGGGGTGTTTATGTCGCCGTAGTCCGACTACTTCCGAGGTGATTTCGTTTTTGCCTCTCTACCTGTATGTTCTACTTGCCCCCTCGCTCAATTTCAGTTTTCTCATCTCTCGTGTGCGAGACGCGCCGCCTCCGTTTGTCGACATGTACCGGCAACTCCTCCTTGTGAGTTTAGTTCGGCCTCGGCTCCCTTCACATAGGGATCGCTCCCTTTTGTACAGGTTCTCTGCGGTCTCTTTTGGCGTTCCCCCCGACCGTGCGCATCTTAGATTTTCCTGGAAGTTGACTCCCCGCTCGTTCGCCCTTCTCTTCTTCTCGCACTCCCAGGTCCCTTCTCCTCTTTAATGCGCGTCCTCAGGATTCCATGTTCCCAAGCTTCCTTCTTTATCTCCCACAGTGAAGAGCGGCCAAGTTTCGGCCCGCTCGAGACTGCCCTCCCTTCTTGAACGTTGCATTCCCGTCCTTCCTAGTGACCCGTGCCCGTCTCTGGCCATCCCCCGATCCAATTAACTCCTGTTACCCGGTCATTTAAACATCTCGTCTTCCGATGTTCGGTCGAAGAGCCCTCTTCCGTATTTCGGGTTTAGTTTAGATCCCCTTTTTGATTGGTTTCGTCTCCTCCCTTTGTGTTTTTCCCCAGAAAGAGGCTCGGCCGATATCTCTCCTGAGAAAAATAGCGTTACTTTCCCTTCTTTTAGCTTGGCTTCCGAGTGACCTGAGGATACGAGTAGTCGAGGGCCCTTTTCCTGCCCGCTTTTCAGTAGATCCTTTTCGTGCTGCCCTGGTGCGACCACGCTGACGGCCAAGTCCTTGGCGCAACCCCTCCCCGAATTTCCAACTTCTTTTATTCGCCGTAGCCTTTGAATTGTCTTGTGCCAGGCAAATTCTCTCCATTTTGGTTTTAGACGAGAACACCCTCGTTCTTTTCCTTTTAGTCCTCTCGACTTTTTAAGTCTCGCTTATGGTACTTAACATTGCTCTCAGGAAAGTCATCTTGTAACGGCTTTTTGCCTCCTTCCGCTGTTACTTCTCTATCTTGGTCTCTCTCGGCCCTCTTTCCATTACTTGAGATCCTCATTTTAGGCTCAGCGGTTTCTGTCTCATCCTCTCCCGTCGGTTTTTTGTATTTTCACCGATGCCCATAACTTGGCGGAGTGCCTCTTTAAGATTTGAGACTGCTGTTTTGTCGCACTCGTACACATCCTCTTCTTTTTCCCAACCCCCTGCTGTAGAAAAATGTCCCAAATCGGTTTCATACACCGCGGCCCTTAGTTTACCATTTGTTCACCCAAAATACATACGTTTGCCTCTTCCAAGGGTTGAGTGACCTGAGCCGCTAAATACTCCCCGTTACAGTCGTCCGTCTTTTTGCCTTGCTGCTGTTGACGAGGAGTATCTTCCCCCCCCTGCACATTCGGGACGTCCGCATCCTTTTAGTACTGCGTTCCTCCCGTTCAAGCCCGCCCTCTTTCTTTCAAAATTCGTGCGACCCATAGGACTCGTGGGACTGTTTGATGTAAAAAGAGTCGCTGCAGCGTTTATAACCGCGACTTTCCTCGCTTCTTTTTCATAGAGTTCTCCTCGCGTCTAGAATCAAGCATGCGCCCCCCGCCGGACCCCATTGTATGGGTCCCCCTGCCCGCACGCTGGGACCTCTCGCGTGAGCTCGTCATTAAGCTCACCCTCCCCTTTTCGAAACCGCTGGCTCGCCTTGGGGTAGTCCACTACTTTTCCCCCTTTTCACTGAGCTATGCGATACACTCAACTACTCTCTCTACCCTCCCCTGTCCCCTTGGCGGACGGCCGGATCGTTCTCGCTTCAGCTGCACTCAAGTATCCGTGCGAATTTTGTGGGGGATATTTCTTCTCTTCTCATTTTCGGACGTCTCAAGCGGCTGCTTTTTTCGTTTCAACCCCTTTTTTATCCTCTTTTTCTGCAAGGCTTGTCCACCTCGGCTATTTTCCCCCTTTTTGGGTCTTCCCCCTCGAGAGCCTTGATCGCAGGATCTCCCCCACGTTCGTTAGAAACCTTTCTTTTACGATTCAGATTTCCACTCCGGGATCGCTTGACCGCTTCTTTCCCTTTAAGAAAGTGACAGCTCGGCCGGCTCGCACCAGCCTTGAGTAGTGGGGCACTCGTTATCCCTCTAGTTGTATATGTCCCGGTATACGCGCCCTTTTTCAGATTCCTACCCACAGTTGTTGCGTACAGACCCTTCTTTTACCCTGCTAACCTCGGCCCCT
>Ga0179591_1290180_pt1 | contig 11584 bp, 12 predicted proteins | sample CZOMad2_1_08_16f_FD_182891 | JGI IMG/M metagenome (GOLD analysis project Ga0179591, IMG submission 182891) | Vadose zone soil fungal communities from Angelo Coast Range Reserve, California, USA - CZOMad2_1_08_16fungal (PacBio error correction) | ecosystem: Environmental > Terrestrial > Soil >... | reverse complement strand
CGTCTTTCCCCCTCGTCGCGCAGTGACTTTTTGTTGATTTTCCTCTTTTCTCTCCTATCTGTTTGATTTTTTCCTTTTCCAGGTTTTTTCTATTTCCCTCCAGAGCCGGTTTAGGAAAAGTACTAAACAGCGGCAGGCCTAGGCAATGAGATCGTTCCGTTTCCCCCCCCCCCCTTTTTTTTGAATGAGTTCGCTTATTTTTTCCCCCACAACGTCGGTACCCTGCGCCACGTCTTCGACTTTTCGGCAGGGTTTCGATGTTGGTGGTACAGATTTTTGAGCTCCCTCTCCGGATTTCTTTTTTTTTTATTGTGTGAGGCATATTCCTTGTTCTTAGATTATTTTAGCCCTTTTGCTTTCAGAGCCGTCGGGCGAACCACTCTTGCCCGGGAGTCTTAGCGTTTCCTACTTGAAGAGTCCTTCCCCTTTGTCACCCTTTTTCTATTTTTTCGGCACAACGCGCGTTCGTTCTTTATTTCCTGGCGGCCCAAGCCCCTAAGTCTTGGACTCACCTGTGTTTTTTGCTCTTTTAGGGGTACTTCCTCTGCGCGTTTTTTATCGGTTTTCAGTGTCTTTTTCCCGCTGCCGCGGTCATTCCACTTACTGGGCTCGCCCACAAACCTTTTTTTTTCTTCACTTCCTCGAAGGCTGTCCGATTTTCCTTTTTTTTTTTCAGTCCTGTGCCCCGAGGCTCTCATGGCTCAAGTGCTCTTACCTCCCCTTTTTCTGGGTGCACCTTTTTTTAGTTTTTATTCGTGTTCTTCGTGACACTCTTTTCTGATGACCCCACGCCCCTTTCGTAGCTACCTTCCCCAGCCTCGAATGGTTCCCTTGATACACTTCGACCGCTGGAAGGGCCGCCCTCCCACTGTCAGGACTTCCCCATCCGAGGGCCCCCCAACCCGACCCCCACCCCCGGCCCCGCCCTCCCCTCCCCTCAACAAGAACCCCTGCCCCCCCCTTTTCTTTCTTTTCTCGTTCCCACCCACTCCTCTCTCTGGACGACCCACTTTCTCCCCTACCCCCACCTTTGACCTCCCTCCCCGCAGCTGGGGCGATAAACAGACACACCCCTCTCCGTCCCACCACCCTTCCTCACCCCAGACACGCACTGGATCTGGTTTCGTTTCGTGCTTTGTCCTTTCCACCCGGCTTGAGTTCCCTTTTATTTTGGTGCCCGACTGTGTTACAGTGTGCAACAAATGGAACTTCCTCTTTGCTCGAATTTCTTTCTTTTTCTCTGTAGCTTCAGTTTGATCTTTTTTTACCTCAGATTTTTCGTGATGAACCCTTCATGTTTTTCCACTGATGGGCTCTTTTCCTCTCATATCCCCCCCGTGGCGGCATGACTCCTACGGGCGCTTCCCGCGTTTTTTTTTTCCGCTCTTTGGACAATACCAATCCCTTTCAGTCCCGTGGCTTTCCCTTTTTCCAGAGCACTTGAGAGGTTTGCGCGTCGGAGAACTCTCGGCGTCAACTGCGACTTTTTCCCCTTACTGACCTCCATTCTCCCCTTCCCAGTTTGGGCGTTTGGCGCAAAGACTTTCCAACATGGACCAGCAAGCATGTCCTTCCTCTGGGCAGTCCCCCCAAATTTCTTCTGGAACTAGTACTTAGGAACCATTTTTCTTTTCGCCCCTGACACAAAGTTCACCGCCCTGGATGATTTCTTGCTCGTTCTCATTTCTAGCTCTTTTTTTTCACCCCCTGACTTTCCCTTTTCGTTTATGGTAGTCTTCTTCTTGACAGTCCGTATAGCTATTCTTTTTCCCCCCCCCCGAGATAGATCTCATGCAACAGTTTCCCACATTCAGGAATCAGTCCCCCTGAGAAGTGGAATCTTGCACCCACCCTCCCAACCCCCTGTTCATTTGGTTCCCCCTTTCACGAGCTTTTAGTGCCCCTTTTTTGAGAATTAGCTCGCCTACTCTTTCAGGCTGGATCCCCCACCGTTTTCTCATTTTTTTTTTTCACTCCGTTTGTTTGATTTCCTTTTAACGGGTCAGTGAGGAGCAAGGGAAACCTTTCGGCCTGGCGCCCTCACCTGACATGTGCTTCCTGTCAGGTATATTTTTTTCAGAGTGCGCTTTTGTCGGTCCCGTATTGTAAGGTAATCGGGCACCGGAGTTCTTTTTTCTTCTATTGCGCAGAGGTCCGTTTTGGCCCAGAACGCTGCCCTCCCCTAGGGATGCGAACGGTATCTTTCCTCCCATATTTTTCCCGGTCTCCAGAACCAACCTCCCCCCCCCCTGCCTTGGCGCGCCAACCTCCACTTCTCACTTTTTTTACGATCACGAGGCGGCGTTATAGAAACCACCTTTCTCGTGCTTTCTTGCTGCCGTTATACGGACTTTTGTTTTCTTAAGCATATTGATTTTTTACTTTCATCATGTCTTTTCTTGTCTTTTACTAAGTACCGCACTAATATGTCTTTGGCTGGTCTTTTTTTCTTCCCCTACGCGCTAGGTCTGCCCCGTCTCGTTGAACAAGTTTCGTTTTCGGCCCCGTAGAAGGTTATCCCCCCACCCTCTTACTGCTATCAGCTTTTCCCGCATGCGGCCACACCTCGAGGTCCCGTTTTCTCCCCAAAACCTGCTGATTCTTCGCGATGCCCCAAATGCCACCCCTCCCTCTAGCTGTTGTGCCTGTTTTTTGCTTCTTTTATATTCCGTTTCTTCTGAAGGTTTTTTTTTCTCCACTTTTTACCACGCGTTCCTCAGTCGGTAAGGGAACGGGTCCCAAGGTGGAGATCTTTCCCCTTTTCTCTTCATTTACGCCTTCCCCTCGGTGCGAAGGTCCCTTATTCTCCTACTCCCCCGTGCTCAGTTTCGTGCATCCTCTCAGTTTTCGGGAAGTCCCGGCCATTTGACACATTTTGTAAATTCAACCCTCCCTGTGATTTCGCGTGCAGTGTTTGTTCTTTTCAGGCCGTGTAGGAAACCTTCTTTGAAGGTGAATGTAGGTCTGTCATTGAACTGAGGATAATCACAAAGATTTTTTTGGCTTGGATTTTTTCCTTTTCTTTAGGTCACCGACCCTTTTCCACTGCTATAGTGCACCCCCGCCACAAGGTCTTTGATAGGATGGTGTTTTCCCCCCCTCATTTTATTCAAACTAGTTCCTTAACAGGAAGTGTCTATTTTTTCGGGTGATCCCCTTAATACTCCCGGCCCTTTGTTTTCTTTCCGGTGTGGACCCTTCTTTTACTTCCCGTCACCCGTTCCCCCTTCCTTTTTTTTACTCGGTGCATGAGTTCTTAGCCCCCCCAAGATTTGGCTCGGCCTTGGACCAGCTCCCCCCCTCATCCAACGACCCTCAGGGTGGGCCCAGTTTTTTACGCATTTTAAACCTACTTATCTTTTGGCAGTCCCGTTGTTGAATCTTACCCACCGGTCCCGGTACCCCCCTCCGATTCTGGCTCCCCCCTCTTGTGCCCAGTCCAAATCTCCCAAGAATTCCAAGGCCCCCCCCCCCTGAACCCCCCCTCGTCGCCACCCTTGCCGTTTTTTCGAGGTTGCGGGAGGGGGGCTGTCCACGACACGCTCCTTTGAAAGTAGAACCCCGATCAAGAGGACAGGCGCCCCCTCCCGAGACGTTTTTGATCAATGCACTTTTTTTCCCCCCCATGCACAAGACCTCTCCTCCTTTCTCCCGGGTTTAACCGGAAGCTTCGTCCCCTCCGTTACCCCTGTTTTATGGGGATGTCATTTGCAGCTTTTTTGTTGCCCCCTCCTCTCCAGTCAGGGGTACTTCTTTATCAGCGATTAGCTCCTTTTTCTTCCTTCTCCCTGGCAATTTTCCCCCCCCCGTCTGGAGGGAGAGAATTCTGTTGAAATGTCTCCGGGACCTGATCTATACGTAGTCTTAACCTTTTTCCCCATTTTGTACGACTTCTCTTTCCTCGTTTTTTTTTGACGTTTTTCTGGTCTCCTTCTTTGTGATTTGACTTGTGTTTGACCGGATTCCCTTTCCATATGTCAGGCACCTTGGTGGAACTGGAGCTTTGTCACTACGTTACTTTTTTTTTTTTCCCGCCACCTTATTTGTTTTTCCCGCTCAGCTTTGACTCTCCTCTATTTGTTCCTACTAATCTTTTTTGGGAATTTGCCTCCGACTTTCTCATCCTTCTCATCTGACGGCTTCTGAAAAAACCCGTTTTGTTGTCTTCGAGGTCAGTCGCGGGGTTCAGACCCTATGATCTTTTCCCATTGGGAACCGTCTTTCCTTTACCCTCTTTTGTCCCAAAATCCCCCTAACTCTAACTTTTGAACCAAGAACGCGTCCCACTAGGGCTCCCTCTTTGTAAACTCTACCCAACATCCTATGTGCCGCTATCCTTATAGGGGCCCCACGCCCCCTTGACCAAACTTCTATTCTTTTTTCCTTTCTTTTCCCGGGAGGTCGTGAACGTACGGTTCCCTATTCTGATTACTGATCTTGCCCTAAGGTCCCTTTTTGCCAGTGTGAATGGATTTGTACTTCTCTCCCCCCCACACTATTGTCAACATTTGTCTCCTTCTGTAATGGCTTTCCCTTCCCACCGATTGCGTTCGGGCCCCCCCGGTGGTGACAGTTTGGACCCAGCCGACGATCTTCTTTCAATGTGCTTTCCCCCCCCTGAGTCGTGATCATTCCGCTGATAGGAGGTCTCCCCCTGGCTATTGTCGGGGGTTTTTCTTAGTCAGTAATCTGAGATCCTTTTACTTCTTCCCCCCTATTCTGATAACTGTTTCTGGGAGAATAGGTGTGCGCGTCTTTTGCCCTTCTTTCTTTCTTAGTTCCTTTTTTTTATTTAGCCCCTTTGGGTGGTTTCCAAGAAGCCCCGTTTGCATTTACTCTTATTTGTGCTTTCAGGCTTTCTTTCTGCTAACCACGTAGTCCCGATGCATGGGTCTTTGGGACTTGACCACCGACGGCAACCACGGAGTGGTGTGTTTGTTTTTCCTTCTTGGTGGATCCCCCGGTTTGATTCAGGCACTATCCTTTTGATGGCCCATACCTTGCCACTTCTTCCGTCCCACCGAATCCAGAATGGCTGGCATGGCTGACTACAACCCTTGTTTTTTTCCAACCCGGTGCAGCACCCCCCGGGCTCGGCCAGATGCTGAGCCCTGTCCCCCTCCCCCCTCCCACACTTACGTTCTGGCTTTGAATGTTGTTTCCGCGATGTGGGTGCCCTACCCCTCTTCCCCCCTCTCTCCCCTGTGACTGCTTCTTCGTTTTTCAGTTTGAACCACCCTCTCCCTTTTTTAACCGGACCCGTGGTAAGCCGCCCCACCGTTCTGTGCACCTCTTTCGCAGTTTACGTGGTTGTGTTTTATTCTCTCCAAGTAAAAGTCCGACTCCCTTTCATTTAGATTTCCCCCTTGTCGACCCCGCGGAACCTCCCAAACACCGCCAGGATGATGGTTTGACCTTGATCTTCCCCACACCTGTGCGATTCTTTGCCAGACCACTTTGGCGCGTGCCACGACCTGAGGAGCTTTCTCGGTTACGTTCGCCAACCCCTCGGTTGTGCTCCCTCCTCTTTGCATGGACCCCAGATACCCCCAGTTTGTTGCATCGAACCACCCCCCTTTGGCCCGGGCACTTGAAACGATTGATGTGAAACTGAGATGGCGCGGAAATCCACGGCTCCTTTGGGTCCCCACCAAGATCCCTTTTCAGAGTCCCCTTTCCTGCCCACCCCCCAGCGATTCTTGTTTCTTTCAGATGTTTTTTTTTTTGGCAGGAGCGATCTTCCCCTTGTTGTGACGAACTGGTCCCCCCCCTCGATTTATTTTATTTGCATGGCTTTTCTAGTGTTCTTTTTGCTTTTCATCAAGATTCGGATCGACTTTAAGATTTTGATTCCCAGGCCTTTACCGGGGCCCCTTTTCCACTGAGACGGTAACCCCCGATTCCCGCTCTTTCTAACTCTTTTTTCTTGCGACCCGGTAAGCCAGGGCCGTCCCTCATTTGGGCCTACTGTCGCGTCCCCTCCCGACAGGAAAAGACAACCCCCAAATGATTCACCAAGATGACTGTTCAAGTTATACCCAACTGCCCCCCAATTTCCGGCTCCTCTTCTCGCAACTAAAACTAGCCATTTGTCTACTCGATTAGTTTTCTTCGCGCCCGAAGTGCATGGTTCTTCGAAGGCGGCTTTGCAAGATTTTCTTTGTGAGTTTGACCTTTAGAGCCGGCCCTGGATTCCCACGTATCTGCCGACCCATGAGCAGTGCGTTGATTCTTCAGAAGGAGCTGGTCCTAGGCTACTACGGTGTGAAAGAACATTTTGGCCATGACCCTTAGTTTTCCCGCTTTCCGCGGCTGCCCCCCCCTTGTCCCTCCAATCTTCATGTCAGCGGGTGGTCTGTCCCACCTCTATTTTAAGGCTCAACCTGTGCTCTCCCCTTTCCTTGGCCTTTTGAGTACCAGGGACCACGCTTGTCCCCCCTTCTGGCGCACGGTTCGCACTTTCAGAAACCACAATTCGTGCCGTCTTCGAGTCTGCATCAACCTTCCTCAGCCCCGTGAATCGCAAATTCTCCTGTTTATTGCTTTACTCTCCCCTCCCCTTGGTTTTCCTATAGGAGGAGTTGAATTTTTCTCTTTCAGATAGAGTTTGTTTGTACTTCTCTTTCACTCCTTTTTAAGATATGCTGCGGCTTAAAACGCGCTCAAAGCCCCCTTTTCCGCAACCCCTGATAGGACTAGATCCCACCCCCCCTTTCAGCAATCCCAGAGGCAAATCCTTTTCGCGCCCTCTCGTTGGTTCTGAGAAGCCAGTTTCTTGGCGTCCTCCTCCTCTTAATGCTGCCCAAGCTGTAAATCAAATCTTCATTTGCAATGATTGAGGGGTTTTTTCTTTTGCTTCCCCCCGCAGGTGGCCTTTGAGTTGTTACCCCCATGTCCACTTACAATGCTTGCACCCCTCAGTATGGCTTTTTAATGTACGCGCGACAAATCATTTTTTTGAGACCCCCTAGGATAGTGCTTCACTACCGCCATCATTCCCCCAAAACTCTTGGACTCCTCCCGCCGGAGTTTCTCCTAGGCCGCGTTCGAGTCGGTCTTCCCACGGGATAGTGCTCGGCCGCTCGTTCCCAAAAATCGTCGGCACCTTCACCCCTCTTTCACAAATTCCGGAATAGAAGACCGCCCTTTGCTGCAACTTCTACCTTTTTTTCCCGCGCGCCCCTTTCCTTTCCCCCGTCTTCCCCCAGCCCTTTTTCTTCTCGCAATGAAAACCTCGGTGGCGATCCCTTTGTTCCACACCGTCGGTTTACCACCGCCGTAACCTGGATGGTTTTCCCTGCTCAACGTTCCAGGCACCACCAGATCACGCCAGCCTTCGGCTTTCCGTCTCCCCGTACCGGACCCTTCACGTCAAGTACTTCACGTCTCAATCGATTCGTCTTTAAACTCCTTCCCAGATCCCACAGAACTTCTCTTGTCCTGGTGTCCCGTTGCGAGGGGAGGCCAAGTTTTTCTTCTCACATTCCTGCCGAGTGGATGGCGAGGCCGTTCCGTTCTCCCCAATTATTCCCAACTTCCCATGGGACATGGCGTGAAGTGTCTTCGGGAGACCCTCCCTTTGACGGGGCCGTGCCACCCTGAGCTCCCAAAGCTGGGCCGAAACGCTTTTGGGACAAGTCCAGTTGAAGTGGATGGAAATCTCTGGCACATGGTCCTCCTTCAACTGGCTGTTGCAGTCTGCCTCTCCCTCCTCTTCCTGTCTCCAGGCCCGATTGCTTCTACCCATACCCCCCGCATCACTGTTTTCTCCCCCGCTTGAAACAATGGGCATGAACTCCTTTAGGCCGTTGGAGGCCATCTGCCTCTTAAGCCGGCGGGAGGCCTTTTTCTTTCTGCAAGTCTCTTGGTTCAGTCGCCGTATTCAGAGTGCCCTCTGGGCTTGGGACACCCTCTCAGGAACCTTTCCCGGATCCTAAGACGGGTACCTGCGTTTTCCGCCAACCGGTCCTTCTATCCTAGTGCCACATTTTTGAGGTCGCTTTCGGAACCCGCCCATCTTCTTCCCCGTTGAAGGGCGCTCAAGGCCGGCACGCTGTCGACCCCCTCCTTTTGTTTGTTGAGCACCAGGCGCTGTTCCTGTCAGTCCCCCCCGTGGAGGTTACCAACGCTCGTTTTCCCCCTGCCGACGAGAATCCTTTTCTTTTTTTCTGAGGCAGGAACAAACATCGTACCCAGCACAAAGGCATCCTACGAGGTAGAACATGTTTTCCCAGACTTTTTTCTTCAGCAACCCCAGTTCGATGAGCCCCGACACGAATCCCAAGCTTGGGGCGTAGTTCCTTCGTCTTTTTCGTTAATTTTCCCTGTGCCCTCTCGACGATTTCTACCCCTCTCTCTTTCAAATCAAAGACCTGACTTTTTACTCCGTCTACCCTGTCCATGAGCGCCTGCCACATTGCCCCGCTCCCCATCGTGGATGGCATCTATCTATCCCCCAGCCACTCGCAGTTTTGTTTTTTTGTTTTATATCTTGATGTCCCTGCATGAGAGTTTTTATGGCAGTGCGTTCAATGCCTTTTCTCTCGTATCTGCAGCGCCCTATTGATCCTTTGACAGACTCCGTTTTTAACTGACGGACTTCCCCCCCCAGTTCAACCCTGCCAAGCGTATTTCGTCGGGCCTTTCCACCGAGACTGCGTCCGGCTGACCCCCCCCACAGGACACTGGTCGCCCCATTTCTCTCTTGAACGGTTCATGTTCTTGCCAGCTGTTGTACCCCTATTCATGCTTTCTTTTCTCTTGCCCCAAAGGAGTCTTACCGGCGTTGGTCCTTCCTTGGGATGCTCCGATAGCCCGGTGCCAGCAGCCCGTCGTGGCTCCCTCTTTGGACCGGAGTCATTGTGGCCTTGGTCCAGATACTTTTTTCCAGTAAAGTGCTTCGGCGTGCCCACCTTTCTTTCACGGTGAAGATCCAGTTGGGTGGCACACCTCTTCTTGCTTCTGGTCGTCTCGAGGCACTAGCTTGCTTTCCTTTTTCGGTGCATATTTTTTTGTTCCCTCCCCTCCCTATCGTACCGGCCAATCAGTCCCCGGCGCCGCGCCCGGGAGTTTTTTAGAGATGTTTGTCCTCGCCGGCCTCTTTTCATGTTTCCCGTATCGACCCCCCACGTTGAATTCCTGGTACGGCCTCGTCAAACGTTGCTGCCCTGATCGTTTCTTTTCTCCCCCTGTCCGGCCCGCCCTTTTCCCCCCCTCCATGGCGCACGTGGGCTTTGTTTTCTCCTCCATTAGGGATTTACCCCCAGTCCTGTTTTCAGGCGCGGCCCCGATCTCTGTGGCACCGCCTTAAGTCGCTGGTCCACGGAAAAGGCGTCCCGTATGTTATATTTTTACGAATTGCCGTGGCCGCGTCGCAATCCGGCCGATGGGGCCACCCAAACTTGTCCTCCCCCCTGGTGGAAAAGCCCCCCCCCCCGGACAACCCGGGCGTTTTTGGACGTTTCTCCCCTTTGCGACGTTTTGGGTCTGCAGAACGGGGACCCCAAAGAAGTCCTTCCCTTATTTGTCCTTTGTTCGTCTCCGGTCCTAAGCCGAATCCCTTGCGCCCGACGGAATCTTTTGGAACCAGCGGGCTTGGATTCGGTCTGAGGATCTTGACGTGAACAAGTTTTTTTGCACCCGTGCCGGTTTCCGCCGGTTTTTTCCCCGCCTGTTGCGTATCGGAGCTTGTTGTTCCCCCGAAACGTTAATCGCGGGAGGCTTTTTAGGAAAGGTTGTCTCCGCGTTTTGCCCAAGCCCCGATTATTCCCTTTTGTTGAAGAAATCTAGTTTTTCCCCCCTTTGATCTGTTTTTTTAGCTTCCGACGTGCCGATCCAGAGTAGGACGCTTCCCCAGCACGCGAGGGTGCCGATAAGCCGCCTTCCGTCTTTGTTCCCCTTTTTTTCTTTTCGTTCCGAGCGTTGGCCTTCCCCGGGGGGAATTTTTCACCTCGTGCACTCTGTTTTTTTTTTTGAGAAGCTTGCGCGATCATGATTTTTTGGCAGGGCGAGGTATCGCGCATCGAGCATCTATGTTTTTTTCAATTTTGGCAAGGTTAGTTTCAAGGAGTTCCCGACGTTCGCACTTTAGATCCCCACCCCGCTGGGCAGGGGCATTTCTTTTCTTCCCGCCAGTGGGACCGTCTTGGGAAAAGGAGGAGTTAGAAAACGCTTTTGTCCGGAATTACACAAGACGGTATCTGGGCGAGTGTTTTTTGGAAAAGAGGATTTTTTTGTGCCCGCTGCTTGCCTCCTCTTTTTTCCAAACCAGGGGCGCGTGTTTTTTTTTTTCGCCGAGTTCCCGCAGCTTTGCATTTCCTTGCCCGTCTTACACTGCGCTCACCTGACATCGCGCACCTTTTCTTCCAAGTGCCTTCCCCCTCCCCCGCTACGTCTGTCCCTTCCTTCGGCCACTGTCAACCAGGGTCGGAGCTGGCGCCGTCGTTCCTTTTCCCCTTTCGTACTTGCTTGTCTCTCCGATCGCCGAGGATGAGGGTTTTTTTATTCTCGTTCCCCCAGTGGGGGTGCTTAAACCCGTACCCGTCGATCGCTTTTTTTTCCTTCATTGCACCCTTTTATTTTCGGTTTCTGCGACGTTCCCCCAAGGCCCTTTCTCTCCCCTTCCCCCGTTTTCCCAATGACCCCCTGATTCAGGTTGGCTTCAGGGCTGATTCTTCGGTTCCTATGTTCCAGGTCTTCGCCCCCCCGAGGTATTCGGACTCCCCTTGCCGAGGGTCTTTTTTTTTTAAGGAAACTCCGAAGCCCCCTCTCCCCTGGTCTACGTGGTCCTCGTTCTCTCTCCCCTCTTTATGGCGGCAACGTCCCCCCCCCTCACCTTTCCCGCTCTCTCCCCTCACTGAGTTCCCGGCCCGCCTACGAGCGCGTTTTATAGACTTTTTTCCTCGTTTAGGGGAATCGTCTTCCACCCTTTCTCGACAGTGGTCTGGATGTTTACTTGTTTAAATGACTTTAACGAGTTTTGATGGGTTTCTTCATGTCTTCTGCTGTTTCGAGTGCAAATGCGCCAAGGCGCCATCGGGTGTAATGGCTCCTCTTTTGCCAACCACGGAGGACGAAAACTTTTAGAAACGGAGTTTGTTTCGGGAAAAGTTTGCTTTTTTATTTCCTTATTGCGAAAATGACATTTCCCCCACCACCATTAGTGTAAGACTTCCCAAGTATTGGAAAGAACTCGCAATGTCCCCCCCCAATTGATTCCCGTTAGTTTACCCACACCTTTTTTTTTCTTTTACCCCTCGTACACACACAGGAAGCCCCCTCTCATCTTGTGTTTTTTTCCTGGTGTCTTTCAACCCGCGCGGAATAAAATTGTGCATACTTTGCCCTGGAGTTTAGTTTTTTGTTTTGGGTTTTTCTGTTCGCGCCACTACTCGTGAAGAGCTCCCCCTTTCCGTTTTTGGCAGCCTTTTTTTCTGCGTTCCCCCCGGATTTCTGTTGTTGGAATTTCACTGCGGCCTTTCCTGCATAGCCTGCAATCGCATGCCCCTTCTTTCTAACATTTGGCCTTCGTCACAGCGTTACAAAAGTCGGGGCCATTCCCCCTCTCTCCCACTTTTCCCTAGAA
>Ga0179591_1219339_pt1 | contig 11584 bp, 18 predicted proteins | sample CZOMad2_1_08_16f_FD_182891 | JGI IMG/M metagenome (GOLD analysis project Ga0179591, IMG submission 182891) | Vadose zone soil fungal communities from Angelo Coast Range Reserve, California, USA - CZOMad2_1_08_16fungal (PacBio error correction) | ecosystem: Environmental > Terrestrial > Soil >... | reverse complement strand
TTTGTTGGTTTTTTTTTGATCGTTTCCTCCCCCCGCCCGAATTAGGAGGTTTTGCCTTTCGTCGCTCATTGGTTTTTCAAGTCAAAAAGCTTTTCTTCTTCTTCGCCCCGCCCCGTCCCCATTTTTCGTGCCCCCCCCCCCTAGGTCCCCTCCTTGTTTTCCCCGAGAATTCCGACGGCATTGTTACGCCTCCCTTTTCTTCTTTTTTCCTCCCGGAACCACCCGGCCAATCTGGACGTTGTTTCCCCCCTCCGGGCACCTTTTTCCGAATTTGCAAGAGGGGTTAGGGAATGCCGGTGTTTTTTTGTCTCTAACTTCATGATTTGACCTCTTTTTTTGCCCGGGGTTTTTGCGATTTCCTTCTTTTTTGTTCCCTGTTTATGGAGTGTTCCGCGGGCCTTGAGACTTTCGCGGACGTAGAAGACCCCTGATTGGACCAACCCAAGAAGTTGCTGTTCAGACTTGTTTGGCTGCTTTTTTTTGATTGGCTCATTCCCCCACATCAGTTCCCTCGCTTGCAATATTTCCTCCTCCTCAGTGTTGTTTTTTCTGCCTTTTGCTGCGGCCCTCCCCCTCTTTTGAACCTGAAAAAAATACCCCCCGTCACACAAAAACTCCGTTCCACTTTCCCCCTTACTTTTTGCCAAGACAGGGCGTTCGCACTTCCGCTTAACATTATTCGGCTTTCCATTTTCTTCAACCCCTGCCAGCACATCCCCCCTGACGACCCCACTAAACAAGGGCGAACCACCAGGCCGGTCCATTCTTTCCCGCCCTTCCTTTAACCCGGTGCGTGAATTTCTTTCCCGTCCAGTAGAGCGTCCCTTCCATGCGTGTTGTTTCGCTTGTCCCCCCACATAGGAGAAGTACCCTTTTTTCCTTCTTGACTTTTTCCCCGGAGGACTCGGTACCAGCACCGTCTTGCTTTTTTTCTCCTTGCCCTCGTTCTTATGTTATTTCCAACATCCACTGTCGCTGACCCTTTCCCCCGCGGCGTTGCCCTGACTGACGTTCGCCCCCCCTCCGTTACCACTCTTAAATGTTCAACGTGTTGGGCACCCGTGACCCCTTCTCCTCACGTCCGCGCCACCCGCCCGCCGCCAAGAATTCCACCCCAATGTCCCCTTTCTCCTCCTGCGTGCTTTTTTTTTCATGTGAGCTTAGAACGTAGATCCTTAGTTTCACGCGCTTTTTTTTTTTTTTCCCTCCCCTTTTTACTTGGGATGCCACCCCCTTAGCACGCTTCGCTGAAAAATTTCTGACATCGTCTGTTTTTATTTTCTGGCCCTCCCCTTTTTGTTCAGTTGGACCCCCCCCCCCCCCCTCTGACGAAATCCTTCGGCTTGCGAAACGCCTCTTTTTCCTTTTCCCGTTTTTGAGTTTGCTCAACCTCCCCACCGACGCCAACCACCCCCAATTGCCTTTAGTGCCGTGAAAGTGGGACCACGTTTTTTTCTTCTCCTCCTCAGTGGTTTTTTGAACGCTTGTAACGGACGGGCTGTCGTTCCCCATTACCCTTCAGATTGTGTTTCCCCGGCCCCTGGACGAAGTAGGGGTTTGAAAAGATTTCTTGTTTCGCGCCGCACTTTCCAACTCCCATTGTCTCACCGCATTGTCGTGACGCAGGTGCGTTGTGTCTCCGAACCGGGGGCTCGTGTCCAGAGAGCGAATGACCTCCTCCCTTCCCCCCGCCCCTCCCCTTTTTTTTTTCTTTTTTTCTAGGCAAGAGACGGGGTGTTTATTTTACGTTCGGCATTTTCCGCGAAAATTTTTTTTTCCTTCCCTTTCAAGGACACTGCCAACTCGCCGCGACCCGCGTTACACAGACATTTTTTTCTGGTTGACCCTCCTGTAAGACCTGGTTTCGTGCATGTGTGACCTCTTTGCACCGGCACCCTTCAGTGGTTCTTTGCCTCCCCGTGTGAATTTAGGATGCAACGGGTTAGGCAGATCGTCGTATTTTTTTTTTTTTTTGGTCGTCCCAGGATCCTCTTTCAAAACCCCCCCCCCCACCGGCCCTCTTTTTCCTGTGCGTTTGCGTCATAAGAACGAGGCGGCACCTTCTTTTCGTTCACTCCCCTTCCCCTCCCCTCAACCTCTGATCCAAGCCCTCCCGCAACTTTTCTCTCCCTCTCCCCCAGACGTTGTCTTGCTGCCCCGCACGCGGTCCGTCTTCCTTTAGCGTTAGAAGAGCCAGAACCAGACGCCGCTATTGTTTTTTCTTCCCCCCCTTTCTTTTGCGATGATCGCCTTTCACCCCGCCTCCTTACGTCGTTTAATTTTCTTGTTTTTTGGCCGTCTTTCTCCTCGGAAAACATTGATTCGGTTTTTGATTGGACGCCCCCCCTTTCCCCCCTTCATTTTTGGCGCGACTGGCCAGAGCGCTTTGGCCACCCAAAGAAGCCACGTACCACGATGAAGAGTTCCTCTTCTTTTCCAGTCGCGTAGACTTTGCTGCAATGTATTCCCTCCCCTTCCCCCCCTTGTTGTCCTCCCCTACATCGAAGCGAAGCGGTGTGGTTCTGGTTTTGTTTTCCCTGTCCCCAACGGATTCCTTGCCTCTTGTAGATTTTCTTCGACGTTGACCCAATTTGGTCCTTTTTTCACTGCCCGTCCCCTGCCGATGTCGCGTCTCATTTTTTTTTTTCCTCTTTCCCACTTTTTTCCTTTGTCAAGAAAGATCCATGTGCTTTTCCTAGATTAGGGAAGAAATTCAATGTTAGGTTCGATTTTTTTTTTTTTCCCCCCTTTGTCTCCCTTTTTTAAGCTGATTCTCGTACGCCTTTGTCCCCCTTGCAGTTCTTTTTTGTTTTTTTGTTAGCTCGGGGTTGCTGACGTGACGCTGGTTCCTTCCCCCCACAATTTTTCTGAGTGCTGCTGCTGTGACGTAAGTAGACATGTCGTCTTTTTCCTCTTTTCTTTTTCTTTTTTTTTTTTGTGTTGGAAATGGGATATAGCGAGTGTTTTTTTTTTCTCCTTGTTTACCGAGTCGTTTTGCTTGCGGCTACGTTCGTTCCTCCCGACCCCCGCCTTTCCCCCACGCCTTCCTTGGCTCTTGACCGTTCCTCAGAGGCAAAGACCGGGTTTAACTAAACTCCTTTTTTCTTCTTTTATTTCCGTAAGGAAACACTTTCTAGGTGGTACTTTGAACTTACTGTTCCCCCCATATCTTTACCTCCTCTTTTTTTTCAGATCGAGGTGCCGAAGTGTCAACTGTCTTCCACTTTCCCTCTGCGCATCTTTCGACCCCGCCCTCGGGCCCGGAACGGTAAAGTATTTCCACCCTTTAGTTTGTTTTCCCGGTTGTCAAAGTCTCGCCCAGAGGTTCAGACGTTATTTGTTTTTTCCCCTTTAGTTTGCCCCCGGAAGTCCCTGTCCGATTGCACTTTTTTTGTCTTTTTCGGTCAGATTTTCGCTTTTCTCTCTTCAAAACCATTTCTTCGAATTCCCCTGAACACTCCTTCTTCTTTTTTTTTCCCCTCCATCCTTACAACGCAGACACGGTTTGTTAGGGCGGCCTTCCACCCCCCTTCTCTGCCGAACTTCCACCCTGTTGACCACACCGCCTTCACGGGGACCAAAGCGTCCCCGGAACTCGTTCCTCTTTTCCCTCTTTCTGCCTCCTTTCCCTTTCCCTAACTCCTCCAACATGCATTCGGCGTTCCGAGCTACCCCGCCAGGTCTTCCCTGTTCAACTCTGTAGGACCGAGAAACAGCAGCGATCTTGTTCTGTTCCTGTTTCGTCTTCTCACACCCCGGCTTCCCCCATTTTCTCCCTCCGACTTTGTCCCCGCTTTTGCACGGCATGTGTCTTTTTTCTTTCCTGACAATTGCGACCCGAACACAACCCCACCCTCCTTTTTCCATTTCTTGATCCTTCCCCCTGATTTTTACGATAAGATTTGTCGTTTGTTTTTTTCATGACAAGTTTATTCTGCGCGTGTTTTCGAACCCTTTTTTCCACTTCCCTTTGGCCCTGGTGAAGTGGCGGGCTTGTTTCCTTCCCCCCCTCCCCCCCTCCACGCTGCTGGCCGCCCTCTTTCCCCGTTCTTTCGCGTGTCGGGGCAGTGGCTCCATCCCCTCAATTCTCTTTTTTTTTTTTTTTGAGTACAAAGCCCTGCCCCCGGCCGTGACCGGTGTTACCTGTGTACCTTTTTCGCTTGGTGAAGGCTATCTCCCGCCCCGCGAGAACCGGGGGTTCCTCCCCCCCGGTCGGCTTTTTACTTTTTCTTGCTTTTTCTCTTTACCCTTTTTTCTGATTCTGCCTTCCAGAGTGTCGGTTTCCTTGATCGAGACTTGTTTTCCTCTTTTTCCTTGAAGGCGTTTCCGGCAGTTTGGTCTTGATTCTCAGAACAGCCGGTTTATTTTCTAGTTTTTTTTCTGTTCATTCGTTCCGACTCCCCCATCCTGTTTTTTCTCATCGGGAGGAAAGCCGCGATGCGTTTTTTTTTTTTTTTTCCCACTCCTGCAGTACTACATCAAACCAAATAGAAGTCAATTGTTGGCCCCTTTTCACCAGACTAACGTTTATTTCGGCGCCTAACACTGTAGTTTCCCTATCCCGATCCCAGTTGCCTACACACAAGGTACTGGAAAGGACGGAAGACTCTTGCGCTTCCCGCTGGGTATGGGGTGGAACGAAGTTTCCACTTCATCGGCAGTTTGGAGTTCTGTTTCTTTTTTGGGTTTTTTCCTCGGTAAACCGCTTTTTCCCGCCACCTCAAGGACCGGTCTGTACCTCACGCCGGCGGTTTTTTCATATTTCCTCAACCAGCTCTGACGGGGGTGCGTTGCTTCGATTTTTTAGAGTTCCCCCCCGTCAGGAGCCTGTGGCTACCCCCGTTCCATTCGTAGAACTCGAACTCCTTCCACCTTTTTTGGCTTTTGGCCTCAGGCTTGTATTCCGTCGAGCCCCTACTTTTCCCAAAAACCCTCTTTTAGGACTCGGCCTTCCCTTCTCTTTTTTCTTTTTTGTGTAGACTCAATTTGTTTCCCTTCACCCTTGTTTTCCCCCCTTTCTCCGCGAAGAAGGTCTTGTGTTTCCCCCCCCGTTCTTTGATTCGTCTTTTCGATTTAGAATGCCGTTGTAAGTTGTTTTCCGCAGACGCATTTTACGCGACATTTTCGATTTCTTTTTGGTAGGAGGATAAAGCTCAGCTTGACGATTACTCCCTCTTGTCCTTTTGTCCCCCCGCCCCCCCGAGTACTTCCCCACGATCTCCGTTTAAACTCCAACTTTCTGTTCTTTTTTTTCTCAGCTAGCACGAGGATGGTTGGCCTTTTTTCTTTTTCAGGTTGAAGTTTGCTTTCCTGAGTTGGATTTTTTGCGTTCTGGCTAGGTCAGGTATTTTTCCTGCCGTGCACCTCTTCTTTGTTTTTCGGGCCGTAGGTTTCTTCTTCGTCTTTTTTTCATCCCCGCCTGACACTCCCTTCGGGTTCAGCGCGTTTGTTCCCGTTCCCGGGGTTTTTTTTTCACGGAAAAGAGCTCCGGTTTTCTCTCCCCCCCACCTCTCCCCTTGTCGGTTAACACGTTCCCGACGGGTTCATCCCTTTCTTTCTCCCCTTTACTTTTCTTATTCCCGTGCAGCGAACAACCGCCCAGTTTGACGTTACTACCCGCGTCTTTTCCCCTCAACCCACTGGGCCAGCGGTTTTATTGTTTTTTTTTCCCTTTCTCCTTTCCTATTGACCTGTCTTTTGTTTCGACCCTTGGATTTTGTTTTTTTTTTTGGATTTGATTGGCCGTGGTTCTGATTCAGTTCGCTTCACCTTCGAGTTTTTAGAAAAGTGAACAGCCCCTCGGGACCCCCTGCTTTGGCTTTTCCCAGCGGTGGTTTGCCTTTTCCCTTGTTTTTTTTCATTGTCCCTCCTTGCCCCCCCTCCCCTTCCTTCGCCGTTTCCCTTTCTTTTTCTTTTCCCCTTTGTTTCTCCGGTTGTTTAAAATTGATGTTGCATCGGACAAATAACAACAGTAAAAATCTTCCTCCCCCCCTTTTTAACCCCCCAAATTTTTTTTCCCCCAAGAGGTTATTGTTCTCCCCCCTTCCGCGTGGGAACATTCTCCTTTGCCACCCCCGCCCACACTTGTCCCCAAGACCTTTCAACCGCGCCAACCCAAAGGGAGAAACCCCGTTCAACTTCCGTTTCTTGGACAGATTTTTTCATTCGCAGTCCCCCCATGACCGAAACCCGCGTTTAAGTCGGCCGGCTCGTGTTTTTTTCTCTTGACATCTTTTTCTTGCAGCGGATTTACCCCTTTTTTTTTTCCTTCCAAGGTAGAGTTCCCACGTTTTTCCCCACTTCGTGACGCACTTCGTTGTTGCATTTTTTGCGAATGCTAGCCTGACTGGCTCTGTTATTACCAGAAATGTGTCTCTTAGTGTTTCCCCCACCTCCCCTCTCGTTGTTACGTTCCGCGATCCGCCCCGCACCCCATCGTCTGTGACCCTTTGCAATGGAAACGGCGTTTTTTTTCCACTTCTCCTTGCACCTCCTTCTCCCCCCACAAATCGCCCCCCCAAGCCGACTTTCCCAAACTCAAACTCGACCAATGTTGTTGTCCTTTTCTTGCGTCTTCGACAGTCGAGACTGAGTTTTACCCTCGTCTTCGTTCTCCCACCCTTTTTGATTTTTCTTTTATCATGCCCCCCTTCTCCTGAAACCCCTTTTCCTTCCCCTCGCTTCATTTCGCTTTTTTACGTACTGACAAAACACTCCCGCCCCCCTTTGCCCCCTTTTCTTTTTTGCGTAACGCCTTTTCTCCTTGTCCCCTGTCGTTTTCACCCCTCCCTCCGAAATCTTTTTTAGTACGGTGGGCGTTTTTTTTTTTCAGGTGACCCTCCCCTGTTTAGTCCGGATTGGTTTTAAACTTTTAAATTCGTGCTCCCTTCGCTCCCAATCCCACGGCGGCGTTGTCCTTTCCGCCGGACTTTCCTTCTTGGTTCCACCCCAATTTGAAGTTCGGTTCTTCTCCCTGACTTCACGTATCTTGTCTCACTTTGGTTTTTCCTCTTCTTTCTTAGTGAGAACGAAGCTTTGCCCCCCTCCCCCTCATTCCTGACGGTCCCTCCCCGCGCAGCCTCCTCCCTCCTTAGTTGCTGCTGATATGGAACCTCGCGTTTTTTTGTTTTTTTCCCCAAAGACTTTAGGTTCGGTTTTCTACCCCTTTCGTTCCTCCGTTGCAAGGACAACACTCTTCCTCTCCTTAGCCGACCCACTTTCCACCATCCCCTGTTTCGTTTTTTCGACCTGTCAGAAAGTTTTTCGGTCTTTTGGGGACACCCATGCCTTGTTTTCCGGTCCCACCGGGGGAAGGGGTTTGACGGTTCGACGCCAACCTTCATCCGTTTCTGCACGTCGGCCACCTGGCGTTAGTTTTTTTTATTGGGAGGCAAGCGCGCTTTTCCCCCCCCCCCAACCCGTACATCTCTTCCTTTTCCTGTCTCCCCTGCTACTCTTCACTTGTCTTGCGTCGACTCCCCAACGCACAGAAACAACTAACAGCTTCTCGATCCTGTCCCTCCCTTCCTCCACGCTCCTTCTCAGGTGAGTTTCTTTTTTCCCCCCTCCCCACCCCCTTTTTGTTTTTTTTTCCAGTCCATAGCCCCTTTTCCGTTTTTCATAAAACGCCGGCCGCCCCGTTGTCTCACTTCTTCCCTTTTCTTCTGCTCCCCCCTTGATCGACTCACCCTCAGTCTACCTGCTCCTACTAAGTCTTAACCCGAGTGTTCCCTTATTTGATTAACGCCCCCATGTGATTCAGGGAGGAGAAACCTGCCGACACTCCTAGTACTCTTCCAGTTTCCGTCGCTTCTGGAGTTGGCTCGGTCAGAACCCCCCCCCCGTCCCGCACCTTCCCCCCCTTCCACCCTCGGAAGGCCCCTTTTGCCCTTTTCACGTTCGAGACTTTGGCAATTCCTTTTTTTCTCCCTTGATGATCCGACACCTCTTTGCCCGTTCGTGACCCTGACCCCTTTTTCCCCCCCCTTTCGGTTGTGGTTAGTGTTCCGTCTTTCCCTGCTTCTTCCACACCGTATTCCGTTGAAACCTCTTCTTTCCGCTGGCTTCCTGGCCGTTGAAGACGGTTTTTGACCTGCCGAAAGTCCCCTATCTCTTTCCCTCTTGTTCTTTTTTTCGTTTTCTTCTTTGGCAGAACGGGATATTTTTTTTCCGGGCTCTCTCACTTCCTTTCTGGTTCGATTACCTTTTACTGTTTCAACCTTTTCCTAGAGTTCGCGGTACTTGTTTCCGTTTCCGTTTGCCTCTTTTGGTTCGTGCTTTGCGTTCTTTTTTTTTTGTCCGTTTTTGTTTTTTTTTTTACGTTGAAGGTACGCAGAACAACTTGTATGATTGTTCTTTTGTTCCTTAACTTCACCCTTGATGTTATGTCTTTCGTCTCACTTGCTGTTGTGCCTTCCTCCCCGGTCTGTTCTCCCGAGAGGGGTCTTTTTTTTTTCCTCTGCTAACTTCCACTCCGTGGTCTCCCCTCCCCACGTCGCCAGGCGTTCCCTGAGACTTCCCGTCCCTCTTTTTTTTTTTTTTTTTTGGACGGTTTCACAGAACTCCCGGGCCGGGATGGGCGAGTCGCCTTCCCCACACTTTTTTCCCCCTTTTTCCCTCCTTTTCCATCCTCTCCTTTTCCTTCTTCCATCCGTTTGTTTTTTTTACTCTCTTGCGGTTTTTCCTTTCCCCGTGTTTTTTCCCCCTTTCCTTTTTCGAGCAAGTGTTCCTTAGCTTATTTCCCCCGTTGCCTTTTGTTCGTGAAACCCCCGGTGTTCCTTTCCCTCCTGGCGGGTAAACGTCTAGGTGTTTTTTTTTCCTCGTGGAGGATGAAACGGGCTGTTGGAGTATTTCTGCTACTTTCCTCCCCTCAAACCTTCTGTTTCAGTAGCGACCTCGCCGTGAGTGTTTTGAGAGAACTGTTCACACCCCGGGTTTCGAAGACCCTTTATTCTCGCATTTCGAATTCCCCTCTTTCCAGACCCCTTTTTTTCCCCTTTCGAAGAAACGGTTTTTTCGCGGTCCCTTTTCCCCTTGCTGCGTCCCCCCCATGTTTAGATTGAAGCCTCCAACGCCCCCCCTCTCCCCCAACAGGACCCCCTTTTTCCACCCGGCCAAAGACGTCGCGACAACCTCCCCTTTTCTGTCTCCAACCTTTTGCTCCGTTTCTTCGGCACCCCATTCCTTTTGGTACCTCTACTTTATCTCGGTTTTTGACCCAAACGCCGGTCGGACAGTTCCCCACCACCTCCCGCTCCCTCGATTCTTTATTGTTCGGGCCTCTTGTTACAACACCAGGAATTCACAAGTTATCCCACTTCAGCATTCTCCCCCCACGAGTGTTTTTCCCCCCCGTACTCAGTTTTTGCCGATCCACCGCGGACCCCTTAAACAACCAAGAGTAGCTTCTGTAGGTCGCTCTGTATTTCCACTTTTTCTGGTATGGTCGATACGGCTTTTTGTCGTGTTGGCAGGACCTTATCCTATTCGTGACATATTATTTCCACCCCTCTGGTTTATTTGAGTGAGTATTGTTTCTTCCTTCGCAACCTCTTTGCTCCCTGCGCTCCGGCGTACTAGGCGTTTTTTCTGTTTCCGCCCCCCTCACGACTAATTGTTTTTAGCTTGACGCTCCTCTGGTACCCGTTTCTTGTTTTCCGAGGACCCTTTTAATTTACAGCGTAGGCGGAGGTGTCCCTTGATCCCTCTTCCACGTCCTATTTTCACTGTTTTTCTCTTTAAACTTGACGGAGGTTTCTTTCTCGGGCAAACGCGGACATGGGCTCCCCGCCCCCTTTTCCCCCCGTTCTTGCATGTTGTAAAGGCTCCCGACAGAGACCCCCCCCCCCTTTTTCCACCCTGGGACGCAGGTAGTTTCGGCGTTTTTTCCTTTCCTTTCTCTCAGGCTGGATTTGTGTCGTGCAATTCGCTGACGTACCCGCAGGTCCTCCTCCTTGGATTGATACGAAGGTGTTTCTTTTTGAAGGTGGAATTTGGAGCCGAGGGTGAAGGTGCTTGGGATTTTTTTTTGCCCCCTCTGCTTTTCCCCTCTCCCCCCCCTTTTCCCCAACCCATCTAAGAGTGGCGGCCGACCCCCTTTTCCCCCGAACTTTTTTCTCAGTGGAATTCCCCCTTTTTTTCACTAGTTCCCTTTAGTGTTCCCCTGCCCCCTTCCCCCCGGTCTGACAGTTGCCGACGATCCGCGTCCCGGTGGTTTTTTTCTTGGTTGGAACTTTCACACCCCCATGAACAACCACAGTCAGTGTCGGCTCTGTTCAGACTTTGTTGAGGGCCTTACCTTCCGGAATTCTGGCCCCTTTATTTTTGTTGCCGAAACGCTAGGGCTTTTCCAGGTTTTGCCCCCCCTCCCTTTTTGTGAGGCGCTTTTCGAGGTTAGTTTTTCAGTAGGCGATCTGTTGGAACGTTCCCACTTCTCCCCTTTCCCCCCCCGTACACGCCTCGTCCAGAGTTGCCCGGGTGTTATTTTTTTCCTGATCGTTTTCTCGGCGAGAAACCGACTTTTTTTCCTTCTTTGTTCCCAGCACTCCCCTTTTCCCCGGCCTACTTTTTCCCACGATGTTTTTGACTTCTGATTTGAATGCCAGCCTTACCACGTGACCCACTTCCCCCTGAAACTTTGACCTTTTCGTTTTTCGGCCAAGCACCAATCTTCATGAGTATTTCGACTTGATTTCTCTCGCCTTTTCCGTTCGGAACGGCGATCGTTTTGGTTTTTTTTTTTTTTTTGCCGGTTTGTCCTTTCTTCTTTTTCGCGAGTTTTTTGGGTTCCGGCGATCAGCTCTATTTTTCCGAGTTCCTCCAAATCGGGGACTGTATTCTCCCAGTGTGTGTCACCCCTTTTTTTTTATCTGTTGTGTGTAAACTCCATCTCGACGGGGCCTTGTCGCGCAATGTCCCTTTTCCGCTTTCACTGAGGACGGGTCCGAGGGTCAGTGTGAAAGTCGTGGTTTCGTCTTTTTTTCGAGTCTTGTGCATGTACAACTACCTCTTGGCTCCCTTCCATTGACCCCTCGTTGGGTTCGGCTGAGGTTTGGGTTTTGCGGGTTTTTTCCGCTTCCTCAGTGCCCCTTTTTTTGCCCGCCGCGTTTCGAGACAGTTCTGGTGTCATTTTATTCACATTTGCCCCTTTCTTTTTATCTCCCCCTGACAACGTCCCTTTGATTTTTACCCAAGATTCCGTGTCCTTTTGTTGTCCCTCCTATTCCGAAGGACTGTTTCTTTGCATCCCCTAATGTTTCCCCCCTTTTCCAAACCCCCCCTTGCAATGGGTTTAATCCATTTTGCTTGCCCGAAAGGCCCTTTGCGGTTTGATTCTTTAATTTTCGCTTGCTGGTCGGTTCACACCTTCCAACTTCCCTTTTTTGTTTCCCCAGTGTGAGGTGGAGTGAGGGAATTTCTGCTGTTGACGTTTCCGGGGTCTCCGGTGACCTTCGACCTTTTTTTTCCTGTTTCAAGTTTTTCTGACCCCATTGACCCCTTCTGGGGACCACACCGTCGTTTTGTCTGTCCAGCCGTTTGTCCGCCTATTTTTACTGGTCTTCCTCTCAAATAGTTTCCCCTATTC
>Ga0179591_1363318_pt1 | contig 11585 bp, 13 predicted proteins | sample CZOMad2_1_08_16f_FD_182891 | JGI IMG/M metagenome (GOLD analysis project Ga0179591, IMG submission 182891) | Vadose zone soil fungal communities from Angelo Coast Range Reserve, California, USA - CZOMad2_1_08_16fungal (PacBio error correction) | ecosystem: Environmental > Terrestrial > Soil >... | reverse complement strand
AACTAGCCAATTCCAGTCCTGGTCCAAAGATGTTTCATTGTCCTGTGCCCCCATCTCCCCTTTCCCGTCTGTACGTCCTCCTCATCCATGGAGGAGCCGACCTTCCTTCCCTCTTTTGAGAGAATTCTCTCTCAGTCTGAATCTTTCCTCATATGCTTCCCAACAAAGATTATTGGAGCCTTGATCCTTTCTCTCTCAAGCCCATTTCCCCTCTCTCCCCGTTGTTTTTTGTTTTTTCCTCCGATGGCTGACCACGTCTTCCCCCCCCCTTCCTCCCAAGAGATCTTGAAGACCTGACCCTACCACGCGCCATTTTTACGTCCCTTTAGCGCATCCGTCGTCAAACTTTCCAAAATCCGGTTTCCTCCCCTTCCTCGGACCTTTGGAGTCTCCCCTTGATTCCTCTGTCCTTCCGCTTGAGTATTCCCCTCAACAGAGGGGGGCGTCGTCCAAAGGGATATCCTTGTTCCATCCCACGGTGACCTTTGACCAACTTATTTTTTGAGATTCATCGGCCGTGGCAATTTATTAACCTCCCCAGAACGTTCTCGTCTTGGATCTTCACCTTCCAGTAATCTTCACGTGCCTTACTTCCCCAGGATGGTCCCCCGCAGGAATTACCATGTACAGTCCTTTCTCCCTTTTTTCCCACTTCAAGCCAGCGACATTGCGATCAATTGCGGGTTCCACCTTCGGTAGAGGACTCATGGAGAACCTCCCTCGCCAAGATTTTTTCTTCGGATCCTTTCGATCAAATGATAGAGGTCATGCCCCTACCTCTAAAAGTATTGACTTTCCACCTACGTTCCCTCCACAACCGTTTTGCCTCATGTCATTGTGCCCAAGAAAAACGACGCCTTCTACTTTCCCCTGGAAGACGTGACCTTGTGAAGAAAATTAATCACAAGACAGCTAAGCATTTATTGAGCGGGATTATTACTCAACCCATCCAGAGTCACCCCCTTTCCGCCCCAGATTTTCTCCTCTCCAGATAAATAAATTCGTCCCAATACCTGTTGACACCGAACCTTTCCCTCATGAATTGAAATCCTACAGAGTCCTTTTTCCTGAACAAACATTCCTCTGATCCGGTGTCCGCCAGAAAGAAATAGCGCCTTGCCCCTTCCTTTAGAGGTCCCTTTTTCCTATCGTAAAATTACGTCTTTTTCATACGTCGCTCGAATTGTGCGAGATCTGGAGCATTCTTTCCCCCATTACAGAGCGAGCTTAGGTAAACCTCTAAGCCCGGATGCAGTTTTTTTCTATCTAGAAACCATCCTTCGAAGTCTCGTTATTTTGCCCCCCATTCGGTTTCAACTCCCCTATTGATGTCGAGCTTCCCCCCGGAGTCCACGCCCCCTTCCTGACAATCCCCTCACGGTGACTTTTCTCTCTACCATCGCATAACCGGACGGGGGCTGACCCGTGTGAAGTTTGAGGTCTTAAGTTTCCCTCTTACATCTTCCTTAAATGCCTCGCTCTCCCCCGTTTTTGCCAACACGTTCCGTGAACTGAGGACCGCCCTTCTTCCTTCTCGAGAAGAGGACGTCCCCCATTGACTTGAAGTCAAGTAATAAGCGCGCCCCACCGCTTCGCCGGCCAGGGTTTTGATGAAGACAATCCGTTCCCCGGTAGTTTTAAAGGAACGAGCCTCGTCCTGATCCCTCCGTTTCTGTCAATACTTTTAATAATTAAGAAATTCCCACGTGTTGTTCATTTGTATCTCCTTTTCCATTTTACTATTCCGGAGATTCCTATTAATATAAGAGCCCCTCTCCCACCAATAATTTTTTCCTCTTCTTCCCCTCAGCCATATTTTCTGCCCAAGTCCCCATAGCGCTGTTTTCCTCGGACTAGTGGCTCACACCTTCTTCGATGCTTTGCAGAGCCGAGTTAAGATCCGCCGTGAGATATTTCTTCCGCGAGGATTGGCACCCTTCCTATCCTTCCTTTTACTCTAACCAGCCTAAACCCGTGAGATGTCTAATTTGGACGGCTTTTTCCCCCACCACCCCCCTTAATATTTTGTAACTTTCTCGTTTTTGCCTTTCCCTGTCTGGTTCTCTTTCCCTCTGTAGTCATTCATTGACCTATAACCACACCATCCTAGTGACACGCTTATTTGGCCCGTGTCTGACCACCTCACGGCCTCTTTCCCCTAATCCACCTGATTCCCCTTTCCTTTTCAACCTGTTCCTCTCCCTTGTTCTATATGGGTCCCGAGCTGGTGTTTCCGAGTTTTCCCCCCCCACAACTGGCCACCCTCTGTGTAAGCCCAAGCGCAAGGATAACTTCTTCCCCCTAAAATGGGCGATCCTTCCCTCCCAACGCTTCCCCTTCCCCCACTGTTACCAGATCTCTTTAGTGCCCGCGCCACTCCGTGCAATCCAGTGCATTTTTTCACCTTGCTTTTTTTAACCTGTGAACCAATTCTCCATCACCCCCCCCCGCAGAAATTTTCCAACTCTCTCCCGGATTCCTGCCTCCTTCAGCGCTGATCTTCGCCCTAACAACACCTTTCTTGGTGTTGTTGATCGAGATGTTTTACGACTACCTCCTCTTCTCTTCAACCTTGAGGCATTGAACCTCTTGAACACCAAACGAAGCCGTTTGCTTCCCCTTGCCAAATAGTTAAATTTTGAATCGAAGGTCAAATTTGTTCGGTCCAAACAGAAACCCCCCAGTCCCCCCCGAGTTCTTTCCCCCCAGTATTTCTTCCTTCCTTCAGAGATGGGTTTTTCCCCGTGAAGTCCAGTGAGCTCTGATAGAACCATAGCCCCCCCACCCCTTTTATTGACTCTTTATTGCCCTCTGCGTATTTTGTTTTTTGTATCTTGTAAATCTACACACACCCATGATCCCCACGACGACAATTACTCCTAGCACCCCGCATTTGTGTTTTTTTCCCATTCACCTCTGCCCATGCTTGTTTTTGGATTATGTTAAATGCCGCTATTCTCTCTGCAAACAAATCCCTTCCCTAAATGTCTTTATATTTGTTTCTCACTGCAGATGCTGTGAGTGATCTCCAATCTTTTGACCCATTAACCCCATACCCACCCTATTAACGATTGTTTCTTTCCCCCCCTTCCGTACAGATAACTACTCCCTTGTTTCGAGCTTGTGCGTCTTTTTAATGCACCTGTTCAGTGAGCTGCTGATCCGGTCTTCAATCTGCAGCGATCTTATAGATGAGAAATAATTTTGAATCCGATCGTCTTAGTCAGTAAATTATTCCTCCTTCCGATTAAACCCATCAGCGATCTTCAGCGCATTGGGAATTTCCGTCCAAAACCTTGATAGATAAAAGAGGATCGGGAAATGTCCCTTCTCTCCGGAATTTAGTCATGTTCAATGTCCCTCAAATGCCCATGACCCCCCAGTGGTCTTTCCCTTCGGTATCTCCTTCCCTACCCAGGTACCGAAGCAATTCGCGCCCCTTGTGTCCCTACTGTGGAAGCTTTATATTGTAGACATCCATTCCCCATTTTGATAACGATTTTTCTCAATCATTCCTTCTTGAATTCTCAGTTCGATGAGACGGAGCCTTCTCTCGAGGAATTAGTCCCCCTTCACCGGCTTTGCCTTCCTCATAAAATAATATGAAATAATAATACGCAAGCTCCTCCCGTTTCTCCCCACGGCTGCTCTTTCGATTCTCTATCTTCGATTCCCTTTCTTGATCGGTTTTCCCCCGTTGAGCCTCTAGTATGTCTTCCTAGAAATCCGTCCATTCACCGTTGTCAGGTGCAAATCAGCCGGTTTTCGGGATTGCTTGAGTCCCAGTATTAACTCTTGGCCCTCCGCCCCTCCCCCTTTTTAGAGATCTTCTCCCCTGTGATTTCCGGCGGCCCCCCTGGTCAGACACTTAATACCCTCAGTGATCGCTTTTCCACCCTTTACTCTTCTCCCCTTCCGCAACTTTGCAAGATCCGTTCTTTTCTTTTTCCGAAACCTCCTTGGGGTAATCTTCAGGCCCAAATCCCTCTGGCGGATTTCACCCTATCTCGCCAGCGAGTTCCGCTTGCCCCTGGTCTTTTTTCATCCCCGCCGGATAATTCCTTTAGAGACTCTTACCTCTGCTGTTTTGTCTCCCCCCTCTATACTGATAAGGTCGGCAAATCTTTAATGCATGTCTTTATATCCCTTGTTCTCACCCTGTCCACCGTGGCACATGGATTCTCACGGTAAATCTAAGGGATTCTTCCTTATCTTAAAGCCCCACACCTGTGTAGACTTCAATTCTCATATTCCTTTACAATATTCCTATATTTTCCTTCATATTCTTTTATCCAACCGATCCACGGATACCACCTTTCCCCCGGCCCTCCTTTCTCCTTTATGTCCTCCCCCTTTTACCCTCAAGGTTCATCCTTACTTTGTGTTACAAAGCCTTACCTTCACCCCTGGTACTGGTTCGGCCTGGAACAGTTTTTTGTCTGGCGTTGAACCATAATAGCTTCTCCGCTTTCCACTCTGTTCACGCCTGACCGCTTTCAACTACTTTCGACATCTAAGAATTCCCTTGTGCATCCCTTTTCACATGGTCCCACGAATGACCTTCAAGTCCAGGTCCCTGAAAGTTCAGAAAAACTGTTTCACTTAGGTATAACTCCCCTCCCGACCTCCAGCTCTCTCATTACAATGTCGGTATCTTCTTTCCCATCGCCAACTTCTTTTCCCTCCGACGGATCCACTGGATAAAGTCCCCCCCGCTCGCGAGTTTTTCATGATACTTCAAACCCCCCTTTCCCCCGTGATTAAAGCCATGTCTTCTCTCTTTTCCAATCCTTGCCTCAACTTCTTTTCACTGCTGTCAAAATTCAGTTGTGACTATTCCTCTTAACACCCTCGCTTTCTTTTTCCCCGCCCCCCCCTGAGCGCCTCCTGGTAGATCCGCACCCCCCCAATCTTCTCTTAAGACCGACTCAAGTTCGCCTCCTCCCCCTGATGGGCGTCATTCAAGCCTCTTGCCGTTTTGCCGTTTTAGATGCGAGTCGCTCCCTTCCAATAACATCTTTGGCCTCTGGAACCAGAGTCGGTGATATTCCTCTTCGTTTGATTAGCCCCTTTGTGCCCCTGTGCTTTCAGTGACCGGCGGATCCTAACTCAAAAGACGAATCGAATTCTTTTTCTCTATCCCTTCCACAGTAGATCCAATCCTTTACCCCCTGTGACCCCCCCCCCAGGATCACACCTCCTCCCCATGTAACTTCCCTTTACCCGTCCGCACCCTCTCAATGACAGCGATGATAACATGGAGGACCACTTTCTTCCTTTAGTCTCCAATTGGCCTTAAAAAGTTTTCCGTTTCTATGTGTGCTCTTCAAAGCCAGGCCTCGAAAACAACGATGGATCATAACACTTTGACCAGGTTCCTCCAGGCAGTCTGAACTGAACTCCTCCCTTCGCAACCTTCCTTTGCACTAGGCGTTGTAACCATTTTACCCTTCTATCCAGAGATCATCTGCTGAACTCCTGTTTCTCGATGATAAAAACGCGTGGTCCCCCATCCGATTCTATACATACATACCTTTTGTGGTTCCCCCGAAAGGCACATTTACCCTTCTGATTGCTTGAAATCTTGAATTGTGTTTCACCTGTTCTTCCTTGTGCCACCCCGTTTTTTCGTCTAACTCCGACCTCTCGGAAGCTTCACCAGACTGTGGAGACGTCCCCTTTGTTTCATGCATAACCCCGTATGCTATTTTCTGACTCTCAGTATTGCGCGATTGTAGACCGTTTCCCCCCCCCCATGATTTCCAACCGGGTTAAAGTGCGGCTCCTCGTTGAAGACTTCCTCACCTCCATCTGCCATCACTAGAAGTAAATTCTGTTTGCACCCCCCTTCTCCGAAATGTTCCCAGAAGCCTGTGCTCCCGATCCTTCCAGCCCCTTTCGGGGAAAGTTCTTACCGTCTCTTGTACATCTGAGCGCCATCAAGCCTTGGACCCTTTTTCATTGATCCCCTTCTTTCATTGATGGATGATATGACCCCTGATTGTTGCCGACTCAGCCACACACTGGACCCTTTCCTTTTGCCCGGCCTCCCTATTCCGCAGTCAGGAGGACACCCCCTTCAATGGGAATTCCCCCTCCTCTCTGGCGCACCTCGCTCTCCTTAGTGCTTTTATGATCCGACAATCCGCTGTTCGGAAAATGTGGCCCGTTCCAGTAAGCGTTCCTTTTTCCCGCTCACTTCAATCACTATCGTTTTTACCTCCGTTCTAATCGTTTAACCTGAAAGCCCACGGGTTTAATTCTCTGTGAGCCCAAATTCCGAATCTATTACTTTTGATTTCCTCTTTAGAGTGATCTCCCAGGATGCACGTCCCAAACGCTGCCAAGCCATTAGATCAAGCACTACATCCTTTTGTCCCCCTTGGTCCTACCCCCCGTAAATTCTGGACCTCCTCCTCTTGACGTTGCTTTACTCCACGCATCGGCCGGTCTCGCGCCCTTGCATCCTTTATCCGCCCTCCGCATTCCTTTTCGATGTATAATCAGGTAGGAAAACCAGTTGACTTAACCCCCTTCGAGGGTCTTTGCCCTCTTGAACCTGTCAAGAAAAGACCAGTCCTACCCTTTTCTGTTGCGCGTTTACTGGTCTTTTATTTTCCTTTCGGTCTCTACCGCCTGCCCTGATTTTTTCTCAACCTATCCAATCCCAGCCTTTCCAGCACCCCCGATGGCATTGATCTTTCCGAATCCCCCTCACTCTTTGTCCACTTCTCCACCCCCATAATGGTAAGGGGCATAGGACTTCCCTGTACTTTCGTCTCTTTGTGATCGTGCTTCCAGTAAAAACACAGCACAGCCCCGTCCAAGGTTGCACTTAATTATCCAGACCAGGGCATCTGCTACAGGATTCTATGACAACCTTCTCCCGATACTGTGCGCGTCCCCCGTTGTCCCCCAACCTCCTGAGGTTAACTCGCTGTCCCTCGAAAAAATTCCGATTTCCCCTCCCTACATCCATAACCTCTCTCCCTTTTTGCCCGGTCAAGGCATCGGTTTTCCTCCTTTCCTTTTTTTCTTCCCCCAACATATACTTTATTTTCCTGTCTGCTGATGTTTACGACGAATTACTGCTTCAACTCACCCCCGGATCTGAACGACTCTCTCCTCCTTCTTCTGTCCCTTCCAGGAAATGATGATAAGTTTTCCCCCCCTTTGTGATTAACCCCCGAAACCTCCCCTTAGTTAAACACCAATATTTTTCCCTTATTCCACACTCAGAGATCGGGCTTAATCCTTGTCCTCGAAAGAAGTTTAGCTGATAGCCCTCTCTCCCCCCCCGTTCTTCTGTTAAATCTTGCCCTTGTTCCGTTGTGTCGCTGTTCCCCCCCTGGTCCGGAAACAGCTTCCCAGATCCGCGCCCTACTTTCATAATCCGGTTTGCCTTACAATCTGCTTTGAATTCTGATCTCCCCCCTTCCAGTTGCGTAAGAACTAAAGTACTTGTCGAATAGGATTTCATGAATTCCTCCCCTGGAGGCGGACACCGTGCTCCAGTAATTATCCCTGCGGACCTCCCCAAACTCCTTTCCCCCCAATCCATTAATGATGCTTTGCTTGAAATTCCTCCCCCCTCCTAACGTACCCCCAGTTGCCTTCTTTCCAGGGAAAGAGACAGGTTGGTGGTTTTTTTCAAAAGTTCTGTCTCGTGCCCTCTTTCGTCCTCCCCTTTTTGATCTATTGAACCTTTCCTCTTGACACTCCTCTTACGCATCTCCGGTAAATGTTCCGATCCCGCGATTTCTTTCCTTTTGTCCCCGCGATTTATCTTTTATATCGTCCCAAAGTTACTTGGTTGAGATGTCCGGAAAGCTTCATGCATCTCCGTCAATACGATCGTTCTATTTTCAATGTGAACGAGAAAGTTCAACCCAACCTTTCGATTCTTGATTCTTTCCGCGTCACGTCATCCACTCCTATCGGGAGACGGGTCCTGCACGTACCTTCGAGGATTAAGGGACCCTTTTCCAAGAACTGAAGAACTCTCTTAAATCACAACCTTATTCCCGCTTTTCCCCGCTTTCTATTGACTTCGCCAATTTCTGTCCCTTGGTCTCTTCCATTTACGTCTGCTTTTTTCCGCCATTCCACTTTTCTCAGTTTGCCTCTCTCCCCGTGACCTGGAAGATTAAAACCCTCTCACATGCCGTTCCTGATCCTTCCCTGTTTTCGACCTCTGTAGGATCTCTCTTCCCGACTTCCCACTTCTTTTTTTTACCTGAAACGTTGCTTTTCCTCTCTCCCTATTCGCTCTGGGCGTTCCATTTTCCCTCTCGGTTAAATTTTTGACGACCTTTATGGTTGACGTCTTCAACGATTTTTCCGCCTCCATTCTCTTTTACCCCTGCGTCGCTCTGAGCTTTTGTCCTCATTGCTTTTCCCCCAAGGAGAGGATGCTTTTTTCCCCCTCGAGTTAAATCCTTCCCTTACTTGTCGCGCTTCCCCCTTAAAAGGCGCATCTTCCGCCTCGCGCATCGGTCTTACCGACACCTTCTGCACCGATCCTAAGAATGTTGTCTACCCCCCCACTAATCCCCCTGATTTAAGTTTGCGAGGGTCCATGGCCACCTTTCTTGACCCCCTGGCCGGCCCTTATCGACTGATCCTCCAATGGCGTAAACGAGTTTTTCTCATACTTCACATGTTTCACCCTCAATAACTTCTGTGATCTCCTTGTAAAAGTTATTTACCCCCAATCCTCTTCCCTCTGCTGTCTCCTTCAAATAGCTTTAGATGTCAGAAATGCCTAACCCCTTTTCTCCAGTCGACGTCATTAACATTCCCCTTCGCTAGTGCTTTTTCAATATCTCTTCTGACGACCCCACACATCCCGCGATAACACTTCTTTTCCCAGACTTCTCCCTTGATTGACCTTTCAAACTTTTCCGCACCTTTCCTTCTGTCCAATCTTTTCCCCCCTTTTCTTGTACATGTTCCCTTTAACATGGTTATGCGGATTTTTTGGAACAGATTTATAGGTTACTCCAGTGTCCTCTCACTTTTTGAACCTCGCCCCCAAAGACTATAGGAGTTATTGAGTTTCCTGACTGGGAAACCCTCCGATTAATCAACTATGCATTGAGGGTAAATGCCACGCCCCTATCACAATCTCCAACGACTAATATCACTTCCCTTGGTCCAAACACCCCTCTTTCTTTTTTGCTCCTCAAAACTCCCCCTTCCCCCTCTTGAATTGAGCGTATTCTTTCCCCCTTTCTTCCACTAATTACACGACTTTTTCCCCAATCTTGCGAGACCAGGTCACCAACTGTCCTCTCGCTTTTTTCTCCTCGCTCTTGGAGCTCCATTTTTGGAAAGTCTCTCTCTCGTCTGTAATACTTTCAATACCGTTGCATACTCTTAAGCTCACGGATGCCACATTCTCCCCACGACCTCTTGTGTCCCCCGGAGCGAGGTTTTACTGAACTTGGTTCCGAAATTGGATCCTTCTTCGCCCATCGCCCCCACCCCCAAGCCTTCGACCGTGTAAATTGATGCTTTTTACGTTTCTCCGGTGCAGAAGTGATGAGTTTCTCTCTACCCTCATGTAAAAAGTTGTGTTCCCTTTACAAGTGCATGCCCCTTATCTCTTAGAAACCAAGGGTCGCGTGACCATTCCCCCCCCCCCATTTCTCGAAGGATGACGCCGTGTCTTTCTTATTCCCCTACTGTGAGTCCCTTGTACGACGCGTATTTCAACCTTATGCTTCCCGTCAGGCTCTGTTCCCCAGGTTCCCCTCTTCAGTAATTTTTCCCCATTTGTACACAATTTCCCCACCTCTTTCCAACTTGACCAGTTCTCTCACAGTGCGCAACTTTGGATGCATCAGAGACAAATTAGCAGCTACCCCAACTCTTTCGGGAGAGTGTTTTTTTCCCCAGCATGACCTCGCTCTTTTCAACCAAAACTTTCCCCTAATAGAAATTTTGCACATTTTTTTTCCTCCTGCCATTTCTTGTCAAAGAAGTACATCGCCATTTAAAACGGGACTCCCCCGGCCCTGCTTGGCCCACCCTTGTGATTTTACCCAATTCCACCTCCCGCCCTTCCAGAATTTCCCTTCCACCTTATTTTTCCTATGATCCTCTCACAGTCCCGCTTGTTCCAGATCTCGATAAATACATTCCCAGTTGCTTCCCCCAGAAATGTCCACGCTGCGAAGCCGAAAGTGACCATCCCAATCTTTCCCTTCGAACATATGTCTTTTGTCCTTGGACAATCTCTGCTGATTTTCGGATTTATAGGTGGAAGCTTCTCCTTCATTTCCGTCTCTCGTAGTTCCGCTCTCGCTTGTGCTCTTCTTCTTGCCCCCTTCCTGATCCAGAGCGCGAAAAACAGTCTTTACTCGGCGCGGCCATCGTGGAATATAATGGAAGAACGCTCCGCTTTTCTTCCCCTCCTCTGTGCAACCCTTCTCTCCCCCCCTGTTCCGCCTGCTCCGATGTCCAGAGAATCAAACTTGACCACTCCCCCCTTTTCCGAGGCAGATCCTTTTGCAGTCCTCTATCTCCCCCAACCTTTTCTTCTCTTTCCTTCCTGTGCTTTTTTCGTCTTTTGATCTCCAGACAGGTGGCATTTCGTAAGAAGCCGGACCCTTCCCTTGGAGCAGCTAGAGCCCCCATGAAATTGAAGTCAGGAAGACGCTTTTTCACCTTGAGCAGGTCAGGCCCTCCTTTTTATGAGATAGAAACGGCTTTCCTTCCGATGAACTTGGCCCGGCAGTCGCGACGGCTGTTTCGATAGCCCACCCCCCCCCCCCCCCCCCCCCCAGAATCGGGTTAAGAAGAAGATCTCCTCCCCCCAAGTTTCTGAGCATTTCAAATAAGAATCTTCTCTGCAGTGCTTTCCGATTTACGAGTTGACCCTCCCAATGATTTTTTATTCTAAGAGTCCCCCAAGAATGGTGCCTGCACTCACCCTTTCCCTCCTTTTTTCATATGTGTCCCCCTACCGACGTGTCGAACGTTGCCGATCCCCCGTCTCTATCCTCCTCTCTTTGTCCGGAGCGCTCCTTACCTTGACCCCCTCTCCCTGAACCCTTCCCGAGGTCCCTAAGCATCCGGACACCCAAGACCGCCACTTTGTCTTCGCCTTTAAGGACTGTCCTACCAAGTCCCCAGTGCCTATTTTTCCCTCCTTTTGATGCTGGGATGGTCGCTTCTTTACCTTCCCAGGCAGCGCCTTCCTTAAGGCCAGGATCTCCAATCCTTATCAAAAGTTCTTTGGCCGTCTGAAAACCACAGATACCGTCCACAGCCGCTTTCAATCGTGCCTTTCCAAACCCAAAACACAAGTCCTTTTTGACTACCTTGTTGGGGATCGAGTTCTCCATTACCACCAAGAGACCACCAAGAGTCGACGCTTCCGCCCTTATCCAGGTCATCAGCCCACTTTTTAATTGGGCGATATTTGTCCCAAGTCCTTACATGTCCCCCCCTTTCAAGATTTGTACCCCTGCGAAGTGCCCCAGCCCCTTATTTTTTCCCTCTTTTCAGTTTCAATTCACTTCGTCATCTTTGCCTACTAAACCTCCTCCCCGTTTATGTCAGGATCATCGAAGTAACAA
>Ga0179591_1530422_pt1 | contig 11586 bp, 9 predicted proteins | sample CZOMad2_1_08_16f_FD_182891 | JGI IMG/M metagenome (GOLD analysis project Ga0179591, IMG submission 182891) | Vadose zone soil fungal communities from Angelo Coast Range Reserve, California, USA - CZOMad2_1_08_16fungal (PacBio error correction) | ecosystem: Environmental > Terrestrial > Soil >... | reverse complement strand
ATGATAAAAAAAAAGAAACAAATTTCTTTATTCCGGGGGCCCGGCTTTATTTTTGGAACGTTTCCGACCGGGCGGTTTCGGAAATGGCGGAAACTGGGCAGTGGCGGGTTCCCCCCCCCCACCCCCCGGGGCAATTTAAGGGTTCCCGGACAAACCCGGGACACCAACATTGCGAGGGGGGGGGGGGGACCTGATTGCAACCCGCGGGGCGCGGGCGAAGGGGGCAGAGGCGGGGGGGGGCGAAAGAACCGGGCAGGTTTTTTTTTATTTTATTCCCGTGTTTTTTCAAATGTTTCAAACAAGGGCTTTCAGGCGGTCGGGCCTTTAACCAAGAGGGGACCCCCCCCCCCCCCCCCAAAACCGGGCCCCCCCCCCCCTGCGGCGCGCGGCATTGGGCCCGCGCGGGACCAAAAAACACGAAGGTTTTCGGGGGGACGCCAGGGGCTATTGGCGCACCACACCCCCCCCAGTTTGTTTTTTTTTTTTTAACTGGGCCCAGTTTAAAAACTTGTTTCGGCCGCGACAAAAGAAAATCGGGCCTGGCCGCCCGGGGGGGGGGGCGGGGTGGAACCATGCACCCGGTGGGGCGGGGCGGGAAAAACGGAGGGGGGGCGGGGGGAGGGGGGGTGGGAAAACCAGAGGGGGCAGGGGCGGAATTCCCGCCCCAACCAACGGCGGATTTTTTTTTAGGGTTTGCCGGGGGGCCCCGGGGGGTCGGGCCACCCAAAACTTACGGGGACGGGGGCGGGGGGGAGGGGGGGGGGAGGCGGACCCGTTTCCGGGTTTGCGCCGGGTTCGTGGGACGGGGCAGAGGGGGGGGCGGGGTGGCGGAGGGGGGTGACGAACGGTGTTTGATCGGGGGCCGGTATGTTTTGGCCGGGCACCCGGGGGGGCGGGGGGGGAGGCCAAAAAAAAGAAGGGGGGGCCCGGTGTCATTCGGTATTATTGGCCACCATAAAAAGTAAACGGCAGGCGGGTGAGGGGGCGAACGGGAACGGGGGGGGGCGGCCGGGGAGAGTCACACATCCCGGCTTTGTAGGGGGGGGACCGCTTGGGGGAGGGGTGGGGGGGGAAACCCCCCAAACACCACAACAAACCCAGGACAAGGCGGGCGGGGCGGGGGGGGAAAACTTTTCCCAGACCCCACGCGGGCCCTTGCGGTGTTCCCCGCGGGCCTTTTTTGTCGGAGGGGGCAGACCCGGAGACTGGGGGGGGGGAACCCCCCCCTTTCGGGAGGGGGGCGAGGGGCGCAATTTTCCCCAAATCATTTTTTACCCCCAAACATTCCCAGCAGGGGGGGAACTGGACAGGTTTTGGCCTTCCCTCACCCTGGAAAAAAAATACCCCAGGATCGGGGCAACGGAGGGGTTTACCCGGCTTTGGGGGGAGAGGGGGACGGGCACATTTTGCGAGGGGCGGTGGGTGGAGGGGGGGGGGAGGGGGGGGGGGGAGGGGGGGGGGGGGCGGGACCCCGGGGGGGGGGCTCCCGCAAAAAAAAAACATGGTTTTGCACAACGTGTGGGCCGGGGGGGACCCGGTTATGTTTTTCGGAAAGGCGAGATCGGGAGGAGGGGCCCGCGGGGGGGAAGGAGGGGGGAACACCGCGGACTGGGGGGGGCGGCGGGGGCGGGACGAGAGACTTTTTTTCGATTTTCTGGATTGGGCGGGGGGGGGGAACCCCCAAAGGGGCGGCAACCCTCGACTGGTTGTTATCTCAAGAGGGGGGGTGGGGGGACAAAAACAAAAACAAAAAAAACAGAAAAAAGCAAGAAACAAGGGACAACAAAGGAGCGAGGAAAAAAAAAGGGGGGGATGGGGGCGGGGCAAATTTGCGTTTGGTTTTATTATTATTTATATTGGGGGGACCAGGGGATGGATGGGCGAAAAGAGGCAGCCTTTTCTGTGATAAACTCTTCCCGGTCTCGAAGGGGGGCGGGGGGACATGGGTTTTTGTTTTAATTGGTAGACAAGGCAGGGTCAGGGGGGGGGGGAAAAAAAAAATCGTGGGGAAAAAAGGAAAAAAATTTATGGGGTTCAAAAAAACCCCTGGGAGGGGCCGGGGGCCGATCCGCGGGGCCCACGGGCCCAGAGGGTTACCCCGGCGGCGGGAACCCAACGGGGGCCGAGGCCATATTGGGGAAACGCGGTGGCGATGGGGGGGGGGGGGAGGCAAACAATACGGGCTCCGGGCCGCCGGCAGGGGCCTATGGGAGAAACCCAGTTTGGCACCCCCCAAGGGCCACGGGGGGAGGGGGACCCCCCCACAGGGGAACGGGTATTTTCCCCCACCACGGGCCGCCGAGGGCTCCAGGCTTTTTGGATTTGAGAAAAAAACTGGGCTAGTTTTTCCCCGGGGGGGGACGGGAGTTTGTTTGGAGGCGGGGGTAAGGGGGGGGGGGACGGTGGGGGACCTGCGGCGGGAGCGGATGGGGAAGAAACAGGTGGCCTTTTTGTTACCGAGGGGGTTCACGTGTAAAAACAACCATCACGGCGGAAACGATGTATCCTCTACTTTTGTTATTCCCTTTCCTTCCCCACTTGGCCGTTTTGGTTTACTTGGTTGTTTGTTTTGGAGGAGGGAAAAGGAGAGCAATTTTCGGGGGTTAGCAGGAGGGGTGGGGGGGCGGCCCAGGTAAGACCCGGAGGGACAAAGCCCAAGCCCGGGGGAAGTCCCCCCAAAGCCCCGTCTTTCTCCCGAAAAACACCCCCCCGCATTCCCGCGGGTTGTTTCAGGGGGGAACATACCGAGGGGAATCCAAGGGGGTTGTTCCAAATCAAAAGGCCGGGGAGGGGGGGGGGGGGGGGGGGGGGGGGGGCCCCCGGCGGGGGGGAGGGAGAGGCGGTTCCCCGAGAGGGGCGGCCCCCGTTGTTTTAGGGATGTTGAGTGGGTGTCCCACCCAAAAGAAAAAAAACCGAAACTTGTCATGGGCCCGGCCCCGGGGGAGCGGCGGAAAAGCGGGGCATTATTGTGCCAAATTTAAAATCAAAACCCCACGGGGCGTTTGGTTTTTAAGTAACCACAGGGGTGGGAACGGAGGGGGTACGGTTAAAAAAAAAAAACAATTTGCCGGCGGGCGGCCGGCCCCGGGATTTCCGGCGGGCCGACCCCAGTGGTTTAATAGGGGTTTTCTTTAAAACCATTTTTCCCCCTAAACGGAATTTTTTTTCCCCCTGGGGCCCACCCCCTGGTGCGGAAAAACCGGGGGGGGGGAAAATTCCATGTTGCTTTCGCCCCCAGGGGGGGGGCGGGGGCCGTCCTCCCCTAACCCGATTTGGCTTGGACGGGCGGGGCAGGGGGGCCAAAAGAAGCTTCTTTTGGGGGGGGGGCGGGTTTTATGTCGACAACCCCGCCCTCCCCAAAAAACCAATCACAGTAAATGAGTTGGGGGGCGGCCCTTATGGTCCGCCCCAGCCAAAGTTAGTTTGCACAGGGGGGGGGCCGGGCCCACCAAAAGGGGATGTTTTTTGTTTCCGGCGGGTCGGCGCGGGCACCCAGCGCAAATTTTATCCGGCGGGGGTGGGCCGGAGGGACGGGGGCCCACATCCCCCCTCACGAGTTTTTTATTCACCCCAGCGGCGTTTGTTTGTTATTTTGGGGGGAGGGGCGCGGGCCGTTTTCCACCCCCTAAAGGGGGCCCCCCGCCCCCCCCCCATAGGCCGGCGCCGGAGAGGGGGGAGGGGGGGGGGGAGACCCCCGGCGGGGGACCATTTTTCTCTGGAATATTGTTTTCTTTTTTTGACTCTTTGGTTATTTCCAAGTTTTGGAGCCCCCACAACGTTTTTCCGTCAGTTCTGGAGTGATTTATGTTGGGGAATTTGGGGGGGGGCGGCCCTATCGGTGCCGAAAGCGGGTTCCCCACCCACCCGCTGGGCGTTATTTATTCGCCTCCCCCGAAAAAAAGGCAAAGGGCTGGGGGAAGGACGGAGGAACTCGAGCGGCGGGGGACCGCAACGGGGAAACGGAAAAAAAGAAAAACGAGGGGACGCGCCAACGCGGGTGCGGGAAAGGGGGTGGGGGTTCGGGGTCCGGGTGGGATTTTTTTATCCCCCAAAGCGGTACCCACCGGGGGGCGCAACAGGGGTTGTATTTTGTCCCCCCCGTTGTTTTTATACCCCGTTTTCGCACACCCAGCACAGGATGGACCGGAGGGGCCTTTTTTGGCCCCCCGCAAGGAGGACACCCGGGGGCACACAAAACTTTCCCGGAGGAAGGGGCCCCGGCAAGGGGAGCGGGCCCCCCCACCCCCACACAAGAACCCCCCGGTTTATTCCCCAAAAAGAAAACCCCGCCGGGGTCGGGACAAAAAAACAAAACAAACGGGGCAACAACCGGGGGGGGGGGGAGGGGGTGATACGTACATCGAACGGGGGGGGTGCACGGGGCGTTTTTCGTCAAGGTTTTCGTTTTGGGAGGCGAGGCGGGGGGGGGGGGAGTGTGGGGGGGGGGGGAGGGACATGGGGGGGGCCCGGGGAGAGCCAGAAAGGGTCGGGTGGGGAAACGATTTTTTCGCTGGGAGGGGAGGCCGCGGGAAAATTTTTACCCCCACTCCATTTCCCCGGTAAACCCATTTTTTTACGGGGCCCTCGGGGTAGGGGGTCGAACTCAGCGGAAAGGGGGTGGGGGGGGGCCAGAGTGCCCCTCCCGGGGAGGGGGCGCGATTTTGCTTGGTGTTACCCGCACCGGCGGGAAACAACTAGGAAAGTTAACGTTTGAAAAAGTAACTTTTGCCGTAGGGGTTCTTGCGCCAAATAGCGGGTCGGGGGGGTTCGGGGAAAAACCTTAGGCGGTGGAAAACCCCCGGGGGGGGCCCAATACTTTATTTTCCCGCCCCCAGGGACGGGGCCAATTGGGGGGTTCATCTGGATCAGTACGGGGGTCCGAAACCCGGGGCGGAAAAGGCTGAGTTTTTTGAAACAAACGTTTATTTAGCGGGCCGCGAGGCTTCACGACCCAACGCAACGGGGGGGAAAAAAAACCACGGGTGAGGTGCGAAGTTGGGGTTTTCGGGGGAGGAACATGGCACCCGGGGGTGGTTTGGAAAAGGCCCCCACCCCAAGTCCAAGGACCGCGTCGAAAGGGGTTCACGGGGGCCGGGGACGGATTTTTTCATCCCCGAAAAAAACGGTCCTTTTTTCCGGGTTCACAGGCAACACAAATCCAGGACACCGGCGGGGGCAAGCATAGGTCTAACCCAAAAGGGGGAACCGGGGGGGCTCGTGGGAAGCCGGGATACAGGGGGAATTGGGCCCGCTTTTTTAAAGTGTCTGTAGCCCGGCACAACTCTTTACCGGGCACCACACCAGGTCGGTTTCTTTGTTTTTTTCCCAGTGCCAAAACACCCCCACACCACGGGGGGGGGAAAAAACACACAAGGGGGGGCCTTTTTTTGGTTCAACCAATTTTTTTTGTGCCAGGCTGTTCGAAACACGGGAGGTGGGCCCCGGCACGGGAGAACCCCCCCCCCACCGCCGAAAATGGGATGGGAAATTGGGGAACCACCCAAAACCCCCCCCCCCCCGGGCTGCCTCCGGGATTGAAAACCCAGGGGCACCCCCTGGACGGCTTTTTTTTTCCCGTTTCCCAAAAATTTTTTTGTTTCCCTGGCTTTTTAAAAAAAACAAAAAAAAAAAACACTCCCACCCCGGGGCTAGGGGGGGAAAACCGGGATTTGCAAAGCAGGGGGGGGGGGGGCGAACAGGTTTTTGGGCCGGGGGGCTTCGGGTAGATGGGGGGGGGGGGAAAAAAAAAAAAACTCCGGTTTTTTGGGCCGTTGATTGCGGGGGGGGGGGTGGGGGGGGGGGCAGGGGGGGGCGGATGGCCCGGACCAACCAGGGGGGCCCCCAAAGCCAAGTCTGTGATTCCGGGAGGGGGGGGGGGGGGGACCCTCCCTGGGGCGGCGGGGGGGGGGGGGGGGGGGGGGGGTGGGGGGAAACCCCTGTTTTCCGGGCCCCTTGTCCCCCCTTGTGTTTCTTGTTTTGGGGGGGGCCCCCCCGGGGCCCGGCCCAAAGTTCGGGGGGGGCAGGGGGGAAAAAGGGGGCTTGGGAAGGGGCGTCGGCAAAAACCGATGTCAGTTTTTTTCGTGTGAAAAACCCATTTCCAAGGTTTTTTAGAGGGGTGGGGTTGGGCCGGGGGGGGGGAGCTTTTCCCCGTCACGGCGGGGAGATCTTGTGGGTTTTGATAAACAACCAACCAAAAAAAAAACCGCCAAAGCGACCAAAGGGGGCCCGGGGGGAGGGGGGGGTGAGGAGGGGCCCCCAGGGCGGAAAGCAGTGGCGCCGAAGGATGAAAAAAAAAAAAAAGGGCGGGGAAAAAAGGGCTGGGACGGGGATTGGGGAGGGCAAAAAGGGGGGGGGGGGGGGCCCCCCCAGGGGGGGCCCTTCCCCCGGGGCCCGGCCGGGGGGGTTGTCGACACGCTTGGGGGACAGGGGGGGGGGGCCGGACAAAAAAAAATTCAACGTGCGGGGCCCGAAAAGGAAAGGTTTTCCGCACGGGGGGGGGGGGGGAACATCTTTACGCCTTGGCAGGGGCGAGAAACACAAAGGGGGATGTGCGTTTTGGCATTTTTTGTTGCCCGTTGATGTTTTTTCCCATTGGTGTTGGGGCAACAGGTGGGAGTTACTGCAAGGTTTCGTAAGAAAAAAAGGGGAATCCGGGTTTCCCCGCCGGTTGTTTCGGGCCCAAAAATTGCAAAGCAAGGGGGTGTCGGGTGGGGGTCGGGAGGTGAGTAAAAGGGGCGGAGTAGGGGGGTTTGTTTTTCGGGGGGGATTTTTGTATTTTTTGTGTTTTTTTGTTTTCTGGTTTGGGGGCCCCCCCAACTGGTTGGGCCAGGGTCCACAAGGGCCGAAATGTTTCTGGGGGCGGGGGGGGGCAAGAACGGTAAGTCAGTTTGGCGCGACAAGTTTGTAAAAACGGTAAGGGTTCCAAACATCAGGTACCGGGCGTCGGTACTCAGTTAGCGCCGAAAGCCGTTTTGTGGCCACACCGCGTCGCCCCGCCCGCCGAAACCCGCGCGCCACTCACACGGGCCCGGTTTTCACGGTTTGTGGGGGGGGGGGGCCCGGGGGGGGGGGGGGGGGGTGGGCCCCACCACCCAAACGGGCCCCGGGTGGCGATTGGGTTGGGAAACCTGGGGCGGGGACCCGGGGGCGGGGGGGGGGGGGGGGTTTCGGGGGGGGGAAAACCCCAAAAAAATAACAATTCCCGGGGGGTTGCGGGGGGGGGGGACCAACACCCCCCTCTTTTTCCCCAAAAAGGCTTTGGATTGGGGGGGGGGGTTTTTTGGGGGGTCGGGAGGGGGGGGGGGGGTTTTGGGGGGGGGGGAGGGGGGGGGGGGGGGGGGGTGGGGGGGGGGGACGGGGGGTTTTTTTTCGGCCTTTTTTTTTCCCGGGTGGGGGCAAAGGGGGGCCCCGTGGGGCCAGGGGGAGCGGGGACCGGAACGTAAAGGCCCGGCTGGGGCGGCGAATTCCGTGTTGGTGCGGGGTGGGGCGGGCACCAGTGTTTGGGGGTTGGTGGTTAGTTCGACGAAAAAAAACCAAAAAAGGGGCGATGGGAGGGGGGGCGCCCCGGGGGTTTTTGTTTTGCCACCGGGGTCCCCCTTGGGGGGCGGCCCACACAGGTGGGGGTTCGTGGGGGGGGGAAACCCACAAAGGGTTTTCCCGGGGGGGGGGGGGCCGGGGGAGGGGGGCGTGTTTTTGCCGGGGGGGGCAACCCCTTTTTTCCCCGGGTGCGGGGGGGGGGTCGGGGACAAAAAGGCGGGGGGGGGGGCTCCGCAAAACAGAGGGGCGGGCGCCCGGTGGGGGCCGGGGGCGGCAAACCTGCGGCGGGAAAAAAGCTCCACCCACCCCCCCCCTCGGGGGGGGGCGGGGGGGCCCCCCCTTTCCCGGAACTCCGGCGGGGGGGGGGGGGGGGAGGGGGGAACAACGTAAGATGTGGGGGGGGCAGGCCAGGTGGCCGGGCCGGGGGGGGCCGGGGGGGGGTATGTTTGGGGCTGGGGTGGGGAGGGGGGGGGGGGGGGCGCCCCACCCACAAAAAATCACGGGTTTTCCGGCGGGGGGCGGGCCCCCGAAGCTTTTTCCCACCCGGAGGATATTTTTTATCCGCCCCCCCGCGAGCGGAAAAATTTCCGGGGGGCCCCCACCCCGGGTGAAAGCCACCCACCAGCCCGTTAGCGAAAAAAAACTGTCAGGGGGGCCAGGGGGGGCGGCCGGGGGGGGGTTCCAGGTTCCGGAAAACGTGGGGGGGGGGGGCCCCCCCCCGGGGGGGGGGGGTGGCCCCATCTTTTTTGTTTTTTCCCCACACAAAGCCCGGGGGGCCGTTTCGTTAAATCGGGGCTCCGGGGGGGGAGTGAGTGTTTTTTTTTCTCTTTTTTTGTGTCCTCCCCCACGGGAATCGGGGAGGGGGGGGGGGAAAAAAAAAAAAAACTCAAAAAACAAACACCAAAAAAAAACAAAAACCGCTTTGGGGGACAATATCTTTTGCCAACCCCACCCGGGCCCCAGGATTAACCGCGGCGCCAGGCTGTTCGGTCACAGGGCCACCCAAACCCACAAGGGGGGGGGGGCCCTCGGTTTTTCCCCGGGGGGGCCCCGTCGCCAGTTTTTTTGTTTAAAACCGGGGGGGGGGCCGGAACACCCCGGGGGGGGGAAAAGTGGCCGGCCGGGACCGTTCCTTCGAAAACGGGGAGGGGGGGGGGGCCCCCCCCCACCAAAAACGGGGTGGGGGGGGGGGGGGGGGGGGGGGGGGGACGTGGGAAGGGGGGGGGGCCCCCCCCAACCCCCCCAGCCCCCCCCCCCCCCCCCACACAAAAAAAGAAAAAAAAAAACCCCCCACAAAACCCCAACAAGGGGGGGGGGGCCCAACAAAACACCGTGTTTCTGGTTTGGAACCCTTTCTTCCCCACCCCAAGGGGGGCGGGGGGGGAAACTCCCCGGGGGGGGGGGGGACAACGGGGGGGGAAAAACAAAAAAAACAAACAAAGAACCGGGGTGTGATTTTTTTGGGCAAAAAGGGGGGGAGGGTTTGGGGGGGGCCCAAGGGGCACCACAGAATGTTGGGGGGGGGGGCCACCAAAAAACAGAGGGCCCCCGGCTCCCCGCAAAACGGCGCAGGCGGGGCGCCACCGATCCGGTCAACCCAAACGGGGGGGAGGGACAAAAAAGGGTTAATAAGCGGGGGGGGGCCCCAAAAACAGGTTTTCACAGGGGGGCAGTGGTCTCCCTGGGCGGGACCGGGGGAAAAAGTAACCACACCCGGGGGGGGGCCCGGCCCCCCGGGGGAATTGGAAGGGATACCCGGGGGGGAAAAAAACACGGCCTGGCCCCCGATTCCTTCGATTTTTTCTTTCCCCCCCCAACAAACCCGTTTGCGGAGCCATTGAAAACAAAAAACAGCAAAGTTAAAAAAAAACCAAGGCGGCGGGCCCGGGGGGAATTGGGGGGGGGGGCGACCCTGGCGGGGGGCAACGGGTGGGGGCCGGGGGATGGAAAAAACCCCGGTTTTTGCAGGGGGGACAAAAAGGGGGGGGGGGACCGCCGAGACATTACGGGTATTGATGGGGAAAAAACAACGGCACGGGGGGGGGGGGCCCCTTGGTCCGGGAGGGGGGGGAACCAACAGCAAAAGGGCCACGGGGGGGGGGTTGGGCCGAGGGGGGGGCACTTGTTCGGGGGTTTTGTTTCCCCCACCCCACCAAAAAAATCCAGGGGCCCCCCCAGCACAAGGGGGGGACCGGGGGAATATGTGGAAAACTGGGGGCCCGGGGTTACCAGGGGGCCCCCACGGACGCCCCTATGCCGACGCCCCGGCTGGGGGGGCGGCCCCAAAAAGCGGAGGGGCGGGTCGCGCGGCACGCCGCCGATGTGGGGGGGAAAACTTTGGGGGCCCGGGATGTTCCGGGGGGTCTTCATGCGAGGGGGGGAAAAAAACCCCCCCACACCGTTCGTGAAAATCTTTTGCGAGGGGGGGGGGGGGGGACCTGGGAGGTGGGTGGGGGGTTTGGGGGGGGGGGGGACCCGGTCAAGGGGGCCCAACGGACGTGGGCCAGGCGGGCGGGTGCGCCCCGAAACGGGAAGGGGGGGTCGGGACGCGGGGAAAAAGTCCGCCCTAGGACCGGTCGGATTCCGCTAGGGGGGGCCTGGACCACCACCCCCCCCAACGGGGGCACGCACCGGGGCAATCGAGGGGAAGGGGGGCGGGGGGGGGGGGGGGGGAACCCCTCGACCGGCGGGGGGGGGGGTGTTCTTTTGGATGGTGCTTGGGCAAGGGGGGCAGGGGTGGGCAGGGGGGGAACGGTACTTCTTTTACGTTCGTTGGGGGGGGGGCCCGCGGCGGGGGGGGCAGGGGGAACGGACAAACAACGGAGGGGGGAGGGGTGGGGGGGGGGGGGCATCCGGGCACAGGCTGCGCGCGATGCTCGCGGCCGCTAGGGGGCCCCAGGTGGACCCGTGGTCGGGGGCGGCCGGCTGGGAAAAAAGGGTTTTGGCTGATTTTTTTTTTTTTATGGCAACTGGGGGAGGGTGGTCCGCGGGGTTGGGGGGGGGGGAACCCCCGCCCCCCCGCTTGGGCCCGGGGAACGGGGCCCCCCCAAACGTTCCTGCTTTGATTTGCCGGAGGGCTGGTTGCCAGGCCGAAAAATTTGGGTTTTTTCCCCGGCGGTGCGGCCCAAGGGGGTTCAACCCGAGGGAGCGGGGGGCGGGCCCAAGGGTCAGTCGGTCCCCTGGGGCGGTGACCGCGTGTCATCCAGCCCCCCGGGGCGGGGTTCCCGCTCCCCCCGCCCCGGTGGGGCCCCGGGGATGGGATCGGGGGAGGGGATTTCTTAGGGCTTTCCCACACCCCGACGGTTAGGTTCAGGCCGGACAATCAAAAGGGCGGAGTTTCGAAGGGAAAGCATCGGAGGGGGCTTTTGGAGCGGGTTGGGGGAACCTGGCCTGCGGACGGTGGGGGGGGGTGCTGTGTTTTCGTTTGGGGGTGTGGGCCCGGGCCCGGTTAACAGGGGCCCGCCCCGGAACGTCCTTTTACCCGGGCCCGGGGCCTTGGGAAAATCCCGTGCAAAACAAAAAAAAAAAAGGTAGCTGAGCCCATGCACGTCGTCGGCCTGGTGCGCCCACCCTGAGAGGGATTGCAGCGGCGCAGTGGGCGTCGATCCTGGAATGGGCGGCTCGCCGGGAGCGCCAGGTTTAATCCCGGGAATTCGGGGAACCCACACAGGAGGGGGAACAATTCCCGGCAGGGCTTGGGGGGGGCCCTGCAACCGCCGAGGCGCGTGACCGCCGCGAGCTCGAAAGCGGGACAGCGGACCTGTGTGAGCTGAGCGGAGACGCACGATGCTGCGCCGCCATGCGCTGCGCCGACGGCAGCCAGGTCCCGGGGTTCCGGGTTTGAAAAAAAACAACACCTGGGGGGCAAAAGACTCGGAATTTTTTCTGGGCGCGAAAAGTTGTCCGGGAAGCGTCTTTTTAGTTCGGGGCCCGGAAACCCCATGGCCCCGGGGGGGGGGGGGAACGCGCTATCCCCAACCCCCCCGAGGAAATTCAGGGGGGGGGGGGGGGGGGGGAATAAAACCAAACCCCACGAGTTCACCACTCGAA
>Ga0179591_1390328_pt1 | contig 11586 bp, 16 predicted proteins | sample CZOMad2_1_08_16f_FD_182891 | JGI IMG/M metagenome (GOLD analysis project Ga0179591, IMG submission 182891) | Vadose zone soil fungal communities from Angelo Coast Range Reserve, California, USA - CZOMad2_1_08_16fungal (PacBio error correction) | ecosystem: Environmental > Terrestrial > Soil >... | reverse complement strand
TCAGTTCGCCCACACCCCACCCCGGGTGGGGGGGGGGTGGGGGCGCGTGTTGCGTGGTCGTCCGGGTGCAGGGGGGGGGGGGGTGGGGGGGGGGGAAAGAACACGAGGGTGCGAATCCCACGCGCGCCCGTGGGCTGATCCGAGGCGCAGCGGGAATCGTCACCCGGGATCTGGTGGTACTCGGAGTTTCGGCACGCGTTCACGAAGATGACGGCCACTGCGGGCGACGCGTTACCCACGCAGAGGGCCGGGAACCTTGTGGAGCGTGGCCTGTAGATGTGCAAAGCAAAGATGGTTCGGAGGGGGCGTCATGGGGTCCGTTGAGTGAAGTCGGTCCGAGCTTTCGGGCGGTTCTCGAGTTGCCGCAAGCGCAAAGCAATGACAACACGGTGTTTCGATCCGAAAAACACCGCGGCTCGCAGGCTCGGCGCCCAGGCAAAAAAAAAAAATACCAGGAGGGGGGTTGCGATCGGACGACCTAATCGCGCCGCGTCGACCAGCCCCGCCGAACGAGGCCCGCTCGGGCTCATCGATCTGATCGTAGAGCGTTGTGGCATTGCGTCCGGCCTTCTCCGCGATGGGCGAGAGTTCGTCCACCCAAGCACAGCATGTCCCTCGAGAAAGGTTCAGGGGGGGGGACAAAAAAAAAACGGTTCGTACGTGTTGGACCCCGGGGGGGCCCGCCGCTTGCCATCGCGGCAGGGACATGGCCCAAAAGCCGCTCACCGGGGGGGGGTTCGCGTCACAGGAACTCCAAGGGAAAACAGGGAGGGCCGTCGCGCGGGGCATCCTCGAGCGAGGTAACCAAGGTCCGCGCCGTCCACGCGCGACCCCAGTCGAGCCAGCGGAAAAAGTAGCTTCGCGAATGGCCGGGGCGGGACGATTTCGCTTCCAGCCTCGGCTCGACCGACAAGGCAGTGGGAAGCGATCCGAAGGCGCTTCGCAGGAGGAGAGACACTCTCTGGGCGCGATGAGGACGCCAAGCCGGAGCCGGTTGTTGGTAAGGAGACGCCGAGGACACGACAAGGTATCGCCGATCAGACGCCGTAGGGGGTGCCAAGGCAACACACCGGGAGGGGGGGGGGGGGCCGCAGGCGTGCATCTCGTCTTCCACGTCCGTCGCCTCCCGCCGGACCGACAGGACGGGCGTTTACACACTTCGACAGCAAGAGTCGAGGTTGAAATTGAAAAGCACACGCCAGGATCAAACCCCCGCCGCGGGACGATCCTCGGACCGGTCTATCATTTTGTTCATGTGAGACTTTCTCCCCCCCCCTTCGGAAGAGAGAGAGCAGGCTCGCCACACAGGGGGACCTAAGACTGAGAAGCTGAAGGACCCCCCCGACCGGGGGACATTGAGGGAACGGACGCCGCAGATTTCAGCAGTCGAGGGGAGGCGGGGGGGACAGCGGGGGTGGGACGGTCGCGTTCGCGTGATCCGAGAGCCGGTTCGATTCACGGGCAGGCGGGGGGGGTGGGGGGGGGGGGGGGGGGGGGGGGAAGGCGTTCGACATCGCGAGAGCGGAGCTCACCAGGGGGGAGGAATTGACGCTTCGTCGGCCGTGCCTCGGGCGTCACCGGCCGTCCCGTTCACTTTATCAACAGGTTCCCATCGATGTCATCCGCCAGCGGTGGGTATGGGCCCCGGAGGGACGGTGCAAGGATGGGCCGAAGGGCTGGGGACCGCGTCGGATACATAGGTGGAAGCGCGCCGCGCTCCGCCGTGAGTTTCCCGACTGTCGCCCCTAAACCCTGTTACAAACACAACCCAACAACCTCACCACCCCCACACAACTGGGGGCTCAACCCGGACCTTCGCTTCACGACTTCGCGTCGGGGCGAGGGGTGTGTGGTTGGGGGTGGGGGGGGGGGGGTGGGGGGGGGGGGGGGACCCCCCCCCCCCCCCCGGTGGCGAAAGACGCAGGATTGGAGTGCCTGCTGCAGGGAACGCGGAGGGCCAAGCGTGAAGATCGGAAGCAGGTTGAGCGGGGCGCCATCGGTTGGCCTCGGCTGGCTACACGCCGGACGTCGAGCAGCGCTCGCGGCCACCAAATGATGCAGCCCCGGAGATCAACCACCCCCCCCCCCAACCCCAATAGGTTGAAGACTCAACCCCCCCCCCCGGGGTGGGTGGGGGAACAACCAAAAAAAAAAACACAAGCCGCGCGAGCACGATTCGCCCCGAGCGGCCCCGGCAAGAAAAGAAACGATGGCATCGACGACCAGGCGAGCCTTGACGGTTGCGGGAAGTTGGAAAGGGAAAGGGAAACCCCGTTTCCAGGCATCACCATACACCAAAGTAGAGCCTGGAATAGAATAAGGAGGAAAAGGGGAGAAGTCGAATAAAGGAGTTGAATTTGTTTTAGGTAGTATTTTGGTTTTTGTTTTTGGTAGTTTGTTTTTTCTTTTCTTGGAATCATCGAGCCGCACCTCGTCGGCAAACCCGACGTGGAGATGGATGCTGGGGCAGGCCGGAGAACCCGCGCCTTGCAGCGGCGGACGCCATCGGATTCGTTTCGGATTCGGCGTCCCCAGGTAGGAATGCACCAGCTCCGCCACTGCGGGCGCTGAGAACGGATCCGCATCCGCGCGGGTCTCGTAGGTCCCAAACCCACCCCCAAAATTTTTTATTTTTTTGTTTGCGTTAACCCGGGGGACGCGGACAGCGAAAGATTCGGTGGAACGGGGGACATGGCAACGCCAACACCCAAAAAGCGTAGTGACGCGCGAGGCGGGGGGGGGGGGCGATGGACGAGTGCGAGGTTGCCTCCGGCCAGCGTCTCCGTTTGGACGGCGATCCGCCGGAGCCCGGCCGCTTCGAGCCCGAGGGTTGGTGATTGAGGGACACGCAGCACATCCTCGACGGACGGCCGGGAAACGGATTGCTCGGGCGCAGCCGATAGTCCGGATGGAAGGACTTGCGCTCTCCGCTGCGCCGGCAACGTGCCCGACGAGAGCCGTGGACCTGGCGGTGCCCAGGTTGAAACCATCCGACGTTGAGGTGGAGGATTTTTTGTTGGCTTAGCTAGTCGGATTTGTATTCTTTTTTTTTTTCGGAACCCCCGCGTGGCACGGGACCAGAGCCCGGGATCCCCCCGAACGTTGCCGGGGTTGAAACGCCAGTCGTCGCGCGGTGGGACGCGCTTCATGACGGCATCGAACGCGCGCGCGCGTGCCCTATGAAAAACAAGGGTGGGTGCATTCAGGCTGGGGGGGATGTGGGGGAAGCCGGGGGTCCCGCGCCCTCCCCTTCGTAGGGCTCACAATGGTCGTACGGGCGGCCATGAACGGCGGCCCCGGGGTTACTCTGGGGGGGTGGAGGGGGAGGTTTGTTTTGGTTTTTTGATGATCAAATTGTCGGACCTCCGAGTCTGGGTTGGGAGTCGAGGGTAAAACTGGCCCCCTCGTAAGTTCGTTTCACGAGCGTCTCGTTCGGCGGGGCCATCCAGTCGAGGTCCTCGAAGACCAAGAGGCCCGAGTCGAGGGCTTCGCGAGAGGGCCCGAGAGGCGCAGCCGGTGCGGATCCGCGCGACGAGCTCTCGAGGGCGAAACGGCTCGGGGGGGGGGGGTGGGGGGGGGGACGTTAGTCATCGCCGCCGGGCGGTCAGCCCGGCGGATTTGTCCTCTGGTGGCGTCGCGGGCGGGGCTGAGGAAGAAGATGATCGGGGATCGTCCCGGGGGGGGGGGGGGGGTTGGGGGGGGGGGGGGGGGGGGGGGGGGGGGGGTGGGGGCGTTGGCGGCCGAGGCGTCGGCGACGTCGAAGCCCGTCGTTGTTCCGGACAGAATTTCACGTCGAGGACGATCAGGTGCGGGCGGAAACTCGGCGACCGCCGCCGGCCCGGTAGCGCCGTGAAGGGCCGGCAGTGGGGGGGGGTGGGGGGGTCGCGGACGCCGAAGCCCTGGAAGCGGGAGCGCAATCGCGACGGGACGTCGACGATGTTTATATTTAGGGGGGGGGGGGGATGGGGGGGTTGTGTTGGTCTTCTGGTTGTTTTGTTGATGATGGGGGGGGGGGGGGGGGTGGGGGTGGTTTCCCCCCACCCCCCACACCCCCACCCCCCCGGGGGGGGGGGGGGGGGGGGGGGGGGCTCGTCATCGGACCGACCAGCACGCGGTTAGCTCTCGGGAGGCGGTTGATCTCGCTCATGACAACAGAAGAGTTTGTTTTTGGTTTTTGTTTGTCGAACATTTCCCGGGACGTTCCTGAGAGCCTACCTTGGGTTTGCTGAGAGGACCGATGGCGGCGTGCCCACGGTGAGCACGATGTGCGGCCCCGCGGTACTCAACCCACCGCCGAGCGCCGCGCCGCCGCGCGCAGCCGCGCGAATCAGCTTCGTCCAAAACGAGGATGTGGAAGGTTCGTGGTCGGCTTCTGGGCGTGGTCTTATAGGTCCGGGAGGTCGAGGGACGCGCGTTGTTTGGATGGTTCGCGTATTCCGCGTGGTCTGGTCGAGAGTGCCCACCGAAAAGTTGAGCGCGGACGCGCGAGGTAACCGAGTTAGCGCGCGCGCACAGGATGATGGGTTGCGCGTATAGAGGGGTGAGGACACACTGCGCGGAGAAGCTAAAAGTAGGACTTGGTCACGGCGGCAGGCGGGGAGAACTTTTCTTGTTTTTGGTTTTTTGTGTTTTTGATTTTTTTTGATTGTTTTTCGAGAGGTTTATGCACCAGAGCGTTTTTTTGGTTCTTTTATTTTGTTTTTTTTGGGGGGGTTGTAGTCGGGCGCAGCGTGCCGTCGGGCGCACAAGGACGGCGTCAGAAAGGTGCGAGCGGGCTTGGCCCTGCCAAAAAAAAAAATAAAACACAAAAAAAAACACAAAAAAACAAATAAACTGGGTAAGATGTACATGCGCGTGATGACGCGGCGCGAGCGGCGATTCGCGAACGCGTTTGTTGATCGCCGTACCGCAGCGGGGGGGGGGAGGGGCGGGGGGGTTTTGTTCTAATCGGAGGCGACGCAGGATGTGCACGGATGGTGTCGAGGCGAACGACGATTTCAGCCGGCTCTTCGATCCAAAAGCTTCGACAGAGTGTGACGCCGCAGAGCGCGGCGGTCACAACCCCAAAAGGGGGGGGGGGTGCCGGGGGAAGTCGTCCCGTAGGTGGACGTCGGTTTGTAGTTGTAGGATTGTGGAGGCCACCAGAGCGACGGTAGTGGTTCGTGCTCGCCCGCTGATGAAAGTTCGCGCAGCCAGCTTGACGTAGTCGCGGAGTCGATGGACGTCCCGCAGACGATCGTGCAGGGGGGGCCCGGAACAGGCCGGCCTGAGCTCCTAGTAATAGCCCGCGACGGCCTGCCGGCGCGGGCCTAGTAGGCTGGGGGGGGGGGGGGGGGGGCTTGAATCGTGGTTGCGGCCTCGTTACCACGGTCGTGTAGGGGGGGGGGGGTCACCCCCTGCACTTGGGGGGAAAACGCGCGATGGAAAGAGCGAACCGGCGGCGCGTAACTGGGCGCGGGTCGGGCAGGAGGACGCACGGGTCTCGACGGGCAGCGCGAGCCGAGCTGGTGCTCGAGGACGACGTGCGGGGGGCCAGGAAGGAGCATTGAAGTAACCACACAAGGAGGGGCAAAAACAACACGGCGGCGGCGCTAAGCAAAGCATGGACGGTTCAAAGAGGGCTCGCTCGTGGCGGCGTTCAAGAAGGGGACGATCAGCCGCGAGTCCTTGAAGGGCCGAGAGACTTAAGTGCGCGGCGGCAGCGCGGGGGTGGCATGTGGCAGAGATCACGACCGTGAGCCGACGGAGACGTTGAGCGGGCGAGGCGGCGCACAGGAAGGAGACGCGGCGGAGAGGGCGCGCGGCGGATAACGGGGTGGCCCCTTGCGGCGGCTGGCCGCACAGGAAGCCGCACCGCAGCCGGGGGAAAGGCCGCCGCCGCCTGGCGCGCAAACACGGACTTGGCCACGAGATGCAACGGTTTTGCGGACGCGTAGGGGGGGGGCCCCCACCCGTAGAAACCCGAAAACCGCCGGCGCCGCTCGGATCGCGACGAGCACGGCGGGAGCGTCGCGGTTGAACCGACCTGCCCGCGATAGGCGAAGGGTCGTGAGCGGACGACAGGATTCACGACTCGCGGCCAGGCGCTGACGATCAGCGCGTCAAAACGCTTAGCCGGCCGCCTTGTGTCGTGGATGACCTTCTCGACGAACGGCCGCGACACTCACACGTCATAGAAAATTCTCGCCGGGGCCCGCGGCGATGATCGTTGCTGGGGCCCTGGCCACCAGCGCGAGGAGGATGGCGAAACGCGAGGCCGTACTGGGGCGCCGGCTCGGCTTTGCGACGAGCACGAGGCCGCGGATTCGCGAGCAGCGGATCGAAGATCAACCGGGACGGGCTCAGAAGCGGATTGTTTTCGTTTGTTTGTTGGGTTTTATTGGTTTGCGCGGGAGGGGGCCGAACGCGCGGTTGACCTGGGATCGTGAGCAGCGCCGAGAAGAAAAGGACAAAAGAGGGGAGAGAAGGAAAAAGGACACAAAACAAAAGCCGAAAAAAGAATAACCCTGCCGCGTGGAGGCGGATCGCAGAGTGGGGGGGGGGCAGGGGCATGGGCGCGACGGGTTCTCGTCGGCAGCGACTGTGGCCCTCGGGGAGCTTGACAGCGCAGCGTACTCAGGAAGAACGCTGAGAAACGTTTCTCAGACAGTGCTCAGAGGACGTTCAAACTGCGGCTCAGGCAACGCTCGCACCCTGGTGACGCATGCTTCCGCCGCTCGTTCTCGCCACCCGCCGATCTGCGCCGTCCCGCGCCTTGCCGCCGCAAGGAGGCGGACAGCGTCTCGAGCTCCAACGGGGCGGGCTTACGTGGTCGGAAGACGGGCCACGAAGTCAAGCGCGTCGCGGCGACCTGGGTTCCCACAACCCCAACCAAAAAAACCACACCCAAAAAACAACAACACACGGGGGGGGGGTCCACAAGCCGTGAGCTGCACGCCACGGGACAGGAGAAAAACCGATACTCGGAGAGCGGGGTCGGCATAGGGCGGCTACGCGACGACCCCCCCCCCCCCCACTTGTTCTGCCCCCCACACATCAACACAAATCAAAAAAACACCAAACCCAACAAAACAAACCCACCAACACGACCAAACTAAACGGGCGCTCCGAGGAAGGTTACGGAAACCAACCCACACAAACCACCACCCCACCCCCCCCACCAACTCCCAACCACCCAAACCCCACCCACCCCCAACCCGAGGCGGACTGCAAGGCCTCGGGCAGCGCGAGCTACAACCGCGTGGGTACGAGTCGTCCCCGACGTCGGCACACGCTTGAAGATGACGTGAAGCCAGGGCGACACCGTCGCCGCGACGCGTTCGCCTCGAAGGCCAAGAAGGCCGCATGCGGATCGCCGAACCCCCACCACAAACCCACCACACCGGGGGGCGACGCGCGGGACGCAATGGCGAGGAAAAAGGATGAAAAAACGGCAAACAGCGGTCGACGCGGACGAGCGCGGAGTGGATCGTCGAGGCGCCCGCCGCGCGCTGCGACGGCGGAACAACCCGCACCACGCGGAATGGTCTCGCCGCTCACCACACCGGGGGGGGGGGGGGAGGGGGGGCGAACTTCGGCTAGGGGACGGAGCACCCCCCACACCCCCTTTTTTTCGGCACCGTAGCGCGTAACCGAGCCCCACAGCGGCATGGCCACGAGGAGGGGCACGATCGCCGACAGTCATTGGAAGGCCCCTCGCGGTCAGAATGGGGCAGACGGGCACCGCGCTGCGGGGCGCGGGCGCTCACCGCGGGCGCGAACCGAGGGCCCGATCGCCGCGAGCGGTGAAGGCTTCGAAGTTCAAGGCTAGCTTTGTTTTTGTAAGTGGGGATCGAACGAGCGGCCGAAAAAACCAGCACCACAACAGGGGGGGGGGGGGTGGGCGAAGGGGGGGGGGGGAAAAAACAAAAACGGGGGGGCCCCGGCGAAGAGGAAAGAGAAACCACGGCCGAAGGGGGGGGAGGGGGGGGGGGGGGGGAGCGTTTATCGGCAACCGCCACGCTCGTCACCCATCACGATGTTCCAGCCACCGTCGCGGCTGACCCGCGTCGCGCTCGCCGCGCATCGACGGTTGCCAGGCAGGACGACCTTGAACCTCGGCGTGTGTGCGTGACCTCGCCGTAGATCCGGTTGGAGGCGCCAACCCACGAAAAAAACCCCGAGCAGGTGCAATCACCACCATCGACGCGGGGAGAAAAACCACACCACACACCTAACATTTTACTATCAAAAAACAACAAAACAACCCAACAAAAACCCAACACAAAACACCAAACCACCCACACCAAAACCCCCCCAACCCCCCCCCACCACCCACCCACACCACCCCGTAACCGCACAGCAGCAACCGTAGGGGCACATCGTCGGATGCGAGGGAACTTCCACGACCGCGAGACGAAGTAGGAGTAGATCCAGGCGAAGGGGGATCCCCACGCCACATCATCACCGAGCCGAAGGAATTGAGCAGAGATGAGGGTGATGGACCAAGAACCTAAACCAACAAACAACCACCCACCCCACCCCCCCACCCCCCCAACCCCCCCCCCTTGTGAGCCCGCTTCCGAGCATGGGGGGGGGGGTCATGGGCGATGATACGGCAGGCATATAGCCCCCCTGATGTTGGCGCGCGGCGCTACCAGGGCCTGGGGCCGGGCCGCCGTGCGGGCACGCGACGACGTCGCGAGGACGTCGGCCGGAAGGACCATGCCGCAGACGAGCGGTTAGGTCGCCGCGTCGGCGGGCCGCCGGCGTCGCGCGCCATTGGCTTCATGTCGGGCGAACTCTCGACTCGGGTCGGGAAGTTTCCTCCGAAGTTGGAGAAGGTAAGGATCGCCGCCTCGGAATTTCGTTTCCTCCAAAGGTCTGGGTTGCGCAACGATCAAAGCGTGATCCGAGAGTATCGGCCGGCCGAAGATCGCGTCCAAGAAGCGCTGAGGAATCGTAAACGAGGTGTGAGTTCGCGCAGCTTCACACGTTACGGACAGTTGTTTTTTTTTTTCTTTTTGTCGGTGTTGCTCCTTACTTGGGTAGTAGAATGCGAGCGACTCGAAAGGTATGGTTTTGTTGTTTTTTTTTTTTTGTGCTTTTTTTTTACCTCGAGGGGGGGTGGGGGGGGGGGGGTGGGGGTGGAGGGGGGCGGGGGCGGGGGGGTGGGGGGAGGTGGGGTTAGGTATCTGTCCGCCACTTCCGAGGGTCTTTCGTCGGTGGGTCCAGGACTTTGGGTCGTCGTAGTCTCGCGAGTTCTGGCCGAGGGGGTGGGAGGGGCGGAGGGGGGGCGGGGGGGGGGGGGGGGTGGGAGGGGGGGCGGGGGGGTGGGGTGGGGGGGGCCGGGGGGGGAGGAGGGGGGGGGGGGGGGGGGGCGGCGGGTGGGTGGGTGGGGTGGGGGGTTGGGGGGATGTCGAAGTGGCGCCCACGTTGCCGGCGGCGAGCATCCAGGCCCTCTGCAGATCGAAGGGTTCCGTAGACACTGAGGCCTTCCAACGGAAATCGTTTTCCGGAAACCGGCGTTGTAGCTGGGATTGCCTTTCGCACCATGTAGGCAACAGCGACGACGTCGCGCACTCCGCGAAATCGCACACCCCCCAACCCCACCGTTGGATCGAATGGCCGGCCGGGATTTGTTCCGGCCACGCGGACCGTGTCGTTTCGGACGAGCGTCGTCGCCGACATCCCTCATTGATCTGGACGAGCCGGACATGTGGGGAATGATCAGGAACAACGGCGGGCAGGGACAGTCGATATCGTGCTGGCGTTGTGTGCGAGGTTGATACAGAATGTTCCACGTCACACAGCAGAGGCGGGTTGGTTTGCAGCGGGAACGCGTTGGATCGATGGCCTCATAGCCGGGGGCACCCCCATCACCCCCCCACCCCCCCCCTGGCCGCGTACCCGCATTCGGCTGCCGTTGTAGAACCTCCGTGGCGAAGCCGTGGTGGGAGCGAGCGTTGCGGCTGAATTGAGCAAAAAAAAATCGGGAAAAATTGTTGCGGGGGGGAGGCGGGGGGCTCGAACCCCGTCACCCTCGAGGCTGAGGTCGATTGTTCCGGCTCGACATTGTCGACGCCAGCCTCGATTTCGCGCTGACGTCCGGCGAATATCCGAGAAGCCGCGCGTGCCACCCAGGGTGAACCCACCGAGTCCGCCAATGCTTCCGAACGAGCGTCGTGAAACTTCGACCGTCTGCGGATGGTGCCCGTCTCACGTCAGCCACGGCGGAACTTCAATTCGTTCGATGGCGCCGGGGACGCAGGTGAGGGATTCGATATGAGTACGAGAATTTTGGGAAAGATGGAACAAGAGCTTTGTATGTACCCGTCGTTGCTGCTGCGGGCCGCGCGCATGCCCGCTCAAAATATGTGGGCAAACCCCACGGTTGAGGGGTACAGGCGCTCCCAGAAAATTTGTTTTCTGAGTTTTTGCTGCGGTTCTCTTTGGTTTGTTTTTTTTTTTCTCTTGCTCGCTCTGCACGAAGAAGCCGAGTTCGTAGGACGGTCGTTGCGTTGTTGTCGATATCGCGCCCCAACACGTCACGGAGAGGAAATTGGGAAGAGCCCTCCGAGACAGGGTTTTCACCGACCGGTGACGCGTTGGTCAGGTCGCGCACTTCGTATTGCGTACCGATCTGTGATGTCAGCGAGGAAACGGACGGGCCGAGGGGGGGTGGGGGGGGGTGGGGGGTTTGTGTTGTTGTTTGTGGTTTATACGTGGGACGGCGGGGGGGGGGTTCAAGTGGAGATTTGTACTGGAAGGTGTTGCGCACCCCACTCAAACCCCCCGGGGGGGGGGCGCGTACGACTCCGAGGCAGTGCGAGCGTGTGTGTCGTCCTCGTAGAACAGTTCGGGTGGCGCGTACACGTTGTTCCGTTGCTTACCCTGACGTGAACAAAAAAACAAATCCACCCGCGTTTCGCGACGAACAGGACTTTGATGCGTGCCGTGTGCAAATGCCTTGGCCTGCAAAGCGTACGGTCGTTGGGGGGGGGGGGGGGGGAGGACGCCCAACCCCCCCGGGGCACGGCCCCCCACCCCCGGGCGGGGGGGGGGGCCACAACGAACTTCCTGTCTGAGAAGGTCGACGGTCTGGAGTCTGGAGCGGGTTGCTGGGATAGAAAGGGGTTTTAGGGAGTAGACACGCTCGACTTTTGCCGCAGGTCGTGAGAAGTGGGAGCGTGGTGGGTTTTCGGGGGGGTGACCGTTTGTTTGTAAAGATCGAATTTGCAAAACCACACACAAACCCCCCCACACCCCCCCACACAGACCAAACAAGAGGTGTGATGAACACCCGGGGGAAGGGTTCCCGAATAGTCCCAACACACAAACAAAACGGGTCCGGCGTGGCAGGAAGTTGCGGACCAATCTCCAACCCCACCCCCTTACCCCCCCGGGGGGGGGGGGTGGGTTCACCGGATTTTCCGGCGGCTCAGGCGTGAAGCGCGAGCCGAGCGTTTGATCGAGGTTCAGACGAACGCTCTTCTTGTCGGCGAATGTGTTTCCACATGACGATTCCCCACCACAACACCCCACCCACCCTCATCGCGTTTTCAGGAGGGTCGACACGTCGTAACGTGTTGGTAGAAACGAGCGAAA